>Ga0302324_100009119_pt1 | contig 20821 bp, 19 predicted proteins | sample Palsa_T0_1_FD_201949 | JGI IMG/M metagenome (GOLD analysis project Ga0302324, IMG submission 201949) | Peat permafrost microbial communities from Stordalen Mire near Abisko, Sweden - Palsa_T0_1 | ecosystem: Environmental > Terrestrial > Soil > Palsa > Peat permafrost | place: Sweden: Abisko...
GCTACTGCTCCCGAAACATAGATCATGGCGAGCAGCATAAATATAAAAGCCTGTAAGACTGCGACGAAAACGTGCAACCCCATGAAGGCGGCCGGAATTGCGAAGAACGTGAGCGTCAAAAAAGTGCGCGTCACCATTTCCCCCGCGAACATGTTCGCGTAGAGACGGATGGTCAACGAAAGCGGGCGCGCCAGATGGCTGATGAGTTCGATCGGCACCATCAGCGGCGCCAGCCAAACCATCGGGCCGGCGAAGTGTGCCAGATATTTGCCGACACCCTGCGCCCGGAAACCCATCCAGTGGTAGTAAAGAAACACGCTGACGGCGAGGCCCAGAGGCACAGCGGGCGTCATGGTGGGCGATTCGAAGCCTGGAATCACGCCGATCAGGTTCATGAACAAAATGAAAATGAAGAGCGTGCCGAAGAACGAGACGTATTGATCGGCGCCATGATCCACGGAGTCGTGCGCCTGGCCGGAAACGAAATTGTAGATCGTCTCAAACGTCATTTGCAGCTTGCCGGGCTTATCCACTGACAATCGCGAACGCAACACGGCAAACAGGACCAGGATGATTGCCACTACCAGGAGTTCGATCACGATCCAGTTTTGCCAAGGATGCACCGGATCCGAGGGAGGGTGGCCGATAGCGGTGAGAAATGCTGTGAGCGCGCTCCCCAAGTACTCGTTGAAGAGCCGGGTCAGCCAGAATTGTGCTTCATGTTCCATGAATCAGCTCGTATAGGATTTCGAAGGTTACCGCGACTCCGGGCAGCAATAAAGCAATCGAAGCTGCAGCTGCATTAAACCCCGTAAGGATGATTATAACGTAGCCGGCCGCAAAGAGCATGGCCAAGCGGAGCGCCAGCAACCATGGCGATCGCCGCACTTTGGCCCCTCCGATAGACTCCACCACCACCTGCCATCGCCAGAAGCTCAGATAGGACGCGGCCGCACCGATCAGAAAACCGCCGCCAAAGCGAACATCCTTCCGGATCGCAAGCAGAACTGCGCCCGTCAGGCCAAGAATTAAAATGATCAGTTTGATGCGGCGGAGCGCGCTCTCGTAGAACGCCGGATCACTTCGCCGCATCGTGCTTGCTCAACTCACGGATCACCTCGATAATCCCTGCCGCGACGCCCAGAACCAGGAAAATAATTCTGAGGTAGCCCGTTCCGAAAAGCCTATCCAGCCCATATCCAATTCCGAAGCCCACCAGAACACACGCCGGAAGCAGGAAGGCAATTGTAGTGTATTTCCCGAGCTCCTGGACGGTGTTGTCTTTAGACATGCGCGGATCGTTTCCTCTCCAGGAGTCCGCTGGCTTGCTCGGCGGTTTCCTTCACCAGGAAACCCATCTTCGGATGGCTCGGAACAATGTCGGCTTGGATACCGAATTCATCCAGCGCCTCACTGGTGGTGGGGCCGATGGAAGCGATCACCATGCGGCCGAGTCCCCGATGGACCGCTTCTTCCAAACCTGCTTCGGCGGCGATGCGGAACAAATGCGTCAACTGGATGGACGTGGTGAACATCGCGACGTCGGCCTGATGTTCCGCGATACGGCGGGCCGCTTCGCGCAGCGGCGCGGTGTCTTGGGGCAGATCCCATTGATAGACGCGAACGGGCGTTACTTCAGCGCCGCGCGCTCGCAATCCCGCCAGCAATTCCGGATTCGATTTGCCGTATTCCTGAACCGCAATGTTGCGTTCGGTTCGCGCCGTGGTAGCGGCCAGCAATTCACGCCAGGTGTTCGGCTCAGGCACTGCGACCGCGGCCGGGATTTGCATCTCGCGCAGCACGGCCAGAGGCTTGGGGCCGCGCGCCACCACGGTGAGCTTGCGCAGTGCTTCGGCGAAGGCCTGGGGCGGGTAGCGCGAAGCCAACACCTTATCCAACGCGCGCGTGCCGACGCCGGTAAGCAGGATCATCATGTCGAATTCGCCGCGAAAGAGCCGCTCGGCGAACGCGAACGCTTCCGGATTGCTTTCGATGGGGGCTTCGCGCATCGAGGGCGCTACAAATGGGTCGCCACCCTGGCGGCGAATCAGTTCGGCAATCTCGGTTGCGCGCCGGCTCTCGAAGGAGAGGACGCGCAGGCCATCAAAGGGCATCAATATGAGGGTAGCGCAGCAGTGCGTGCGCTACGCCTTGGGATGCGCTTTATCGTAGACCGCCAGCAAGTCCGTGAGCGAGACTTGCGTATACTTCTGTGTGGTCGAAAGTTGCGAGTGGCCCAGCAGCTCTTGGATCGCCCTGAGATCGGCGCCGTCGCTCAGCAAGTGCGTAGCGTAGGCGTGGCGCAGGCTGTGTGGATGAATGGAGGAATCGCCTGTGATCATGCGCGCATAAAACTTGACAATGCCCCGCGCGCCGCGATCGGTCAGCCGCCCGCCGCGATGGTTCAGAAAAATGGCGCGCTCGGAACTCGATCGGCCGGCCAGATAGCGATCCAGCGCGGCGGCGGCTTTGGCTCCGTACGGAACCTGCCGCTCCTTGCGGCCTTTTCCGCGGACGCGAATCCATCGTTCGGTGAAATCGAAATCTTCCAGATTCAGCCCCACCAATTCGCTGATGCGCAGCCCGCAGCCGTACAGCAGTTCGAAGATGGCCAAATCGCGCGCGGGGTACGGGCGCTCGAGTTTATCCGCTGCCACGCCCTCCACCAGTGTGTTGGTTTGTTCCGCGGTCATCACAATTGGTAACGATTTAGGGGCTTTTGGCGTTCGCACCAATCGGGCCACGTTGGTCGCGATAACGCCTTCGCGCAACATGTACTTGAAAAGCGATCTCACGGCGGCCAGCTTGCGCCGCATGCTTACGGCGGTGAGATGTTGCGCGTGCAGATGGCCCAACCACGCCCGTACTGAAAGCAGATCGATTTGTTCGACGGCGACTTTTTCCCGGGTTTTGAAGTATTCCAAAAACTGGCCCAGGTCCGAGGCGTAATTGCGCAAAGTGTGGGCGGAAGCATTGGCACGTTTTAACTCGGCCAGATAGTTTTCGATCTGAGCTCCCAGTTCAGGCATAGACGGAGCGGTATTGGTCAAGTCTCTCTAACGCCCGCTTGCAAACTTCGGTATGCCGGGCGCGTTTGTCGTGACGCAAGCGAAGGCGAGTCTCTTCGTCCAGAGAAGGCAGTAGATCGAACGTGATATTCGCTGGTTGATAGCGCGCCGGATCGGCGCCTGAGACATAATTGCAAAGCGATCCCAAGGCGGTCTCGCGCGGGAACGGCCGCAGCGGCGCGGCCATTGCCAGCTCCACGGCATGACGCCCCGCCACCAGTCCGGTCGCGATGGATTCCACGTAGCCTTCCACGCCCGAAATTTGTCCAGCGAAGAAAATTTCAGGACGCATACGAAGCTGCAATGTGGGAGTGAGCAGCGCGGGCGCGTTGATATACGTATTGCGATGGATTTGCCCGTAGCGCAGAAATTCGGCGCGTTCTAGGCCTGGAATCATGCGGAACACGCGCGCTTGCTCGGGGAATCGCATGTGGTTTTGAAACCCAACCAGGTTGTAGCTTTCCTCGCGCAGGTTTTCCTGGCGAAGTTGCACCACCGCATAGGGCCTGCGCCCGGTACGTGGATCCGTCAGACCCACCGGCTTCATTGGACCGAAGCGCAAAGTCTCCCGGCCACGCCGGGCCAGCTCCTCGATGGGCAGGCAAGCTTCGAAAAACGGTGTCTGATCTTCGGGGATGTGCGCGGGCACCGCGTCGGCGGCCAGAAGCGCGTCCAGGAAGCGCCCGTACTGTTCGCGATCGAACGGGCAATTCACATAATCGTCGGTGGAGTCGATCGACTTGCCGTAACGCGAGGCCCGGAACGCGATGGCAGGGTCCACTGTAGCGGCGTCCACGATGGGGCTGATGGAATCGTAAAAGAACAGGCGCTCCGCGCCGGTGATGCGGCCGATTTCCTCCGCGAAAGCGCCGCTGGTGAGAGGGCCGGTGGCCACGATGGTGATGCAGTCTGCCGGAATGGAAATCACTTCTTGCCGGCGAAGCTCTATGTGAATGTTCTGTTCGATGGCGCGCGTCACTTCGTTGGCGAATACTTCCCGATCCACCGTGAGCGCCTGACCTCCCGGCACGCGCACTTCCTGCGCCACACGCAAAAGCAGCGAATCCAGGCGCCGCAATTCTTCTTTCAGCAGCCAGGGCGCCGAGTTTTCCGACTCGCTTTTCAACGAATTACTGCAGACCAGTTCAGCCAGCTGGTCAGTTTTATGCGCGGCAGTAGATTGCGCCGGCCGCATTTCATGCAGGATGCAATCCAGGCCGGCATTCGCGATCTGCCAAGCTGCTTCCGAGCCCGCGAGTCCGCCGCCGAGGATTTGGATGGTGGCCACTGAAACCAGAATACAGGGGCTTGGGGCTGGGGACTAGGGCTGGTTGCTGGTGCTGGAAACCGCTAAGCTGGTTCCGAGGTTCGCGCAAGCTCATGAAGAAAGCCTTCGGCGATAATTTGATTCCTGACGGGTGGTCTCTCGAGAAAGGTTTGGACCTTATTAAGAAGACCGGGTGCGATGGCGTGGAGCTTTGGCTGGGGGCCAAGCCCTGGTTTCAGATGACCACCACCGACGCCGGCATCCAGGAATTGCTGCGCAAGGTGCGCGACGCCGGTCTGGTGGTTTCCGATGTCTGCAATACGTTGGATTGGGATGAAAATTTATCGGCGCGCGATCCAAAGGTGCAGGCCGCGGCCATCCGGCATGTGGAGCGGCAGATAGAGACGGCGCGGATGCTTGACACCGATGCCATTCTGGTGGTGGCCGGCCTGGTAACGGAAGAGATTCCCTACAACGAGGTGTACGCTCGCACCAAAGAAAAGTTACAGCGGCTGGGAGAAACCGCAGCCCAGGCGAAAGTGAAAATCGGCTGCGAGAACTGCTGCTCAGAGCAGCACTTCCTGATTTCACCGCGCGAATTCTGGCAATTCCTGAATGACGTGAATCATCCCCATGTCGGACTGCATATGGATGTGGGAAATATCCACGACACCGGTTTTCCCGAGCAGTGGATAGAAATAAACGGGCCACGCATCACCCGCGTTCACGTGAAGGACGTCCTGCGGCACCGGGGCCGCTGCGGACAGGAGAGCGTTTACACGAATCTGTTCCTCGGGAATAATAACTGGCCCGCGATTCGAGCCGCACTCGACAAAGCGCATTACGACGGCTGGATCATTGCCGAGATGGAAGCCGTTTATAAATACGCACCGGACCAGCAATTTTACGATACAGCAGCGGCCATGGATCGCTTCATCAACGGGCGGATGTGAACATGCGTCATTCGCGGCGGAGTTTTCTGGGTGCGGCGGCGGTGGCGCCCCTACTGACAGGGCGCGACTGGCGTCCGTTCGGATCTAAAATTTTGGATCTCGGATGCGTTCTGCCGGAATCGTTGGCTGGATTTAAGCAGCAGGCCGGAGACTTGCCCCCTGCAGATACTGATGCCGCGGAAGTTTTGATCATTCCTCGCGTGGGGCCGATCGCCCATGACGGTTTACTGACGATTGAGCGCTGCCTGGCGCGCGGCGGAACGGTGTTGCTCGAATCCGGTCTCGGCGTTCCCATCCACCAGGCCGCTTACTTTCCTTATGTCGACTATATGTGGCCGATCAAAGTCAAGATCCGTGAGTTCGCACCGGTTGGTCTTGAACCTGCCCCAGGCGACCAAATCATCGGCGCCTTGGCGGGTACCCCGGTCGCGCTACGCCGCAGGGTTGGACAGGGCACGCTCGTCACGCTGGGTTCTGCGCTGGGACCGATATTTCTGGCAGGCGATCCGGATGCGCGCCGTTGGTTAGGTATGCTCCACACTTCCTGAGCTCCGTTCTCGTATAATTCTTGCGGTGCTTCGTCGCTCGCTGCTCTTCGCTCTACTGGCTTCGCTCGGGGCCCTGTGCGCCGATCTGGATCTTACGAATTCTCATCTTGTGACGCCCGCGGCGCTTTCCAAGCAAGAGACGAAGGCCATCGAGATGTTGCGCAGCGAAGTGGAGAAGCGCACGCTTATCCGTTTTCCATTGGGCGGGGCCGCCGAGGGACCAGCCATCTCAATCTCACGCGCCAGCGGCCCGGCCGAGGGATATTCACTAAAAACCGGCGGCGGCAGCGTATCCATTTCCGCCAATGACCCCCGCGGTATGCTGTTCGGGATCGGCCGCTTGCTGTGCGAGATGCATATGCGGCGCGGGCAAATCACCATTGCGGATAATTTGAACATCCTCACCGCGCCCAAGTATCCGTTGCGCGGCCACCAGCTCGGGTATCGTCCGAAAACCAACTCGTATGACGGATGGTCGGTCGCGCTTTGGGAACAATACATACGCGATCTCGCCGTTTTTGGAACCAACGCGGCGGAGCTGATTCCTCCACGATCGGACGATGCGCGGGACAGCCCGCTGTTTCCGTTGCCGCCGATGCAGATGATGGTGGAGATGTCGCGATTGCTGGATGAATACGGTCTGGATGTCTGGGTCTGGTATCCGGCGCTGGATAAAGATTATTCCGACCCGAAAACAGTGGAGTTCGCGCTGAACGAATGGGGCGCGGTGTTTCAGAAGCTTCCGCGCGTAGACGCCGTCTTTGTGCCCGGCGGCGATCCCGGTCATACGCAGCCGAAGTTTCTAATGGCGCTGCTGGAAAAAGAAACGCAGGTACTGCACAGGTATCATCCGAAAGCGCAGATGTGGGTTTCTCCGCAAGGGTTCACCGAGGAATGGCTGGACGAGTTTCTGGAAATCCTGAACCGCGAACAGCCGGAGTGGCTCAGCGGCGTGGTGTTTGCTCCCCAGGTACGGATCAGCATTGCGGAACTGCGTGCGAAGGTGCCCAAACGCTATCCGATCCGCCATTATCCCGACATCACGCACAGCCTGCAATCCCAGTATCCGGTGCCCGATTGGGACGTTGCGTACGCGGTCACCGAAGCTCGCGAGGTGATCAATCCGCGTCCCATCGATGAAGCCGCCATCTTCCGCCGCACCCAGCCAAACACAATCGGGTTTCTCACCTACTCGGAAGGCTGCAACGACGACGTCAATAAGTTCGTCTGGAGCGCGCTCGGCTGGAATCCGGAAGCAAATGTTCTGGACATCCTGCGCCAATACAGCCGCTATTTCCTGGGCGATGAGTACGAAGATTCGTTCGCGCAGGGGCTGCTGGCGCTGGAGCGCAACTGGCGCGGCCCTCTGGCGGCGAATGCGGGCGTCTACACCACGCTCGCCCAATTCCAGAGCATGGAGCGCGCTTCCTCGCCCGAGACTAGGCTGAATTGGCGTTTCCAGCAAGCGCTCTATCGCGCCTATTACGACGCTTACATCCGTCGCCGGTTGTTTAGCGAAACCGCGCTCGAAGAATCCGCGATGGATGCGCTGCGTGCCGCCAAAACAACCGGATCGCTTGCGGCCATCCAGCGCGCGAGAGAGATTTTAGATCGTTCGCTCGCGGAGCATCCCGCGGAAACCTGGCGCGGGCGTGTGTTTGAACTCGCCGAAGCATTGTTTCAAAGCATTCGCATGCAGTTGAGCGTCGAGAAATACAAAGCCATTTCGGTGGACCGGGGCGCAACGCTCGACACCATCGATGCCCCCCTCAACAGCCGCAAGTGGTTGGAAACCCGCTTCGCGGAGATTGGCAAGTTGGAAATTGAAACGGACCGATTGGCTGCGATCGATGAAATCGTCAACTGGACCAATCCGGGGCCGGGCGGCTTCTATGACGACTTGGGCGACCCGGCCGCACAGCCGCACCTGGTTCGAAGCGCTGATTACGTTTCCGATCCGGCTTTCCTGCAATCGGCGTATGTGGGCTTCGGCACGCCTCGATCTTACCGGAAATCTTTCTGGACTTATGCGGGATCGTTGAACGACGAGCCGCTGCGGATGCGCTACACGGGTCTGGATCCGTTGGCGCAATATAAGATCCGGGTGGTCTATGCTGGGGACAGTCCGCGTCAGAAGATGCGGCTGGTGGCGAATGGCGGCATTGAGATTCATCCCTTCCTCGAGAAACCGGCGCCTTATCGGCCCGTGGAGTTCGACCTTCCGCGCGAGGCCACGCGCAAAGGTGAGTTGAACCTGGCCTGGACGCGCGTGCCCGGACAGGGCGGCAACGGCCGCGGTTGTGACGTGGCAGAAATCTGGTTAATCAAAAAATGAGTCAAGAACAATGGAGTAACCCCGTCAAGAAGAAATTGCAGGCGGGGCAGCCGGTACTGGCTGCCACGATTACCGTGAACAGCATTGACGTCGCGGCCCACGCTGCGCGCATGGGCTTCGATTTTCTATGGATCGAGATGGAGCATTCGCCCATCTCGCTCGAGACCCTGCGCAACATGGTGCTGGCGACGCGCGGGCTTCCCGCTGTGCCATTCGCGCGAGTGCCGGTGAACGAACTATGGACGGCCAAGCGCGTGTTGGACGCGGGTGTCTTCGGCGTGATGTTCCCGTTTACCAGTACGCCGGAGCTGGCTCGCCAAGCCGCCGCTGCCTGCCGCTATCCCCCTGTAGGCCGGCGCGGATCCGGCGCCGGCCTGGCGATGTTCGCGTGGCCCGAAGTGGAAAACTATCACGATTGCGCGGATGAAAATGTGGTGGTAATCGCGATTATCGAAGAGGCTCGCGCGGTGCAGAACATCGATGAGATCGCCGCCACGCCGGGCATCGATGTGTTGTTCATCGGGACCAGCGATCTTTCTTTTTCGTTGGGTCTTCGCGGAAAGCAAAAGGAGCCGAAGCTTCAGGAAGCCATCGCTCGCGTGGTGGCGGCCGGCAAAAAACACGGCAAGTTTCTTGGGCGCCCGGCGGGAACGGCACAACAGATCGCCGAATATCGCGAGCAAGGCTTTCAGCTTTTTCAGACCGCTACCGATATCGGGCTGATGGCGCAAGGCGCAAAGAATTTATTCCAATCGCTGGGAGAGCTGAAGATTGCCGACATTTGACGGGGTTTAACACGTCGCGCCAATACAAATGGTACGCGGTCGCCATGCTGTGGTGGATCGCGTTCTTCAACTATGCCGACCGCCAAGCCATCTTCTCCGTTTTCCCGTTACTGAAAAAAGAATTCTCGCTCAACCCCGTGCAGCTCGGTCTGCTTGGTTCCTCATTCGCCTGGATCTATGGACTCAGCGCGCCGTTCGCCGGCGCCCTGGTGGACCGTTTGCGCCGCAAATCCGTGATCCTCGGCGGCCTGCACGTCTGGAGCGTGATTTGCATGGCCACTGCATTCTCCCGCAACTTCGGTACCCTGCTTTTCTTCCGTGGCGCGGAGGGTCTGGGGGAGACTTTCTATTTTCCGGCATCCATGTCGCTACTAAGCGATTATCACGATCAAGCCACCCGATCACGAGCGTTGGGCGTGCATCAAACCAGCGTCTACATCGGAACCATCGCCGGTGGTTTCTTCGCGGGCTTGATCGGGCAACGCTACGGCTGGCGCTGGTCGTTCGTAGTGTTCGGCGGATTAGGCATCGTCTTGGGTCTCGCCCTCAACAAATGGCTGATCGAACCCAACCGATCAGAAGAGTGTTACCGAGCCGCGACCGTCAGGGAGTCGTTGCTCTTGAACCCCACTGCACTCCTCCTGATGGCCGCCTTCCTCTGCGCCAACTTCGTCGCGTTGGTTCTACTCTCTTGGATGCCGGCATTCTTACACGACAAATTCAATCTGGGCCTGGCGGCATCCGGTCTCACCGCCACAATATTCGTGCAATTGGCCAGTCTGGCCGGATCGCCGCTGGGTGGATGGTTGGCGGACGCCTTGCGCCGGAAGATGCCGGGCGGCCGGATGCTGGTGCAAGCGATCGGACTGGCGGCCGGAGCACCGTTCGTAATGCTGTGTGGTTGGACGCGGTCCATTCCGCTACTCCTATTCGCACTGACAGCCTGGGGATTCTTCAAAGGTATCTACGACGCGAACATTTTCGCATCCATTTTCGACGTCATCCGTCCCGAAGCCCGGGGCCGCGCCGCAGGCCTGATGAACATGGTGGGATGGTTGGGCGGAGGCATCGCGCCGCTGGCAGTGGGCTACGTAGCGCAACAATCCAGCTTGAGCGTAGCGATTATGCTGGCCGCCAGTGTGTATGTGCTCGGCGCGCTGCTTCTCGCCGCAGCCGTGATTCGGATGAAACCTACTTCCAATCCGCGGTAAAGATATTAAACTCGTAGCGCTGCTTCGCATCCTTGTCGGACGCGAACACCAGCTTCCTGCCGTCCGGCGAAATTTCTGGAAACGCCGTGAAGCCGCCGAAATTGGTCACTTGCTCCAACCCGGTACCATCCAAGTTGATCATGTACAACTCGAATTTGCGGCCGTCACAATCGTGTTTGTTCGACGAGAACAAAATCTTGCGGCCGTCCGGCGTGAAAGTGGGCGCAAAGCTGGCGCAGCCGTAATCGGTGATCTGGCGCGCGTGCTTGCCGTCCGCGTCTGCCAGAAACAGCTCCATCTTCATCGGCGATGTTAGATTTTCCTGAAGCAAATCGTGATATTTCTTTTTCGTCTCCGGTGTCGCTGGATGGTTGGCGCGCCACACCAGTTGCTTGCCGTCACGCGAGAACACCGCGCCGCCGTCATAACCTTCTGTATTGGTGACTTGCTTTTTCCCCGAGCCGTCCGATTTCATGGTCCATAAGTCAATGTCGCCCGACGCCATGGATGTATATACAATCTTGCCGGTCTTCCAATTCACGGTCGCTTCAGCATCGTAGCCCGGCGCATCCGCAATCTTCTTTTGGATCTTGCCGTCGTCCGTCGCCAGATAAATCTTGTAGCCAGGATAAACCGCCCACACGTAGCCCTTGCTGCGATCGGCCGCGGCAGGGCAGGCGTCCGCCGCTTCATGGGTGGAGGCGAAGAGAATGTGTTTGTTGTCTGCGAGAAAATATCCGCAGGTGGTGCGCCCCTTCCCGGTGGATACCATGTGCTGGTCTGAACCGTCGGCGTTCATCACGAAAATCTGGTCGCATTCCAGCTTTTCCCGCGTGGATTGGAAGATCAGCCGCTTCCCGTCCGGAGCCCAGTACGCTTCGGCGTTTTGTCCGCCGAAAGTCAGTTGCCGGATGTTGGCCAGATGCGGCGGAGTTTGCGCCAGCAACGGCGCTGCCATCAGAATATAGAGTAAGTGTTGGCGCAAACTTATATCGTAGCTCAGGTTCTGGGCTGCGCTTGGGTTGCAACTTTGGCAGCAGCCCAGTTCGAGTTCCGCGAGCATACTATCGCCGCCGATCTGACAGGCGGATACCAGGTGGTGCCCTGCGATGTGAATCACGACGGCAAAATCGATCTCATCGCGCTGGCCAGCGGGATGACGGAACTGGTCTGGTTCGAAAATCCCACCTGGGAGCGGCATGTCATCGCGCGAAATTTGCACGGCATGATCAATCTGGCGGCCTGGGATATGGATGGTGACGGAATTCCCGAGATCGTTCTGGCGCACGAATTCTCCATGCGGGCGAAAGACAGTATCGGCATTGTCTCGCTGCTGAAGCATGACGGCGATCCGCGCCGGGTTTGGAGCATGACGGAAATCGATCGCCTGTCCACATCGCATCGCCTCCGCTGGGCGGATATCGATGGCAGCGGAAAAAAAGTCTTGATCAATGCACCCCTCACTGGCGCTCACGCGGAGCCCCCCGATTATCGCGATCGCGTGCCGCTTGTGTACTACCGGCCAAGCGATTGGAATCGGCAGATCATCGACGATCAACGGGAAGGACTGGTTCACGGCATCACCATCGTGGATTGGGATCACGACGGGCGCGACCAAATCCTGAGTGCCGGATTTACCGGGATTCAGCTCTACAAATTCGCCGGCGGCCGCTGGATTCGCATCGAAATCGCCCAGGGCGATCCGGCGCCGTGGCCGAAGAGCGGATCCAGCGACGTCGCGGTGGGCCAGGTTGGCAGGCAGCGTTTTTTAGCGGCGATTGAACCATGGCACGGCAATCAAGTAGCAGTTTATCGTGCTGCCGCGGGCAGGTGGCAGCGCGAAGTAATCGATGCTAGCCTCTTGGATGGACATACCATCGTAACGGCCGACCTTGCTCGGGACGGGGAGGATCAGATCATCGCCGGTTTCCGCGGCCAGCCCCAGCGAGTTTACATTTATAGCTTCGATGGGAAACGCTGGAACCGTCAAACGCTGGACGACGGCGGAATCTCGGCAGCGGCCTGCGCCGTGGCGGACCTGAATGGAGACGGCAGGTTGGACATCGCCTGTATCGGCTCCGCGACTCACAATCTCAAATGGTACGAGAACCTGGGCCCAGCGAAGCGAACCCAACGGTGACAGTCATCGTGCCGACCTTGGCGGCCGGCGAAGCGCTCGACGCCTGTCTGGATTCACTGGACCGTCAAATCTTCCGGGACTTTGAAGTCATCGTCGTGGACAACAGCGGCCGCAACGCAGTGCAGCCGCGCGCCGGTGTTCGCGTGATCTCAAACCAAAACAACGTTGGCTTCGGAGCCGCGTTCAACCAGGCCTTTCGGGCTTCCGCCGCGACCTTTCTCGCAATCTTGAATGATGACGCCACCGCACGTCCCGAGTGGCTGGAATCCTTGCTGCGTGCCGTAGAAGCACGGCCCGACGTTGGCATGTGCGCCTCGCGGGTACTGCTAGCCGGCGACGGACGCCTGGATTCAGCCGGCATGCTGCTCTGCCCGGACGGCAGTAGTAAGCAGCGCGGCCACCTGGAAGCGCCTGAGACATATCCACGCCGCCAGGAAGTATTGCTGCCTTCCGGGTCTGCCGCCTTCTATCGCCGCCAGATGCTGGAAGAAATCGGCCTGTTCGACGAGAGTTTCTTTCTATACTGTGAGGATACGGATTTGGGTTTGCGCGCGCGCTGGGCTGCGTGGGAATGTTTCTATGTGCCGGATGCAGTTGTGGAACATCGCTATTCGCATTCGGCGGGACGAGCCTCGGCGCTGAAGGCCTACTATGTGGAGCGGAATCGCCTGTTTCTAGCCGTGAAGAACCTGCCAATGCCGGATCTGTTGCTCGCGCCGTTCTACTCCCTCGCTCGCTATTTCTGGCACGTCTGGTACGCGATCGAAGGCCGGGGCAAGGCCGCCGATTTTAAGCTCGCCGGAAACAGCGCCGCGCAACTGCCGCTCATCGTACTGCGCGCGCACTTGGCGATGCTGCGCCGGCTCCCCACGTTATCCAAGCAGCGGCGCAACAGGCAGCAGCGGCTTACGCCCGGGCAGTTCCACAGATTGATCCGCCGATTTTCCATCAGCCCGCGCCGGGTGGCCGAATTGTGAGGAGAGCCGCCCAGCCGAATCAGCTCATGATTCTCATCCCAGCCTTCAACGAAGAAGGCGCGGTGGCGGATGTGATCCGCGAAGTGAATCAGGTAATGCCTGGCGTTCCGGTGCTGGTGACTGACGACGCGTCGCGCGACGACACTTACACGCAGGCAAAATCCGCCGGCGCCGACGTGCTTCGATTGCCGTACCACTTGGGGCTCGGCGGCTGTGTTCAGGCCGGCTACAAGCTGGCCTTCGAACTCGGCTACGAGTACGTGATTCGCGTAGATGGCGATGGGCAGCACGATCCCAAATACATTCCCGCTCTGTTGGATGTTCTACGCAAGACCGGATGCCACATGGTGATCGGCTCGCGGTTTTATCAGAACAACGGTGAGCACACCAGCTCCGTGCGCGCTATCGGGATCTGGGTTTTCCGGCTGGTGCTGCGGCCCATCCTGGGTAAACCCGTACACGACCCCACCTCAGGATTCGTCGGCGTCAATCGCGATACCCTGCGCGTTTTCACCGGCAGCTTTCCTCTGGAATATCCGGAAATCGAAGCATTGGTTGTGCTGCAGCGCAAACGATTCCGCTTCGAAGAGGTGCCCGTCCGGATGCGCAAGCGCAAAGCCGGCCGCAGCACCATCACCGCGATAAAATCGTTGTATTACATCATCCACGTTCTGCTGGGCGTGTTTGTCAATATCTTGAAGTTTGAAGGACGCCGGAGGAAAAGATAGTGGGTCGCTTGCTGAACATCATGTCCGTCCTCAGCCTGCTCCTGATGGCTGTGGTTCTGTTTTCCGTCCGCCGCTCGCATATTCGCGTGGAGTACTCAGTGAGCTGGCTGGGTGCGGCCCTGATCCTGCTGGTGCTGTCACGCTCGCCCGGCGCGCTTTACTGGATAGCCTCTCAACTTGGCCTTACGGACCCTCCCCTCGCGCTGCTGATTCTGGTTTTTTGCATTTTCCTGGTGGTGATTTATCGGCTCTCCGTGGTCATCTCGGATCTCAAGGACGCTAATATCGCCATGGCGCAGCGCGTGGCCATTATCGAATTCCAGCTCCAGAGTTTGAATGAAAAGCAGTAAAACCGCAAGTAAGCCCAAACGATCCGCAACCTCCGTGGTGGCCGCGGCGCCAACCAGTCGGGTTCATTTCTGGCAGTACGCGCTCGGATTCTGCATCGCGTTCTGCGCCCTGTATCAGGTCTACTCGCCTGCGCTGAATGGGCCATTCCTGTTGGATGATTCGTACCTGCCCTACATGCTGCCGAATTTCTACGTCCTCCCGATCGGCGATTGGATACGCGGCCTGCGTCCGCTGCTGATGTTCAGCTACTGGCTGAATTTCAAACAATCGGGCAATGAGGTCACATTCGGCTACCATCTCGTGAATGTAGTGCTGCATTTCTTCAACGGTGCACTCATCTACCTCGCCGTTCGCAAGGCGCTGAGCTGGATTCACGCCGAACGCAGCCAACAGGAAATCCTTTCGGTTTTCGCGGCGGGATTGTTTCTGTTTCATCCCATCCAAACTGAGTCGGTCAGCTATGTTGCCAGCCGCTCTGAAACACTTAGCGTGTTTTTTGTACTCGCCGCCTACGTGGTGTTCGTCTATCGCAAGAGCGTGGCGGTGGGCTTTGGAACCACTTTGATGGTGCTGAGCCTTTTCATTGCGGCGCTCCTTTCGAAAGAACACAGCGCGGTACTTCCCGTGGTTTTGTTGCTCACCGACTATTACTGGAACCCGGGATTTTCGTTGGTGGGCATCCGGCGCAACTGGAAGCTCTACGTCCCCGTTGGGGTGGGCGGCGCGATCGGGCTGGCGTTTGTATTCCGAATCGTGACCCACTCCGCTAGCGCCGGGTTCAACCTGCGGGATTTCACCTGGTATCAGTACTTCTTCACCGAGTGCCGTGTCATCTGGGATTACCTGCGCATGTTCTTGCTGCCGTTCGGCCAGAATATCGATTACGACGTTCCGGTATCCCACAGTGTGCTCGAACACGGTGCGATCCTCGGATTGATCGGGTTGATCGCTGTATCGGTGCTGGCGTGGATCTACCGGCGCAGTTTCCCGCTCGCTTCCTTCGGCTGGTTTTTGCTGCTGGTCCTGCTGGCGCCCACGTCGTCGTTTGTTCCTATTAAAGATCCGATGGCGGAGCGCCGTTTGTATCTGCCGTTCATCGGACTGTTATTCATTACGGTCGAGTTCCTGCGGCGCTGGAAAACCGGCAGAACCACGCTGGTAACCGCGCTGGGGCTGGTGCTGCTGGCCGAGGCCGCGCTCTCTTATCAACGCAACCAGTTGTGGGGAAGCACCGTGGATATGTGGAAAGATTCCGCATCGAAATCCCCCTCCAAGGTCCGCCCGCGATTTCAGTTGGCCTACGCCTACTATCAGCAGCAGCACTGTGGAGAAGCGGTTGCGGAGTTCGCCAAGGCTGCGCAAATCGAGGCGCCCAAATATGATCTGCTGTTGGATTGGGCGCTGGCCTACGATTGCGCGGGTAATCCCCAGGAAGCCGTCGCCAAGTTACAACAAGCTGTCGCCCATACGCCCAGGAGCGCTCACCTTTATTCGCAGATCGGAATGGAATATGGTAAGCAAGGCAAATATCCGGAAGCGATGGAGGCGCTGTCGACGGCCGAGCGGATCAATCCAAAATTCGAAATGACCTATGTCTACCGCGGCAACATCTACGAGGTGCAGGGCGACAAGGCTCGGGCAGCCGAGGAGTACCGGCGTGCATTGGCGATCGACGACTTGCAGTACAACCAAGCGGCTCGTGACGGGCTGACGCGCCTCGGCCAGTAGATGCTGCGCATCGGCGTGAACGCGCTCTATCTGATTCCAGGAGGCGTGGGCGGAACCGAGATCTATCTCAGAAATTTGCTGGCGGCTCTGGCTGAGATCGATGCGGTGAACCAATATGTCGTGTTCACCAATCGCGAAACCGGCGCCGGCCTGGTTCCCCAGCGCGCGAATTTCATCCACGCGCCGCAAGCCGTGACCGCGCGATTTCGTCCGGGGAGAATTCTTTGGGAGCAGGTCGTTCTGCCGTTTGAGGCGCGCAAACATCGTCTGGATGTATTATTCAATCCGGGATTCACCGCACCGCTGATTTGTGGATGCCCCATGGTTACGGTCTTCCACGATTTGCAGCACAAACGGCATCCGGAATACTTCCGCTGGTTCGATCTGCCATTTTGGAATTTCTTTCTATGGGCCTCGGTTCGGCGCTCACGCGGATTAATTGCGGTATCTGAAGCGACGCGCGATGATTTGCAGCGGTACTACGGCGTGAGTGCTCGCGTGATCCAGCACGGAGTGGAGCGCCAGTTCTTTGAGATTGCGAAGAAGCGGGCGCCCAAGGATTATCTGCTCTGTGCTTCCACTTCGCATCCGCACAAGAATTTGGTTGCGCTTCTGCGGGCTTATGAGCAAGCCGCAGGCTTGCCCTACTTGGTGATCACTGGGGTGCGGGGGTTTGCGGCCCGCCAAGTGGAGGCCGCGGCGGGAAACTCGGTGAAGATTACCGGATGGATTCCGCGCGAGGAACTATACGAGCTGTTTCGCGGGGCGCGTGGCTTTATTTATCCGTCTACCTTCGAGGGTTTCGGGATGCCGGTGCTCGAAGCGATGGCTGCTGGAGTTCCCGTGGCCTGCTCCGATATTCCACCGCTGCGTGAAATCGCTGGATCCACCGTCCACTATTTCGATCCAGCGGACCAGACCGCAATCCGAAGTGCGTTGGAACTGCTGGCTGCCGGAAAACTGCCAACCGAGGCGGCCCAACAGCGGGCGTCTGAATTTACCTGGGAAAAAACCGCGCGCGAAACCCTGGATTATCTTACCGAACCGCGACCGCAAGGGAGCGTGTCAATATCGCGGGACCCGCAAAATCGTGGCAGCGCTCCCTCGAGGTAGCGGGTCTATCTCAGCAAGTCTTCCAGCTGAACCTTGGCATCGGTTTTCGAATCGCGGTATTTCACAATCACTGGCGCTGCTAGCGAAAGGCCCCAGTCTCTGCCAGGACCGATCGAAATAGCGCGCGATCCAGGCACCACCACGGCGCGCTCGGGAATCACCAGCGGCTCTTCTTCGCTCGATCGGTAAATTTCGCCGCGCACAACATCATAGACAGCCGTGGACCGGTTCAGAATCGTGCCGCTTCCCAACACTGCGCCTCGCTTCACCACGGTTCCTTCATACACGCCGCAGTTTCCGCCTACCAGCACCTCGTCCTCAAGGATCACCGGCATCGCACCCACCGGCTCCAGCACGCCGCCGATCTGGGCGGCTGCCGAGATGTGACAATTAGATCCCACCTGCGCGCAGCTTCCCACCAACGCGTGCGAATCGATCATGGTCCCGTCGCCCACCCACGTTCCGGTGTTAATGAACATGGGCGGCATACAGGTGACGCCCTGGCCGATATAACAACCGTCGCGAATGCTGGATCCGCCCGGGACAATCCGCACGCCATCGCTCGATCCAATCCGCTTCACCGGATAGGTAGCTTTGTCGAACCAGGGCTGCCGCACAGTGTTGATGGACATGTCCACGGTAACGCCCATCCGGAAGCCGATCAGAACGCCCTTTTTCACCCACGCATTCACGCGCCATCCGGTTTTTGTGGAAGCGTCCGGCTGGGCGGCGCGAATCCGGCCTGCATTCAGCGCCTGTTTGAATTCCTGAAAAAGCTGAAAATGTCCGTCGCTGTAAGTTTGGGGGCGTTGGTCGAACAGTTCTTCGATCTCAGCCTGCATGCACGCTCCGGCCGGCCAGCAATCCAAGAGTCTCCAGCACCTTCTCGATCTTTGTGAGATTTGCATGGCTGGGTGGACACATGGGGAGCCGCCATACAGGCTCCAGCAAGCCCATCAAAGCCATTGCAGCCTTTACGGGAATCGGATTTGTCTCAACGCCGTTCACCTCCATCAACGGCAGAAACTTCCGTTGAATCTCGCGTGCGCCGGCAAAATCGTTGGCCAGCGCCCTCTCGGTGAGCTCCGTCATCTCCTTCGGAATCTCATTGGCGATAGTAGCAATCACTCCGCTACCGCCCAGCGCGATGAGCGGGAGCGTGACTGAATCGTCACCGGACAGCACAGCGAAATCAGGCGGCATGTGATGAATTACCGCGGCCATCTGCGAAATGTTGCCCGACGCTTCCTTCACGCCGGCGATATAGTCGATTTCCGCTAGCCGCTTCAGCGTCGCGGTCTCGATGTTTACTGCGCTACGGCCTTGAATGTTGTAAACGATGATAGGAAGTTTCACGGCCGCCGCGATCGCACTGAAATGTTGGTAGATGCCTTCCTGCGAAGGCTTGTTGTAATACGGCGTGACGCTGAGGATGCCGTTGGCGCCCACCGCGCGCACCTCTTTCGCTAGTTCGATCACCTCGGCGGTGTTATAGCCGCCCGCGCCCGCTACCACCGGGACGCGGCCCTGAGCTTCTTCGAGCGTAATCTCCACCACGCGCAGATGTTCCTTGCGCGTAAGCGTGGGACTTTCGCCGGTGGTTCCGCAGGGAACCAGAAAGTTGATGCCTGCATCGATCTGGCGCTTCACCAGCGAGCGCAGTGTGGCTTCATCCAGAGAACCGTCTTTGCGAAAAGGAGTAACCAGCGCGGTGCCGCAGCCGTGAAATTGCATGTCAACCTCCAAACAGGACGTCGCTGAATTCGTAGCAGCCTTTGCGTCCGATAATCCATTGTGCCGCTTTCAGGGCGCCCCGGGCGAAGCCCTCGCGGCTGCGCGCGGTATGACGCAGCGTAATGGTGTCGGCGGCGGAATCGAAACCGATCTCGTGCGTGCCCGGATGTGCGCCCGCCCGGCTTGAACTGCGATCGATGGTCCGATCGAATCCCGCGGCGCGCATCTGTTCCACCAGCTTCAGTAACGTGCCGGAAGGCGCGTCTTTCTTGGTGTTGTGGTGAATCTCCCAAGCCCACGCACCGTACTCTTTCTGGTTCTGGAATAGCCGCGCAGCTTCCGCCGCCAGGCGCGTGAAGATGTTGACGCCCACTGAGAAGTTCGGGCTCCAGACCAGCGCCGAATTGTTCTTGGCGATTGCCGCCTTCACCTCTTCCAGATGCTCGCCCCAGCCGGTGGTGCCGACCACAATCGGAATTCCGAGCGCGGCCACCTTGGCGACATTCCCCACCACCGATCCCGGCATCGAAAATTCCACCGCGACATCCGCGCCCGCCAGCGGCTCCTCGCGTCCCACATCCACTCGCGCACTCACAGTGAATCCATACTCGGGCGCGAGTTGATCGATGAGCCGCCCCATCTTGCCGTACCCGACGATGGCTAGCTTATGCATAAAAATCCGGTGACCTTACGCATCAAACACCGCCGGATCCAATTCCGTGAAAAACTCGCGATGCAGCGCCTGTACCGCTGCCGCCAGATCCTGTTCCGCCACCACGAACCCCAGATTCAGCGCCGAAGCGCCTTGCGACACCATGCGCACGTTGATGCTGCCCAGCGCGTTGAAGATTCGCGCGGCCACGCCCGGAGTGTGCCGGATATTTTCGCCCACCATGCAAATGATAGCTTGATTCTCGTCCACCCAAACGTCGGAAAACTCGCGCAGCTCGCCGATGATTCCCTCCAGCCGGCTGGTCTCATCCACCGTGAGCGACACGCTGACCTCGGACGTCGCCACCATGTCCACCGAGGTTTCGTTGCGATCGAAAATCTCGAAGATCCTGCGCATGAAGCCGTGCGCCATGAACATGCGCGTCGATCTTATGTTGAGCACGCTTACCTTGCTCTTGCACGCAATCGATTTCACGGCATTGCTGCTTCGAACACCCTCGGACACAATCCGTGTTCCCTCCACCTGCGGCCGCCGCGAATTCAGGATCAACACGGGAATGTTGCGATCGATGGCCGGAAGCACCGTGGCCGGATGCAGCACTTTCGCTCCGAAATACGCCAGTTCCGCGGCTTCGGTGAAAGAGATCACCTTCACCCGATGCGCGTCCGGACACACTGTCGGATCGGCTGTCAACATGCCGTCCACATCGGTCCAGATCTGGATCTCTTCCGCCCCGATCCCCGCGCCGGCCAGCGATGCGGTGAAATCGGACCCGCCGCGCCCCAGCGTTGTAGTAATCCCATCCTCAGTGGCCGCGATAAACCCGCCCATCACCACCACTCGATGTTCCGCCAGCGGCGGAATCACGGCGGCCAGCTTCGCGTAAGTCGCTTCCAGAAGCGGAACAGCCTGCGTGTGCCGCCGATCGGTAACAATCAGCTTGCGGGAATCCACGTGGACCGCGTTCAGTCCATGATGATTGAAAAAATTAGTAACAATCAGGCTGGAGAGCCTCTCACCGAAGCTCGATATGGCGTCAATGGAGCGCGGCGTTAACTCGCCCAGCACTGCCAGCCCCTTCACGAGCTCCGTGAGTTCCTGAAAGTGCTCTTCTACCGTCCGCTCCATGCCGGACTCGCGCAGATGGAAGTCCCGCAGCGCGACAAGTTCCCGCAATGCCTCTTCCCGCTGCCCGCCCACCGCCAGACTC
>Ga0302324_100009121_pt1 | contig 20820 bp, 13 predicted proteins | sample Palsa_T0_1_FD_201949 | JGI IMG/M metagenome (GOLD analysis project Ga0302324, IMG submission 201949) | Peat permafrost microbial communities from Stordalen Mire near Abisko, Sweden - Palsa_T0_1 | ecosystem: Environmental > Terrestrial > Soil > Palsa > Peat permafrost | place: Sweden: Abisko...
CCGGTAATAGGCCGCAAGCCGCTTCAAAAATTCCGTGCGCGCGGCCTTCACCGGCGTCTCATTCCCCACCGACCACAGAATCACCGCGGCTCGGTTGTGATCGCGCTCCACCACGTCGCGCATTTGTTCCTCAGCGACCCCGAACGTGCTGGGATTCTCCCATTCGATGTCCCAGTAAACGGGAACCTCCTCCCACAGCAGAATGCCCATGCGATCCGCCTGGCGGATCATGTTTTCGTTGTAAGGGTAGTGCGCCATCCGCACGAAGTTGCATCCCAGTTCCTTTGCCCACCCCAGCAGCACGCTGGCATCTTCAACGGAAAATGCCCGCCCGCTGCGGAACGGCGCTTCCTCATGCGTCGAAATGCCGCGCAGGAAAAGCGCCTTGCCGTTCAGCAAAATCTGGGTGCCGCGCACCTCGACGGTGCGAAACCCGATTTGATCTTCCACGCGATCGGCGCCGCTCGAAAGAACCACGCGGTAAAGCTTGGGCGTGTCCGGCGACCAGAGATGCAGCTTAGCGGCGGAGAAGCGAAATTCGCCGTAGCCACTGGCATCCGTGGTGATGCTTTTTCGTAGCCCCGCATCGGGGATTTCCAGGCTGACTGTCTGCGTCTGGGTTGCGCCGCTAAGTCTTACCCACCCCGCCAGCTCGTCGGCCGAGCCCTTGGCGAGCTGCACAAAATAATCCTGGATGAATGTCTCCGCTGTTTCCACGATCGCCACGTCGCGCGTCAATCCACCGTAGTTCCACCAATCGGTATTCAGAGCCGGCACGCCATCGCTGCGCCGCTGATTGTTCACCTCCACCACCAGAAAATTGTCCCCGTCTCGCAGATCGCCGGTGACCTCGAAATTGAACGGAGTAAAACCTCCGGTATGCTCCCCAAGCTTTTTCCCATTGAGGTAGACGCGAGCCTGGTAATTGGCGGCTCCGAAATACACGAACGACCGAGTCTTCGCGCGCTGGTGATACGAAAAGGACTTCTCGTACCAGATCGGACCTTCATAGAAGAGCAGCTTTTCGCGCTGCGTGTTCCAATCCCCCGGAACGTTTAGCGTCCCGGAAGAATCGAAATCGTACTCGACGAGATCGGACTTATTAGCCGGCTTCCGATTTTCGTAGTAGCGCGCCCCCAGCCCCGTCTCGTAGGGATCGATGATCGCGTTCCAAGCGCCGTTCAGGCTGATCGAAGTCCGCCCCGCGACATTGGCAATCAGGTTTGCTGGCGGCGCCTGGGCGCTCGCCAAACTCGGAAGGAAAATCAACAGCCCCAAAACCCACAGAATCCTGCGAGATATCACCAGTAATCGCATCGAGTAGACTCTCTCTTAAATATCGAGCGCGTCGTAGCGCCGCTATTTGTGGCGGAAAAACCTCCCATTCCATTTCTCCCAAACCAAAGATTCAAGCACCATCACATCCCAGCACGGTCCGTAGCCCCGACAATCGTCGGAAAACACTCCCACCTCAAAATCTCCCAGACCAAAAATCCAACCACCACCGCTATGGGCCTCTTCGTACCCGATCGCCCCACAATCCAAATCGCCCCGCACCCAAAATGCCTAATATTGCGACGCCGCTAACGCACCGCTTGGCGCGTGCTCCCCCAAATAACTCCCCATCATGCGAATCAATTCCGCCTGCGCCATCGGGTGCCAACCATGCCCCTTCAGAGGCCGCCCAAAAACAAACGTCCCCTCATAATGAGGATTCTCCGAAGTTTTCAGAAAATCCTGCAACAACCCCACAGCCAAATTAAAAGACCCATGATCCATTTCCCCAACACCCAAATAGAGCTTCCCATCCACCTGCTTCCCAATCTCCGCCCAATGAGTAGCAACGTAATTGCTCAAATCATAGCCATGGTCGCGATAATAAAGAGCCACCTCGCGATCAATCTTTCCGGTAGTCTTATTCCAAAGAGGCTTGGGATAACCGTCCTCCCCCACCGGCCCAAAAGTAGCGTCAAAAACCCCCACCTGCTGCCCAGATCGCCCGTGGCTCGCGAGCACTAATTCAAGCTGGCTAACATCCCGAAACGATCGTTCCGGCTGCCCATCCGGCGCCCGCTCAAAAGGCCGCTCCGGCTGAAACCACTCATGATTCGCATAAACCAGATTCTGTTCCGTATGCTCCTTCTCCACCACGAACGCATTCTCATCCTCATAGATGTTCAATAACCCATACCGCCGAAAATCAATCTGGTCGGGAAAAAAGGTCCAAGTCCCGCCGAAAAAACCCGGATGATGCACCATCAAAGAAAGCGATTCCCATCCGCCCGTCGAGCCGCCAGTAAGCAAACGAGCCCAAGGCTCGCGAATGATCCGAAAATGGTCCTCCACGTAAGGAATCAATTCGGTCATAACCGCATCGCCGGCAGGCCCGTCATTCGCCGAATTAATCGCATAAGAATCGTCAAAGTAAGGAGTCGGATGCTGAAACGTAACCGTAATCACCCGGGGAAAATTCTTCGAGTTCCAAGCCTGATAAAACTCATACCCAGTCTCAGTCCCGCGATTTTCCCGAGCAATCCGCTGAAAATCACTCTCCGCGCTGGCCTCAGTCTCAAATCCAAAAGGCGCCGCCAAACTAAAATGCCCCTGCAAATAAACCACCGGATAAGAAACGTCCGGATGCTGGTCATAACCCTTAGGCAGCAAAATCGTAGCCCCAAAATAAATCGGCCGCCCCCAAAAATCGCTCATCAATTTGCTCTGAATCTTCACGCGCTTCACCCAAGCCGTATCCGCCGGCACCACAATCGGAGGAATCACTTTCGCCAAACTCAACTTCACCGAGTAACCAACAACAGCATCGAGATGAATCCGCTGCACCTCGCTAATCAAATTCCCCGGCGACCGGGTAAAGTGCTGCCCCTCCCACTGATCCATGTGCATCCAAAGCACACGCCCATCAGCCCGATGAAAGTTGGTATAAATCTGCATCAACCCCTGCACGTAATAATCGCCCGAAGGCAAATCCTTCAAACTGCGCAAAGGATACCCAAGCGTCCCCGCATCAATAACAGCCGCGTCGCCAGGCTTCAGTTGATCCACATCCGCGCCGAAAAAAGGCGCGCTATCAGCCCAATTCCCCACTTGCAGCCGAGGCTCCCGCCCGGCATCACGCGTGATCATCACAAAAACGCGTCCAGTAATCGCCTCCGCATGCGCCGCTGCCGGAAACGAAATCTCAAATCGAGGGCCGTTAACTTGCGCTCGCGCTGGCGAAGCAAAAAAGAACATTAAACTCCACACCATCGCGCTGAAACCGAACGCGCGCGACACACGCCGTGCTCGAACCCCATCACCCAACCCAACCAAATCGAAGCCCACAGTGGTCCCTCCCCGTTTTCAATACTTCCATCCAGCCGTATCCGCGCCCTTCGGCGCATGCACCGAAACAAAATTCGCCATCGCCTTAATCTGTTCCGCCTGCGTCATCGCATGCCATCCATGCCCCTTCATAGGCCGCCCATAAACAAAAGTCCCCTCCACGTGAGGGTTCTTCGTGCTTTTCAAAAAATCCTCCATCAAATAAACCGACAAATTCAAATAACCATGATCCATATCCCCCACGGCAAAATACAATTTGTCCACCAGCTTCGGCCCCAGCGTAGCCCAATTCCGCTCCATGTAATCCCGCAAATCGTAATCATGCGCCCGCCAATAATTCGCCACCTCATGATCGATCTTCCCCGTCTGCTTATCCCAAAGCGGCTTCGGATAGCCATCCTGCCCCATCGGACTGAACACCGCCTCAAATACCTCCAACTGCTGCGCCGATCGACCCTTGCTCCCCAGCACCTCCTCCAACTGGCTGACTTGCCGCACCGTATTCTCCGATTGGCCATCCGGCGAGCGCTCAAACGAGCGTTCCGGCGCCTGCCATTCATGATCCCCATAATTCGAATCCAGCTCGCGGTGTTCCTTCTGCACCAAAAACGCATTCTCATCGTCGTAAATATCGGTCAATCCATACCGGTGCCAATCGAGCGGATCAGGAAACAAAACCCAGCTCCCGCCAAAAAAATCCGCATGAAAAACCTGCAAAGCCATAGCCTCCCAGCCGCCGGTAGATCCGCCAGTAAGCAAGCGTGCATAAGGCGCCCGAATCGTCCGAAAATGTTCCTCAATATACGGAATCAATTCCGTCAGCAGCGCGTCCCCATAAGGCCCGTCATTCACAGAATTCACCGCATAAGAATCATCAAAAAAAGGAGTAGGGTGCTGAAAGCTAACCGCAATCATCCGGGGAAAATTCGCAGAATTCCAGGACTGATAAAATTCATAAGCCGGCTCAGTACCCCGCGATTCCCGCGAAAACCGCTGCGACTCACTCTCCTCAACATTCTCAGTCGAAAAAGCAAACGGCGGATTCAAACTAAAATGCCCCTGGACATAAACCGCCGGATATCTCACCTCAGGATGGCGGGCATAGTCTTTAGGCAGCAAAACTACCGCCCCCAAATAAATCGGCTGCCCCCAAAATTCCGAAAGCAATTTGCTCTGAATCTTAATGTGTTTCACCCACTCCGTATCCGCAGGCGCCTCCACAGGCGGAATCACCTTCCCAGCACTAAGCTGGATCGCATAGCCAGCCGCCGGATCCAGATGCACAAGCTGCACCTCGCTAATTAAATTCCCTGGCGAGCGATTGAAACGCTGCCCCTCCCACTGATCGTTATGCGCCCAAATCACCGCCGCATTTTTCCGGTGAAATTCCGTATAAACGTTCACAATCGCCTGCACGTAATAATCCCCAGCAGGCAATTCCCGTAAACTCCGCACCGGATACCCAAGCGTCCCGCCATCAATCCGCGCCGCATCCCCAGGCTGAAGCTGCTCCACATCCACGCCAAAAAGCGGCGTACACCGCTGCCAACCAGCCACCTGCATCCGAGGCTCCGATTCTGCATGCCGCGTAATAGCAACAAAAACCCTCCCAGTAATCGGCCCCGAATGTGCCGCAGCCGGAAACGAAATCTCAAATGCCTCCCCGCCACCCCAAGCCACCCCGCAAGCAAGACCACCAATCGCAATCAATCCCGCAAAACAAATCGCCACCCGCCAAGTCCAACTCCGCACCATTCCAAGCAGCATCTCTTCCTCCAATCCCGGCGGCGCATCATAAGCTCCCATTTCCCTCAATACAACGCATTTAACTAACAGGTCTTCGCGAATGCGGTAGGTCGCAGTCGGCTAACCGGCCGGCGAATTTGGGTTGGCGTGGCTGCTTGAGGGTGACCAAGCCGGGACCTCTCCGCAGTTTCACGAAACCTACCCGAGTCGCCGCGCATCCATTGTATTGAGTAGTTGCCGCTATGCGAATCGCACCGTACCGTTTACCATGTATGCGATTGAATCGGCATGAGTTACCACAAACCTGCCGTTATCGGTAATCTTGGCTGAGCGGTCTCGAAATGGGAAAGGGGTAGTGTCACTCGATGTGGATTGTAAGGCTGGCGCTTCGGCGCCCTTATACCTTCGTTGTTGCCTCGATCCTGCTCCTGATCTTGGGACCTGTATCGATCCTGCGCACGCCCACGGACATTTTCCCCAATATCAATATTCCGGTCGTCAGCGTCCTATGGAATTACACCGGACTCGATCCCGACCAGATGTCCCAACGGATCGTCTTTAATTACGAACGTATCCTCACCACCACCGTCAACGATATTCAGCATATTGAATCGCAATCGCTCAACGGCATTGCCGTCGTGAAAATCTTCTTCCAGCCCAACATCCAGATTGGGAATGCCGTCGCGCAGGTGACCGCCGTTTCGCAGACTGCCTTGCGTCAGTTGCCGCCCGGCACCAACCCGCCGCTGGTGATTCAGTACAACGCTTCCACCGTGCCCATCATTCAACTCGCTCTGTCCGGTAATGGGCTCTCCGAACAGCAGCTCTTCGATATGGGTGTGAACTTCATCCGCACCAACCTGATTACCGTCCCCGGGGCCGCCGTGCCGTACCCGTACGGAGGAAAACAGCGCCAGGTAATGGTGGATTTGAACACCGCCGAACTGCAATCAAAGAACCTTTCGCCCAATGACGTGGTCAACGCCATCAACGCTCAAAACCTGATTCTGCCGGCCGGCACCGCGAAGATCGGTGAATACGAATATGAAGTGAATATGAATAGTGCCCCCGATCGGATCCAGGAGCTGAACGATCTACCCATCAAAACCGTCGGAACCAACACGGTTTACGTGCACGACGTGGCCAACGTCCGCGACGGCTTCGCGCCGCAGACCAACATCGCGCGGGTGGATGGCCAGCGCGCGGTGCTGATGGTGGCGCTGAAATCGGGAAACGCCTCCACCCTCGACATCGTATCCAACATCAAGAAAATGTTGCCGTCGATTCAAGCCAGCCTCCCGCCCCAGCTGGAGATCAAGCCCTTCTCCGATCAATCCATCTTCGTGCGCGCTTCGATCGACGGCGTGGTCCGCGAAGCTCTGATTGCCGCCTGCCTCACTGCCATCATGATTTTGGTTTTCCTCGGGAGCTGGCGGAGCACCCTGATCATTGCGGTCTCCATTCCGCTATCGATTTTAACTTCGATCATCGTCATGAGCGCCCTCGGCGAAACCATTAATATCATGACCCTCGGCGGGTTGGCGCTGGCCGTGGGAATCCTGGTGGATGACGCCACCGTGGAAATTGAAAATATCAATCGCAACCTGAGCCAGGGCAAAGAAATCGTGCAGGCCATTCTGGATGGCGCGTCGCAGATTGCCATCCCGGCCTTCGTATCCACCTTGGCCATCTGCATCGTCTTTGTGCCCATGTTCTTCCTCACCGGCGTGGCTCGTTATCTTTTTGTCCCTCTCGCCGAAGCGGTCGTGTTCGCGATGATGGCCTCTTACCTACTTTCCCGGACCCTTGTCCCGACGATGGCCAAGTACCTGCTGGTTTCCCAGAGCGAAGAAGAGAGCCGGGCCGCCGCGGAAAAATCGGGCAATCCGCTGGTGCGCATGCAGTTGAAGTTCGAACACGGATTCGAACACCTGCGGGAACGCTATCACCACCTTTTGGAGAGCTGCATCGAGCATCGGAAATTATTCGTAGTCTGCTTCCTGCTCTGCTGCGCCGCATCATTTTTGCTGTTGCCGTGGCTCGGTCAGGATTTCTTCCCCAGCGTCGATAGCGGTGAATTCAAGCTGCACATGCGCGCCCCTACCGGTACCCGCATTGAAGATACCGCCGCGATCTGCGACCGTGTGGAAGGCGAGATTCGCGAAGAGATACCAAAAAGCGAATTGCGGACCATCATCGACAACATCGGGCTGCCCTACAGCAGCATCAATCTTTCCTACAGTAACTCCGCGCCGGTTGGTACCGCCGACGCCGATATCACCGTATCGCTCCAACCCAAACATCGCCCCACCGCTGAATACGTTCGCACTCTTCGCGCCAAGCTCAATCGCGATTTTCCGGCGGTCAGCTTCTACAATCTTCCCGCCGACATCGTCAGTCAGATTCTCGACTTCGGCTTGCCCGCTCCCATTGATGTCCAGGTGGTGGGTAGAGACTTGGCCGCGAATCGTGTAGTCGCCGATAAGCTGCTCAACCAGCTGAAATTCATTCCCGGCACCGTTGACCTTCGCATCCAGCAGCAATTCAATCAGCCCCTGCTGCATATCGATGTGGACCGCACCAAGGCCCAGCAGGCCGGCTACAGCGAGCGCGACGTCGCGCAAAACCTGCTGGTGTCGCTCAGCGGAAGCTTCCAGACCAATCCAACATTTTGGCTCGATCCAAAGTCCGGCGTCAGCTATAGCATCGCCACCCAGACGCCGCAGTACAGCGTTGATTCGCTGAGCGACCTCCAGAATATTCCCATCACCGGAGCCAGCGGCCGCACCCAGCCTGCCATTCTCGCCAGCATCGCTTCTTACACCCGCGGCGCGGAGATGGGCATCGTCTCGCACTACAACATCGCGCCGGTAATCGACATCTTCGGCGCGGTGCAGGGACGAGACCTGGGCGGCGTGGCGCGCGACATGAAGCCCATTCTCGATGCCGCCCGCAAAAATCTCCCACGCGGCACGCAACTCACCGTCCGCGGCGAGATCGACACCATGAATTCGTCGTTCGAGGGCCTGTTGGGCGGCTTGGCTTTCGCGATTTTGCTGGTGTACTTGCTGATCGTGGTCAACTTCCAGTCGTGGCTCGATCCCTTCATCATTCTGATGGCCCTGCCGGCGGCGCTGGCGGGCATCGTGTGGATGTTGTTTGTCACCGGAACCACCGTGAGCGTCCCGGCGCTCACCGGCGCGATCATGTGCATGGGAGTGGCTACCGCCAATAGCATTCTGGTGGTGAGCTTCGCTAAGGAACAGTTGGTGGAAGGAATGGAATCGGGTGCGGCGGCTCTGTCTTCCGGCTTTACCCGTTTCCGGCCGGTATTGATGACCGCATTAGCCATGATCATCGGCATGTTGCCGATGTCATTGGGTCTGGGCGAGGGCGGAGAGCAGAACGCGCCCCTGGGGCGCGCCGTGATCGGCGGGCTGCTATTCGCGACGGTGGCTACACTTTTCTTCGTGCCCGTTTTTTTCAGCGTGGTGCACAAGACCGCCAACCTCGAAACCGCCGACCCTGCGCCGCATGATCGGGGCGACGAAGATGATATTGATAGCGAGCGCGATTAAGCAGGGGAAAGAGGATTCATGACTGAGCCGGGCGATAGTCACACAACACCATCCAACCAGCCGCAGGTAGATCGGGAAGCGCGGCCGAAACGCGGCATATGGATCGCCATCATCGGGTTGATCGTGGTTGCCTGCGTCGTGGCCGCTGGAATATTGCCGCGGATGAAGGCCAAGGCCGCCTTGCGCGGCGAAACCAACGACTTGGCCACCCCCACCGTCTCGGTGATGCAGCCCAAAAAAGGCGCCAACGCCGAAGAGGTGGTGATTCCCGGGAACATTCAGCCGTTTATCGATTCACCGATCTACGCTCGCACCAACGGCTATCTGAAGAAGTGGTACATGGACATCGGAACCCACGTCAAGACTGGGCAACTGCTGGCGGAGATCGATACCCCGGAAGTGGACCAGCAGCTTCAGGGAGCAAAATCGGATTTGGCGACCGCGGAGGCCAACGAGAAGCTCGCCCAATCTACTTCCACTCGCTACGAGGATTTGAAGAGTACCGACTCGGTGTCGAAGCAGGATGTCGATAACGCGGAAGGGGATTTCGCCGCGAAAAAAGCGACCAAGGAGTCCGCAGCGGCCAATCTCAAGCGCCTCGAGGATACCCAGGCGTTTCAGAAAATCTACGCTCCCTTCGACGGTGTGATCACCGCGCGCAATACCGACGTCGGCAATCTCATCAATTCCGGGAATGGCGGTGCCGCGCAAGAGCTTTTCCACATCGCCCAGATCAGCAAAATGCGCGTCTTCGTGAACGTGCCTGAACAATATTCGCAAGCGGCCAGGCCCGGATTGACCGCCGATTTGACCCTCGCGGAATTTCCGAATCGCCGTTTCACCGGAAAGTTGACGCGCACATCCAACTCCATCGATCCCGGCACGCGGACGTTGCTGGTGGAAGTGGATGTGGAGAATCCCACCGGCGAGCTTTTTCCGGGCGCCTACGCGCAAGTGCATCTGAAACTGCCCAGCGGGAACCCGGTGTTTATTTTGCCGGTCAGCGCCTTGATATTTCAGGCCGCGGGCTTGCAGGTAGCCACCGTGGACGCCAACAACAAAGCGGTGATCAAAGCGGTCACCCTCGGGCGCGACTATGGCTCGGAAGTGGAAGTGGTCACCGGCATCACCGGCGACGAAAAGGTGATCACCAATCCACCGGACTCGCTGGTGGAGGGCGAAGTACTGCGCATCGCCGCTCCCAAACCACCAGCACAGCCGGATTCGACCGGCCAGGCGCGGTGACCTCCGTGATTCTGCCATCGAATCGCAAGCCCTCGCCCGACAAAGCACCGGGGTTATTGGGTGGGAAATGCCCGCACCGTGGTCTCCGCGTTTCCTACGGACTACTCTGTGCCGCCACGTTGTGGCTCGTTGGCTGCATGGTCGGTCCGAAATACACCCGCCCGGCTGCCGAAGTGCCGGCCACTTACAAAGAAACCGGCGATTGGAAAACCGCCCAGCCCAGCGACGACGCGGCCCGCGGCGAATGGTGGAAAATTTATCAGGACCCCCAGCTTGATGCGCTGGAATCCAGGATCGATGTCTCCAACCAGAATCTCAAAGCGGCCGAAGCACAATTCCGCATTGCCCGCGACCAAATTCGCATCGCCCGCGCCTCCCTTTATCCCAACGTGACCGGCGGCGGCACCGCCACCGGTAACCGCCTTTCTAAAAACAAGCCGTACTACACCGATGGCGGAATGAACTACGCCGACTATCAAATTCCCGTCGCCGGCGCATCCTACGAATTGGATCTGTGGGGCCGCATTCGCCACATCGTCGAGCAGGCCCGCTCCGAAGCGCAGGCCACCGCCGCCGATCTGGCGAACGTCAACCTAAGCCTGCACGCCGAATTAGCCACCGATTATTTTGAGATGCGCGGGCTTGACGCGCAAAAGCGCTTGCTGGATTCCACCGTCACTGCCTACGAACAGGCTCTCACACTCACCCAGCAGCGCCACGATGGCGGCATCGCCTCGGAACTGGACGTGGCCCAAGCCCAAACCCAGCTCGAGACCACCCGCGCCCAGGGCCAGGACGTCGAAGTGCAACGCTCGGCCTACGAACACGCCATCGCCGTGCTCGTTGGCCAGCCTGCTTCCACTTTCTCGGTCGCCCCATTGCCGTTGGACGCGCCTCCGCCCGCGATTCCTCCCGGCTTGCCTTCGGATTTGCTCGAACGCCGTCCCGATATCGCCGCCGCCGAACGCCGCATGCAGGAAGCCAACGCGGGAATCGGAATCGCCCGCGCCGCCTACTTTCCTACCATCACCCTTACCGGATCGGCAGGCCTAGAGAGCGGCTCTTTGGGCACGCTGTTTCAGGGCCCCAGCTTTTTATGGTCGCTCGGTCCCACCGCGGTAGAAACTCTTTTTGACGCCGGGCGGCGCCACGCCGTCTCCGATCAAGCCAAAGCGGAGTACGATCAATCGATCGCGAAATATCGTGAGACCGTACTCGAGAGTTTTCAGGAAGTGGAAGACAACCTGGCCGCGTTGCGCATTCTCGAAGCGGAATCAAAAACCCAGGATGGCGCTGTCGCCGCCGCAAACCACACCCTGGCTCTTTCGAACAATCGCTACAAGGGCGGCGTTTCCAATTATCTTGAAGTGATTACCGCCCAGAGCGCCGCGCTATCCGATCAGCGCACCGCAGTAGACATCCTCACCCGCCGCTTGTCCGCCAGCGTCCTGTTAATTAAGGCCATCGGCGGCGGCTGGAATACTTCCCGCATTCCCGCTGTGTAATTCGATCTAACGCTTTTATTTTTTCGCCTGACCCGCTCCGCAGCGGGTGTTTTACTTTTAATTTTGCTTCATGCTTTCGCATTTTTCGGTCTCTTGTCTGCGCTCCGCGCAGCGCTCCCGGCGCAGTGATTGATGCCATATCAGTTCGATAGATTTAATGAGTTTGACCATTTCCGCTGCAGGTTATACAAGTATCTCAATCTCGTTGCGGACGCCTTCTATCACGACGGCGTCCACTCCTGTCATTCTGAGGCCCTGGGGCAGCCGGAGTTCGACTTGGCGAACACCGGCACCGCCCCCGGGGCCTTAGAAGTTTTCCTTAGCACACCCGAAACACCCTAGGCCCTGAGAGCTTTTAACCATCCCTACACCCCAATACTCCGGGGCCTGCGAACTTTCACTTTTCGCTCCGCCGCCATCGCCACTGCCCGGAAATCTCACCGCCCGCGCCATACGCACCTCACCTCGCCCGCTCCTCCCTCAGATGCGTTGGCTGAATTTCGCGCCGGTGTAAACTAGTTTTTGCCCGCCAACTCCGCGACTATCGTAGCCGAGCCGGGTTGAATCTTCAGGGAGGAAACCTTCATGGGCCTTAACGCTTCACGTTTCCGAGCACTCTTACTTTCCGCTACATTCATACTTCCAGTAGTCGCCGCGGGCTGCGCACCACATGTCTACCGTGTTTATGACCCGTACTATTCTGATTATCACGTGTGGGACAACCACGAGCGCGGCTACTACAACCAATGGATCGTCGAGACCAACCACCCGCACCGCGAGTATCGCCGCCTGAGCGCTGACGAACAGCGCCAATACTGGACCTGGCGCCACGCTCACGGAGAGCCCGGCCACCCGCGGTAGCCGCAGCCTGCAGTCTTACCGCGTTTTGAGCGCCCACCCTTCCCAGCGGTTTTCGGGGAGGGGTGGGTGTTTTGCTTTAGTCGTCGCAGGCGGGTGCCCTGCACGTCAGGGGCTGTCGCTTGTCTCAGCCAATAGGGCCAGTGGTAAACTATCCCGCGTGGGGCTGTAGCTCAGTTGGATAGAGCGAGGCACTCCTAACGCCTAGGTCGGCGGTTCGATCCCGCCCAGCCCCACCAGTAGCGCACCGGGCCACTGTCCTCTCCGGAACTTTGCAGCTCGCCCAGTGAATTTCTCCCGCGAATCCGCCGGGCCGCTGATGATAAGCTTGGCTCATGGCCAAGAAAAAGAAACCCTCAAAGAAGTCAATCCCAGCAAAAGCAAAATCGCGGCCCAAGAAAGCAGCCCTGAAATCCGCCGCGAAAAAATTGAAGCTAAAGAAACCCAACCCTAACAAGATCGCAGCGAAGTCGAAGCCAAAGTCCAAGCCAAAACCCAAGAGGCCTGCCGCGAAGCGCGCCGCCAGTTTGAAAGAGAAAACGAGCGACGCCCGCCTCCGTCACGGACGCCCCGGAATCCGCGAAATCTCCGAGATTCCCGCTCCTGAAGACCGCGATCTGCAATCCGCTTCCGGCGGGCAGTCCGGCGATCTTCAAGGCCTCTCGTCATCCGCGGACGCCGATTCCGAAAGCGTCGGCGAACTTCTCGAAGAGGGCCAGGCGCTGGAAGCAGAAGTGGTGAGCGGCGTAGAAAACGTCCCAGACGCGGATGAGGGACCAGTGCGAGCGCGTGCGCGGCGCACACCACCCAGCGACCTTGATAATGACGAAGACAGCGATAGCCAGACGTAGAGGTTTGCGGCTGCTATTGCGGATTTGCCTGCATCGCTAACACGTGAATGGTGTGCGTCGCCTCGTCCAGCTTGCCGAATACCTTCACATGCGTGCCGGCGTTTTTCTCGGCCAGCATCTGATCGTCCAGGCGGTACACTTTTTCTTTCATTACCAGCACAAAAACGCCGCCCAGCCGGTGCACGCAATTCCGCGCGCAGTCCGCATCGGTCGAGCCCATCGTGCCGGTTTTCAGCAGCTCTTTATGCTCGTGCGCTGGCGAATGCGTGTTCATTGCGCACTGTGAATCCGATATCTCGCCCTTGAATGTGTCCGCGAGCGCCACTCGCGGGCTAAGCGCCACAACGCAGAGCCCAACGAACAGCCAAACTTTCCTGGGTCGAATGCAGGCCATCTGCGGCCTCCTCTGCGATACCCGCCGGTACGCTAGGGCAGCGTCGGAAGGAGCGTCGCGTTATGAATCCAATCCGGAACGACGGCCAGGGGTGACTTGCCACTCCAGCTTGGTCTGAGCGAGGAATGGCGTCAATGCGCGCGCGCCAGCGCGTAGCGAAACAGATAAGTGCCCACGCAAGCTATACCGTTATGAAGAGGGCCGTGGTTGCTGTTGAACCTGGGTGCCCGGCTCATTCCCAGCTTCCCGGAAGCGCGGATGTTTTCGCTTTGCTGTACCTCGGGAACGTGCCCTATACTATTTTTTTACCGGCCATCCTGGTTGTTTGCCGCGGCGCGCCGCGCTGTGATTGTTCCGCTTTTGCTAAAGTTCGAGGGAGCCCATAGCCCATGAATCACGCCCCACAAAAGAAAACGCGGCGCATTTTGGCCTCTATACTTTTTCCGATTACACTGGCGGCCCTGGTTGTGGCCGCAGATCCAGCTTGGTCCAAGCCGCACGCGGACGCAATGCCCGCCTCGTCGCCGGCTCCGGCCGGGCGCGTCGATACTTTGGGCAAAGTGAACTTCCCCACATCGTGCGCGCCGCACGTACAGAGCCAGATCGAAGAAGGCGTCGCCCTGCTGCACTCCTTTCAGTACCGCCAGGCAGAAAGCACCTTCACTGAGGTAACCAGGCAGGAGCCCCGTTGCGCTATGGCCTACTGGGGCAAAGCCATGAGCCTCTACGAACAGCTTTGGGATTGGCCGGACGCAAAAGAGTTCGCCGAGGGCCGCAAAGATATCGACACCGCGGAAAAGCAAAAAGCCGTCACCCCGCACGAGCGTGCCTACCTGGATGTTGCCCGCGTCTTCTATCAGAAAAAACCGGAGTGGGACCAGGACACGCGAATGAAAGCGTTCTCGGACGCCTGGGAAAAGGTCTATCACCAGTTTCCCGACGACACCGAAGCGGGAGCGTTTTATGGGCTGTCGCTGGCCGCTTTGGCCGAAGAAGGCGTGAACGAAACCGCCAATCGCAAGCGTGCCATTGCCGTCCTCGAACCCCTCTTCCGCGCAGCCCCGGACGATCCAGGCCCGGCCCACTACCTGATTCACTCCGCCGATACTCCTGATCTCGCTCCCCAGGCTCTCGATGCGGCGCGACGCTACGCCAGCATCGCTCCGGATTCCGCCCACGCGCTGCACATGCCCGCGCATATCTTCGTCCGCTTGGGATTGTGGCGCGAGTCGATCGAATCGAACCAAGCGTCAGCGAAAGCCGCCGCGGAAGCCACCCGGTCCGGCCGCGCGGACATGCACTACCAGGTCCACGCCATGGATTTTCTGGACTACTCCTATCTGCAAGCCGGCGATGAAGCCGCCGCGAGCCAGGTGACCGAAGACCTGAAGAACGTGGTTGGCGCGAATGCCCAGCAGATCGCCGATCATCAAGCCGATTTCCGCGCCCGCGCCGCTCTCGAACTTCATCAGTGGAAGGCAGCGGAATCGCTGCCTGTCCCCGACAGTAAGCCGCGTTGGCAGCAAACCACCTATTGGGTGCGCGCGATCGGCGCTGCCCGCAACGGTGACGTCGCAGAAGCGCAAAAGGATTTGGCCAAGCTCCAGGAAGTGGTTGCCGCTCTGGCCGACAAGAGCAAGAAGAAAGGACCATCGAGCGACGAGGACGATGTCCAGGTCCAGGAGACGCAGGCTTGGATCGCCTTTGAACAGGGCAAAGTCGACGACGCGGTAAAGAAGCTCCGCGCCGCAGCCGACACCGATGACGCCGAGGAAGTAGAGGCTATCTCCATGCCCGCCCGCGAGATGCTGGCGGACATGCTCATGGAGGCCAAGCGCGCCCCGGAGGCCCTCCACGAGTACGAAGTCACCCTGCGCGAGTGCCCCAACCGCTTCGACGCCCTCTACGGCGCCGCCCACGCCGCCGAGTCCGCCGGCCACCCAGAAGACGCCCGAAAATATTTCTCCAACCTGGTAGCCTCCTCAATCCCCTCAGCGGATCGCCCCGAACTCCAGGAAGCGAGGACCTACATCGCAGCGAATTGACCCTTTTGACAAAGCCACAAGCAGAGTGTTTCACGTGAAACAACCAAGCTGTCCGTTGCTGAGAGCAATGACGATAGCGCTCGGCACATGCTCATTTGTGCCAGTCCTGGGACTGGTCCGTAGTTTTCCGTATCCGCAGAGGGCGTCTCGGCCTGCGATTCAATACGTTACAAGGTCCACTTTCCAAAGCTTCCATACAATCGTTGCATCGTCACCGACGGTAACTTCTACAGCCCAGCGCACGTAGTAACATATATACCCCCGCACTCGACGGGTGTGATCGGCTAGCCTCAGGAACCAAGGGAGCACAACAAAGTGGCAGCGCAGCAACCAATCGCCATCCAAGCCGACCGGGTGTCCCGGCACTACACCATGGGCGCCACCCAAGTGCGCGCCGTAGACGAAGTAACGCTCTCAGCGAACGCTGGCGAATTCCTGGCGATCCTGGGCTCCTCCGGCTCCGGAAAATCCACCCTGCTCAATTTAATGGCCGGACTGGACCGTCCCACGTCCGGCGCCATCTTCGCCCAGGGAAAAAATTTAGCCGCGATGAACTCCCAGGAACTAGCGCGCCACCGCAGCTCCACAGTAGGGATGGTCTTTCAGTCTTTCCAGCTCCTCCCGCGCATGACCCTGGAGGAAAACGTGGAGCTCCCGCTGCGCCTGGCTGAAGTCGAGCGAACCGAGCGCAACCAACGCGTCCGGGAAGCCATCGATCGTGTGCACCTAAGCGCGCGCCTCACCCACCGCCCAACGGAGATGTCCGGCGGCGAGCAGCAGCGTGCCGCGCTGGCGCGCGCGTTGGTGAATCGTCCAACAATCCTGCTGGCCGACGAACCAACTGGAAATCTAGATAGCGTGACCGGCGAAGAGATCATGAACTTGCTGCAGGAAATCAACCAGACCCTGGGGATGACCATCATCATCGTCACCCACGAGCGCCCCATGGCCGAGCGATTCGCGCACCGCCTGGCTCTGATGGGCGATGGAAAACTAATGAGCGACGGGCACAACCGATGAAAGTTCGCGACATGACCGAGCTGGCCGTTCGCAATCTCCGTGAATCGATGCTGCGGAATTCGCTTACTACGCTCGGCGTGGCTGTGGGCGTAGCTTCGCTCGTGGCCATGCTTTCGCTGGGAGTCGGGCTGCAGGAATTGGCATCCAAGCGCCTGTCGCGCTCGGGCTTGTTTGACGCAGTGTTCGTCACCACCCAGGGAAACTTCCGCGAGTTTGGCCGTTCCCGCCCGCGCACCGCCGCCGCCGGCGATCCGCGTGTGCTCGACGACGACGCCCGGCGCGATCTGGCGCATCTTCCCAGCGTAACCGAAGTTTATCCCGACGTGCGATTCGCCACCGAAGTCCGCTACCAGGGAACTCCGTACGCCACCATGGTCGCGGGCGTCCCCGCGTCAGGGCTGGCCAGCGGCGCATTCGACGGCATGCAAGGAAAGTTTTTCTCGAGCGCGGATGCCGACGAAGCGATTCTGCAAATCGAGTTCGCGCGAGAGATTACGCCGCAGACCGAGACGCTGGTGGGCAAAGACCTTGAGCTGCGCTACGCCGAGCGCCAGACGCTGCCCGCGGAGCCTGATTCGTCCGCAAGCCCGGGATCGCCCGCGTCGAAGAAAACCGAAAAGCCGGCGGGCGCCCACGGCTCAGGTTCCACCCACACCGAAGAACAAGCGCCCGCTTCGCAGGGTGACGACGCTTCTTCGCTCGGCGGCGGGTTCTCGATCGTCCCGCGTCAAAAATTGTTGCGAATCGTAGGCGTTGTCGATAGCGAGCCAGCCGCCGGCTTCGGCGGAATTGCGCGCGGCCGCGTCTTCATTCCCTTGCACGTGGCCGAATCGCTTCGGGCAACGCAGGCCAACGATTTGCGCGACGCACTGCGCGGCCGGGCCGGGAAGCCGTCGTATTTGAGCCTGACGGTTCGCGTGGATGGGCCTTCGAAGGTGAAGGACGTCGAAGCGGCCATCAAGCAGATGGGTTTTGCCACTTTTTCGCTGCTCGATGCCACCAAAAACATCCGCCTGGTTTTCGCGGTCTTCGATGTGCTCTTGGGAATTTTCGGTAGCCTCGCCTTGGTGGTGTCGTCGCTGGGAATCATCAACACCCTGGTGATGGCAATTCTCGACCGCCGGCGCGAAATCGGCGTGCTCAAAGCGCTCGGTGCGGCAGACGGCGACATTCAGAAGCTCTTCTTTGTCGAAGCAGGCGCCATGGGATTTCTCGGCGGCGTGCTGGGCGTGGTGTTCGGCTGGCTGATCGGCCGCGCGCTCACTCTTGCGTTAAATATTTATCTGCGCAAGCAGGAGCTGCCCGGCATCGACGTTACCTCCGTCCCGTGGTGGCTGGCGGCTGGCGCCATCGGCTTTGCGGTGCTGGTAAGCCTGATCGCCGGGATGTATCCCGCGTCGCGCGCCGCCAAACTGAACCCGGTCGAGGCCTTGCGGTATGAATAGATGCCGGCGCTTTCTGCTGCCGGCGGTGCTTTTGTTCGCGGCCCTTTTGCCAGCAGCCATTGCGGCGTCCGCCGCCGCACCGCAAGCGCAGACCACCGGCCACGCGGAATGCCTGTCCATGCCCAGCCGCATCCTGGCGCGCAGAGTTGCTTACTGCGTGCTTCTTCCTCCCAGCTACGATTCCGACAAAAATCGTAAGTACCCGGTGCTCTATTTCCTGCATGGGCTGGGCGACGATGAGCAGACGTTGGCGGGATCCGGCGCGATGAATATTGTGGACGATTTGCGCGACCAGCACCGCCTGGGGGAGTTTCTGATCGTCACCCCGGACGGCGGGCGAAGCTTCTACGTGAATTCACGCGACCGGAAAACGCGTTACGAAGATTTTCTGTTGCAGGAATTTCTCCCGTTCATCGAAAAGCGTTACCGCGTTCAAGCCGGGCGATCCACTCGAGGCATCGCTGGCGTCTCCATGGGCGGCTATGGCGCGTTCCACACCGCTTTGCAGCACCCCGAGCTTTTCGGTTCGGTGGGCGCTCACAGCGCGATGCTGGTAGCCGGGACGCCCGGGTCGGCAATGTCCGGTGCTCAGGCCATGATGTTAGGACAGATTCTGGGCGGAGCGTTTGGCAACCCGCTCGACGTAGCCTTCTGGGACCGCAACAATCCGTTCACCCTGGTGCGGGAGAGCAACAACGCGGCGAAGCTGAAGATTTACTTCGATTGCGGCGCCCAAGACGATTTCGGTTTCAACGTGGGCGCCCAGAAATTCCACGATCTGCTGGTATCGAGAAAAATCCCTCACGAATTTCACATCTATCCCGGTGGCCACAACGCCGAGTACGTGGCCCAGCACCTGGGCGCGCTGTTGCAATTCCACTCCCGCGCCTTTGGCTTGGGCCCCGCAGAGTAGCGCCCTCGTTTGTTTGCTGCATGGGCGCCGCACCAGTCGCGTGACGCGCGTAGCCTGTGAGTCACGTTCCTACGGTTTTGCGCACTTATCTTTTCCGGGTGCCCCACTCTTCCCAGGTTTTGGGAATGGTGGGCGTTAGAGTGCGCAAGGCGTGCAGCTGTCGAGGGTGGAGCGTTCAGAGTGCCCAAGGTGTCCAGCCGCGAAGGGTGGTGCGTTTAAAGTGCGTAGGAATCTACTGATTCGTGGCCGGCGGCGGATTTTGTACCGGAGTGGCTGGCGCGCTAGCCGCAGCCGCCGGTGTTCCCGCCCCGCTAACCATTCGCATCGAAGGTAGCTGCGACGTATCCCACGATCCGCCCAAAGCCTCAATCAGCTGAACGCTCGCAGTCATCTGCGTACTCCGTAGCGTAACGGCTGTCTGCCGATTGCTGAAGAGCGCGGTTTGCGCGGTGATCACGTTGAGGTACGGATCGATGCCCAGCTTGTACCGGTCAGTGGCGATTTGCAGGGTCCGTTCCGCGGACGCGACCGCAACGTCTTGCTGGTGAATCTCCACCGAAAGGATGCGCAGCGATGCCAGGTTATCTTCGATCTGCTGGAACGCGGTCAGCACCGTCTCGCGGTAGTTGGCCACCGTTGAGTCGTACATCGCTTGATACTGCACCACCGTGGCGCGCCGCAGACCACCATCGAATAGCGTCTCCGCCAGCGCCGGCCCCACCGACCACACGAAGCTTCCCGGCGTCAACCATTTCGCGAACGATGCCGCTTCAAATCCAGCGGATCCGCTCAGCGTCAGCGTGGGAAAATAGGCCGAGCGGGCCACGCCGATTTGCGCGTTGGCCTGCGCCACGCCGCGCTCGGCGGCAGCAATATCCGGCCGGCGCTCCAGAAGCTGCGAGGGCACTCCGTACGGAATTGCCGGCGGGCCCACTTTCAGCGGCCCTAGCGGGATCGAAAACGTGGAAGCGGGCTGCCCCACCAGCATGGCGATAGCGTGCTCGAACTCGGCGCGCTGGATTCCGATGTTGGTGTCTTCCGCTTGAGTGCTCTCCATCTGTGTTTCCGCTTCCGCTACCGATTCGTCGGAATCGATGCCGGTTTCGTAAAGCACCTTGGTCAGGTCGAGCGATTCTTTGTACGCCGCCACGGTGGAATCGAGCAGTTGTTTGAGCGCGTCCTGCGAACGAAGCTGAAAATAGTCGGACGCCACTTCGGCCTGCACCGTCAGCCGCGTGTTCTCCAGGTCCGCCGCGCTGATTTGCGCCCCCGCCGCGGCCGCCCGCACCGTATTTCGGATGCGGCCAAAAAGGTCCGGCTGCCAAGTGGCGTCGAACGGAAGGTTGTACTCGGTGACCGTCGCGGAGGTTAGAGTAGAGTTCGTGGTGCCCGAGCTGGAAGTGGTGGTGTTGATCGCGCGCTGTTTCGAAGCGGTGATGCTGGGATTCGTGGTCGCCGTAGGAAATAATTGTGAGCGCGCTTCACGTACTGTGGCCCGCGCCGCCTGAAAATTTGCCGCGGCCATCGCGATATTCTGGTTCGAAACATTTACTTGATCTTCCAGCGCATTCAACTCCGGATCGCCGAAAATCTCCCACCATTTTCCGTGCAGCGCGTCGTCCTTTGGCTGTGCCACCTTCCAGCCATCGGTCACCTTCTGCTCGTCCGGGGTCAGTTCCTTGTACGCCGGAGGCGTGGTCACCGTGGGCGTGTGGTAGGTGGGCCCCACCATGCACCCATCCATTAGGAGCAGGGCTCCCGCGAGCCAAATCCAGCGTGCTGAAAGTTTCGTGGCCATTTGCTTTTTCACTGTCTCCATATCACCAACGCGCGAACGCGAATAAATACCGTTATCCGATAGCCTGCGGCGACGCCGCCGAA
>Ga0302324_100009122_pt1 | contig 20818 bp, 17 predicted proteins | sample Palsa_T0_1_FD_201949 | JGI IMG/M metagenome (GOLD analysis project Ga0302324, IMG submission 201949) | Peat permafrost microbial communities from Stordalen Mire near Abisko, Sweden - Palsa_T0_1 | ecosystem: Environmental > Terrestrial > Soil > Palsa > Peat permafrost | place: Sweden: Abisko...
TAGTTGTTTGCGGTTGCCGGCAAACCGAGGATGGAACTGGGCCAAAGCGTCGAGAGCAGCGTCTGAGACAGTGGATTAACTGCCACGCCGTATTGGTTCAAGACACTTACAGCCTGGTTCACCCAGGCCGTGGAAGGTTCCGTGGAGAGCCCTGTCAGACCGAAGATATATTGCTGTTTTTCAAAAGCGCCGAAGAAGAACATCTTATCTTTGATAATGGGAAGGCCTACGCTCACCCCGTAATTCTCGTTGCGCAGCGGTGGAGCTCTTGGAAAATCGGGCGTCGGCACGAAGAAGGGCGAGTGCGCGGCGTAGAACTCATTGCGGTTGTAATAGTAGGCGCTGCCGTGCAGTTCGTTTGTGCCGCTCTTGATAGTCAGATTGATGGTGCCGCCCGCGTTCCGTCCGCCTTCCGCGTTCGACTGGGTCTGCGCCGAGAATTCGTCGATCGCGTCCAGCGGCATCACCACGCCCGCGATACCCGATACGCCGCCCTGATTGACCGCCGGAATGTTGTGCCAGAAGTCGTTGTTGTCCGTGCCGTCGATCTGCCAGTTCATCTGGTTGGGACGGGTTCCATTCAGCGATCCGAACCCGCCCACGGAATAGCCCGCGTAACCGGGCGCGATCGCTATCAACTGCGAGAAATCGCGCCCGTTCATGGGAAGGTCCTGCAGCGCCGCGTCCGGAATCGTGTCGCTCTGCGTCACACTGGTTGTGTCCACGGTAATCGCCGCCGCCGAAACTTCCACGGCGGTGGCTTGCTGGCCTACCTTGAGAGTCACCGGCAGAGTGTAGATGGCTCCCGCCGTGACCGGAATCTTATCCACGATCATGGGCGTAAAGCCTGCCGAGGTCACCGCCACTTGATATGTGCCTGCGGGTAGATCCTGGAAGGAATATTGGCCCTCCGCGGTAGTAACTGTCGTGAGGACGATGCCGGTCCCCGTGTCCGTTGCCTTCACGGTGGCGCCCGCCAGGGCCGCTCCCGTCTGGTCTGTCACGGTTCCATTGATGGATCCCCGGAACGTCTGGGAGTCTCCGGGAATAGCTACGCATAGCAACAAAACAACATACGCGAGTAGGTGTTTCATTTGTTCCCCTTTAGGATTATATCTTGCAATTCTCAGGATTTGCGTCAACCGTGACGCCCACCGATACCTCAATGGAGGCAAATGCGAGTCGGAATATGATTATTCGTAATCGGCTAGCGGCGTAAACCGCCGCTGGCCAGCAGCTTCTCTAACGCGGAGATATCGTGGTGCAGGGCTCTGTCCCCATCGAGAGGAGCCGAAACTGCGCGGACGCGCTCACGCACCCGCTCGATCGCCAAGCTGCTCTTCAAGGGTCTTAACAAATCCAGCGCGCGCGAAGCGGACAGTGCTTCAATCGCCAGTACGGCGCGAGTATTGCGCACGACGTTTTTGTATTTTAGCGCAGAAGTCATCCCCATGCTAACAAAATCTTCTTTATTTCCACTGGTGGTGATGGACCCCGAGGAGGCCGGATAGCAGAGCACCCGGTTCTCCGCCACCAGCGCGGCCGCCGTCACCTGCGCCATCATGAGCCCCGATTCCAGGCCCGGGCGGCCCGCCAGAAACGGCGGCAACTCCTCATTGAGCGCCGGGTTGACCAGCCGGTCGATGCGGCGCTCGGAGATACCCGCCAGCGCGGTGAGCGCCACCGCCAGATAATCCAACTGAAATGCCAGCGGCTCGCCGTGGAAATTGCCGCCGGAAACGATCTCGTCGCCGAGCACCAGAGGATTGTCCGTGGCCGCGTTCAGCTCGATGGCGAAGATACGCCGCGCCTCCGCCAGCGAATCGCGTACCGCGCCATGCACCTGCGGCGCGCAACGCAGCGAATAGGCATCCTGCACGCGCCGGCAGGCGATGTGAGACTGCCGGATTTCGCTGCCCTCCAGCAGTTGGCGCAGGCGGGCGGCGCTTTCCACTTGGCCGGGATGCGGACGCGCGGCATGCAGTCGCGGATCGAAAGCGCGCGGCGTGCCGCGCAGGGCGTCCAGCGTCATGGCGCAAATCACGTCGGCTGAATCCGCCAGCACCTCGGACGCGGCCAATTCCAGGCATCCGATCGCCAGCATGGCTTGCGTGCCGTTGATCAGCGAGATGCCTTCCTTGGCGCGTAGGGTGAGAGGCTCCACACCCGCCCGCCGCAGCGCCTCGCCGCCTGCATAGATTGCACCTTGATACTCGGCTTCGCCTTCGCCGATCAGTACCAGAGCCATGTGGGCCAAAGGCGCAAGATCGCCGCTCGCGCCTACGCTGCCTTGCGATGGCACCCGCGGCGTCACGCCGCCATTCAGCAGATCGCACAGCCGCTGAGCCACCACCGGCCGGATGCCGGAATAGCCCTTCGCCAACACATTGGCGCGGATCAGCATCATGGCCCGCACTTCCGCCCGCGCCAACGGATCGCCGACACCCGCCGAGTGCGACCGCACCACATTACGCTGCAATTGATCCAGATCGGACACGGCAATCCGCACATCGGCAAGCAGCCCGACGCCCGTATTCACCCCATAGACCGGCGCATCGCCCGCAGCCAGGCGCTCGACAACCGCGCGCGAGCGTTCCATCTTTTCGACCGCCGCCGGCGCCAGCGCCACGATCTCCGGGTGGGCGTCGCCTGCAGCCAGCGCGCAGACATCTTCTATGCTGAGTTGTTCTCCATCCAATTCCATGGCATCACTATTGTCCTCAATTCGAAGGCAGTGGGGCAGACGTTTTCGCCTGCCATCCGTCCGCCACTTGGGAATACCTGCGCCGCGACCGTCGCAAGCCCATCCTCCCACTTGCCGGTCGAAAAGCGCGCATCCACGATGGGCCCAGGATTGATTGCCAGCGCACGGCCAACCCCCGCCACGCTGAAGTCGTGATTGTACCGTAGCAGACGATATCGCATAGTCCGGATGCGGCGAGCGGCCCCAGGTAGTCGAAATGATTCACCGCAACCTCTTGCCGTCCAGTTCCGTCTCGAACAATTCGCGATGCGGACGCTCCGACGACTTGCGCGTATTGCGGAACCGATCCGCATCGTTATTCCCGAATACGATCCCGACCCGCCCAGGAAAGCGCGCCAGCAGATCCATCACGAACGGCGAGCACAGGTCGCCGCAGCATATCAGCACCACGGCGGAGGCGCTTAAGCGCTCGATGGCCGCCGCCAGATTCCAAAGGTTGTCGCGGATGTCCGAAATGACCGCAACGCGCATAGGGCCTATTCTTCGCTCGGCCTCTCCAGCCTTGCCCGGGCCAGGCGTACCGCCTCGTGCAGCTTGCGTTCCAGTTCCTTCCGCGGCAGCTCTTCGGTCCAATAACCGGCCACGTGGACGCCGCTCTTTTGAAGTTGCAACAAGGCGATGTGTTCCTCGCTGCCGCCTGCGCAAAGGATCATTCCCAGCGGATCGGCCTCGCCCGCTTGACACGCATGCCGCTTGAGCCACGCCAGATAGAGTTCCATCTGCCCTTTGTCCGCGGCTTCAAACTTGCCAAGTTTCAACTCAACCGCGATCAGGCGGCGCAGTTTGCGGTGATACAACAGCAGGTCCAAATAGTAATCCCGGTCGTCGATTTGCATGCGCTGCTGGCGGGCCACGAAACAGAAGCCCACCCCCAGCTCGAGAATGAGCGCTTCCATCTGCCGCAGAATCGCGGCCTCCAGATCCTTCTCCGCATAGGTTTCTTTCAACCCGAGGAAATCGAGGATGTAGGGATCGCGGAAAACCAGATCGGGTGTGACCTTGTCCTCGCGCAATTGCTTGAGCTCCATCTTCGCGAGTTTGGCGGGCTTGCGCGACAGCGCCGTGCGCTCGTAAAGCATCCCGTTGATTTTCTGACGCAACGTGCGCACGCTCCAACGCTCCACCCGTGACATCTCCGCGTAGAACTCGCGTTGCAGCGGCTTGTCCAGCGGCATCAGCTCGATAAAGTGGGTCCACGTCAATTGTCGCATCAGTGATGCAACAATCTCCCGGCCGGGGAAAACTTCGGCGAACCGGATCATGCGGCGGAGGTTCTTCTCGCCGAATCCGCGCCCAAACGCTCCTTCCAATCGCCGCCCCATTGCGGCGACAATCTGTCTCCCATACTCGGCCCGTTTCTCCTTCAGTATGTCCTGCCGGATGCGCCGACCCACGTGCCAGTAGAGCGTGGTCAACCGCGAATCCACAGCCCGCGCCACGCTTTGGCGCGCATGCAGAATCAGATCGCGCAAATCCGCCAACAAAGCGGTCGGCTCTTGGGCTGGCACGACGGCCACGTCAGTTCGCTTGGCTAATTGTAGTTTCGTCATCACGCAAGTACGCTACACTGCAAACTGTACAGCATCTACCGCGGCGCGGGAACAGCGTACTCCGGGCATATCCCAAATGCCACCCAACCCTTAAATTCCAACCGTCTAAGGTTATAATTAAGCCATGCTGACGCCCACCCAACGAATCTGGCACAACGGACGCTTCATACCCTGGGAACAGGCCACCATTCATGTCCTTTCCCACGTGGTGAGTTACGGGACCAGCGTTTTCGAAGGCATTCGCTGCTATGCCACGCCCGCCGGCCCGGCCATCTTCCGCCTGCGCGACCACGTGCGGCGCTTGGCGGATTCCGCCAAAATCTACCGCATGGATCTGGGTTACGCGCGCGAGGAGTTGGCCGAGGCGATGCAGGAACTGGTCCGCGTCAACGATTTGGAATCCTGCTACATCCGCCCCATCGCCATCCGCGCCTATGGCGACATCGGCGTGAACCCGCTCAATAACCCCGTGGATGTCTACCTGGCCTGCTGGGTATGGGGCAAGTATCTGGGCGAGGAAGCCCTCTCGATCGGCGTCGACGTCTGCGTCTCAAGCTGGAAGCGCATCGCTCCCAACACCCTGCCCGCGCTGGCCAAGGCCGGCGCCAATTACATGAATTCGCAGCTCATCAAAATGGAGGCCATCACCAACGGCTACACCGAAGGCATCGCGCTCGACGAAGCCGGCTATGTCAGCGAGGGATCCGGCGAGAATATCTTCCTGGTCCGCGACGGCCGTCTGCATACGCCGCCGCTGGGAGCCTCAGTGCTGCCCGGCGTGACCCGCGACAGCGTTCTGCGCTTGGCCCAGGATCTGGATATCCCGGTAGTTGAAACCATCGTGCCGCGCGAGATGCTCTACATCGCCGACGAAGTGTTCTTTACCGGTACAGCCGCGGAGATCACGCCCATTCGCTCCATCGACCGCATCCAGGTCGGCAAGGGCCATCGCGGCCCTATTACGGAAAAGTTGCAAAAGGAGTTTTTTGCCCTGATCGGCGGCGCCCTGCCGGACCGCTATGGATGGCTGTCGCCGGTACACGCACGACAGCCGGTGGGCGTTGACAAGTAAGGTAGCTGCGCGCACACCCCGGAAGGCCACCTCCCCCGAGATTTGCTTTCCGGGATGCGCTGCAGCCGATGGACTATCTCTTTTTAGCCCATGCGCACCTGCGCTTGCCAGAGAGAATTTTAGCTTTGCGGCCTTTTTCAACAACTTTCTGGACTTGCGAAATCTTGCGCTTGCCAGCTTCGCACTGTGGCTATCCTGTGTATAAAGCAGAGCCCGCATGAATTGTATTGGAATTGAAACTCTCGGTGGAACCCCGGTCCAAGTGGCCTTCGACACCTTCGATGGCGCCATCTCCGCCGTCGAACCTGCGAGCCGATCGGACGGACTTTATCTCAGTCCGGGGTTCATCGATTTGCAGGTGAACGGCTTTCTGGGCGTGGACTTTAACGATCCCAAATGCACGCCGGAACAGATTGCGCACTCCATCCGCGGCCTCTTCGTCACAGGGGTCACGCGCTTTTATCCCACCGTCATCACCGGCTCGCCGGCCGATATGCTGGACGCCCTGCGCAACCTCAGGTGCGCCAAGGAAATGCTGCACGAGGGCGGTGCCATGGATGGCTTCCACGTCGAAGGTCCGCACATCTCGCCGGACGATGGCCCGCGCGGCGCACATCCGCACCGCTGGGTGCGCCCGCCCGATCTCGATGAATTCCGCCGCTGGCAAGAGGCTACCGGAAACCAGGTCCGCATCGTCACCCTCGCGCCAGATTGGCCGCAATCTCTCCGCTACATCGAAGCCATCACCGCCGACGGTGTGGTGGCCAGCATCGGCCATACCAGCGCCACCACGCAGCAGCTCGCCGATGCCGTCAGCGCGGGCGCAACGCTCTCCACGCACCTGGGCAACGGCGCGCATCCCGTCATGCGGCGCCATCCCAATTACCTCTGGGAGCAACTGGCGGAAGACCGCCTGATGGCCGATTTCATCGTGGACGGCATCCATCTGCCGCCCTCCTTTCTGAAGGTTGCCCTGCGCGCCAAGACCGTAGCCCGCTCCGTGTTGGTGACCGATGCCGCGGCCCCCGCCGGCTGCCCTCCGGGACGCTACCAGTTGGGCGAACAGGCTGTCGAACTCACGGCGGACAACCGCGTCATGCTGGTGGGGCAAGAGCGCCTGGCAGGGTCCGCGCTCCGCATGGACCGCGGCGTGGAGAATCTCATGCGCATCGCGGGGCTTAGCTTGGCCGATGCCGTCAGCATGGCTACGACCAATGCGGCTCGGGCCGGTCGCGTTCCCGGACGCACCCGTGGCTTGGTTCCAGGGGACCGCGCCGACCTGATCCAGTATCGCTTTAATCCATTACAGCTATCTATAGCTATTGAAGCTACATATGTATCTGGTGAAAAAGTGTTCCAAGCCTGAACGGTGTCTGGTCTCACCCCGTCGGCGACCCTTCTTCCTGGTATCCGGCAAGGCCTCCATCTGGGGCAAGTTCAGGCCCTGGGCATTCTCCCTTCGGGTGAGATCGCCCGTTTTCAGCATCTCGTATCGGATAATTCTTCCCTTGAACAATTCTCCCACCACCCGCCACCCCGCTTATGCTATGCTATATTCCGTAACCAAAACGAGATAAAGAGAAGACAAGGAGCAACCACTCGAGCATGGCACTGGCGACTGACGTGAAGCGGCAGGTAATCGTTGGAAATCAGCGTGGTAAGGCTGATACGGGATCGCCGGAGGTGCAAATCGCCCTGTTGAGTGAGCGCATCACGCAGCTTACGGAACATTTTAAGACCCACCAGAAGGACCATTCCTCGCGAAAAGGCCTTTTGACTATGGTCGCCAAGCGGCGCAGGATGCTCAGATATCTGCGGGACACCAGTCCGGACCGCTACAAGTCGCTTCTGCTAAAGCTCGGCATCCGCCGCTAGCTTTGCGGCTAGCAGGTCCCCTTGTTTGGGGGCCGCCCGTCAACTCCAGTCTCATTCGGCCAGTCGCGCGACCGGCCAAATTTCGTCATTGGCGCCCGCCATCGGGGAGCCGAGGCTTGGAGAATTAGAAATGTCACACACAGTTGAAATCGATCTGGGAGGCCGCCAGATTACCCTCGAAACGGGCAGAATGGCCAAGCAGGCGAACGGCGCCGTCGTCGTTCGTTCCGGCGATTCCGTAGTGCTGGTCAGCGCCTGCATGTCCGAAGAGCCGAAGCCGAATGCCGGCTTCTTTCCTCTCACGGTAGATTATCGCGAGTATACTTACGCCGCCGGCAAGATTCCCGGCGGCTTTATCAAACGGGAGGGACGTCCCTCGGAAAAGGAAGTTCTCACCAGCCGGTTGATCGACCGGCCGGTTCGTCCGCTGTTCCCCGAAGGGTTCTTGCATGAAACCCAGATCATCGCCATGGTGCTCTCCGCCGATCCGGAGCAGGACCCCAACTCCCTGGCCGTGGTGGGCGCGGGCGCCGCGCTGGCCATCTCCGATATTCCGTTCCACCACGTGCTGGGCGGTGTGCGTGTGGGCATGGTGAACGGCGTATACATCGCCAACCCCACCTATTCGGAGGGCCGCGAGTCCAAGTTGAATATCATCGTGGCCGCCACCGAAGGCGGCATCGTGATGGTGGAGGCCGGCGCGCAACAAGCTTCCGAGGAGGAAGTTGTCGGGGCCATCGACTTCGGCCACACCTGCTGCAAGAAGATCGCCGTCGCTATCCACGAACTGGTCGTCAAGGTCGGCAAACCGAAGCGCGTCTACGAAGCCAAGGTGCTCGACCAGGCCCTCTATGGCCAGATCTCCGCCCAAGCGCGCGAGCCGTTAGCCGACGCGTTGAACACCGAAAAGTATCCTAAGCTGGAGAGCCACACCAAGGTAGCCGAGTTGAAGAAGCGGGTTCTCGAAGGCCTGCCCGAAGAGCAGAAGGACGAAGGCAAGAAGATCTTCGAGGCGCTGAAAGAGCGTGTCTTCCGTGACGAGATGCTGAAGAACCACCGCCGTCCGGATGGCCGCGCATTCGACCAGATTCGCCCCATCACCATCGAAACCGGCGTGCTGCCGCGCACCCACGGCTCCGCGCTGTTCACCCGCGGCGAAACGCAAGCCCTGGTAACCCTGACCCTGGGTACCAAAGACGACGCGCAACGCATCGAATTATTGGAACCCGGCGAAGCCTCCAAACGGTTCATGTTGCACTATAATTTTCCGCCGTTCAGCGTTGGTGAAGTTGGCTTTATGCGCGGACCAGGCCGCCGCGAAATCGGCCACGGCGCGCTGGCCGAACGGTCCCTGTTGCCGATCATACCCGCCGAAGCCGTATTCCCCTATACGCTACGCGTGGTGAGCGATATCCTGGAGTCGAATGGCTCGAGCTCCATGGCTACGGTTTGCGGCGCTTCCCTCACCTTGATGGACGCAGGCGTCCCCCTTCCCGCGCATGTGGGCGGCGTCGCCATGGGCTTGGTGAAGGAGGGCGACGATTACGCCGTGCTCACCGACATCGCGGGCGCCGAAGACCACTATGGCGACATGGATTTCAAGGTCGCCGGCACGCGGGCGGGCATCACCGGTCTGCAGATGGATATCAAGGTGCCGAATGTCACTGCCGCCATCATGACCGAAGCCCTGGAGCAGGCGCGTCGCGGCCGGCTGTACATCCTCGACAAGATGGAGGAGGCCATCAAGCAACCGCGCGCCAACATGTCGCAATACGCGCCGCGCATTTACACCATCCACATTCCGACCGATAAGATCCGCGACGTCATCGGACCAGGCGGCAAGGTGATTCGCGGCATCATCGAGCAGACTGGCGTGAAGATCGACGTGGACGACGATGGTACCGTGCATGTTTCTTCCGCCGACGAAGCCGCGGCCAACAAGGCTCTGCAAATCATCGGCGACATCACCGCCGTGGCCGAGATCGGCAAGACCTACCTGGGCAAAGTGGTGCGCCTGGTGGATTTCGGCGCTTTCGTCGAGATCTTCCCCGGCACAGACGGCCTGCTGCATATCAGCGAGATCGCCGAGAACCGCGTGCGCGAAGTGCGCGACGAGTTGAAGGAAGGCGACCAGATTCTGGTCAAGGTCCTGGCGCTCGAAGGCAACAAGATCAAGCTCAGCCGCAGGGCTGTGCTGCGGGAGCAGCGCGAGAAGCTGGCGAAGACCACGAAGTAGTTGTGGGGCAGCGCCATGCGCTGCCTCCGCTTTCAGATGGCGTCCGCACGTTCAGCCTGTGCGGAGGGGTAGTGGGTCAATTTGCCTTGTGGGGCAGGTTGGCAACCGTTGGCAACCTGCGGGCCGATTGTCAATCGGCCCAGTTTGCGCCGATTTCCAATCGGCGCGCAGGAACCACTCCTGCCCCACGAGTTGCAAACTGAGCCACTGCCGGAGTTTGAGCTTGTCGGTGCTATCGCGGACACGGCGGTTATCGCGGCCAGCCGGCATCCGTGTTCGCTCGCACCTCCGTAAGGTTTATGGCCCCGGTCGCTGGAGAGAGATGAAAGCACAAGCAAAGGCCTTCGCTCTATGCGTCGACAACAGCGACTATCTGGCATCGCTCATCCTCGGCAAGGTCTATCGGATCCTTTCGGATCCAACGGCGGGCAAGGACGATTTGGTGCGCATCGTCGACGAGGGCGGTGAGGATTATTCGTACCACAAAAACCGTTTCGTATTTGTGGATTTCCCATCAGGGGTCAAGAAAAAGATCCTGGCGTTGCAAGGCGCCGCCTGACGAAGCGCTCCGGGCGTCAGAAATCGAGCCGCGAAATTGGGACGTGCTCCCGGCCCTCTCAGCGAATCCCCGGACGGATCGGGAGGGAGTCTTAAGCGAAGGGAGTTTAGACAGCACCCGCTGCGGCCTAGCCTCCCGCTCGGCGCATCCATCCGGCCGTGGCCTTGCGTGAGCGCGGTAAGCAGCCCACCAACCCAGGGGCATTTGCCGCGCCGCCCGTGAGAGGATATGACTGGCTAAGTTCGGCACGCGCACCCCAGGCAGAATCAGAAAGCGGCTGTGGTTGACGACTAACGGCAGGTTGGCTTGACGGGCGGTTTGATTCCAACCGATGTAGGCATCCCGCGGCGCCATTTTCCAGGCGGCGCGGTGAACGGCAAGCAAGCCAGCACGCCGCCGGGTGGTTGCGGGGAGCGCACGAAATACCGGAGTTGTGCGCCGACGGGCACTTTGTACCCGCTAATGGTAGCGTTCGCTGCAGGTACTTTCGGAACAGACGGCGGTCCTCGCGGCTGTCGAGCAACTGCAGTTGCACCGGAAGGTAATCGCCGATGGGGGCCGTAACTGCAGTCTGTACATCGCTGCGTTGGTCCCACTCGGCCGCACGCGGACGCAGCCTCCGAGGTGGGAGTGACAACCAAGGCAGCCACCCGCGTCGGTGCAAGGCATGCAAGAACAGGAAACATTCCCGGCTCTTCAGACCTACATTTGGCCGGCGCCACGCCAGCAGTTCGCAAACCGTGAGCGCTAGTTCAGCCAGACTCAGCGTCGAGAAGTCGCGCGTGGTCTGCCGGATCGGATGGGTTTCCCAACCGAACCACTTCGTCAGCTTTCGAATCTAACCGTCAACTATTCGAGTGGTCCTTCCCCCACTGGTAATCTGGCCCTTTAGGGCACACGCTAAAGCCTGCCCCACGCCAGGTCACTCGCTCAGGTAGTGGTCCACCCAGTCCACGTGGCGCTGCATGATATCCAGCAGAAACTTCGGCTCGCGGGGACCGTGCGGCGTGCGTGGATACACCACCATTTTCGTAGTGACGCCTTGCCGTTTTAAGGCATTGTAGAATTCATAGCCCTGGGTCGTCGGCACCCGCACATCGGCCTCGCCGTGCAGGATCAGCGTTGGAGTGGTGACGCCCTTTACGAACGCCATGGGCGAGTGGTTGTAGTAACCGTCGAAGCTATTCCACGGCTCGCCCGAAAAGTAGTCCGGCAGAAAGCCGGGGATGTCGGAGGTGCCCGTGAAGCTCCACAAGTCAGTCACTCCGGCGCCTACGGCGGCCGCCTTGAACCGGTGCGTGTGAGTGACTACCCAGCTCGTCATGAAACCGCCATAGCTCCAGCCCATCACAGCCATACGGTCCGGATCGGCCACACCCATCGAAATCACTTGATCGACGCCCGCCATCAGGTCCAAATAATCCTTGCCGCCCCAGTCGTTCATGTTAGCGAAGCGGAAGGTGCGGCCGTAACCGCCCGATCCGCGCGGATTCACGCGTAGCAGGGCATAGCCTCGCGCGGCGAAAGTGGCGTAGGGATATAAGCCGTAGCGTCCCAGAAAGCTATCCTGGAAGACGCCGGTGGGTCCGCCGTGGATGACCAACACCAACGGATACTTCTTCGCGGGATCGTAACCGACTGGGTAAGTCAGCAGGCCTTCGATATCCAAACCATCCGCGGCCTTCCATGCCACTCGCTTGGTTTCGCCCGGGGGCAGCTTGGGAAGGTCCGGATTGGCGCTGCTGACGCGCTGCGGAATGCTATCGCCGATTTTCAGAACATAAGCTTCGGGCGCTTCATCCCAGCTTTCACCCGCGAAGCCAAACGCCGTGCCGGCGGCGTTCAGGCGCCCAGCTTGCAGGGTGCCGTGGCGGGGTTCGTACACGGGCTTTGGCTGGCCGTCGATGGGCATCGCGTAGACGACATTGGCCGTGCCTCTGGCTTCGGTGAATAGCAGGCGCGCCGAATCGCCGGCCCAGCCCAGCAGCTTGGGCTGCTCATCGAAGGTGGCGGGCAGTTCGCGCGCTTCTCCGCTCTGGCGGGTCAGCAATACGATACGATCGATTCCCGCCCAGCGCGCCGGATCGGTAGAGCGCACGTACGCCAGATAACGTCCATCGGGCGAATATTGCGGGCTGTGCTCGGCGGCGCCAGTGGCCGCGATGGGGCGCACTGCGCCACTCTGCACGGCGACTTCCGATATATCCGACTTGGTCCAGTCGTCGGCGCCGGGCGTGGGCGTATGGGCAAAGGCGATAGCCGCGGAGTCGGGCGACCAGTCGAATTCGGTCACATGAGAGTCGGGCGTGTTCGTCAGGCGGCGCGGCGGGCGTTTCCCCTGGCTATCCGGCTCTGCTGCCATGACCCAAAGACTGTGGTTCTTGGGGTTTTCGTCGATCACACGGAAATCGCGCTTTTCCTTCTTCGCCTCTTCCTCGCCGGCGCGCGGCTGCATGCCCGCGAATGCGATCCACTTGCCGTCCGGCGACACATGAAACGCGCCGATCTCACCTTTCCACTCGGTAAGCATTTCGGCCTCGCCGCCATCCACGGGGATGCGCCACAGGTTGGGCTTGCCGCTGCGTTCCGAGGAGAAGTAGACATAGCGGCTATCGGGCGAAAACTCAGGTGCGGACGCGCTCTTCTCGCCGCGGGTCAGTTGCGCGCGATGCGAACCGTCGGCGGCGGCCAGAAAGATCTGCGTCTCCACTTCGCTCTTTTCCGTTTCGATCGCGGCATGGCTTTGGGTGTAGGCCACCAGCTTGCCGTCGGGAGAAGGCGCCACATCGCCGACGGGCTGTACCTGCATGGAAACTTCGGGAGTCCATCCCGGGGGGGCCTGGGCCCAGGCGACGGCCGCCAACAGCACCGGAAACAGCTTGACCTTCATAACATCGTCCTCCGCAACGCATCCAATATCCTGCCGACATTCTCTTCGGTAGATGAGTAGCCCATCAAACCGATACGGAACACTTTGCCGGCCAGCGGTCCGAAGCCGCCGCCGATCTCAATGCCGCACTCGCTCAGCAACCGCTGGCGTACCTGAGCGTCGTCCACGCCTTCCGGCACGCGCGGGGTGTTCAGGGTCCACAGCCGGTGTCCCGCGGGGACGTGCATGCGCAGCCCCATGGCTTCGATGCCCGCGACGAATGCCTCATGATTGCGGCGATGGCGCTCCCAGCGGTTCTCGATGCCCTCCTCACGGACGATGGCCAGCGCCTCGCGCAGCGCATAAAACATGGTCGCCGACGCCGTGTGGTGATATTTGCGGTCGCGGAAGTAGCTTTCGAGCAGGCGCAGATCCATGTAGAAGGAATCCACCGGCGCGGTGCGGCTGCGAAGACGCTCCCAGGCGCGCGGCGAAACCGTAAGCGGCGCCAGGCCCGGCGGACAGCCCAGCCCCTTTTGCGTGCAACTGTAGGCGATATCAATGCCGGTTTCATCCACGCGCACAGGCATGCCTCCCAGCGACGTGACACAGTCCGCGATCGCCACCGCGTCCACTTCGTGGGCCGCTTCGCAAATGGCTTTGCCTGGCTGGAACGCGCCGGTGGATGTCTCCGCCTGCACATAGGCGACCGTGCGTGGCGCTTCGCGCCGGATGAAATCGCGCGCTTCCTGATCGTCGAACACTTCGCCCCAGGGTTTCTCCAGCCGCACGACGACGGCGCCATGGCGGCGCGCCACGTCCGAGAGGCGGTCGCAGAAGTAGCCGTTGGCCAGCACCGCGAATTTCTCACCCGGCTCGATGAAATTGGCGACCGCGGTATCCATGCCGCTGGTACCGGTTCCGGAGATGGCCAAGTTGAACTCGTTGGCTGTGGAGAAGGCGTAGCCGAGCAGCCTGCGGATGTCATCCGCGACTTCAAAGAAATAAGGATCCATGTGTCCGACGATGGGCTGCCGGAGCGCTTCATAGACGCGCGGCGCCACCATGCTGGGTCCTGGCCCCAGCAGCAGGCGCGCCGGCGGGCGCAACGGGCAGAGCGGTTCGGGGGTCACCAAGACAGTGTATCAACGTGGCGTGACGAATTTGATACGGGCGGCCGTGGCGCCAGGCGGGGCTTTGGCCACCTTGCAGACGAGTTGCATCGAGTCGACCGTCGAAATCACGCGAGTCGCCGACTTGTCCGGATCGATGCCGGTGAGCACGGCCACCTGCCAGGATGGAAAGAAGAACTCCAGCACGCGCACGGTCTCGCCGCCCGCATGAAACAAGACGATCAGCTCCTCGTCTTCCTTGAGCGCTTTCTGCATGGCCTGCACCTGCATGAGCATGGCAGTGCCCGGATTGTCGGGCCGCGGCGGCGCGGCTGGCGGGTTGACCGCGTTGCGGATTGCCTGCGAGGCAAGCTGTTTGGTGAGATCGCCCAGGGCCATCAGGCTTGATGCTATCACTCCCAGCGGATGTCGGCGCCGTAGGGCGCCAGCAACACGTCACAACTCAACAGCGGCAGTTTCTCTTCCAGGCTTTGTGCCACCAGCATTCGGTCGAAGAGATCCCGATGGTGAAGCGGCAACTTGCCTATCTGCACTTTGGTGATGATCTCCCAAACGCGGGCCACGCTCAGAAATAGATCAGCCGTTTCAAGAATCCGGCGAGCGTGCCGCGTCAGCCGCCGATCGTCCGTAATAGCCCATAGGAATGCACGCGTGTCCAGCAGAATGCCTATTGCCAAAACCTGTCCCCGATTTCCGGCGGCAGCGGGGCGTTGAAGTCGTCGGGGAGCCAGCGGGCGACCGGTTTTGGCGGCCCGCGCGAGGATAATCTCTTCGCCCATTTCAACACGCACCAGCAACCGCGAACGATGGGTCTTGGCTTCATGGATGTTGATCGTCATGCAGATCCGCCACGGCCTGCGTGAACACATCGTACGCTTGGCGGTCGAATAGCACGAAGATGGCATCCTGCACGGCGCCGTCAGCGCGTTCCAGTTGACGCACCACCTCGCCCACAGCGATCGCCGCCGCCCCACGTAAGGGATATCCGTACACGCCCGTGCTGATGGCCGGAAAACTGACCGAGCGAGCGCCGTGTTCCTCCGCCAACTCGAAGCACTTCCGGTAGCAGGCGGCCAGCAACTCCGGCTCTCCGTGTTGGCCGTCCTCGTAGGCCGGGCCCACCGCGTGGAACACATGCCGGGCCGGCAGCGCTCCCGCCCCAGTGGCCACCGCGCTACCGGTGGGACACTGTTCGATGCGCGCCCGGATCCGGTCCAGCTCCGCCATAATGGAAGGCCCGCCCGCGCGATGGATGGCGCCGTCCACGCCGCCGCCACCCGCCAGCGCGGCATTCGCGGCATTCACGATGGCATCCGCCGCCACTCGGGTGATATCGCCTGTCGTCAGCCTCAGCGTTTTTCCCGTACGCGCGGCCCACTGCATCGCATGCAAACCTGCTGCTATTATCTTCCTATATGGCGGGCTATGAGCCAGGCGACCGTCCCACAATCCTGAGCAAGCAATTCCTGCTGACTTTCGGCATCGGGCTGGCCGCGGTCCTGGTCGTCGTGGGCGGCATTCTCTATCTCCAGCGCGGCGCGCACGTGGAACTGAAGGGCGCCATCCTGAAGGTGCGCACCATGGGGATGGACGATAACAGCTCCCTGGCGGTGGTCGATTTCCGATTCGTGAACCCGTCCGATTATCCGTTTGTGGTGCGCAGCGTGGATGTATCCGCCACGGGGGCCGATGGGCAGAACTACATCAGCACGCCGGTGCCCGAGGTGGATGCCAAACGGATCTTCGAATATTACCCCATCCTGGGGCAAAAGTTTAACACTTCGCTGCTTACGCGCGACAAGATTGCGGGGCGGCATTCGGAAGACCGCATGATCGTGGCGCGCTTCGAAATGCCCGTCACCAAGCTGGACGCGCGCACCAACCTGAAAATCCGTATTGAGGACGTAGATGGCCCCGTTTCCGAATTGGTTGAGAAATAGCCTGCTGGCGGGCTGCATGATGGCGCTGCGGGCTTTGCCGGCGCTGGCAGCGGTGGTCCCCGCCGGCACCCAGATGCAGATCCGACTAAAGACCAAAAGCGCCTCCAACACTTCCAAGCCGGACGACCCGGTGGAGGCCATGGTTATCGCGCCGGTGATGGTGAATGGCGCGCTTGCCATACCCGCGGGTGTCATGCTGCGAGGCGTGGTCACGGGGGCCAGTGCCGCCACCGATCCGACGGTGCGGGCGACCCTGGCGCTCGATTTCAGGGAACTCGAGATAGGCGGCCAGCGCATGCGGGTACACACCCAGTTGACCGCAGTCGAGAACGCGCGCGAAAGCGTCAACGATGAGGGCGAGATCCAAGGCATCCTCGCGAACGAAACGCTTTCATCGCGTATGGATTCGGGCATCGACAAAGTCACGGATAGGTATTCCGGCTTCGGCGGCCTTCTGAGCGCCGCTAAGAAAGCCGTGTTTAAAGAGACGGAGGGCGATATCGGCTACGACGCCGGAGTAGAGATGGACCTGAAACTCACTGCTGCGCTGACGCTGACTGGTCCGCCGCCACCCGGACCCGATGCCGCACTGGAACCGATCTCCGATCCGGTAGCGGTGATCGCGCTGGTGAATCGGCAGCCGTTTCAGACCCGCGCGCAGAAGCCGCCACAGCCGTCCGACATTACCACTTTGTTGTTCATCGGCGCCCAGGAGCAGGTGCAGGGTGCGTTTGCCGCCGCCGGTTGGAGCCAGGCATCCAAGCTGGGCGAGAGATCCAAATTCGAGACTTTGCGCGCGATTGCCGAGGACAGAGGATATAACGAAGCGCCCGTCTCGATTCTGTACCTGGACGGGCATCCGCCGGATATGGTCTTCGAGAAGGCGAACAACACCTTCTCCAAGCGCCATCACCTGCGCACCTGGCTGCGGCCCGACCAATACCAGGGCCAGCCGGTATGGGTCTGCGCCGCCACGCACGATACCGGTATCGACTTTTCGGCCAAGGACCGCACCTTCATCCATAAGATCGATTCGCAGATCGATATGGAGCGCTCGAAGGTGGTCAACGACTTGTTGCTGACGGGGAAGGTGCAATCGCTGCTGATGGTGGATCGTCCGAGTGTGCCGCGGAACGGACGGAATGCGACAGGAGACAATCTGAATACGGACGGCAAGATGGCGGTGGTTATTCTGCAGTGAAGTGGGGCAGCGCATGGCGCTGCCCCAATGGTTATAGGCTAATGGGCGGGAGGGATGAAGTTCTCCAGCGACCAGAGTTCCCAGCCGGCGCCGAACATGCCGGCGACCATGATCGTGCGCCCATCCGGGCTGATCTCCATGGTGCCTCCGCCGTTGCCGTTAGTCGGAAAATCGCCCAGACGCTCCGGTTGGCCGCCGGCCGTCGCCACGCGGTAAAGGCCTTTTTTTCCCGCGGCATCGGCGTCCCGGTAGAAAAGCCAGTTGCCGTCAGGCGCGGCGCTGTCCTGGGCCGAGGTGGTGCTCGAAACCAGCGCTTTCCAATCGCCGCCCGACATGGGACGTATATCGGCGCCCTTGGTCCCCTTTCGGATGAGCCAGCGCTCGTCCGGCGACACCAGCCCCCAGACTCCTGAGGGGAATCGCTCCAGTATCGTCTCTTGCCCCGTCGCGATATCCAATCGCAGTATCTCTTCCTCTTCGTTGCCACCGTTCAAGTAGAGCGCCCGGTCGTCCCGGCTGGGGTAAAGAATAAACAGCGGCGCTGGGGACGTATGGAGCCGCTCGACTTGACCCGACTCGACCGCAATCGAGAGAATGTCCGTTTTTTCCGCCCGGTTGTCGGCACAGAAAAGTTTCGGTTGTTGTACCGCCCAGGTACAGGTGGTGTGACCGAGCGCGTGATAGATCTCGCGATCCTCTCCGGTAGTAAGGTCGCGCAAATGGACCACCTCGCCCCCAGTCTGTCCGGAATCTTCGTTCCTGCCGACGTATACGATTCGATTGCTGTCGCCAGACCATTCCGGCCAAGGATTGGTCGTGTTGCCGAGGGGGAGATCCAAACGTCTCCAACCGCCCGGACGGCCATGCTCATCAAGGGACGCGGTATAGACAGCCCATTCGCCGCCCGGTTTCACCGCATCGTAAATCATTCCCCCAGCGGCTGTCGTGCTGCCGTATTCGAAATCGCCATACTTGACAAAGACCGGTGCACCGGCCGGTTTGCCGTCCTTTATTGGCAGGAGGTGAAGCGCGCCCTTCCCTGTGCGTTGACTGCCGATGGCCAGATAGCGTCCGTCCACGGTCCAATCGAGGAGCCTGAGCGGTTGACGGTTTCTCGATAGCCCGGCGCTGGGCCGCTCCTCGTAGACCAGTTGCGGCTCTCCACCTTCGGCAGGCAGGATGAAGATCCGTGAGACCGGATCCGCGGCGGAGGATGCCGGCACTTGATATGCCACGAAACGGCCATCCGGAGAGAAGGCGGCAGACCGCATCCAACCGGTTTTCAGGCTCACCAATTCGTGGATTTGGCCGTCGGCCACGGAGATCTTCAACAGACGAGTCGGACCATCGTCGCGGTGACTGCATGCCAGGATATAGCGATTATCCCAGGACCAGTCCAGACAGCCGTAATGGGTGCCCAGCCGGGCGATCTCGCGGTAACCCGTGCCATCGGTGTTGACGACGCTTAAGGCATATAGCGGCTTCGAGTCGAATGCCAGCGCGACGATCGAGAAATCCCTGGACGGAAACCCGGGTGGAAGATCGTCCGGCTTCGTCTTGAAGATGACCCGCTTGCTCTTGCCCGCTAGATCGCCGTAGATCAACTCTCCCGTCGCATCGTTCATGTAGACGGCGCGGTGGCCGTCAGTCATCCCAGGCCCCATCCCGCCGAGGGTGCTCTCGATCCTGCGCTGCGTCATCGTCGCGGGAGCAGCCGGACTATCGTCTTGCTTCAGCGCCGCCAGCCGCGCCCGCGCCTGCGTGGCCGGCTCGCGCTGGTCGCTAAAGTCGCGCGCTACCTGTTCATAAAGCTTCACGGCTTTATCCTGGCCCAGCTTCTCGTAACATCGGGCTTCCTGCACTAACGCCTTGGCGGCGAGCGCGCGGTCCGATGCAAATTCCTTGGCGACGCGCTGGTAGAGCTTGATGGCTTCTTCCAGGTTGCCCGCGGCGCGCTCCTCGGTGACGGCCTTCTGAAACAACTCCGCTCCGGCATCGGCGGCGAGCGCGGCTGTCCCGAACATCAGGCATGCAATTAAGATTGTCAGCTTCATGTGAAATCTCCTTCGCCTCCTAGAATGCGCTTTCCGCCCGTCAGAGTCGTCACGGCAATCCACGCCTGGCGCCAAGAAAATGCAACATTTATGTCATGGAATTATGGAGTGAATTTGTATCCGACGCCGTGTACCGTGCGGATGTGCCCCGGCAGCGCAGCGTCCCGCTCCAGCTTGGCGCGCAGTCCGGCGACGTGGTTATCCACCGTGCGCGTGGAAGGATACGACTCGAATCCCCACACCCCGTTCAGCAGGTCATCCCGCGTCACCACTTGGCCGGAGCGCGCGGCCAAGAAACGCAGCACGGCGAATTCCTTACGCGTCATCTCCACCGGTTCTCCGTTGCGGCGCGCTTCGTAACTGCGGAAGTCGATCTCCACTCCGCCGAAGCTCAGGTTATCCGGCAGACCGGGAGCGCCCTCCGGGCCCGGCTGGCTGCGCCGCAGGAGCGCACGCACGCGGGCCATCAGCTCGCGCACGGAAAATGGTTTGGTGACGTAGTCGTCCGCGCCCAGGTCGAGGCCCAGGACACGATCCGGCTCCTCGCTGCGCGCGGTCAGCATCAGAATAGGAGTCTGTATCCCTTCCCCGCGCAGCTTGCGGCAGAATTCGAATCCGCTCATTCGGGGAAGCATCAGATCCAGCACGATCAGGTCGGGCTTGCGCTCCTGCTGCATGCGGTAGCCGGTTTCGCCATCCGAAGCGGCGATTACGTCATAGCCTTCGAAGCGCAGATTGTCGCACAGGCCGCGCAAAATGGCGGGGTCGTCCTCGATCGCCAGAACCGTTGTCATGCCCGCGCCCCTCCGGGAAGCGCGACGGGAATAAAGATGCAAAAGGTGCTGCCGGCGCCCGGCGCACTTTCCACTTCCACACGCCCGCCGTGTGCTTGCGCGATATGCGCCACCAGCGTCAGCCCCAAACCTGTTCCGGCAATCAGACGGCTCTCGTGCGAAGGGGCGCGATAGAACTTCTCGAACACGCGTTTGCACTCATCCGGCGCCATCCCCAGCCCGTGATCCACGACCTCGATGACTGCGTCTCCATTGCGCGCGCCCAGGCGCAGATCGATCTCGCGGGCATCACCGGAGTACTTCATGGCATTGGTAAGCAGGTTCAGGATGGCCTGCTGAATGGCGTCGGGGTCGGCTTGCACTCCGGGCATTTCATCCTGGACGGTAAGATGCAACTGGAACCCCTGCTGGGCGAGCGGAAATTGCATCGCGCGCGCCGCCGATCCGGCCACTTCCTCGAGTCGCGTCGGCCGGAGGCGGTAGATCTTCTTGCCCTGTTCGATCTTCGAGAAGTCGAGCACATTATCCACCAGCCGGGCCAGGCGCTCGCACTCGTTGACGATGGTTTCCAGATATTCGGACTTGGTGCGCTCGTCGCGGGTCCGGCCCATCGCGAGCGTTTCGGCGAACATGCGGATGGCCGTCAACGGGGTCTTCAGCTCGTGCGAGACGCTGGCCACGAACTGCGAGCGCACCTCGTTCATGCGCACGTCGCGGTTGACATCGCGCAAGAGCAGATAGCCCCCAAACACGGCCATGCCCAACACCAAC
>Ga0302324_100009123_pt1 | contig 20818 bp, 22 predicted proteins | sample Palsa_T0_1_FD_201949 | JGI IMG/M metagenome (GOLD analysis project Ga0302324, IMG submission 201949) | Peat permafrost microbial communities from Stordalen Mire near Abisko, Sweden - Palsa_T0_1 | ecosystem: Environmental > Terrestrial > Soil > Palsa > Peat permafrost | place: Sweden: Abisko...
TATCCCCTCACCCAACCTCCGCCAGCGCCCGCTCGATCCCACTCTTCGCAGCGGGCATCCCCCCCACCTCGCTCGCCACCCAGGCTCCCACCCGATTCGCCATTTCATTCATCCGCTCGAGATCCATTCGACCGACCCCCGCCCCGCGCAAATACTCATGCACCAGTCCGGCAGTAAACGCATCGCCCGATCCCACCGTATCCGCGACGCGCACCCGAAATCCCATGTGCTCGCTCACATTCCCGCCCCCCGACGAATCATCGCCCACCCGCCAACTTCCCCGCCCGCCCCGCGTAATGCAGACCAGTTTTAAATCGCAGATCTCAATCAGCCGCCACGCCGCCCCCAATTCATCGCCCGGAGAAAACGGAAGCCCGCCCAGGCTCATGATTGTCGGCAGTTCCTCATCATTCATCTTCACCATGTCCGCCAACGCCATCGATTCCGCCAGCACCTCCTGCGAATAAAAAGCCTGCCGCAAATTCACGTCAAACACCTTCACCGCGTCCGCCGTCGTCGCCCGCAGAAACTGCCGGATCGTCTCCCGGCTTTCCTCCGAGCGCTGCGCCAGCGATCCATAACAAACCGCATCGGCCGTCTCTGCCAGCCGCCGCCAATCCGCCGTCCACTCCAAAAAGTCCCACGCCACCGGCTGCGCGATCTCATACCGCGCCTGCCCCTTGCCGTCGAGTTCTACTTTCACCGTGCCCGTCGCATGCTCCCGGTCGGTCTGCACCCGCGCCACCTCGAGCCCCAGTTCCCGCATTCGCCCCAGCGCTTCCAGTCCACGTGCATCTTCGCCCACGCGGCTGGCCACAATCCCCTCGTCGCCCAGAAGCGTCGTGATATAAGCAAAATTCGCCGGCGCTCCGCCCAGACAAGTCCGGTCCGGCAGCAAATCCCACAACACTTCTCCCAGCCCCACAACTTTTTTCTTCATAGCCAATGCACTTCAATAAATCCCCTGCTCCGCCTGCGTACTCACAATCTTCCCGCGCTCCACCGACAGCGAATACGCCGTCCCGCCCTCGCCCGTCCACGACGTCAAATCAAAATGTCCGCCCGCCTTCACTCGATACACGCTCACTCCCCGAAACGTCAGCGGCATACCCTTCTCGCAAACCTCCGGCCCCAGCGTCGGACGCAAAAAATACGCGCCCATCCCCGATCCCACCACTCGCGCCTTCCCATCCCCTTCCACCAGCACCGCCGACTTTTCATCAATCGCCACTTCCCGCGGCGATGCGCTCCACCCCTCCTTAATAATGCGCGCCAGAAATCCCAGCGTCCGCCCCATGCGGTCGCGCTTCGCAAAATGCGAATCCGTGATCACTCCCTCCAGATGCGGAACCGTCAAAAATTCGCGCTCCAGCGTCACCCGCTCGAAATAAGGATTCGCCAACACATCCCCGGACGCCAGGTCTTTATCGTCCTCTCGATCCCCCATCGCCCCATACACAAACTCGCCCAGCACCGCCAGCCCCGCGCTGGTCCCGCCAATCGGCTTGCCCGCCGCAACATCCTCGTTGATCGCGCTCTCCACCGGAGTCCCTTTCCATCCGCGAATATAATTCGCCTGGTCGCCTCCCGCGATGAACACCACCTCCGCCTTTCGAATAATCTCCCCCACCGCCGGATCCTCCGCCGCCGCGCGGTCCGGAATAATCAGCGTCGCCACCGAATTCGCCTTGCACAGTCCGCTCACGTACGGGTTGTAATCGTCGTCGCCCCGCGCCCGCAGAATCAGAAAATCCCCGCCGTTACCCTTTTCACACAGCCAGCGAAACGCCTCATCCAGATCCGTCCCCCCGCCCATCATGGCTATGCCCCCCATGGGCTTGGTCTGAACGTCCTGTTGATGCCCCAGACGAAAATATTGGTAGGACTGCGCCTGCGCCAGACGCGCCGTGCACGCCACCGCAACCAGCAGCACCAACCACTTCAGATGTCTTTTGATCACGCTGAGAATATACCGCAACCCCAGAGAAGCCTGGCACGAGTTTGGCTGGCGCAGTGCTTTCAGCTCTGCGATAAGGCCCTTCTTTTCAGAAAAGGCTCTAGCCTCTAAGGTCCTTCAACCGGATCTTTTCGCAAACTCGACAGTAGCGCCACTCAATCCGTGGGCATTTCCTTCGTGTAACTTCGTGTCCTTCGTGGTAAAGCCTTTTTTGAAATCGCGAAGGCTGCTTGCGTTTCGATCACATCCTTCCCAAAAGAACTGGCATGATCGATAGTAGTTACGCCGGAGCTCGATGTGCACCCACCACAGACGCGACCACAATTGCCAGGTACAGTGCGAACAAGCCGGATAGAACAATCTTGTCGCGCACCGTCAATTGCAGTTCCGGCCAGGGGAGCGGCACTTTCCGGCCGCGCAGCATCGCCAGGCCAAGACCGCCCACTACGCACAGCAACGTGCTCAACCCAATCCAGCGCTCATACGGCCGCAGCGCCGGCGACACAGCTGCAAAAAAATCCAGGCCTTCGAAGTCCGATTTGAGCGCAATGGTAAACATCAGCGTCAAGAATATGTTCGAGTACGAAGTTCGCCGCTCCATATTCTCGAAGCTTGCCGCGCACGAGAGCATGACAGCTGCCATCACGCCGTGGATCAGATTCATCACCGGAATGCGAAAAACCATGAACAGCGATTTCGACGCCAGCAGCACCGTATGACCGATCCCTGCCCGCAGCACCGGCAGCTCCGCGGGCGCCGCCCCTTAGCTCATTCCCAGCAGCACAAATGGCGCGCAAAACATCAGGCAGAATAGGACAGTCTGTGCCGGTTTCCGCATGGTTGAGACGCTGGTTAGGACTTTTGAAACCGAGGAGACCAGGAAGAATTTTGGTGAGCGCGGATGGACTCGAACCATCGACCCATGCCTTAAAAGGGCATTGCTCTGCCAACTGAGCTACGCGCCCTCACCCCTTCAAATTTAACACAATCCGGGTGCCCCCATTCTTGCCCTTGAGCGGAGCCCAAGGGGTCTCGCGCTCTCTGCGAGAAGCTTGCCCTGAGCCTGTCGAACGGGTGGGGATTTTGATCCGGACCCGCACTACCCCTCCCGTTGACACCCGCTTCACCGTTGTTCTACCGTGTTTCTGCCATCGGGCGAAGACGATCCCGTCGAGGGGCCGGGATTCGACCATCCTCGCTCGTTGCTTCCCCATTTCAATCGAATCCAGCATCCTGGCCGCAGAATTTTTCTGCCGCCACTGTTTCCCATGGGAGGCAACTCTCCCCCTACTAAGGGACGAAAGGAACACATCCATGGATATCAACCAGGCCATCCTCTACGCCCAACTCGTCAACGCCGCCTACGCCATCCCTCGCCCCGACGTCTCCAACCACGCCGGCCAGCCCGTCGCCATTGGCGCCGGCTACCAGATCATCACCTCCATCTTCGCCAACGATCTCGCCACCGACATGAATCCCGACCGCGGCAATCAGCGCGTCTCCATCGGCCTCATCCTCCAGGCCGCCAACACCGGCGACGTCGTCATCGCCCTCCGCGGCACCGAAGGCATCCAGGAATGGATTCACGACGCCGAATTCCTCATGGTCCCCACTCCCTTCCTTGCCGGCGCTGGCCACACCGAAGACGGATTCACCGCGGTCTATCTATCCATGACCACGTCCCTTGATCCCACCTGCCCCAGCGTCACCAAAGCCTTGCCTTCTCTTGCCTTCCCCAGGCCCATCACTTCACTCACCATCTGCGGACACAGCCTCGGAGGCGCACTCGCCACCCTCCTCGCCCTCGACGTCGCCGCCAACACCCCATTCAAGAATCCCATCGTCTACACTTACGCCAGCCCCCGCACCGGTGGCCCGCAATTCGTCGCCACCTACAATCAGGTCGTCCCTAACACCACCCGCATCGCCGGCCGCGTCGATCTGGTTCCCAAACTCCCCCTGCCCCCACTCTATGACCACGTTCTCGGTCTCTTCGAACTCAACTCCATCCAACTCGCCATCCCCCCAAAAATCCTGATCAAGCCCGACCTCGTCTGCCTCCACATCCTGACGAGCTATCTCTACCTCCTGTCCCTACTCGCGGGCGGCCCAGTCCAGCCCCTGCAACCCCAGTGCGTTCCCTAGAAAGGTACAAGCACTGGGGGACGAATGATGGGACTTCCCAAAACCACAGAGACGAAAGCGAGGCTTACGAATTTGACCCATCGGCCGTCATGAACCTGCCTTTTGGGCAAATTGGCCAAGGAGGAGCAAAGGGCGGGTGGCCCAGCCTTTGGAATTTGCTGGCGTCACAAACACTGCGGCTGCCCCGTCCTTCGCGCAGTTTGCGAAGGGCAGCACTCGCGAATGTTGGCTGCGAAGAGAGCCAGTCACGCCCCATTTGCGCTACTGAAACGCTGCTCTGCATCTGGTTCTTGCGCCAGCGGGATTCTCAATCACCGTACGGTCTGGCAGAACTCTCCGGCCCCACATGCAGACGCCGAAACGCTCGCTGCCGCTCGCGAGCCGTTTTTCCCTGGGCGAACTGTTCCGCAAGGAGCGACCGCGACGAAGCCGAACCGTTCGTGGGCAAGAGGGCGGGGAGCGCCCGAACCGTGGCGCAGCAAGGAGCGAAGCGACGACCGCAGCCATGGAGAAGGCGCTTCTCAGCTCATTTACGACACCCCGCGCAGCCTGCACCCATCCTCGCGTTCTTTCCGAGAGCCTGCCCTGAGCTGAGCGAATGGGCGAGTACGATGCTGCGGACGGCCTTGCGCCTTCGGCTCCCCTCGTCACTTCCGCGGGAATGGAAAACAAAACGGGCCGCCCAAAGGCGGCCCGTCCGGTTTTACTAGTAGCTGATAGCTGACAGCTGAAGGCGGTCTCCTAATCCCCCGCCACCGGCTCCGCCACCTCCGGCTTCGCAGCCGGCTTGGTCAGCGCCCCCAGCGGAATAAATCCATTCTCCGCCACCACTGGCTTCTCCTTCAGCACGACCTCGCGATACATCGCAGCCATGCGCGCATTGTAAGCCTCATCATTGATCTTCGGCCCGCGCGCCTCATCTCCGGAAGCCGAAAGCCGGGAGCCGGAAGCCGCTTCCGCTGTCGCCTTCTGCTTCGCATCCCGCGCCCGCACTTTCTCTTCGCGCGCGTTCTTCGCGATGCCCTTGCTGTCGAGATCATGCTGCAGCTCGGTGGTCACCAGATCATCGCGCAACAGCAGCGAGTGCGTCGCGTCTTCCATGTCGACTTTCTTGCCGCCCGCAAAAATCTCATGCCGCCCATGCTCTTCGTACCACTTGGTGAGCGTAGCCGTCATGTGCATTTTCTCGATGATGTTCCGCCATCCCACGCCCGTGTTGTAAGCGCAGAACGAAATCTCGCCTTCCTGCGTCGCGTACGGAATAATGCACTGCTCCGTCCGCCGGAAGTCGTAATTGAACAGATCCTGGAACCACATCCCCGCGATGAACAGGAAGTTCCACCGGTCCTGCCGCCTTTTCATCACATCGTCCACGGTACGGTCCGGACCAACCTTCCCGTAGTTCTTGCCCGTAGCATTAAAGTTCTTGTCAAACTTCTTCAGCAGGTCCATCAGCTTAAAATGCGTCGGCGCCTGAAACGGATCGTAATTCTTCATCAAACACAGCGCCATCCCAACCACCGTCAGAAACTTCCCGCGCGCCGCATCATTCACCTTGGCAATATCCTTCGCCAGCTGATCCCCCTTCAAAAACGCCGTCACCGGCACAGCTTCCTTGGTTTCCTTATCAATCATCACCGCCATCCCCGTCCCACAGTTAGGATGACAGCCGCAACTTAGTTGGCCCCAGTCGTTTTTTACGTCGTTGACGTGCATCAGGTCGGCCCAGTCGCTGAAGGTGCCCATAAAGCTGATGGGGAACCAGTCGCGGGTGGGCTCGCCGAGGCCGGTTTGATTTTTTACGTCGTGCGCCAGATGGCTGAGCGTGTAGCGCTGCGCGGCGCGGCGATCGTCGGTTACAGCTTCGTCGCGGCCGGTGAAGCTGACCGGCTGGAAGCTGAGGAAGCTGATCGTCCGCGGATTGTCGAGGGCGAACTTGATGATTCTTCCCACTTGCTCGTTGTTGATGCCGTTCACGATGGTGACGACCGGAACGATTTCCACGCCCGCCTTGTGCAGGTTTTCGATTGCTTTCAGTTTCACGTCAAACAAGTTGCCGACCAGGCGGTGGGCGTTGGCTGCGTTGCCGATGCCGTCGAATTGCAGGTAGGCGTAGCGCATGCCGGCTTCGACGGCCTGCTGGCAGAATTCGAAACTCTTGGCAAACTCGATTCCGTTGGTCGCTGCCTGAACCGAGTTATATCCGACTTTGCGGGCATAGCGGACCGCATCCAAAAAGTACGGCGACAACGTGGGCTCGCCGCCGGAGAACTGCACACTCATCTGCCGGCGCGGCTTGATGGTGATGGCGTTGTCGAGCATCGTCTTGATTTCTTCCCAGGTCAGTTCGTGGACGAATCCCACCTGGTTCGCGTCCATGAAGCAGGGATCGCACATCATGTTGCAGCGGTTGGTCAGATCGATGGTCAGCACCGACCCGCGCCCATATTTCACAGTAGAAGATCCGTGATGATGCAGCTTCTCGTCATTGTGCGCCGTGATGTCGCGGCCGGGGAATACCTCCTCCAGATGCTGCGAGAACGCGGTGTCAATCGACATCACGTCTTCGAAGTGGCCATGCGTCGGGCAGTCTTTCACCATCAAAATTTTGCCGTCGCGTTCGACGATCTGCGCCTTGATCTCGCCGACCTTCTCGTTCATCAAAACTTCATGCGGCAGGTGCCCGTCGAGAATCTGCTGCCGGATTTCCGGCACGCACTTCGGACACAGCGAATCCGTCGTCCGCGGCCAGCCCAGCGGAGGCTTCGATTTCTCGTACGACTTGAGCAGCGGCTTTTCCGACCACTTCGGCGTGGGCGAGGCATTCGGCTTGATCCGGTTCAAGCGCTCGAATACTGCCCAAGTCCCTTTGGCGGCGACAACGACTGCTTTCTCTACGTACTTGATCGGCTTGCGCATGTTCGCTTTAGCTCCTGGGTGCTAGCTTTTAGCCAGAACTTCTTGGGTTCCGGCTTTCGTTTCATCTGGATGGCGACTAACCTACAACAGTTAGAGCTATCCCACAACCTGCAGGTTTACTGCTTTTCTTACCCGTGCCTCTGGATGAACCTGAGAGTATCACCCAAAACCTGTAGCTCTCCCCAGGGAATTGTCCCCCGATCTTACCGATCTGGGTTCCTGACTACACTTTTCCCTGGGTATTGGACTGCGCTTATCCTATTGCAGCCCTGGGAAGTGGCGCATCCATATCCCAACGAACGGTGCAAATTCAGGGTTTAGCGGTGGTATGGGGGATTATACGGGGCTAAAGTGTTGAAAGCAAAGGGGACTGGCCGTTGGCGGCAGCGTCGCTTCAGAGCTGGAAGGGTTGACCAGCGCGTTTTGCTGAGTGCGAACCAACAACTCGTCTATTGGCGCGCTTTGGTGCATGAGTTACAATTCCTGCCTTCCTGTCCTCGGCCCGCACATATTTTAGGAGGCATCGTCCAATGACGGCTGGACAAATACTTGACGCTCTCACCGAGAACCTTCTGCGGCACGACGGATTTCTGAGCGTGGCGGAAAGGCAGCTTATCGCCCGTTTGATCCATCACTCCAAAGCTCACTCCGAAGAACAGACGACGGCCCTAGCAAAGACGATCGCCCTGGCCGTCGGCGACACCGTGGAGCGACGAGCCTACGAGGTTGTGGGATCCGGAATACTGGATAGGCTGGAGGCTTCAATCCCTGGGGATTCCAGTGGCAAGTCCCGCCTCGATTTTGATCCTGGGATTCTTGGCTCCGGGCCCATGCCGCAGCCGCCCCACTCGCCAAGTCCGGGAGGGCCACGACCGCCGGGTCCCAGGGAGCCGCAGCCTCCCAGCCAGCCACGTCCCTCGCCCATGCCAATGACCTACTACTCCAACCCCGGCAGATCCGAACACCGGGGAGTCGGCCCGATGCCGGCGCCGGTGCAGTCACCCTCGCTGAGTTCGGGCCCCATGCCCGCACCAGTACAGTCGCCGTCGTTGCTGCCCGGGCCGATGCCCAAGGAGCCGGGGGCCATTGAGCGCAGGTCATGAGCGGGCCAGTCGTTCCGGAGCCCGGTGCCGATGCCGGTCAGGATGCCGAGGCGGTGCATGTCCCCGATCTTCCGCCGGTGCTTCAGGACGTGGTAGCAGTTCTTGAAGATTGGGCCGCACGCAACAACGACGACGCTAGAAAGGACGCCCTCAAGTTCTGGGCATTGAAAATTCCTGCCATCACGGTTTCGGCGAGCGCCGGCCTGCTGGCGCACTTCAATGTTGAGGTTGGCGTCGGAGCGGGAGTCGTGACCAGTGTATGCGTGCTTCTGGATGGGATCCTTCGCGCCGGCACTCTTCGCGCGGTGCATCTCAGAGCTGTTTCAGATATCAAGGCGCTGAAACATGATGTCTACGCCAAATGGAGAGCCTCTTATCTCCGCGGGAGCGAGCCGGAAAAACTCAGAGAATCCACGGCAAAGATCATCGAGTTCTCCGAGAAGGAAAAGAAAAAAATCGCGCAGTACCTGCAGAATGCGGAAACCGCCCTCCCTTCGAGCGGGCGTCGCAGATCCGGCTAGCGCAGCCAGCCCAGGGAAAGTTCTCTTCCCCTCCGCCAAAGCCTCCCGCTACGGCCGCGCCCAGTCCTGCCAGTGCAGCCCCTTCAGCCGTGAGAATTCCGACACATTCGCCGTCACGAGAGTTAGTTGATGCCGCAGGGCCTGCCCTGCGATCAGCAAGTCGTAGGCCCCGATTGGCCTACCGATGGCTTCGAGCGCGGCGCGGGCCGAGCCGGCGACGCGGGCATCCGCATCTTCGAAAGGCAGCACGAGGATCGGGCCTGCCAGGAACGTCTCCAGACGTTTGCGATTGAATTCCTGCTTCGCGCTCTTGCTCACGCCGTACCACAGCTCGAACACCGCGATCGAAGACGCCAGAACGTGGCTGCCTGCGGCCGTTGCCTTCTGCATCCGCGCACGAACCGCCGCCGACTGGCCGTTGATGAGGGCGATGCAGGCGTTGGTATCCAGCAGGTAGTCCATTTAGAAAATCTTTCGCTTGGGCGTGACCGGCTGGCGGCGGGCGCGCGCTGGGAATGGCTCGGCGCCGAACTTGTCGAGTTCTTCAAACCATTTTTCGGTGTTCGGGATGAGAGGCTCAAGCAGCACTCCCTGCGCCACGCGCCGTATGCGGACGCGGTCGCCCTCGAAACGAAACTCCTTGGGCAGACGGACGGCCTGGCTGCGGCCGTTCTGGAAGAGTTTGGCGATGTCAGTCTTGGGCATGGCGTCGGGACTCCTCCCGATAGTATATATCAATAATATATATCCTGAGGGCTTGCTGCTTGGCCATTGGGGAAGGGAGGCAAAACCCTCCCAAGGTTAGGGTCGTGGAAACCCACCCTTTCGCAAGGACGCGAAAGGATGGGCCGCCCTCGGTTTGGGGAAAGCGAGCAGGTGTAAAATCAGGTCAGCGAGGCAGCCCATGGCGCAGGTAACGCCGCAACTCTCAGAATTGTTGGAGAAAGCGCTCGCCCTTTCCACGCAGGATCGCGGCCTGCTCATCGACCGTCTGATCGCCAGCCTTGACGACGAACCTGCCGAGGAGGGCGTCGAGGCCGCATGGGACGAAGAGATCAAGCGCCGCGTCGACGACATTCGTGCTGGCCGAGTGAAGACGATCCCCGGCGAACAATTGCTCCGGGAACTTGCTGAAGAGTTCCCTGATGGAGAGTAAGCCGTTTCGGTTTCACCCTGAGGCCAGGGAGGATTTCCGAGACGCAATCCGCTGGTATCGTGCGCGAAGCGCGATCGCATCAGTGGAGTTTCGTACAACTGCATCGGACGCGATCCGCGGCATTGCTCACGCCCCACAGCGCTGGCCGAAATATCTGCACGGAACCCGCCGCTTCATTCTTCGTCGTTTTCCGTTCTGTGTTATCTACCTGGACGATCCCGACATCGTAACAAGCGTCGCTGTCGCGCACAGCAAGCGAAAACCCGGATATTGGAAGCATCGCATCTGACCCACCGAAGAGACCAGTCAGTTCGAGGCGGTCAAGAAGGCGGCCGGGGACGAGTGGGAGTCACCCGCCCTTTTGCACAGAACGCGGGAGGATGAGGCACCCGGCATCTGGCGCCCAGCCGGTTCCTCTTTGGCGGGGTGATTTGGCACCCTTCGACTCGCTTCGCTCGCTCACGGCAGGGTAAGAACAGGAGTCGTGCCCTTCCCGGTTTCTTCCTCTCTGCGGTGTCGATCGAAAGACAGGGGCAACATCAACAGCAAGGGCAGCGGGCAGGAGTGCCCGCTCCACATGATCGTTAGTCCGGTGGGGTGGGGAGGATTTGGGTGCCTTTTCTGGTGGCGAGGATTTTTAGGGGTGGGATGGGCCAGGGGGCGGCGGAGGCGGGGAGGTGGGTGGGCTTGGGAGGCAGCAGTTCAGGGGCTGCCGGGCTTTGCCCGGCTGGACAGCCGGGGGCGGCTGTCCCCACATGAGCATCGCTGGCTTCGGCGGGGTAGAGGGTTTCGTCGGCGCGGGCCTGGATTTCTATCTTGCCGGTGTCTTCTTTTCCTGTGTGTTTTCCTGTGTCTTTTCCTGTGTTCTTGCTTATGTCGGGATCGGCTTGGAGCAGGTGCCAGGCTTCGCGGTATTTCTCCAGGCGCATTTTCTTGGCTTGGCGGTGGGGATAGAAGCGGAGCATGGGTTGGGGAGTGCAGACTTCGACGGGGATGATGTACCAGATGTTGAGGGGGACGATGTGGACGGCGATGAAGTCGATGTCGTCTCTGGTATAGACGGCGCGGCCTTTGCCGAGCGAGTAGGTGGCGCGGACTTCGTAGGCGCCGGCGCGGAGGGATTCGGTGCATTTGATTTGAAGGCGGTAGAGGCGGCGGCCGTTGTCGAGGATGAAATCGTAGCGGCGGGAGTCTCCCCAGGGTTTGGCGATGCCGAAGTTGTAGAGAGGGCCGGAGGCGACGTAGAGGAAGGCGGCTTCGGAGGATTCTCCGGTGACCTTGGTATTTTTGCGCGGGGCGGGCTTGGGGAGTTTCCGGCGGTTGCGGCGGGATTGGTTGGCGGGCATGGACAAGCTCGCGTTTAGTTTACGAGCAAGGACACGAGGGACGGCGAGTTGATTGGGGGAAATTGTGGGGCGTTCCCGAAACGGGAAATGGGAAGCGGGGCGAAACAGCAGGTCTCTCCACCGCGCTTGCCCTTCCTTGCGGAAGGGCAAGCTTCGGTCGAGATGGCAGGGTTCGGTGAGTGCTGAGTCGCTGAGTGCTGAGTGGTGAGTGGTGAGTGCTGATGGCTGACGGCTCTTTAGAACGTTACACCGACGCCTCCGGTGATTATGTTGCTTTTCCAGTTGTAGAGGCTGGTGGGATTGCCCGGGAGGTCGAGGAACTTGAAGTAGCGGGTTTGGTAGGTGCCCTTCACGAACAGGTACTTGTTGAAGATGTAGCCCACGCTGCCGCCGACGGTGTAGCCGTGGTCGAAGCTGGGTTTGGGTATGCCGGGCGTGGAGAGTTTGTTCAATTTGTAGTGCGGAGTGAATTCGGGCTCGCCGCGGGCCTCGATGAAGGCGCGCTTCGCAGGACCGAATTTGTATTTGATCACCAGCGGCAGCTGGAACAGCTCCAGGTTGTCGCGAACGAAGGTTTGGCCGTCGAGCGTGGCCGCCGGCATATAAATTTTGCGGATGCCGGCGTCGATGCCGATGGAGAAATCATGGTGAACGGCGAAAACGACACCACCGTACAGAGCGAGTTCTTTGGCATGATCGGTGGCGTCGATCGGAACCCGGACTTCGCCTCCGGCCACGATGCTCGCCCCACCCTTCTTCGGGTCGGGCTTAATCACCGTCACCTCGCCGTTGATGTCGAGCAGCGGGCTGGTTGCGGCCGGGATGGCGCCAAACTGGTCGGAGACCTGGCCGACGTTCAGGTCGAAGGTCGCTCGTTGAGAATAGGCCGGGATTGCGGCCAGCAGAAACAACAGACACACGACGATGCGGACACGGTCCGCCTTGCAGGGCTTCATCAATACGTTTCCTCCCCCAATGGGCAGTGTACACTCCCGCGAATCCCGCGGGACAGGGCGGCGCCTGCCGGGGCGGAATGCGGTGAGCTTGGTTTGATGCCTATTGTCAGATGCTAAGTGTATGGGGAGGATGTCCGGGGATCAGGGATCAGTGGCCAGTGATCAGGGGTCAGTGGCCAAGGGCCATCGGACCGCCGCGCGGGCGCGCGGGCGGTCTGAGGCTCCGCGAATCGCGGAGAGAAACGCGGAATGAAATTACGAGCCTTGCTTTTCGAAAATTATTTCGGCTTTGCGGGCGGCCAGCTTTTCCTTGCGGAAGGCGCGGGCGCTGTCACCGAGTGGCGTAGGTACCGGCAAAGGAGAGCCGAACTCCCACAGCGGCTGCTCGCCCTGGGCGTAGGTATAGGTGCTGGGCCCGCCACCCACCAGGGAATGCTCCGGGGCCATTTCATGGATGTCGGCGTGGCCAGGATGGTCGGGAATGGTAATCGGCGCGGCCTGGCTGGAAATCGAGCCCGCGGTCTGAGCGAAAGCGGCGGCGGCACAGAACATGAACAGAACGACGAGTGTAGTTTTCATAAAGGTTTGGTCCTGATTCATACAAGGTGTGTGCAACCTCCGTACCAACCGAAAGGACTTATAATGCGTGGACTTACGACGGTGTGGCGGGGCGGGGCGCAAGACTTTGCACATTTAGGGAAGGGGCTTCCAAGGGGCAAAAGGCGGGCGGGAAGCGGGGATTTGCTTCGGAGCCGAAACAGCAGGTTCCTCCTGTCTCGCTGCGCTCGCGCGTCGGAATGACAAGGTTTTCTTATGCTGCGTTCGCGCGTCGGAATGACAGAGTGGTTGCGGACGTTGCGATGCTCGGGGTTTGCGGTGTATGTTTCGGCTGACTGGGGTCACGGGCGGGGTGACGGGAAATGATGCTGATGGGAAGGCGAGAATTTCGATCCGCGGCGGTTGCGAGCGTGCTACTGCTGGCGTGGGTTGCGGGCGCGGGGGCGCAGACCAGCTGCGACACGGGCGACAGCGTGCTCGATATGAGTCCGCCGAAGACCATGACGGTTGCGGAACTGATTCAGAAATTCAGCGCGCAGGAATCGAAAGTGAAAGAGGCGCGGACGCATTACACCCACACCCAGGATGTGCTGGTGCAGACGCTGAATGACAAGTCAGCGGTGGACGGGCAGTTTCACGAGATCGCGACCGTGTCCTATGACGACAAGGGGAAGCGCGCGGAAAAAGTATTGTTTGCGGAACAGCCCACGCTGCGCTTGATTCAGCTGACCGCGCAGGACATGGAGGACATCCACGTATTCATGGCGTGGATGCTGACCAGGGAAGAAGTAGCGCAATACAACCTGACCTACGCGGGGCAACAGCACGTGGACGATCTCGACACCTACGTGTTCCACCTGGTGCCGAAAAAAGAAGAGAAGGGAAAACGGTATTTCGAGGGCCGGGTGTGGGTGGACAACCAGGATTTCGAGGTGGTGAAGCTGTGCGGCAAGAGCGTGCCGGAGGTGGTGCAGGCGAAAAAAAATAAGCCGGTCGAGGTCCGGCCCACGTTTGTGGGCTACCGGCAACTGGTGGACGGTTACTGGTTCCCGGCGTATGCGCGGGTGGATGACACGCTAACTTTCAGGGTGCAATCCATTCACGTGCGCGAGGTGGTGAAGTACAAGGACTACAAAAAAGCGGGAGTGGACGCCGCGGCGGCCAAGCCGTAGCGCTGGCGGGGGCGAGGTTGATAAGGAAGCAAACTGACCCTAGCTGCCGGAGCCGGGGGGAAATCGGCGCGACACTTGAAGCACGGTTTGAGGTATGCTGTACTCCATTTTATGGCGGAAGAGAAAAACAAAAGCAAAGACCTTGTGCTGTGGATCATCACGGTCGCCCTGGTAGCGCTGTCGATCTACTGGTACATGAAGCCGAAATAGTTCCGGCGAAGCGTATCCGGCGGACTGCTTCAGCCGCCCGCGACTGTGAGCATGTCAGCCCGCGGTTGGCCGGTGGTTCGGATGCGCGGGAGAGTTCGTCTATTTCCGGTCGAGCAGGAGTTCGGCCGCGACCAGGTCTTCCAAAGCGCAGCCTACGCTCTTGAACACGGTAATTTCTTCCGGGCTGCGCCTTCCCTGCTTTTTTCCACTGACTAATTCGTGCAGATCAGCGGCTACGTGCTCGCGCGTGATTGCGCCTTCCTGCCGGGGAATCAACAATTCTCCGACTTCCGACAGCGCCGAGCCGTAGGTATCGACCACGACGCGGGCGCGCTGGATGGTTGAGGTATCGACCTCGCGGGTTTCCGGGCGGAAAGCGCCGACCAGATTGAGATGAGTTCCGGGACGCAGGTCGCGGCCGTCGAACAATGGAGCGGTGTGCGAGGTGCAGGTGCAGAGCACGTCGGATTGGCCGGCGCAGATGCGGGCGTCGGCGGCGGTGATGGTGACGCCGGGAAATTCCGGGGAAACTTGCCGGACAAATTCGGCGGAGCGGGAAGGGTTGCGTCCGCAGATGAGGACGCGCTGAAAATTACGCGCCAGCGGAAGCACGGCAAGATGGGCGCGGGCGAGGCGTCCGGTGCCGAAAATGCCCAGCGTGGAGGCTTCGGGCCGCGCCAAAAATTTTGTAGCGACGGCGGAAGTTGCGGCGGTGCGCAGGTCGGTAAGATAGTTGGCCGCGATGGTGAGGCGCGGCTGCGCGGTTTCGGGATCGAGCAGCAGGTAGGTGGCCTGCACGCGGCCGGCGCGGAGCGGGTCGTCATCGGGGGCGTTGCGAGGCTGGCCTGCAGCGGGATGCGCGTCTTGATCGCGAAAGTTCCGGTCGCGAAACAGGATCAGCTTCATGCCGAGCGTGTCAGTCGTGCCGTCGTAACAGGACATGACGAGAAAGATTCCGTGGGCGAGTTCGACGTGGGTGCGCGGCGGAAGGCTGAGCGAGGGATAGCGGTCGCGGAAGGCAGACTCGATCGCGGCACAGAGCGCGCGGGGATCGAGCAGGCGGCGCACGTCGGCTTCGGTGAGATAGAGAGAGGACATTCTTTCAGGAATTCTATGGATTCAGGGATTCATGGAATTGGCGGAGCGATTTGAATCCAGATTCGCGAGCAGAATGATTTTACTTAAAGTTGAGGAGTTTAATTTTTACAACAGGACGAGTCCCCCACTTCTCGCGCCAAGAACGCGCGAGAAGTGGGGCACCCGAAAAACCGGTGACAATTCCTGGAACCATTCTGTCGAGCGCGGTCTGCTGCTTTGTTTCAACCTTTATCGAGTCTGCATCGCAATGTCCCTCTCCGCTCGGAGCGGGCTTTTTTGTGGATAGAAAGGGCCTTAACCACAAAGGACACGGAGGAACACAGGGGAACACAAGAAAATCACTGCCTTCACGCGACCCTAGGGTTTTCTACCTTTCATCGAGTAAGATACTCCGGCAATGAATCGCGAATATCACAAGGCTTACAGCCAGGAACTGCATCGGGACATGGAAGCGCTGGTTTACGGGCATGCGGGCATGCCGCTGCTGGTGTTTCCAACGTCGATGGGGAAATTTTTTGAGTACGAAGACCGCGGGATGATTGGGGTGCTGGCGCCGAAGCTTGAGCGTGGCGAGTTGCAGGTGTTTTGCCCGGACGGCGTGGACAGTGAGAGCTGGTACAACAAGGGCGTGCATCCGCGAGTGCGGGTGCTGCGGCATTTGCAGTATGAGCGTTATATTCTGCATGAGTTTTTGCCGTTCATTAAGTGGAAGAACCAGAATTGGCAGCTGGCGGTGACGGGATGCAGCTTTGGCGGATACCATGCGGTGAATTTCGCGTTCAAGCATCCGGATGTGGTGACGCATTGTGTGAGCATGAGTGGGGCGTTTGATATTCATCAGTTTCTGGATGGGTATTACGACAATGATTGTTATTTCAATAATCCTCCGGACTTTGTTCCGAATATGACCGATGACTGGTTTTTGAGCCGCTACCGGCAGATGAAGATTGTGCTGGGATCGGCGGACTGGGATATGTGTCTGGACCAGAATGTGAAGTTTTCGGCGATTCTGAATGGGAAGGCGATTCCGCACTGGCTGGACGTTTGGAACGATCATTCGAAGCATGATTGGCCGCTGTGGCAGAGGATGGCGGGGAAGTATTTTTAGGGCAGGTGTCAGGGGCTGGGGTTTAGGGATCAGTGGATAGTGGTCGGTGGTCAGCAATCCTCGCCGGATGACAGAGGACGCGCGCGAAAAGCAGGTTCCTCACCGCGCCTTCGGCCCGGTTCGGAATGACAATACTTTGGAACGACGGAGAATTTTGTGAGCACTAAGAAGATTGGGATTTTGTTTGGGATGGAGAATACGTTTCCGCCGGCGCTGGTGGAGAAGATTAACGGGATGAAGGTGGAGGGCGTGGAGGCGGAGTTTGTGAAGATTGGCGGGATCCGGATGGATGAGCCGAAGAAGTATGACGTGATCATCGACCGGATTTCGCAGGATATTGAGTTTTACCGGGCTTATTTGAAAAACGCCGCGCTGCACGGGACGATTGTGGTGAACAATCCGTTCTGGTGGACGGCAGACGACAAGTTTTTCAATTATGCGCTGGCGCACAAGATGGGTGTGGCGATTCCGCCGACGGTGATTCTGCCGCATAACAAGCATCCGGAGGGGACGACGGACCAGTCCATGCGGAATTTGATTTTCCCTCTCAACTGGCAGGAGTTATTTGATTACGTTGGCTTCCCGGCGTTTTTGAAACCTTATTCCGGCGGCGGGTGGAAGCATGTGTATCACGTGCATAATCCCGAGGAATTTTTTCAGCGTTACAACGAGACAGGGCGGCTGTGCATGACGCTGCAGCGCGGCGTGGTATTTGAGGAGTATTACCGGTGCTATGTGGTGGGGCAGGAAAAAGTGCACATCATGAAGTACGATCCGAAGGCGCCGCATCATGAGCGGTATGTGAAGGGGAATCCACCGCCGTCGACTGTGGCGCTGCGGGAGCGGATGGTGAAGGATGCGTTGTCGTTGTGCCGGGCGCTGGGCTACGACTTGAATACGGTCGAGTTTGCGGTGGAGGGTGAAGTGCCGTATGCGATTGACTTTTTGAATCCGGCGCCGGATGCGGAGATTACTTCCGTGGGGCAGGAAAATTTTGACTGGATTGTGAATGCGGTGGCGGAGATGGCGGTGAAGATGGCGTTGAGCGGGGAGAGTCAAGTGAAGGAGTTGCGGTGGGCGGGATTTTTGGCGGGAGCTTCTTCTCAGAAGCCGGAGAAGAAGGGAGAACCGGAGTGGGTGGCGGCGCGCAAGCGGAAGCCGGGGGCGTAGGCAGCTGTACGCGAAAGGCTCCGAGCTGCGCTCGGCGGACAGCCGGGGGCTGTTCCTCCCACATAAAATCACATGAAAGGCAAAGTTGCGGCGAAGAGCGTGGAGGAATATCTGGCGAATACGCCGGAGCCGGCGCGGTCGACTTTGAAACATATCCGTGCGGTGATTCGATCTGTGGTGCCGAAGGATGCGACCGAAGTGATCAGCTATGGGATGCCGATGTTCAAGTACAACGGGATGCTGGTGGGGTATGCGGCGTTTAAGAAACATTGCAGTTTGTTTCCGACGGGGTCGGGGGTGTTGGATCGGTTCGAGCAGGAATTGAAGGGATACCGGACGTCGAAAGGGACGATTCAGTTTCCTTCCGATCAGCCTTTGCCGGATGCGCTGGTGAAGAAGATTGTCAGGGCGCGGGTGAAAGAGAATGAGGAATGGGACTGAAGTGTGCGTTGTTATACTGTTAAGGTCGGGTTCGCCCACTTCTCGCGAAGGACGCGAGAAATGGGGCACCCGGCGCGGGGCGGGCTAGAGATTCTTGGTCCTGGTTAGAGTTCGCGGGCAGGAGTGCCCGCGCCACGCGAGCAAATGCCACACGAACAAATGCCGCCTACTTTCACTATCGGGATTGAAGAGGAATATCAGACGGTGGATCCTGAGACCAGGGATTTGCGGTCGCATATTCAGGCCGAGCTTTTGCAGAAGGGGAAGATGTTGCTGCAGGAGCGGGTGAAAGCGGAGATGCACCAGTCGGTGGTGGAGGTGGGGACGGGGATTTGCCAGAACATTAAGGAAGCCAAGGCGGAAGTGAAGATGCTGCGGCGGGGGATTGTGAAGCTGGCGAAGGAGAACGGGTTGCGGCTGGCGTCAGTGGCGACGCATCCGTTTTCGGACTGGCGGGTGCAGGAGATTTATCCCGACGACCGGTACAAGGGAATTGTCGAGGATTTGCAGCTGGTGGCGCGGGCGAATCTGATTTTTGGGCTGCACGTGCATATTGGGATTGAGGATCGCGAGACGGCGATCCACATGATGAATCATGCGCGGTATTTTCTGCCGCACATTCTGGCGCTGTCGACCAATTCGCCGTTCTGGCTGGGGATGAATACCGGGTTGAAGTCTTACCGGTGCAAGGTGTTCGACAAGTTTCCGCGGACGAATATCCCGGATTATTTTCCCAGCTGGGGCGAGTATGAAAATTTCATCAAGCTGCTGATCAAGACCAACTGCATTGATAACGCGAAGAAGATCTGGTGGGACATTCGGCCGCATCCGTTTTTTAATACCATTGAATTCCGGGTGTGCGACGTGCCCATGCGGGCGGATGAAACGATTGCGATTGCGGCGCTGATTCAGGCGACGGTAGCGAAGCTGCATAAATTGTATACGGCGAACCAGGGATTCCGGCTGTACCGGCGCGCGCTAATCATGGAGAACAAGTGGCGGGCGTCGCGCTACGGGCTGGATGGAAAGATGATTGATTTCGGCAAGCAGATCGAGGTGCCGGCGCGGGATTTGATTCACGAGTATCTGGAGTTTGTGGACGATGTGGTGGATGAGCTGGATTCGCGCGAGGAATTGAATTACATTCACAGGATTCTGGAGCACGGCAGCGGGGCGGACCGGCAGCTGCGGGTGTTCGAGCAGACTGGGGATTTGAAGAAAGTTGTGGATTACATTATTGAGGAGACGGCGGCGGGGCTCGAGGAGGAGCCGGCGGCCGTGAGAAAAGTAGGGTGATGAGTATTTCTGGAGAACAAACTAATCCTTTTGATCAAGTCACAATCCCCACTTCGCGCACAGAATGCGAGAAATGGGGCACCCGCCTGAGTGAGATTCCGTTCGATCCGGAGTATTTGCCGGGGGCGTTTAATGCGGTGCGGGTGTGTTTGCGGGTGCAGGCCAGCGAACAAGTGTGTGTGATCACGGACCGGGCGACTGCGGAGATTGCGGCGGCGGTCGTGGCTGAGCTCGAAAAGCTGGGTGCGCCTTATCACGCCTGGGTTTTGGAGGAGCTGGCGACGCGTCCGCTGCGGGATTTGCCGCGGGAGATTCTGGACGATCTGGAGAGCTGCCAGGTTTCGATTTTTGCGGTGCAGGCGCAGACCCACGAACTGCGGTCGCGCATTCAGATGACCGATGTGGTTAACCGGCGCAAGATTCGGCACGCGCACATGGTGAACATCAACCGGCAGATCATGTTGGAAGGGATGCGGGCGGACTTTCAGAAAGTGGACCGGCTGAGCGCGAAGGTGATTGCTATGGTACGCAAGGCGTCGCAGGTGAGGGCGAAGACTGCGGCGGGGACCGACCTGACGGCGGACTTGAATCCGAATTACAAGTGGCTGAAGACGAGTGGAATCATCACGCCGGAAAAATGGGGCAACCTGCCGGGCGGGGAAATTTTTACGACGCCGGGCGAAGTGAATGGGACTTTTGTTATTGATGGAGTGGTGGGGGACTATTTGTGCGCGAAGTTTGGGGACTTGCAGGGGCATCCGCTGACGGTGCGGGTGAAGGGGAACCGGCTGACCGAGGCGCACTCGGAGAATCGCGAACTGGAAGACGATTTCTGGAAATATACGCACACCGACGAGAACAGCGATCGAGTGGGCGAGTTTGCCATTGGGACGAATATTGATTTGAAGGAAGTGATTGGGCAGATTCTGCAGGATGAGAAATATCCGGGAGTGCATATTGCGTTTGGGAATCCGTATGGGGCGCATACCGGGGCGGAATGGGATTCGACGACGCATATTGATGTGGTGGGGCGGAAATTTAATATCTGGGTGGATGACGAGCAGATCATGCAGGAGGGGAAGTTTCTGGTGGAGGGGTAGGAGCGATTGAGTAATTTGGTGATTGTGTAATTCGGTAATTTAAAAGCGAAACCAACGGCCCCCAGTTTGGAGGCAGAGATCCTTCGACTCCGCAGAAACGCCCACATTTGTGGGCGTTTTTGCTGCGCTCAGGATGACAGGGGGTAGAATGATTCGCTCATCTTTCGAGCGCTCAACATGATTCCCTCATTGCGCAAGCAGTTCAACGATGGATTTACTCCGGAAAAATACCTGGCGTTTTTGCGGCGGGTGGATGAGGGTTGCGGCACGCATGTGGGGTTTCGGCTGTCGGAGACGCCTTGTTTTTTTCCGAAAGCGCTGATTGAGCGGATGGCGAGCGACGGGGCGGAGTTGATTCGGCAACTGGTGGGGAATCCGGCGTATTTGGCGAAGTCGGATTTAGCGGTGCCGGCGGAGTTCAAGGTACCGAATGAGCCGGAGCATCCTATGTTTGTGCAGGTGGATTTTGGGCTGGTGCGCGATTCGGGCGGAGAGTTGCAGCCGAAGCTGGTGGAGTTGCAGGCCTTCCCTTCTCTCTATGCGTATCAGGGGCCGCTGGCGG
>Ga0302324_100009124_pt1 | contig 20817 bp, 19 predicted proteins | sample Palsa_T0_1_FD_201949 | JGI IMG/M metagenome (GOLD analysis project Ga0302324, IMG submission 201949) | Peat permafrost microbial communities from Stordalen Mire near Abisko, Sweden - Palsa_T0_1 | ecosystem: Environmental > Terrestrial > Soil > Palsa > Peat permafrost | place: Sweden: Abisko...
CGCTCGCCGGGTCAGTTCCATACGCTCCGCACTCGTCAACTTGATAGCGTCTGTCATAGACGCAAGTATAGTCTATAAATGAATGTTACAGGCCACTAGTGCCGGCTGGGCGCATCGTCTCGGCATGGATTCACAACGGCCAACCTTCCGACGTCGCAGCGGTCATGGTCAACGGCGAGTTCATCATGCGCAATCGAAAGATCCTGACGCTGGATGAGGCCGCACTGGTGGCCGAAGCTGACAAAGTGGGACGGCGAATCTGGACCCAGGTGAAGGCAGCCGGCCCCATTCGAATTCCGGGACGCGCCATCTCTTGAGCTGTTCAAGCAGCGATTTCGACTTCGCGCCGCGTATGTGCGCTCTGCAGTATCGCCTCGAGCGTCAGCATGATGTCGATTGATTCCTCGGGCGTGGCACCGGTCCACTGAGCGGGCCCAAGCCTGATCAGACGCCCAAATGACTCCGCCTCGGCGCGAAAAGCATCTACCGTCGGCGATGCAATCGTCTCGTAGGGCGCCTCCCAGGAATGGCCGCGCCGCAATAGCAATATGGCCGGACGGTCGAGCGGTGGGAAATTCAGGTAAGAGGTCTGAATGACCCCGTCGGTTCCGGTGATCAGCGCCTGTCGATGAGGGCCGCTCGCAATGCTGCAACTGATCTGGGCCAGCAGGCCATTCGCATGCTCCAGTGAGGCGATCAGCGTCTGATCCACGCCCGTCGCATGCCAGCGCGCCATCGTTGATACGCGCGTGGGCCGCTGTGCGGCCAATAGACGCACCAGGCTGACGGGATACGTCCCGCCATCCAGCAGCGCGCCCCCGGCCAGCGCCGGATCCAATCGAATATCCTGGCCGGTGGCGAAGAACCCGAAAGCCGCCTGGATTGATGTCAGTTTGCCAACGACTCCTTGATCGATCATTTCCTTGAGTCGGATGGAATGCGGCTGTACGCGATAGGGAAAGCCTTCGACAAGCCTCAGACCGTGCTCACGTGCGGCGGCGAACATCGCGCGTGCCTCGGTGGCGGTGACCGCCAGGGGTTTCTCGCACAGCACATGCTTACCGGCCTCAAGCGCACGAATCGACCACTCGGCGTGCAGACTGTTGGGCAGCGGATTGTAGATGGCGTCGATGTCGCGGTCGGCGAGCAGCTCCTCGTAGGAGCCGTAATAGCGCGCCACGCCGGTGTCACGCGCGAACCCCCTGCCCTTCTCCAGGCTCCGGCTCGCGATCGCGGTGATTTTGACCGTGCTGGAACAGGCCACACTCGCAATGAAGTCGCGCGCGATGCCGGCCGTGCCCAGCACGCCCATTCGCAGGCACTCAGAGCTACTGTCTTGCATGGATCACGCGGCTCCTGCTCAAGGTGTCTGCTCGGCCGCGCCGATAGCATCCATCCAGCGCTCCCGCGGATCGGGTACCGGGATAGAGGCGACTAGTAACCTCGTGTACTCGTGCTGCGGGTGCTCGATCACTGCGCGCGCGCTGCCGCGCTCGACGATGCTTCCCTGGTGCGCGATGAATACCTCGTCGCTGATCTGCAACGCCGTCGACAGATCGTGTGTGATGTACAGGATGCTGATGCCCAGGCGCTCCTTCAGATCGACGAGCTGGCGCAGTACCACCAGTCGCAGCGAAGCGTCGATCATCGACACCGGTTCGTCAGCGACGAGGATTTCGGGGCGCAGAAGCACCACACGGGCAATCGAGATTCGCTGGAGCTGCCCGCCGCTGAGCTGATGCGGGTAGCGGCCCAGCACGCTATCAGGATCGAGCTGCACCCGGCTCAACGCATCGCGCACCATACGCGACGTCTCGGGGTCCGTGCGTGGAAGCCCCAGTTGTCGCACGACCAAATCGAAAGCGTGATCAATTCGGTAGAACGGGTTGAAGACCTCGAACGGATTCTGGAAGATGGCCTGGACCTCGCGGCGGAAATGACGCAGCCTGGCACCGCGTGTCAGATAGATGTCCTCGCCGTGAAAGAGAATCTGGCCGGAGCTCGGCGGCAGAAAGCCCAAGACCATCATGGCCAGGGTGGATTTCCCACAGCCGCTTTCACCGGCCAGCGTCACGAGCCGGGGCTGCTTGAGCGGCAAGCTGAACGACATCGATTTGACCGCCGCCACCTGCTCGCCATGGCGCGAAAACGTCTTGCCGGCCGCCCGCACCTCCAGCAGCATGCCGCTCATTGCCGCGGTACCGACGGCGATGCGACGAAGTGTCCGGGCTCGACTTCAAGCAGGCGCGCGTCCTCGCTCAACCATGCTTTTCGTTCCGCCTCATCAGCCGCGACGACGTCGGGCAGGCCATGCTGGTGACGTATCGAGGGTACCGAGGCGATCAGGCGTTGGGTGTAGGGATGGAGCGGTCGGTCAAAGATGCGTGTGACCGGCCCGATTTCGACGAAGCGCCCGGCCAGCATGATGCCAACACGATCGGCGACCTGCGCCTGTAGCGCCAGATCGTGGCCAATCAGGACGATCGCCGCGTTCAGGCGGGCACGTACCTCGAGCAGAGTCTGCAGCACCACCCGCTGTGAAATCACATCCAGAGCGCTGGTCGATTCGTCGGCGATGATCAGCTTGGGCCCAAGCAGCATGGCCATCGCAATACACACGCGCTGCTTCATGCCACCGCTGAGCTCATGCGGAAAGCAGGCCAGTACGCTTTCCGCCAGATGCACCGCCTTGAGCAATGCAAGAATCGTGGCCTTCCAGTCGGGCTGATTGGAGCGTACCCCATGGTCGGAGATGATGTCGTCGAACTGATCGCGGATCCGGCGTAGTGGGTTCAGAACATTCATTGCCCCCTGGGGGACGTAGGCTAGGTGCTTCCAGCGTACGGCGCGCCAAGTCGCCGGCGAAGCCGCGCCCAATTCGCGCCCGTCGAACAGAATGCGACCACGGGTGAGCACTCCGGTGTCGGGCAGATTGCCCAGAATAGCCATGGCCAGCGTCGATTTGCCGCTGCCGGATTCCCCGACGAGCCCGAACACCTCATTGTCGAACACGCTGAAACTCAGGCTTGACACCGCACGCACGGGTCCGCCCCGCGTCCGGTAGACGATCTCGATATCCTGGACATCCAGCACCTGCCGACGCATCACCAGCCTCGCTCGAGCCGGGGATTGGCGATGCGGTCCAGATCATTGCTGACCAGGAACAAGCCAAGGAAGATCAGGATCAGGATAAAGATCGGCGGCAGCCACCACCACCACATGTCGCGCCACATCGCGGTGTAGTACATCGCCTCATAGATCGTGTTACCGAGCGTATAGGATTCACGCGGACCCAGTCCCAGCACTTCCAGGCCAATCGAAGCCAGTATCGCCGTTGTCACCGAATTGACAAAGCTCGCCGCGAACAGCGGCATGAGATTCGGCGCGAGCTCGAATGCCATGATGCCGAAGCTGCCGACGCCGGAGAGCTTGGCGGTTTTGATGAACAGACGCTCGCGCAGGGTCAGCACTTGCGAGCGCATAACCCGAGTGACACTGATCCACGCGGTCGTGGCGATGATCAGTCCCATGACCGGCACCGAGACCTTCGGAATCGATACCGCGATCAAGATTAGCACCGCCAGGGGCGGCACCGTCATGCCGACATCAACAATCGTGCGGATCACGGTGTCGGTCCAGCCGCCGCGATAACCTGATACGAGACCGAGCGTTCCCCCGACCAGCACGGCTACGCCGCCGCCGATCAGACCGATGGCGAGGGTCGCCGGTGTGCCGAGCATGAGCGCGGCCAGCAGATCCCGGCCCTCACTCTGTGTCCCGAGCGGGTGCTTGAGGCTCGGCGGCAGATTGGGCACGTCGCCAAACACCGCCGCCATCTCAGGGGTGACGAACCATCGTCCGAGCAGTACTGGCAGTAGCGCGCAGACAATCAGGCCGATCCCTGCCAGCAGCGGCAAGTGCCGGCGCCACGCGGAGCTTGAGTACACGCGAGCTACGACAGTGGGCTCAACGCGCCGAATTCGCATAGCGCACCCGCGGATCGAGCAGCGGATACAGCAGGTCCACCAGCAGCATCGTCAGCGCGACGGAAACGATGATGAACAGCACGATCCCCTGGACGACAAAATAGTCGGCGGTTCGCAGCGCATTGAACAGTACCGTGCCGATACCGGGATAGCTGAAGATGGTCTCCACGACCACCTGTCCGGAGACGAGCAGCCCCAGATCAATGGCCAGAGCGGTGACCTGCGGTACCAGTGCGTTGCGCATGCCGTAGCGCAGAAAGATCGTCCTCTCCTTCAGGCCCTTGACGCGCGCGTACATCAGATAGTCCTCGCCCAGAACCGTGGTCATGACCCCGCGCATGCTCAGGGAATAGAAGCCGATCAGGCCCAGCGTAATCGACAGCACCGGGAGAGTTGCATGCTGCAGTACTTCGAGCAGGGTTTGCAGATCGAAGTTGCGTGCGCTGCCGGGAGTGAAGCTGCCGCCCGCCGGCAGGATCGGCCAGAGGAAGGCAAAGAGATACAGCAGGATCAGGGCCAGCAGATAGCACGGCACCGCAGAGAAGGACATGAATAGCAGCATCAGGCCGCGAAACAGCTTCGGGGCCCGGCTCCACACCGCGAGCGCACCGAGCAGATTCCCCAAGACGAAAGCGATCATGATGGCACTGAACAAAAGTCCCAGCGACCACGGTACCGCCCGCAGGACCACGGCGCTGACCTTCTCCGGAAAATAGGAGAGCGAATAGCCCAGATCCCCGTGCAGCACCAGATTCCGCAGATAGATGAGGTACTGCACGGCGATCGGCCGATCGAGCGCGAAAGTGCGCGTGTACAGCTCGACCAGTTTCTGGCCGCCCTCGACCGACACCCCACGGCCAGCGAGCCTCCCGAGGATGCCCGCGATCGGATCGATCGGCGTGAGGTGAATGACGGTGAAGTTCAGGGTGACCGCAAACAGGATGGTCAGCAGAAACGCTCCGATCCGCCTTATCACATAGCGCCACATCGAGGTCTCGCCGCCTCCTCTACCTATTCGCAGGCTTGACATTGATGAGCAGTTGGCCGCCCGTGACCCACCAGTGGCCGGGCTGGATATAGTTATTCTCCGCGGTCGGCCAGTTACTCCAGTACTTCGTATTGAATGGCGTCAGCAGTCTCGCCTGCACCAGCGGTATCGCCGGCAGCTCTTGTGTAAACACCCGCAGCGCCGTATCAGCAGCCAAGGCAAATGCTGGATCCGTCGCGGGCAGCTTCGCCATCGTGTCTACTGCCGCGTCGAAATCCGGATTGGCAAAGCGCGTCGGCGTCACCCCAGGCGAGCGCTGTCCGGTCGGCGCGGATTCCCGGCTATGAAACAGCGCAAAGGAGGCGTACGGATCCTGCACGCTGCCACAGGTTCCCGCCAGATAGATCGCGGAATTGCCGTTGGATACGTCGGTGAAGTAGATCGCGGTCTCGGACGGATGGAACGAGGCATCGAAGCCGGCCGCGCGCAATTGCGCGACCATCACCGGGCCCATCTTGAGCAGGTCGGTCTCCCCGGAGCGCGTCGTAATCGTGAAGCTGATTGGCTTGCCATTCGCGCTCGCCCACAGCCCATCGCCATTCTTCTTATAGCCGGCCGCCTGCATGAGCGCAGGCACCTTGCTGGGATCGGAATGGATGGGCTTGAGCACCTCGGCATTGCGGTCGAGCAATTCCTTGAGCGCGCCATAGGTCGGAAAGACCGAATAGCTGGGCTCCGACATGCCCTCGAAGGCTACTGTTACGAGCTGCTCGCGATTGATGGCGTCATTGATCGCCAGTCGCACCGCGGTCTTGTCAAATGGGGGCGCGGCGGTGTTGAAAAACAGGTCTCGCGGACACGGATCGAGGTAGCCGTAGGGCAGACTGTTGGTCCAGCCGATGATGCTCAGGTTCTTGTGCCGCGCGATCTCGAAGGTGCTACGACCCATGACCCACATGGCATCGAGCTGATTGTTGACGCCCATGGCAGCACGCGTGTCCTCGGTGCCCACGCCGAGCCAGATCACGCGCGTTGGCGCGGGCATCGCGTGCAGACCCGTATCCGCCGCCCACCAATGATCCAGGCGATCAAAGATGGTTTCCGTCTCGGTCGAACGCACCAGCCGATAGGACCCGGTGCCGAGCGGCAGGCCTCGCGCCAGGTCGAAGTTGGTAAATGTCTTTGGATCCACGTTCTGCCAGATGTGCTTGGGTGCGATCAGCAACGAGTGCCAGATCGGAACGCCGAAATAGGTCAACAGGAAGCGCGGATTGGGCTTCTTGAGCCGGATGACGACACGGCGCGGGTTGGGGGCGCTGACGCTATCCACCCACACATCCATGTCGGATGAGTAGCGAAGCCCGAGGTTCTGCTTGAGCATCTCGATCGTGAAAACGATATCCTCGGCGGTGAAGGCCACCCCGTCGCTCCACTTCACGCCGTTCCGGAGCTGGATCGTGACTGTCTTGGCGCCATCGCTGTACTCGCCGCTCTCGGCGAGCCACGGCTCAAGCTTGCCCGTCTCCAGATTGAAGTAGAACAGCGACTCCTGCGTCGCCTGCCACATGCCCCATTCCAGATACTGCCCGGCGACGTACGGGTTCATGTTCCCAGGAACCGGCACGCGGCCGTCGATGTTCTCCAGGATCAGGGTTTGCTCACGCGGTACGCTCTTGATGGACTGCGCCGCGGCGCTGCCCGCCACACCCAGCGCGCAGACGAATACGGCAAACCTGACTGCAGCCGCTCTCATCCCGTCCCTCGTGTTGCGCGCCGGGACCGTGAGCCGCGCGTCACGCTAGCAACGGTGCGAGCGTGTTGTAGCCGACCCTGAGTCCCTTGGGCTCGGTACTATAGATGGCGACGATCTCGGCCTCGTTCTTGGCCTTGCCGACCGCCGCATACGCGAAGACGTCATCTTCGTGTTCGATGTCGACATTGCCGCTGTAGTTCACCTCGATCAACGCGCTGATGAACTTGGGCCAGTTCACCTCGCCCCAACCCGGCGCGCGCGCGCGCCACCAGCCGTGTCCGAGCCCGAAGACCTCGCCAAACGCCTGGCCGTAGAGACCGGTTCGCGCCAATTTTCGCCGATCAATCTCCATGTCCTTGGCATGCACGTGGAAGATGCGATCGCCGTAATCGTAGACCGCGCGCAGATAGTCGATGCCGAGCCACACCATGTGCGAGGGATCGAGCTCTATGCCTAGAGCCTTGGATGGCACCGCGTGGAACATCGCATCCCAGATCTCCGGACTGTAGGCGATGTTGGTACCTTGCAGCGTGGTGCGGCTCATCATCGGGCAGTTTTCAATTGCGAGCTTTATGCCGCGCTTTTCCGCCTCATCGCAGAATCGCATGAAGACCTCTTTGAAGAGCGGCATGTTCTGCTCGATGGTCTTGCCCGGGTCGCGCCCGGCAAAGGTAGCGATCACACCCACATTCATCCGCTTGGCGAGATCGAGCACTTTCATGAAGTATCGCCTGGCCTCCTCGCGCTCGTGAACATCGGGATCGAGAAAGTTGGGGTAGTAGCCGAGCGCGGAGATCTCAATGTCCTTGCTGGCCAGATCGGCCCGGATCTGCTCGATCTCCTTGTCGCTCACCTTATCCGCGTTGAGCGAGGATTCCGGCCATGCCGAGAGTTCGAGGCTCCTGAACCCGATTTCATGGGCGAGCTGAGCCGTCTCTTTGGTGTAGTTGGCGTAGAAACCCAGGCGCATTGGTTTAGCTCCTCAGCTCACGAAGGCTCAAAGTAGACTGGCCTGCTCCAGACCCGGCAGGCTACCGCTCCATCCATAGTATTTGGACAGGCGTAGGAATTGAAAAACATCTGTTCGCACGATCCCATCAATGGCCGCGAGCGATTGCGTCGTGAAACGCACGATATCCTCCGCGGAACGCAACCACGCCTCGAGCATCAGATCGTAGCCACCGGTGGTCAATCCGAGAAAATGAACTTCCGGCAGTTTCGCCAGTTCCGCCTCCACCACAGCGATGCGGCTGGAGAGCGCATGCACGCCGATGATGGCCACGACGCTGAAACCGAGTTTGATCGGATTGACGGCCCCCACGAGGCGAATGAATCCATCCTGCTCGAGCTTCGTGCGCCGCCGGCGTACGGTCGGCTCCGACGTCTGCAGCTGCTCGGCAATCGCCGTATTCGTCAGCGACCCGTCGGCCAGCAGTAGCCGGATGATACGAAGATCGATTTCGGCGATTCTCGTCATAATTTTGGTTAAAAGTGACGTAAAAATTATATAAACATCCTATGGATGACGTCAATAGTCAAAATCGGGGATTGTTCTGGAAATCAGGATTCGCTTCGGAGCGACGAGATCATCAATAATGCGGCCCATAAGGCACCGTTAGGCCTCCGCGTTGGGGGACATCGCGGCAATCCATACTGAGCAGCTGGCAGAAACCTAAGATGCGCTCCCTCGCTTGGATTGCGGCCCTCGCATGCCTCGGCTCAGTCAGCGCGCAGGCAATGGATTTTGATGCCGTGCGCGGCGACCGTTCGAGCGGCTGGCTCGCCCAGTCCCGCTCTGAAGTCCTCGCGCGTAATGGCATGGTGGCGACGAGCCAGCCGCTCGGGGCGCAGGCAGGTCTGCATATCCTCGAGCAGGGCGGCAACGCCATTGATGCTGCGGTAGCGACTGCTGCAGTCATGAATGTCGTTGAGCCTGGCAGCGCGGGCATTGGCGGCGACGTGCTGGCTATCGTGTGGCTGGCCAAGGAGCATAAGCTCATCGCCCTCAACGGCATCGGACGCGCGCCCTCCGGCGCCACGTTCCAACACCTCGCAGAGCGCGGCTTCAAGCGGCAGATGCCGCAGCATGGTGTTGATTCCGCTACGGTACCTGGTGCGGTGGACGCCTGGGACGCCCTGCTCAAGCGAGCGGGTACCATGACATTCAAACAACTTCTGCAGCCGGCGGTCGATCTGGCGCAGCAGGGCTTTGCGGTCAGCGAGCGCATCCACAACGACTGGATCTACGGCGCCAAGGTTCTTGCGGCCGACCCGGACTCCGTAAAGACTTACCTGATCGACGGCAAACCACCACCGACCTATAGCCTGTTTCGAAATCCAGACCTGGCTCGGGCATTTCGAGTTCTGCAGACTCAGGGACGCGACGGCTTCTATCACGGCGCGATTGCCGCGGCCATCGTTGCGAAGTCTAAGTCTCTGGGTGGAACACTGACGCTGGAGGATTTGGCCAAAACGCGATCGAGCTGGGATCCGCCGATCAGCACCAATTATCACGGCTATGACATTTTCCAGCTTGCTCCCAGTACACAGGGCTTTGCAGTTTTGGAGATGTTGAACATCCTGGAGGTCTGTGCGCCCAAGCTCGGCGTTGATCTGGCGGCACTGGGACCGCGTTCGCCGATGTACTGGCATGTGCTGGTTGAGGCCAAAAAGCTCGCCTATGCGGACCTGTATGCCTTCGACGCAGATCCCAACTTCGTGCCTGTGCCGGTTGCCAAGCTGATATCAAAAGACTACGCAGCGCAGCTGTGTTCGCGCATCGATTTAAAAAAGGCCAGCGTACCGGAATCCAAGGGTGATCCAGTGGGCGGCACGGTCTATCTGGCCACAGCCGACCGCTGGGGCAACATGGTGTCGTTCATCTACAGCATCTACGACACCTTCGGTTCCGGGGTGACGGTGCCCGGCTACGGCTTCGTGCTCAACGATCGGGGCGCGCTGTTTTCTCTGGATCCGAATAGTCCAAATCGAATCGCTCCGGGTAAACGGCCTTTTCACACGTTGCTGCCAGGATTCGTCATGAAGGACGGGCAGCCTCGCATGGCTTTGGGCCTGATGGGTGGAAGCCAGCAGGCTCAGGGCCAAGTACAAGTCCTGCTCGATATGATCGATCTGGGCGCGAACCCGCAGGCAGCCAGCGACGCGGCGCGCTTTTCGCACGGGCAGGCGAACAACACATTGAGTCTTGAATCCAGTCTCTACAATCTGGTCGGAGCCTCTCTGAGCGCGTTGGGACATACGGTGGTCTCGACCAATGGCGAGGATATGGGCGGATTCCAGGCGATATCATTTCTGCCCTACTCCGCTGCGGATGCCTTGACGGATCTGCCGCCTTCCGCGCCACAGCCCATTGCCGGCGTCTATCAAGCCGCCTCGGATCACCGCAAAGATGGAGAGGCCGTGGGCTGGTGAGGAACGCAACCGCGCGCGCTGCGGGCGCTGCGTCGGGCTTCACCGCGCTGCTGCCGCCAGCGCCAATATCGCGTGCAGCAGTACGTTGGCGCCGGCCTCCAGGTCAGCCGGTGCGGCGCTCTCAGCTTCGTTATGGCTCAGTCCGCCGGCGCAGGGGACGAATACCATCGCGGTGGGTACGACCGCGGATGTGTTACAAGAGTCGTGACCGGCGCCGCTGACAAGATCCATCGCGCTGTAGCCGAGCGCCGTCACGGCACTGCGTACCGCAGACACACAGGCCGCATCGAACTCGACGCCAGGCGCCTCCCAGACACAGCGCGTCGAGCCGAGCAGCGCATGCCGCGCCAGCGACGCCTCAACTGTGTGACGCAATTCATCGCGCAATGCGCTGTAGGCTTGCGCCTCAGGATGGCGCAAATCCACCGTGAATCGCAGGCGGCCGGGCACGGTGTTCGGTGAGCCGGGGAACGTTTCAATGATGCCGACGGTCGTGCGTGCAGCGGGTCCGCTGCGCTCGGTGCTCCGATACAACTGCGGCAGGATATCAGCCAGCACGCGGATCGGGTCGCGTCGTAGTTCCATGGGCGTGGGACCGGCGTGCGCCTCCTGCCCGTGAACGATGATCTCGTGCCGGGACATATGCTGTACGCCGGTCACAATGCCAATGGTTTTAGCGCGCCGCTCCAGTACCGGTCCCTGTTCGATGTGCACCTCGAGCGCCGCTTTGACCGGCTGACGTGAGAGCGGCGCCTCGGTGTCCACGCCGGCGCGCTGCAGAGCCTCACGCACGCTGATTCCCGCCGCGTCGGTCAAAGCGTATGCGGCAGAGAGCGGCAAACGTCCGGACCAGACGGCCGAACCCATCATGGCCATCGGAAAGCGACAGCCTTCCTCATTGCACCAGACGCCCACTTCGATCGGATGTGCCGTCCAGATGGCCTGCTCGGTGAGCGACTCGATGACCTCCAGTCCCGCCAACACGCCATACACACCGTCAAACTTGCCTCCGGTGGGCTGCGTGTCCAGATGACTGCCCGTGAGCACCACGGGCAGACTCGCATCGCGTCCCGCCCGGCGGACAAAAAGGTTTCCGACGGCATCCACTCGTACGCTACAGCCCAAATCCTCCGCCCATTGCGTCAACAGCCTGCGTCCGGCGACATCGAGATCCGTCAGCGCCTGGCGATTACAGCCGCCCTGGGCCGTCGCGCCGATCTGACCCATCTGCATGAGCCGCGACCATAACCGTGTGCCGTTGATTCGGGGGGAGGCGCTCATGGCGTGCGTCAGTCGTCAGGCAGCAGGCCGATGGCGGAGGTCTTGATCCGGCACTGCAGAGTTTGTCCCGGCGCGGCGCCTATCATGGCGTCCGAGTGCAGTGTCGCGACCATCTGCTCGCCGCTCGCGGTCCGTAACACGATGCGCTCGAGCGCACCGACAAACAAAGTCTCGACAACTGTCGCCATAAAACCGATCTCACCGTCCGCAGCCGGTCCGGTCCTTACGTCTTCCGGCCGTACCCAGACGGTGACAGCCGCGCCGGGCTGATAGGCCCATCTGCTCTGACAAGGCAGTCTGAACCGGGTGCCGAAGCCCTCTACGAGCCCTCCTTCGTCCAGCGAGAGCCGGCAGGACACCAGATTATTCCCGCCCAGAAACCTGGCGACGAACCGGGTTGAAGGGTTCTTGTACAGTTCTCGCGGCGGCCCCGTTTCGACGATCCGGCCCAGATTGAACACCGCGATGTGATCGGACATCGCGATGGCCTCCTCCTGATCATGGGTCACATACACGAAGGTCACCCCCGTGTCGCGATGCAGGCGCGTCAACTCCCGCTGCATCGACTCGCGCAGCGCGCGATCGAGCGCTGAGAGGGGTTCATCGAGCAGCAGAATGCGCGGACCGAAGGCGAGTGCGCGCGCAATAGCGACGCGTTGCTGTTGACCGCCGGAAAGTTCGCGCGGCTTGCGCCCCGCGAGCGCTTCGAGACCGACCAGGCGCAGCATTTCCGTGACACGAATGGCAATGCGCTGCTTGTTCCATTTTCTGACATTCAGCGAGAACGCAATGTTGTCTCTTACGCTCAGATGTGGAAACAGCGCGTACCCTTGAAAGACGAAGCCAAAATCCCGCTCCTCGGGGTCCAGATGCGTGATCTCCTTGCCGTCGAGCCGAATCGAACCTTTGTCGGGTGTGGTGAACCCTGCCATCGACATCAGCAACGTGGTCTTGCCGGAACCCGAAGGGCCGAGCAGCGTCACGAACTCTCCGGCCTCGATGGAAAGGGTGACCCCGTTCAGCGCCGTCGTCTTGCCGTAGGTCTTCGTCAGATTGTCGATCTCCAACAGTGCCATATCAGATCGGGTCCCGTACCAAAGGCGCTGTCGAACAATGCAATCCGCCCCCGCCCAGTTCGACCGGTTCATAATCGCAGCTCAGCACCGTGATGCCGGCCTCACTGAGCCGGTCCGACAGGCGTTGCGAGCGGTTGCTGTGCATGATGATCCGACCGGGCGCGACGGCGAGACAGTTCAGCGACATGGCACTGTCTTCCGGCGGTAGCTCGATCATTTTGATGCCCCGCTGGCCGAGATACTCGATAAACGGGTAAGGTAGTTCGTTGACATTGACGATGGCCGTCTTGATATCGACCATGATGAAGCTGCCGTCAATGTGAATGCGGTAGCCCGGCATCGGCACCTTGATCAACGTCACGCCCAGACTGCCGAGGATGGATTCCATCTGGCGCACGCCCTCCGGGTTGCAGGCAATGCTCTGCGAACAGACGGCCGTCTTGGCGTCAATGAAGGCAAAGCCGCCCCCTTCGAAAACCGCAGCGCCGTGGATCGTACCCAGTATCGGACAACCCACCTTGGCCAGAGCCCTGGTCACCGGTAGTTCCTCGCCGCGGCGCACACGCCGCGCCAGACGTGTCACGATGGCGCCACCCGGGACGCCAATAACGCTATCGCGGGTATAAATCTGTTTCATCGCTCCCGGTGCCGCCTGCCCGACCAGAACGACTTCGACGCCTTCCGATCGCAGCAGCTGGGTGTATGCGTCATGAGCGCGCTGCATCGCTGCGAGATCGGGCATCGTCCGGCCCATCCAATACCAGCCCTTTTCGGGGTCGCCAAAGCCCCCAATCTCGGGCATGGGTTTGTTTTCGACGATCGAAAGCTCCGCGCCGGGCCGATGCATCAGGACCGCACGCAACCGTCCGACATCATTGGTGCAACCCCATCTGCGACCCCAGACGGCGGTCTGCTCCTCTACACTGTCGAAGGCGGGCTCGGGTACGGAGCCGAATATGCTGAAGAATTTATTTTCTCGGTATTCGTTGTCGCTCATCGCGCCGCTGGTGCTCATCGCTTGATTTCCTTTCCGGTGATTGCCCCCGCGACGGGAGCCATGGTTTATGCAGTCTTTTTCCCGCTTCTGCCTTCGGACAGGGCACGAGCGACGAGGGCAAGAATGGTGATCAGCAGCAGTACCGTCGCGATCGCCGCCAGAGCCGGGTCGACCGCGTCTTCAATACTGGTCCAGATTCGCCGCGGCAGTGTCACCACTGCCCGTCCGGTGATAAAGAGAGTGACGGTGATCTCATCCCACGAGATGACAAATGCCAGTAGCGCCCCGGCGGCGATGCCGGGCGCGATGTTGGGCAGGATGATCTTGGCGAATACCCTCAGCGGCCTGGCGCCGAGGCTTCTGGCCGCTTGCATCAGCCGCTGGTCGAGATTGGACAGGGAGGCGCCGACCGCAAGCACCACAAGTGGGAGTGCCAGCACGATATGAACAATGATCACGCCGGTGTAGCTGTCGAGTAGTGACAGGCGCGCCCATAACTTGACCATGCCCACGGCATAGATGATCGGCGGCACGATGATGGGCGAGAGCAGAATGATGCGCATGAACGACGGCCACCTGCCGCCAGCTGCCCAGGCGCCAACCGTAAAGGCCACACCCAGCGTCGTGGCCAACGCACTGCAGGCGAGGCCGACGCCGGCGCTGGTCAATATGCTGGGCAACCAACCGTTATCCCAGTCCAGCAGCGCTGCAAAATGGTCGAAGGAAATTCCCTCTTGCGGCAACGACAGATAATCGCGATCGGTTAGCGCGACTGGTATCACGACCAGCAGGGGCAGGAACAAGAATCCGAGCAGACACCATGCCGCGAGGCGCGGCAGAGTGGCTCCAAGGATTCGTGCCGGCTTCATGGTTGCGGTTTTGCAGTGAAGACTGCTCGCAACGCGCTGCTGCGCATGGCGACGAAAACGAGTGCCCCCACCACGAGCAGGAGTGCCGTTGAGAGCGAGGTTGCCAGGTCCCAGCGCGAGGTGTTTGAAATTTGAATCGACACATATTCGGCGAGCATCAAAACCTTGCCCGCTCCGAGCAAAGCTGGAGTGACCAGGAACCCAAGCGAAAACACGAACACGAACAGCGTCGAGAGGGCAATACCAGGCAGGCTCAGTGGTAACCAGACGCGATAGAACACGATTGCCGGACTTGCGCCCAGCGAGCGCGCCGCCTGCATGATGCGCCGGTCGATATCGGACAGGTTGGCATAAAGCAGCAGTGTGGCGAACGGGATCATGTAGTGGACCATTCCGATCGTCACGCCGAGCAGGTTGTAGACCAGTTCCAGGGGCGTCGAGACGATTCCAGTCTTGATGAGTGCGCTGTTGAGGATCCCCTGGCGTCGCAGGATCGTGATCCATGAGAACGCTCTGACCAGCACCGAGATCCAGAACGGGACCAGCACCAGAAACAGCGCAACCCGACGTAGGCGCGCAGAGAGGTGAATGAGTTCAAACGCGACGATGTAGCTGGCCAACACAGTCAGCACCGTGGTCGTGGCGGATACCTTGAGGGTGGTCATGACCACACGGCCGACCGCCGGATTGGCAAACAGCCGCTGGTAGTTACTCCACCCGATAGTGGGTTCGGTCACGCTCAAGGCAAGTACCTGGGCGATCGGCGCCGCGTACAGGCTAATCGCCACGATGCTGGCCGGGAGCGTCAGCATCAGAGCTGTCCGCTTGAAATTACTCACGCCATAGCCGCCGGCGCTGTGCGGCAGCATCGCTGGTGTTATCGAGACGGGTGCTATCGGGAAATGAAATCCAGATATCGATTCTGAAGCTCGGTTTCATGTTCCGCATAGTAGGCAGGATTCACTGCGATATGAGTGCGTGCGTTATCTGCGCTCGTAGGATTGACCGCCGCGTCCTGCGAACTCATCAATTCGAGCGTCTTCGGGTTGGACGGACCGTTACCCATCAATCGAAACAGAGTCAGTTGGCACGCGGGATCCAGCGTCGAGTTGATGAAGTCGAAGACTTTCTTGCCAGCCGGATTGCCCTTCGGCACCGACCAGGCGCTGGCGAACAGCAGGTTCTGCGACCAGGTCCACTTGAAACGAGGTGCCTCCTTGTTCAACAGATTCGCGCGTGTGTGCCAGATATTGCCCATCACCACTTCGCCTTCGCGAAACAACTGCTGGGATTGCGCTCCGCCATCCCAGAAGATGATGTGAGGCAACATGGGTGCGAGTTTCTTGAACGCACGGTCGACATCGAGCGGATACAGTCCTGCCGGTGCCACACCATCGGCCAGCAATACGAACTCCAGTTGGCCCTGAATCCACTTGCACATGGTGCGCTTACCCGGGAATCGCTGTAGATCGAAAAAATCGGTCCAGCTTTCGGGCGCGATGCCTCGGGTCGCTTCCGAGTCGTACGCCAGTACGTTTGAAAAGACGTAGTTCGCAACGCCGTATTTGCCGGCAAAAGCGTCCGGTACCTGTGATTTATCGACGATCGTATAGTCGATGGGCTGTACCAGGCCGTTTTTGGAGAGCGTGAGCGAGTCGATCATGCCGCCATCGGTCGTATCCCAGATCACCTTGCCGGATTCGACCATCGCTCGAATGGTACCGACGGCCGGTCCGGTTCCGACGACCACAACCTTGATGCCGCTCTTGTGGGTGAACGGTTCGCCGTAGGCCTTGGAAAAGGCGCTGACCGCGACGCCACCCCAGTTGCAGACCACGATTTCGGCAGCTTCCGCGGAATGGGCATCCGGCTCGAACCCCATCCCGAGTCCAAGCGCTCCCACCGCAGCCAGGAACGAGCGTCGGTCGATCTCGCCGCGAGTGAGTCTCTCCGCAGCGATTTGCCCGGCGTCTTGTGCGAAATGCGAAGCTGTCATGCCGCATGCTCCCATTGACAGCCAGGCGAATGTCTCAAGCAGCCGACCCGTGCGATCCGGCGGTGGCTACCGGTCGGAATCTGACGAGTCACGCGCACCGCGCACGCTGCGGCCTCGATGCGAAACATCCAAAAAAGAGCAGTCTGCTCGTCGATTACCGATTCATCAAAACACAAAAGATTTTCCCTGTAAAGCGCTTTACTATGCATTGGTAAAGCCTGATTTTTGCGCTCTCGGCACCACCGCGACGCGGCCTGTGACCAAACAAAACCAACCAGGAGCAATCAATGGCTGCAATGCGCCGTGCCCTCATCGCCGGTGAATCGTGGACCGTGCACAGTACGCACCAGAAGGGTTTCGATTCCTTTTCCACGGTCGAGTATGCCGAAGGGATCCGTTGGCTGCGCGACGCCCTGGAGACGGGTGGCTGGCATGTGGACTATCAGCCATCGCATGTCGCCGCGCGCGATTTTCCTGTCGATGTAGCGACGTTATCCCAATACGACTGCGTGATGCTCAGCGATGTGGGTGCCAACACGCTGCTGCTGCATCCCGACACGTTTAGCCGTTCCGTGGCGCGGCCTAACCGGCTGCATGCCATTCGCGATTATGTTGCGGCCGGAGGCGGTTTCGTAATGATCGGGGGCTATCTGACCTTCCAGGGCATCGATGCCAAGGCACAGTATTCGGGAACAGTCATCGAAGAGATCCTGCCGGTGAATATCTCCAGATTTGATGATCGAGCGGAATGTCCCCAAGGCGCAGCACCCCACGTGCTCGACGCCAATCACCCCATCGTGACGGCGCTCGGAGCAGACTGGCCTCAATTGCTCGGCTTCAACCGCGTGACTGCGAAACTCAACAGCGCCGTGATTGTCGAGATAGGCACCGATCCGCTGCTCATTGCCGGCACCTACGGCAAAGGAAGATCCGTGGCATTCACATCGGATTGCGCGCCTCACTGGGCACCGCCCGCCTTCGTGGAATGGAAGGGCTACGCGCCTCTATGGCGGCAGCTCGCCTCCTGGGTCGCCGGCAAATAGCAACGCGGAGAGTTGACATGGATCTTGGAATCGGCGGCAGGAAGGCGATCGTGTGCGCATCGAGTCAGGGTCTTGGCAAGGGATGCGCGCACGCACTGGCGCAGGCCGGCGTCTCGCTGGTCATCAATGGTCGCGACCGCGAGCGGCTCGAGCGGACCGCGGCAGAACTGCGCCTGGTCGGCGGCGTCGAGGTCACGCCGGTGCTCGCGGACATCTCTAGCGTCGAGGGCCAGCGCGCCCTGCTGGCCGCATGCCCCGATGCTGACATATTGATCAACAACAACGGCGGCCCACCCTACCGCGACTTCCGTGGGCTCGACCGGCAGGCGCTGCTGACCGGTCTGACGATGAATATGATCGCGCCGATTGAATTACTGCAGAAAGTCATCGATTCGATGCAGGCGCGCGAATTCGGCAGGATCGTCAATATCACTTCCGTCAGCGTCAAAATGCCGCTGGCGGGCCTGGACCTTTCCAGCGGTGCCCGCGCCGGGCTGAGCGCGTTCGTCGCGGGGATCGCGCGCAGCGTCGCCCACAGGAATGTGACCATCAATAATCTGCTGCCCGGCAGCTTCGATACGGCACGGCTGCGCGCCGGGTTTCATACTGCCGCGAGGCAGTCGCAAGATTCAGAGGCGGCGCTGGCGAGCGCCGCGCGCGCGGCGATTCCTGCCCGGCGCTTCGGTACGGCGGAGGAATTCGGACAGACCTGCGCCTTCCTCTGCAGCGTGCATGCCGGCTACATTACGGGACAGAACATATTGCTCGACGGCGGCGCCTATCCAGGTGCGTTCTAAGGTGCCTTGGGCGCCTCGAAGCGAATGACGTTGAGATATTCGCTGCGCTGGTACAGTTCACGCGGGCCGGATGGAAAGCCGTTGGATTTCAGCACGAACGCCAGGATTTCGCTGTACTGCTCGCGGCTCAGACCTCCCGGATTGTTCAGCGGCATGGTCGTGCGTATCCGCTCGAACAGATCGCCGACGGTCAATCCGTTGAAATCCGAAATGAACCCGCCCCCGACCAGCGCTGGGGCTTCACCGACGCCACCGAGCGAGGCGCCGTGGCAAAGCGCGCAACTCTGCTCATACGCCTGCGCACCGTGGGAGGCCTGGGCATCTGTGTAGACCCCATCCAGCACCGAGCTCGTGGTCTCCTGCTGTGCCCTCGCACTCCCGCATGCCAGCAGGAGCGCCGCGGCGATCCTTCGGCACGACATGAATACTGCCACTGCGCCTCAGCCCATCGCCTTGATCTGATCGAGCGCCGAGTTGAGTGTCGCCGCTCCCATCAGACCTATGGCATCTCTACGTGTCGTTTCCATTGCATTCCTCCACCACTTGGTCTTGATTCAATTCACCACTCAATGTGACGGCAGCGAGAAGCAGATGTATTCGCCCGAGTAGTTGCCGCCGCTGACGGCCACGACGAGGTACTGCCTGCCGTTGAGCATGAACGTCATGGGCGAGCCGCTCTGTGGGGCCGGCATCCACACGGCACCGACCTCCCGGCCGTTCTGCTGATCGTAAGCGCGCAACATGGCGCCGCGCGGGTGATCGGCGGTAGTCGTGACCATGCTGTCACCGGCGATCACGAGGCTCCTGGTCAGCAGCGTGCCGATGTTGTAGCTGGTCTGGCCGGTGCGCGGGATTTGCTTGCCCTGCAGTGCGGGACTGTTGCGAACCAAATCAGGTGTCTCCCCGTGCGGGATCTGCCATTTGATCTCACCACTATCCAGATCGATCGCCGTGATGGTGCTGTAAGGCGGCTTGATGATGGGCAGACCATCGACGGTCCACGCGTGCTCGGCATTGTCGTTCGCAGGAGGTGGAGGCGGTGGCTGTGTCGGCTTGAGTGAATCGGCGCCCGAGTCAGATCCGGGCGCGTTCACCATCCTGATTTGATGGCCTGCAATCCCTTCCACGTAGCGCATGTCCGACAGGCCAGGCGGCGGTGCAACCAGACCGATGGGCTCGAAACAGGCATTGCAGGCGTAGACGTACACCATATGTGTGTCGGGATTGAAGGAGCCACCGGGCCAATTTGTTCCACCATTGCCACCGCCCAAAGTGAGCGTGCCGAGCTGAGCCGACAACTCACTCAGCGTGGGCGGCGTAAATACGGGGCCCATACGGTAGTTCCTGACCATCTCCAGCGCCCGCTGATGCATCTCAGGCGTGAAGTCGATCAGCATGTCCGGCGTCACGCCATTGCGCGCGTACGCGGCGGGTTTGCTCGGCATGGGCTGCGTGGGTGCATACCACTCCCCCGGCACGTTGCCCTTGGGCACCGGCTTCTCCGGGATCGGCCACACCGGCTTGCCGGTCACGCGATCGAGCACGTAGAGAATCCCTTGCTTGGAAGGCTCGGCAATGGCTTTGATCGATTTGCCGTTGACCGTGATGTCTATCAGCAGCGGTGCGGACGAAGCATCCATGTCCCAGAGTGGATGATGGACCATCTGGAAGTACCACTTGAGCTTGCCGCTGTGCAGATCCACCGCGACGATGCTTTCGCCGAAAAGATTCGCCCCAGGCCGGTAGCCGCCATAGAAGTCACCCGTGGGCGATTCGACCGGCAGATAGGCCAGACCGAGCTGTGGATCGGCGGTGATCTCGGTCCATACGCCGGTGTTGCCCGTGTACTCGGCTGAGCCGTTGAGCCACGTCTCGTTGCCGGGCTCACCCTTCTGCGGAATGGTGTGAAATTCCCACAGCTTGTGGCCTGTGCGAACGTCATAGGCGCGAGCCGAGCCCTTATTGTTGCGGTAACTCGTGGGCGTGAAGCCTTCCCGAAAGGCCGAGCCAATCAGCACCAGATCGCCGCTGACCGTGGGCGCGGATTGCCAACCAATCTCCCCCGTGGTCAGATCCGGTTCGATCTTCTGATCATCATCGGCCTTCAGGTCCACCGCGCCGTTGTCGCCAAAGGAGCTCACGCGCTGACCGGTCTTCGCATCCAGCGCGATCAGGAAATAGCCGGGCGTCACGTACAGCACGCGCGCCTCCTTGCCATCGCTCCAGTAGGCCAGTCCCCGGCCGGACAACTGTCGTGGGGCTGCCGCACCGCGTGCGCCTTCATGCTCCCCGTGTACCCACAGCAGCTCCCCGGTCGCAGCGTCGAGTGCGATCACGCCGCGGCGCGAGCCCGCCGTCGCATAGAGCACGCCGCCAATCTCCAGCGGCGTGCCCTCGAGCTTGAACTCAGGCCGATTTCCGATGTGATCGGTCTTGAAGCGCCAGACCACCTCGAGCTCACTGAAGTTCGAGGCGTTGATCTGATCGAGCGGCTTGTACTTGCTGGCATCCCAGTTACCCGCATACGTCGGCCACTCCACATTGGCCCCATCCTCCGATGATGCAGCCAGCGCAGCGCCCGCCAGCAGAATCCCGCTCA
>Ga0302324_100009125_pt1 | contig 20816 bp, 15 predicted proteins | sample Palsa_T0_1_FD_201949 | JGI IMG/M metagenome (GOLD analysis project Ga0302324, IMG submission 201949) | Peat permafrost microbial communities from Stordalen Mire near Abisko, Sweden - Palsa_T0_1 | ecosystem: Environmental > Terrestrial > Soil > Palsa > Peat permafrost | place: Sweden: Abisko...
AAAGTGCCCCGGCGCGAACCTTTTCGCCTAGACTCAGGCTTCGTGCGCCGGGGCACTTCCGATTGGGTCATAGCGTTTCGCAGTACTAATCCGGATCGATGTCCTCCAAGGCCTTTGCGTCTCGTATCAGGCCGGTTTGGCGCATCGGGCGTTTTGGAGTAAACCTTGCGCGACTAGGTAGATCTATTTAGGACGCTCTCCGTGAGCAGTTCCTGCAGATCCCGATAGACAAGTGAACGCAAGTACCACCGGACTGCGCATAGAATGATATGAGCCTCGAAATGCCGCCATTTGAAGATTAGTGGCCTGACTACGGATCTGAGAGGGAGCGATGGATCGAAGAGAACCATTCTTGCCGAGGAGCACCGACGCTGTGGTCGTGGTGCCTGGGATCATGGGTTCGGAGCTGGTGGATCGTTCCGGCAAGGTGTGCTGGGGGTTGAAACCTTCAGTTTTGGCATCTGCCTGGTTGACCCGAAAGCTCGACATTCTTCACGTCACCGACGCCGATATGGCCGGCGGTGGCCGGCTGCGTCCCACCCGGCTGCTGCGCGCCCCGGGGTACATGCCTTTTCTCGGGGGACTCGAGCCCTACACCGGCCTCTTGCGACGAATAGCCGAGACGGCGGCTGATTCGCGGGCCGTGGCCGAGTTCCCGTATGACTGGCGCCTGTCCATCGAATACAACGCCCCGCTTCTGGTCCGGTGTTGTGAGAAGCACCTCGAGTCGTGGCGGGCAATTGTGCAGGCTGAGGGGAAGGGCGATCCGGCCGAGGTACGTCTGGTGGTGGTGGCCCATTCGATGGGTGGCCTGGTTACCCGCTACGCGACCCGGAAGTTGGGCCTGTCGGCGTTACTGCGAGAAGTCATCACATTGGGGACGCCGTTCTACGGGGCGGTGAAAGGAGTGCAAATGCTGGCCACCGGGGAGGGCGCTCCTGTGCCCCGTCAGGCCGCCCGCCGCCTCGCATTAACCTGTCCGGGAGTCTTCGACCTGTTGCCCCGCTACCGCTCTGTTCTAACGACGGATGGTGTGCGGCGATTGACCGTCGAGGACGTCGCCGCTATCGGCGGCAGCGCCGGTCTGGCCGCGGAGGCAGCCCAAAGGTGGGAAAGTCTTGGCCTCACTGCCGGTGACGGGTTCGGCAGTGGGGTTCAGCATCTCTCTGTGGCTGGTACTGAGCAGCCCACCCTGCAAAGCGTCGAACTGCACGCCGGAGAAGCGACGTTTCTCGAGTCCCTCGCCGGAGTCAATCATGCTGGTGACTCAACGGTCTACCGGCAAGCGGCTTCACCGGGCGACCAGCCGGCGTTCGTGCTCCCTCAACGACACGGCAGCTTAGCGCAAACACCCGAAGCGCTGGCCTTCGTCGCGGACAAACTAATCGGTGCGGATACAAAGCCCCCGCTTGGGACTCGGCCTGTCGGCGCGGATATCCCCGACACAGCTCTCGCCGGGCGGCCCGTCAAGGTCCGGGTAACCGGCGACGATATGGACCCGCTCGGAGTGTCGGTGAAGAGCACCGACATCGAGACCGGGATACCCACCACGTGGCATGCCGGCACCCGTGTCGATGGCACCCTGGAGTATTCCCACTCCGGGCTCCAGCCCGGGCTGCACCGGATCCAGGTGCAGGCGGGCGGATTTTCGCCTGTCACCGATGTGGTCCTGGTGACCGCGCCATGAGCGTAATCAAGCTCATCACCGTCGGGCTCGCCAACTACAGCAAGATGGCCGAGTGGAAGATTGAGGAAGCCGCCTCCAGTCGCGCCGCCATCGAGGATGCCTTGCGCCGCCACGGAATCGTCGTCGAAGACTGGACGCCGCAGGCGACGACAACCGGTATCCGAAAGCGGTTGGCAGCCTGGGTGAAGCAGGCCGACGAGTCCCAGATCGTGTACTGGGTGGGACATGGCGAGTACAGCGACTTTGGCTACCACCTTGCGCTCGCTGACAGCGACAGCCCTCTTCACGAGGAGAATAGCCTCCCCGGTGACAGGCTACAAACGAACCTGCGGAACCGCATCGCTCGACGCGCGGACGCCGCCGGCGACGGCTGGGTCCTGCTGATCCTCGACACCTGCGGATCCTTCGACGGGTCTTGGGACATCTACCGGCGCTTCGACCGCAGACCACCGAACGTCGGCGTCATCGGAACCACCCACGGCGGCGCCGCGTTCGCCGGCACGTTCAGCCAAAAATTCGGCGAAGAAATGACCGGCTTCACGGGAAACGACACCGACGGCATTCCCGTGCGTGAATTGTCACGTCGCCTGGAGGAGAGCGGATTCCCGGTGAACCAGAACTTCGCCGCAACCGCCCGGCTACCACTCCCGCTGGACGCCGCCCCACCCACCCAAGCCACCCTCGACGTCTACGCCGAACTGCGAACGGTCCTCGATAAGGCCCCGGCTGAGATGCGGGATCACTTCTATGCAAAAGCGCAGGGCGCGGAGATCGGCGAAGCAGCCTGGCACTTCAGCGGCCGCGCCAATGAGCGGCGCGTCCTCTCGGCATGGCTGAGCTCAGCGGGTGGTGGAATGTTCGTGGTGACTGGAGTCGCCGGGTCGGGCAAGTCCGCACTCCTCGGAATGATCCTGGCAACCTCTGACGACGACATCCGCAGGGGCCTCGCAAACCTTCGACAAGAGCCGATCCCGGACGACCAACGCCCCGTAGGTGTCACCTTCAATGCGGTGGTACATCTGCGCGGCCTGACCATCGCCGACGCTATCCAGACTCTCGCGAGTAAGCTTGCGCTTGGCGGCGTCTCCGACGTGGACGCGCTGATAGCCGCCGCCCGCGAACGCGGCGCCGCCTTCATCCTGGTGGACGCGCTTGATGAAGCCCGTGACCCAATGACGATCGCCGCCCTCCTGCGCCAACTGGCTTTGGTCCCCGGCGTTCGCGTCCTGATCGGCACCAGACAGTCGCTGCACCAAGACCTCGACACTCCGATGCCGCCAGATGGTGAAGTGTTAGTCGCTTTGGATGCCCGGCCCGAACACACCTTGACTTTGCAACGTGACGCCGACGCGGTCCGTCTTTACGTCGCCCGGCGACTCCAGCAGCCCGGCGTCCCGCCCCTCGGTATAGCCGCCTCCCGCGTCGCCGAGCTGATCGCCAGCCATGACGAGCCCTTCCTCTTCGCCCGGCTCGCCGTCCATGAGATCATCGCCGACCCAAAGTGGGCTGCTTCGATGGATCGCCTGACCCAACTGCTCAGTGGGAAACACCGGGGAATCTTCGCCCGGGCCGTTCAACGCCTGGCCGCCGATGAACCTAAGGCCGAGGCGCTTTTGCATGCCCTCACGTATGCTCGAGGAAACGGATTCCCCCGCACTGGCGGCGTCTGGGTGATAGCCGGGGCGGCGCTCAGCGATCGTTCATCCAATGACAGCCTGGTCGCCAAAGTCCTCAAGGTCGCAGCTCCCTACATCATGCACGACAGCGAGTTCGGGCAAGGGGTCTATCGGCTTGCGCACCGCACCTTCGTCGAGCACTATCTACGTAGCGACCGCCAACCATGAACCGTGTCAATCGGGAAATCGAAGAACGGCTGGCCCGTGCCCTCGTCGCTGACGCCATCCACGCGTTAGAAGCCGGCCATGAGGTGAGCCCTTACTTTTTCCACCATTTGGCGGAACACGCCGGCGCCGGTGAGTCATGGGAGTTGCTCACATACAGGGCAGAGATCCTGGACCACATCAGCCCGCGGACTGTGGCGGCCGAAGCGTTTCGCTCCGGGTACGGTTTCCGGCAACTTCCTCCCGGAGTCTTGGCATCGATGATTGTGCCGGATGAGTTGGAGACGGCCGAAGTTGAGCAACGGCGCTTGATTCGCGCCATGGCTGCCGAGCGTCTCGGCTATGGTCGAGATCTCTCAAGCACTGACGCGCGGCTGTCGTGGTGCCGCCTTGACAAGGTCACGCCGCATCTACCGCTTATCGGGCACGCCAACTGGGGACGGAGCGTTGCATTCGGCTACCTCCTGGACGGCCGCACTGTCATCGCGTCCGCCAGCGATGATGCCACCGTGCGCATCTGGGACCCGCCTACAGGTTCGCCCGTCGGCGAGCCCCTCGCGGGGCATGAGGGGCCAGTGACATCGGTTGTGTTCGCCTACCTGTCCAACGGTGAAGTGCGCCTTGCCACGGCGGGCGATGATGCCACCGTGCGGCTCTGGGACCCGAACACCGGCGCTCCGATCGGGCGGCCTCTTATCGGTCACACGAATGTAGTGTGCGGCCTTGCTTTCGGAAAGCTATCCGGCGACCGGACTCTGCTTGCGTCAGCCAGTTGGGATGAAGACGTGCGGCTGTGGGACCCGTCTACCGGCGCAGCCGTGGGAGGACCTCTGCGCGGTCATGAGGGTGCGGTTACAGCAGTGGCTTTCGGGGTGCGCGATGACGGTCACCTGATTTTGGCCTCGGGCGGCGACGACGCGACGGTGCGAAGTTGGGATTTTGGTGACCGAAAACCCGGACCGAGACTGATTGGCCGTCATCACAGAACTGTTCGCGCGCTTGCATTTGGAAAGTTGGGCGGCGGTCAGTGGATACTGGCTTCGGGTAGCGATGACGCCAAAGTAATTTGTTGGAATCCCGACACTGGGGCTCAGCTTGGAGTGCCCCTCCAGGGTCATGCTGGACCAGTATTTGGGTTAGCGTTTGGCCAAGCCCGAAACGATCAACTGATTCTGGCGTCGGCCGGCCACGATGGAAAGGTTCGGCTGTGGAATCCCGGAACCGGCCACCCGATAGGCGAACCCCTTGCCGGTCACTCCGGCGCGGTCACGGGCGTCGCGTTCAGTGAAGCACGGGACGAACGCCGATTGCTAGCCTCGGTTGGCTGGGATAACACCGTGAGGTTATGGGATACAAGGACGGTCGGCATCGCCAACGATAGGGGCGCCGGCGACGTAGGTAGGATTTTAACCGTGGCGTCAGGCCGGATGTCCAACGGCCATTCACTTTTGGCTTCGGGCGGTGATGACGGGCGGGTGTGGCTGTGGGATCCGGATACGGGGTCAAGGATAGGCAACCCATTGAGTCAGCACGCCGGGGCGGTACATGCAGTCGCGTTCGGGAAGTTGGCCGATGGCCGTACGGTATTGGCTTCAGGCGGTGATGACGGGCGGGTGTGGCTGGGGGATCTGGATACGGGGTCGAGGATAGGGAACCCGATGAGCCAGCACGTTGGGGCGGTGCGCGCCGTGGCGTTCGGCCGGATGGCCGATGGCCGATCAGTGTTGGCTTCGGGCGGTGATGACGCGCGGGTGTTGCTCTGGGATCCAGATACGGGGTCGAGGATAGGGAACCCGATAAGCCAGCACGTTGGGGCGGTGCGCGCCGTGGCGTTCGGCCGGATGGCCGGTGGCCGTTCGGTGTTGGCTTCGGGTGGTGACGACGCACAGTTGTTACTGTGCGATCCGGATACGGGCTTGAGAATCTCAAACCCATCTACCCAACAACACACTGGTCCGGTTCTTGCGGTAGCGGTTGGGCAACTCGTTGAGGGGCGCGTGGCGCTAGCCTCGGCGGGCGATGATTCGCGGGTTCTGCTCTGTGTGTTAGGTTCGGAGGAACAGTCGGAGGTTGCGCTTACCGGACACACCGGGAGCGTTCGGGCGCTAGCCTTCACACAGGTTGGCCCAGACAAGCTGCTCCTCATCTCTGCCGGTGACGACGCCACCGTGCGGCTCTGGGACACCGATTCCCCGGCCGACCCCCATTCTTTCGCTCGCCACCAGGTAGCTATCTACCGGTTCGCAACCTCCAAGCCAACCGCGCTCAGCTCCATGGGTCAAATGCTGTTCGTAGGCTGCAGTGATGGTATAGTTTCACTGACAATGGGAGGCCGCCGTGCCGTGTGATCGCGAGGATATTGAGGTTTTTCGCCACACTAACCGAGTGGTCGTTAAGATTCAGCGCAGCAATTACAGCTATCAGCTTTCTGAGCCTGTCAACTTACTCACTTACCGGCAAGCGACTCAGTGGCACGAGACTGTTATTGCTGGCCCGGTTCCCAACTGTGCGGGTAATCGTGGCAATAGTTTCCCGGGAATTTATTGCTACAATCCTGCCGGAAACGCTGAGTGGGTTGTCATGGTGGATGGCCCGGTCGACTGGAGCGAATGCAAACTCGGCGTCTCACCCCTGGCCGACGCGCTTGAGTTAGGCCTCTTTTCAACTGGAGGGATAGATCCGCAGGTGAGTCTCAAGTTATGGCACTCTACACCAAGCGACTCGCCCAGCCAATGGAATGCATTGGAAACTCTGGTTGCCAAAAGTTTTGCGTTGCTTCCGTTGCCCGCACGCCCGGACTACACGCCCGATTGGGTAGAACTAGCGTCGGCGTGCCTCGCTGGCTTGAGTTCGCTGGGCCAGCATTCTCTCGCACAGCAATTGGGTGGGGTGGCCTATCACTCTATGTTGGATGAGCGCAAGTCACCGTATGCGCAGCCGAAGCCATATATCGAACTGATACCTCAAGTGAGTATCGCGCGAGCCCTTCACCGGGCGATGCAGAAGACTCCCGTAGAGGATGCCTCCGGCATCAGTCAGAAACTTGTCGAACGCGTCATTCCCCAGTTCTTCAACTCGGAACTTAGCGTCTTCGAAAACACCTATTCCGGGCAGATGCGGACCCACCAAAAGCGCGCTTCCCGCGTGAGTCGAAAAAAGGCGCAGGGATCACGGCGAAGCCACAACGTTGTACTGGAAACATGGTACGCCTTGAGCAACTTGAGCGACATCTTATATCTGTGCGAGGCATTTCCGGCGGCTGACCTTCGCGAGTTAGCCATTGAGTCGGTGTCGGCTTGGATCGAGATTGGCAAAGAGATAGGGTATATCTTCCCCCTATTCCTTAACGTGACCACTCGGGAGAGCCACGGCGGCAACCTGAATGTTGCTGCCGGCGGGCTCTATGCGGACGTAATGCTTTCCGCCGCCAGAATATTGCCTCATCGCGCGGAGGAACTGAAGACCGAGGCGGCCCACGCACTGACGGTCCTGCGACGCTTTCCGGTCCAACAGTTGTTTCACCAGCCGGAGCAACTGGCGAGGGCGGCGGAAAGCGCCTTCCTGCTGGGCGTTGCGGACAATTCCTACGAGAAGATGGGCCATGACTTCGTCAACGCCTTACTGCTGATGATGTACCGTGATCCCATCAACGCTGGTCTCTTCGAAGGGTGCGCGGGAATGATGTATCCCACATTTCGTGAATCTGTGGCCTCGCTGGTGACGCTAGCTGCATTGCCCGACAGGGTCCGCGAACTCCCGATCAGGGATATCTGTGAGTCAGGCCTTTCTCGATGCTACCGCTTCCTGAAGCATTACGATGCGCGAACGGCGCTTCCTGGTGAAGGTTTGGGAACAAAGGAAATACCGAACGCCGGGTACATAGGAACGGCATTATACGCTGCTGGGGGCGTCTTCGATCTTGCTTACATGCAGAAGACACTGATGTGATGCAGAACAAATGCTGGCTCACTTGCGGTTCTTGACCCGATCCGTGCTCGGGGCTGCCCCGGAAGCCCAAGCTCTTGCTGTCTATGCAGAGCCGGACGGCGCCGGTTTTCATCATGTGCCTGCGGCAGGCCTTGACTATGAGGGGGTTGCCTGCGTCGATGATGCGGCTCGGGCCGTAATCCTGTATTGCATGCTCTGGCGCAGTTACCAATATGCCTGGCTAAAGCCGGCGATCATGGGTTTGCTGAATTTTCTTGTCACCATGCAACGAGATGATGGCGCATTTTCGAATTTCATCCTGGATTGGACAGGTCGACCAAATTTGCTGTCACCGAGTTCTTTCCCGGGGGGCCCATGGTGGACGGCTCGAGCCATGAATGCTCTGGCGATCGGACTGCAGACATTTCAGTTATCCACCATCGACAGCGCCTTTCTGCTGGGACGGCAATGGCTGCATGGGTGCCCATCTATCGGGGTGCTGGCCGCCGCAGTTGAGGCGGAGCTTGACTACTGGTTGGTGACGGGCGACCCAGTGTCAGCTCGTTTCTGCCTTCATGCAGCCGACAGGATTGCCAGCCACCGGGACGGCCGTATTCTGGCCGACGACTCGGAAACGCCGCACTTCTGGGCACACCATCAAGAGAGGGCACTGATGCGTGTTGCCGTCGCGTTTGATCGACCCCATCTTTCGAAGATTGCGATCGACTCAGCATTTGAGTTGTTCGGTGAAGCGGTGGCTTCCCGGTTCGCCGGGCGACAGCGCACCCTGCCTTATGAGGTTAGCTGCGCATCTTTGACGTTCGACGCGATCTATCGGCTTTCGGGAGATCCTCGTGCCGGAGCGCTGGCTGAGCTGGCAAGAGCATGGTTTTATGGGCGTAACGCGGCTTCGTCACCGGTCTACGATCCCGCGCGGCATCTGACATACGATGGCGTTGACGGAGAATCGGTCAGCGCAAACTCAGGCGCCGAATCGAATATCGAGGCTGCTTTCGCGTTGTACTCAGTTCTTCCTTGGAATCACCTTGCCGCGCCCTGAATGTGCACCCGCATGTGCTGGCGCTCGACGGCGTGTACGCCCGCAAAGACCGCAAGGACCTGGCAACCGCACTCACCTTCCACACTCAGTATGGTCCGAAAACTGGATCTGGTTGAATCGGAAGTCACCCAGCGCTCAATGGCCTAACGACATGCCGAGAGTTCTGGATCCAATACCGGTTTTTACTGATCACCGTCGCCGGATGAACGAGGCTGGCGGGATTAGTACGGATATGTCGGCATTGCATCCGGTACACGTTCTGTCCGGCGCAAGACTTAACAGGGACGATGGGCTCTTAGGCTGCGAACCGAATCGAGTTTGAAATACTTCGTCCGGTCAGTCAGTCACTATAGACCACAAGCCGCTAGAATTTCTGATTTCGGGATGTCCCGACCCAGATTGCTAAACAATACGCAGCAATGTTCCGAACTTTCTCCAAGCGGTCTCGCAAAATACAGACAGCGTCATCAAAGCCGAGCCTGCAGAAAAATGCGATGAATTCATCCTCCGGGCAAGGGTACAAGCCTGCCTTTCGCAGATCGGCTTTCGCGTTGTCGGTATCCGTCTTTGACCGGAAACGCACAGCTGAACTACCCTTGAGATCCTCGAACGACTCGTCATAGACCAGACTTTCAGCGGCCAGTCCTGCTGCGCGGAAACTCACCTGAACTTTTGGGAGGGCATCGTCAGGATCAAATGTCATCGTCCGACCGGAGGATAAATACTGCTTACCACTGTCCGCATCCAGCTGACGTTCTTGCGAAATGCAAGTGCTGATAGCTCTTGCGGGGCGGTATTTGTAGGCCACGTAAAAATGACCAGCCTCATGCTCGCAGACCCTCTCCAGGTTCAAACTACTCATGGTTCCTACACAGACGTATTTTCTCACGAAACGAACGCATCAAACAAATAGTTCCTCTTCTGTTCTTCGTGCCTCAAGGCCGTGATATTTCCCGATTCCCCAGGTATTCCTCATTCGATTTGTGCCTCATGTGTCGACACTAGCCCTGCGCGGAAAGGGAACGACAAGTCGGCCAGGGTCGCGCAATTCAACTGCCGTGCCGAAAGCGTATGCGACTATTCTCGACAATCCACAACTCCGCCACCGGGCTTCGGCGGTCCAGCGCGGCCACAATCCTCCGGATATACGCGACTACGGTAGCTTTGTCCTGCTGTTTGAGCCGCAGAACGATAATTCCGGGGTGCTCGTGCGGCGGGTACGCCTGAATATTGGCGAAGTCCAAATCAAGAGTCAGCAAAATCCGGCCTTCGCTTCGTATTCGAGCTGCGATCATCTGGTCGTCGATACCCGACAGATTCTCGTCCCAAACGGTTTCTGCGTCAAAACCGCACTCCCGCAGTGTTGCAGTCGCCTCGACGGGAAGATTCTCGTCTGTCTTGAACTTCACGCGTTGAGTTCAACTGGAAGATCCATAGCGCCCTCGCGAGCCAATTCGGCAGCGTAAGCAAGCGCGGCATCAATGTCCTCAGGCCTCAACGAAGGATAGCTGGCAAGAATCTCAGGCCGACCGATCCCAGCGGCAATGTTGTCGAGAATTACGGAAACCATGACCCGAGTCCCACGAATGCAGGCTTTGCCGTGGCAAATGGCGGGATTTACGCTCACGCGCTTTCTCCAGTTGTCCATACACCTTCAATTTTACTCCGTGGCACCAGCCCAAGACGTGCGCCGCGCGGCATAGGTCCCCGCAAGTCAGCTAGGCGTCGCTCATTCCGCGCGGACTAGCAAGTTGACGGGTATCGCCCAAACCGCTCCTGGCGTGCTCTTCCGGAAGTCAACCTATCGAATCGGCACGACATCCAGGTCATCTACAGCCGCATAGTCCCGGAAATCTGTTGTCACCAACGGACAGCCCCACTGACAGGCCGCGGAAGCGATCCATGCATCCGCTGTCTGGATCGGCTGGCCGGCACGGCGGCATCGATCCACCAAGCTCGCCCAGATCGCGCACGTGCGCTCATCCGGATATAGCGTGAGGTACAAAGCCATGTGCTGCTCCAGAGTTGCGCGCCGGGTTTCTCCCAGTTATTGGCAGCCGGCCAGAGCAGCAACTCAGCCCGGCTCATGAACGAAAGCACCAGTTGGTCTCCGGCGACAGCTTCGATACACGCCTGCCGTAGCGAATGACACTGATTGAACAGGATCGACACCACGTTCGTGTCAACAAGCAGAACGCTCAACTGGCGTCGGCGCGGACCGCTGGGTTCTGATTACGAAGTTCCCTAATCATTTGATTGAAGGCGTCGACTTCGGACGGGTCGCCGTCATCGGAGGAAGAGAAGTCCCGCACCGGGGGCTTTAGTCCCGGAATGAACACTCGCACGCCAGACAAACTGCGAGGGTCGACAACCTTCGCCATGCTTCCAATCTACCGTCAATCACGCGATCGCGGTCGCGAAATTCCCATTGCTATTCCTGGCGAAGGGCGCTCATGGGATCGACACGGCTCGCGCGGCGCGCCGGGAGAAAACTTGCGAATAGGGCCGCCGCCACCAAAATAGAAATCATGATGCCGAAGGTCAACGGCTCGGTCGAGTGCACCCCGGCGACCAGTCGCTGCAGGAGACGCGCCGCGGCCGCAGCTGTCGCCAGCCCCCCGCCCACACCCACGAAAATCATTCCAAGACTTTGCCGAAGCACATGCCACATCACATCGCGAGCGCTGGCCCCGAGCGCCATGCGCAGCCCGATTTCCGGCACACGCTGGCTGGTCACGTACGCCAGGACGCCGTAGATGCCGAGGCACGCGAGCAGCAAGGCCAAGCCCGCGAAAATGCCGAACAATGTCATCAGGAAGCGTTGGCTCGCAAGCGAAGCGCCGGCAAGCTGCTCCATGGTGCGAACCTCGTAGAGCGTTTGATCGCCGGCAGATCCACGCAGTTCCCGCCGCAGCGGCTCGACTACATTCAGTGGCTGGATGCTCGTCCGGACGGCCATCGACATGAACGAGGAGAAAAGACGCATCAAGTGGTCCGGCACCTGGGCGAATGGATAATAAATCTGGTCCCGCACCTGGGCCTGGTCGTCGCTGGCAAGCCCCCAATGGCGGACATGGCCCACCACGCCCACCACCTTCGCAGGACCCAGAGCCTGGACCCAGAGACGCTTGCCGACAGGCTCAGAGCCGCCGAAAGCGTGTTGCGCTAAAACCTCATCGATGACTATGACTGGCTCGGCGCCCATGCGATCGTGCTCATTGAAGAATCGGCCTTGGTGTAGCGGGATGCCCATGACCTCCAGATAATCCGGCGTCGCGCTGGATGCCAGCGCGATCGGCATTTGGTTGGGTGGTGGCGGGGCCGGGGTGGTCCAGTAGCCGAGCCCGTTCTCGCCGACACGCATGGGGATGATATCCGTCAGCGCAACGGACTGCACTCCGGGCACGCGGCGTGCGCGATCCAGAACATCTCTCCAGGCAGCGCGGATTTGTGCGGGGTTTTCGAGTACGCCCGGCGAGAGCGAGACGTGCGCGGCCAGAACGTTTCGGATATTAATGCCTGGGTCGAGCGATGAAAGCCGCAGGACCGTGCGGCCGAGGATCCCGGCGGCCACCAACAGCACCACTGCCAGCGCGATCTCGGCTATCACGAATCCGCTGTGCAGGCGGCGCGAGCTTCCCGTGATGGTCCGCGAGCCGGCCCCGAGGCACTGTTCCAGTTCGCGCGCGGAGGCACGCAGGGCGGGCGCGAGTCCAAAGAGAAGGCCGCTGAACAGGGACGCGGAGAGTGCAAACAGCAGCACATGCCAATCCAGCCGGATCTCCTCGGCGCGCGGCAAACTGCCGGGCCAGAACACCACAAACGGACGGATTCCAATGGCCGCAAGCAAGATGCCGAGCGCGCCTCCGCAGATTCCCAGCACAGCGCTTTCCGTCAGACATTGGCGCACCAGGCGGCTCCGGCCCGCCCCGAGGGCCACGCGCATGGCAAGTTCCCGCTCGCGCGAAACCGCGCGCGCCAGCAGCAGGCTGGCAATATTGACGCACGCGATCGACAGCACCAGGCTCACGGCGCCCAGCAGCAGCCATAGCGTAGGTCGGACATCTCCGACCAACTCCTGCCGAAGCGGCTGGGTTTGGAATCCGCTGCCGGCGTTCGCTTTCGGGTATTGCTCGGCCAGGCGACGTCCGATCAGCGCCAGCTCGGCCTGGGCTTCGGCCGGCGTCACACCGGGCCCGAGACGCGCCACAACGTGAAGGAAATGCGCCTCGCGATTCCGCATTCGCACTTCCGTGTTTTGACCCAGCGGAGTGAACACATCCGCGTCTCCGTCCAACCGGAAACCGGCGGGTGCGATACCGACGACCGTGTACGATTTGCCGTCAAAGGCAAGCCGACCGCCGATCGCTGACTGGCTTCCGCTGTAGCGGCGCTGCCACAAGCCGTAGCTTATGACGACCACGGGCGCCGCTCCAGGCCGGTCTTCTTCGGGCAGGAAGGCGCGCCCTCGTGAGAGAGCGACGCCGTAGACGGAGAACAGTTCGGACGAGATCTGGCGGCCGGCGACGTATTCCGCTTCTCCGGGCTCACTCACCGTGCCACCGCCGTAGGTCCACGCGGCCATGGGTGTCAGAGAGCGGCTCTCGCGCTGACAGTCGAGAAAGTTGGGATAGGAGATGCCCCACTGATCGCCATACTTTTCCGTGTGTCGGTGCAGAGCGGCCAACCGCTCGGGCTCGGGATAAGCCAGCGGCTTGAGCAGCACGCCGTTGATGACGGTGAACATGACCGTGGTTGCCCCGATGCCAAGGGCCAGAGTAACGAGCGTGACGGCCGCAAACCCCGGTTTCTGCCGCAGCGTGCGAAGTGCATAGCGGAAGTCCTGCAGGAAATCTTCCAACCAGCGCGTGCCACGAGCGTCGCGGCAAGCCTCCTTCACCTGCTCGGGACCGCCGAGAGCGAGCCTGGCTTCTCGTGTTGCCTCCTCGGGAGGGTGGCCGCGCGCGATCAGATCGGCGGCGTGGCGTTCAATGTGAAAGCGCAGTTCTTTGTCGATTCGCTCGTCCATGCGCTTGCGGCGCCACAGGCGATGCCACCAGGTCATTCCGCACCCCCTTCGGACATTCCGAGGATCAGACCGACTGCATCCGTCAAGCGCTGCCAACTTGCTGCTTCGGTTTCGAGTTGCGCCCGGCCTTTGCGCGTCAGGCGATAGAACTTGGCCTCACGTCCGGTCTCGGTCTCCTTCCAGTCGGCGGCCAGCAGACCGCGGTTTTCGAGCCGGTGCAAGGCCGGATAGAGCGAGCCTTGCGGAACTTGAACCACATCGCGCGAGACCTGTTGAAACCGTTGCGCGATGGCATACCCGTGGATCGGGCCAAGCGCGGCAATCTTCAAAATCAGCAGATCCAGGGTGCCTTGGGGAAGATCCGATTTCGCCGTCATTTGCATATACCTCGGTCTTCTACATATTAGAGGATCGGGCTGTAGAAGCGCAATGCGACGATAACCTCCATGAACAGACGCCGCCGAAGCAGGAAGAGTCAATCGCAACCGCCTGTCGCCCGGCTCGCCCGCTTAATCAGAACGATCCGAATCGTCGGTTCGCTCACAGCAGCGAGCCGCCTCCTGCTTCGACTGCGTATCGGGGGGCACTCGCCGAATGTGACGAGCGGGTAAGTGCTGCCAGCGGCTTGACTCCGTCTAACACCGGACCGAAGGAACCGCCCAGGCAGAACTCTGCCATACTGGCTGTTGCACCCTTGACCTGGACAAGTCTGTATCAACTCTTGGCCTTCGTGGGCCTGTTGCTGGCGATCGCCAAGCCGCTGGGATGGTATATGGCGAGAGTCTTCGAAGGGGAAGCTACTTTCCTTTCGAAGCTGCTCTTGCCGCTGGAACGGCTGCTCTACCGGCTGGCAGCGGTAAATCCGGCAAAACAGCAGACTTGGCGAACCTATGCCGGGTGCTGCCTGGCCTTCGGCTTGGCCAATTTCGTTTTCTTTTACGTTCTGTTGCGATGCGAGCGTTACTTGCCCGGGCATCCCGCCGGCGGCACTTCCCTCACCCCGGACCTGGCCTTCAATACCGCGGTCAGCTTCATGTCGAACACCAGCTGGCAAGCATACTCCGGCGAAGCCACGCTCAGCTATATTTCCCAAATGCTGGGGGTCACCGCGCAGAGCTTCACTTCGGCGGCCGCCGGGATGGCCGTTGCCATGGCGCTCATTCGCGGCTTTGCTCGCGATTGGTCCGCCCGGCTCGGCAACTTCTGGGTAGACATGACCCGTGCGGTCCTTTATATCCTGCTGCCGCTGTCGCTTCCCGCCGCGCTGATGCTCTGCTCGCAAGGCGTTCTGCAGACGTTCCACGACTACCGCCACATCACTACTCTGGAGGGCGCGAAACAAACCATCGCGCTGGGGCCGGTGGCCTCGCAGGAATCCATCAAGCTGCTCGGCTCGGAGGGCGGCGGCTTCTTCAACGCCAACTCAGCGCATCCCTTCGAGAACCCGTCGCCCGTCGTGAATCTGGTGGAGATGCTCCTCATCCTCGCCATCCCCGCCGCTTTCACTTATACCTTCGGCGAGGTAGTGAAGGATCGCCGGCAGGGCTGGACCCTGTTCGCCGTAATGTCCATCCTGTTCGTCTGCGGCGTCGTGATTGCCACGGCCAGTGAGCAGCGTGGCAATCCTGTGCTGCACGCCGCCGGCATTGTGGGCGGCAATATGGAGGGCAAGGAAGTCCGCTTCGGAACCGCCGGATCGGCATTGTTCTCGGTGGTCAGCACGGCCTCCAGCGACGGCGCGGTGAACAGCGCCCACGACAGTTACACACCGCTTGCCGGCCTGATTCAGATGCTGAACCTTAAGACCGGCGAGGTGATCTTTGGCGGCACGGGCTCCGGGATTCTGTCCATGATCCTGATGGCGCTGGTAGCCGTTTTCATTGCGGGGCTGATGGTGGGCCGGTCGCCCGAATACCTGGGTAAGCGCATCGAAGCCAAAGACATCAAGATGGTGATGCTGGCGCTGGTAGTCGCGGCCGCGGCCAACCTGCTGCTTTCCTGCGCCACGTTTCTGGTACACTTCCGAGGCCATGGCTACTGGAACCCTCCCGGCGCTCCCGTCGCTAATTTAGGCAATGCGGGTCCTCACGGATTGAGCGAGATCCTATACGCCAACGCCAGCGCCGTCGGCACGAATGGCAGCGCTTTCGCCGGACTGAATGTCAACACTCCGTGGTTCAACCTGACGCTCGGAGTTGAAATGCTGATCGGGCGCTTTCTGGTGATTGTTCCCGCGCTGGCTCTGGCCGGAAGCCTGGCTCGTAAGAAGCGCGTCCCGGTAACGGTCGGTACCATGCCGACGCACGGCCCGCTATTTGCGCTTTTGCTGATGGGGACGATCCTGATTGTTACGGCGCTGACCTTCTTTCCAGCGCTCTCGCTCGGTCCGATCGCAGAGCACTACCTGATGCACTCGGCTGTGGTGTTCCGATAACGCCGCCTCATGGAGCATGCGGCAGCCGGCCCTTCAACGCATTCCACTTCTCCATCTCCGTTGCCAGGCTTGCGCTCGCTTCGGTGAACAACACCCCGGCTTGCGTGGGCGGCCGCCGGTCCGCGCTCTTCGCTACCTCTAGTACGGCGCCCAGGTCGCGGTTGGCCTTGCCCAAGCCCGTCAGGATCTGCTCCAATTCTCGATCGCTCGCAGCCATCTCCGGCGGCAGAGCCGGCGCCGTCTTCAGCCGCGTCCGGGCTTCGCCTATCTGCGCCATGGCGTCCGCCGCCTGCTGCATCGCCCGCGCCGCCCTCAGGCCCAAATCGAGCTGCTTTTCCAGATCCTCCCGCGACGCTCCGGACCGTGGATCGAGCCTTACGTCCAGCGCCTGCGAATATACCTGCCCGCCAATTGTCAGGCGCACCTGGTAAGTTCCAGGCAACACCTGCGGACCCGCGGCGGCCGGCGCGGCATAACGCAAATCCCAGACAAAGCGATTCATGCCCGCATGCGTCGTAAGCCGCGCCGGCGCCCTGATCCAGACTTCCGCGACGGCGCCCGGGAGTTGCGGCGCTGCAGCCTGGTCCGCGCTGGAATAACGCCGCACCAGCCCGCCCGCGCTATCCACAATCTCCAGGGTCGCCCGATCCCGTGCGCCCGGCAGATAGTAATCGATAATGGCGCCCTCGGGAGGATTATCGGCCTTCGCGATTTCCAGAGGCAGCGGGGTGCCCTGAAATCCCTCGGGCGAAGTGCGAATAGCTGCCGGCGGTTTGTAGAGCCGCACGGCCGGGGAAGCCACCCGCGCTTCCACCTGCCGCAGCGGCGTGATGTCATCCATAATCCAGAACGACCGCCCATGCGTGGCGATCGCCAGGTCATCCCCGTGAACGGCCAGGTCGCGCACCGAAGTCGCCGGTAGATTGAACTGCAGCGGCTGCCAGTGCTCCCCATCGTCGAAAGAAACGGAAACACCCAACTCCGTAGCGGCGAACAACAGCCCTCTACGCACCGGATCTTCGGCAATCGCGTTCAAGAAGGCCGGCGCCGCAAGCCCTTCCGTCACTGGCGTCCAGCTCTTGCCGTAGTCGCGCGTGCGAAACAGATACGGCCGGTAATCGTCCAGGCGATGCCGGTCGACCGCCGCATACGCCGTCCCCGGATCGAAATGTGATGCCTCGATCCGCGTGATCCTGCTCCATTCCGTGACGCCCTTCGGAGTGACATCGGACCACGTCTTGCCGCCGTCCCGTGTCAGATGGATCAGGCCCGTGTCACTGCCTGCCCAGACCTGCCCGGCTTCGAGCGGCGAGGGCGCAATGGTGAAGATGACGCCCAGCCCGGCACCGCCCGTCAGGTCGGGACTGACCTCGCGCCAGTTCAGCCCGCCATCCAACGTCTTCAGCAGAATCTGCGACCCGAAGTAGAGCGCGTTGCGTTCGGCCGCCGAAAACACCAGCACCGGGGTCCAGGGATAGCGGTATTTCTGCTGCCGCAGGTCCGCGCCGAAGTTGAACGAGGGCCACGGTGTGATGTTCTGGCTCTGTGAGGTGCGCTTGTCGAATCGCGTCAGACCTCCATATAGGCCGGCCACGTAGACGATGTTAGGGTCCGCCGGGTCCAGCGCGATGTAGCCGCTCTCGCTACCGCCCACCGACCGCAGGTCGGCTTCCGTGATCTGCCCGTGATCGCTGCGGCTCGCAATCGCCACAGTGCCGCTGTCCTGCTGCGTTCCGTACACCGTGTACGGAAACTGGTTGTCCGTGATTACGTGGTAAATCTGCGCGGTGGGCTGGTTGTACCAGGTGGTCCACGTGCTGCCCGCATCCACGCTGATGGTGACGCCCTGGTCCGTCGCCAGGATCATCCGCGAGGTCTCCGAGGGATCGATCCACAGGAAATGGTAATCGTCTCCGCCCGGAGCGCCGCGCACGATGGTGAACGTCTTGCCCGCATCCACGGTGCGATACAAAGCCACGTTCGGCAGATATACGGTATCCGGATTCTTCGGGTCCACCGTCACCCGCCCGAAATACCAGCCGCGCGAGGTGATGCGAGAGTCCGTGCCCGCGCGCACCCAGGTGCCGCCCGCGTCGTCTGAACGGTACAGGCCGCCCGACTTGGCGTCGGCGGCGTTGACCAGGACATAGACGCGCCGCCCACCGGCGCCCCGCGCCACCCCCACACCGGCTCGCCGCCATTCATCCTCCGGCAGACCATGGCCCTGAATCTGCGTCCAGCTTTCGCCGCCGTCGCCCGACTTGTACAGCCCGCTGCCCGGCCCCTCGACCGGCGCATATTGGATCCGCGGCAGCCTGTGCGCGTTCCATAGCGTGGCGTATATCGTTTGGGGATCCTCCGGCGCCCATGCCAGATCCACCGCCCCAATCTCGGGCCCTTTGTAGAGCACCTTGCGCCAGGTTTGGCCGCCATCGGTGGAACGAAACACGCCCCGCTCTTCATTCGGCCCGTAGGCGTGGCCCAGCGCGGCCACATACACAATGTTCGGATTCGTGGGGTGCACCAGAATCCGCCCGATCTGCCGCGAGTCCTCCAGGCCGATGTGCTTCCATGTCCTGCCGGCGTCCTCGGACTTGTACATGCCGTCTCCGAAAGAGATGTCCGAGCGCAGGTCCGTCTCTCCCGTGCCTGCATAGAGAATGTTGGGATCGGACGGCGCTACCTCGATAGCCCCGATCGACGCGATACGCTGGCCGTCGAAAATCGGAGTCCAAACCGTTCCCGCATCCGTTGTCTTCCAGATGCCGCCGCCCACCGCGCCGAAATAGAACGTGTTCGCCGCGCCCGGAACTCCTGTCGCCGCTTCGGCGCGCCCGCCTCGAAACGGGCCGATCAATCGCCAGGAAAGGCCGTCGAAAAGCGCGGCCGGAACTGCTTGAGCGGCTAGGCCGGACACCAGTGCCGAGGCCAGGGGAATGACGAGAAAGTGCGAGCGCATTATCTTGGTCAGTGGGACTGTCCATGATTGTACGCCACTGAAAATGGTGCGCGGCTCGCGCGCTATTGAGTTTCGCATAATTTGGTGACAGATCCGGCAATCGCGTTGGCGCACGCTTCAGCGTGCTGCGGCGAACTTCAGTTCGCCGTCTGGCCGTCGGCTGAAGCCCACGGCGGCACGCTGAAGCGTGCGCCACAATCGCGGTCCGGCTGTCACTGTATTATGCAAGCCTCAAATAATTGGTATGTCTTGCGCTGGCCATTAAGGGCGCACGAACCTGTGCGCCCCGCTGGGATCGGGATCCTTGGTCATCTTGAACTCGCCCGTCTTGGCCGTATCGGCGAATTCGATCGGTACATTGTTGCCGATGTCCTTTAAATGGTGATAGAGCCAGTCCTCAAATGGATAATCAGTCGCGGGAATACCGTCCCGGGCTGGCGTGCCAGAAGGATGGGATTCGATTTCGTCCGGCGGCCCGAACAGGATGTACATCCGGCCGCGATCGGTCTTCCAGCCAAAAAGCGTGCGCGACGCGTAGTGATTGTTGGCGAACGCGATGCGCCGGTAGTGTTCCTCTTTGAACTCGTTTTCCGGAGTGCCCGGCGTCGGGTCGCGGCGCAGCCAGAATTTTTCAATAAAGTCGTTGCGCTCCTCATCGGTTCGCAGGCTCAGGAATGTCGCCCGCTCCCGGTTGTCGATGATGTAGACCACGTCTTCTGTGAGCCACTTGGTATAGGGCGAGACTTTCGACTCCGTCGTGGAGCGCTGCTGGCTCTGTGCCGCAACGCCGGCCTGCCAGGCCACTAGCGCGCCAGTCACAACCATGGTCAAAATGCCGGCGGACAAGAATGGCGCCCATACGAGCCCTTTCGGCTGGTAAAGCAGACGGCGAATACGTTTCACAAGACTTCCTCCTGTAGCTGCCAGCGCGGCTTGAGCCGCCCAGCGGGTTTGTTCCAAAGTTGCCAGAGCGGCGGCGTATTCTCGTGCGTCGCCGCTGGCCGCCACCACCAGATCGTCACAACAGTTCTCGCGCTCGGCGCGGATCACACCGGATATCCACCAGATCGCCGGATGGTAGAACAGGAAACCCTCCACCACCGTTTGCAAAAGATTGACCAGATAGTCGCGCCGCTGTATATGCGCCAGCTCGTGCAACAGAATCGCGTCCACCTGGGCGGCGGGCATTCCCGCCAGCATACCGAGGGGCACCAGAATCACGGGACGCAAGTAGCCGATGACCACCGGCACGTCGGCGAGACAAGTCTCCAGCAGCGCGACCGGCTTGGAGACTCGCAGCCTGGCGCTGAGATCCCGGAGCCGTTGCGGCCACGGATCCGGCGCGCGGCAGACGCCTCGATTCCGGACCCGCTGCGCCGCCATCCAACCGGCCACACTGCGCAGATGGAAAACAACTACGCCGGCAATCCAGAAAGGCGCCAGGCACGGCAGTAGCTCCTCCATGCGGAATCGCGCGGGCCGGTCGGGTGGGGATTGGTTGTCAACCGCCGGGGCTCGTGGGATGGCGTGAGGGATCGTGGTGGCGGCGCCGCTTCCCTGCCACGAGAGGAGACCGAACGTGATCGCGAATCCCGCTAGCGCGCCGGACATTGCCACGCAAGCCCAGGCGTACCGGGCGCGCGGCGATCGGACCACGAACAGGACCGCCAGCAGCACCAGTGCGGCCAGCGCGCCTTCCCACAGCGAGTGAAACAATGTCCAGCCGACGGCCTTCGCCAGAGGCGTATGTAGCAGGTGCTCGAATGCAGTCATGGCGTCTTCTTTCGATACTCGTCGAGCAGCCGGCGCAGCTCCGCCAGTTCCTTCTTCGAAGCTTTGCGGGCGGATAACGCTCCTAACAGCAGACCCTTGGCCGACC
>Ga0302324_100009126_pt1 | contig 20813 bp, 22 predicted proteins | sample Palsa_T0_1_FD_201949 | JGI IMG/M metagenome (GOLD analysis project Ga0302324, IMG submission 201949) | Peat permafrost microbial communities from Stordalen Mire near Abisko, Sweden - Palsa_T0_1 | ecosystem: Environmental > Terrestrial > Soil > Palsa > Peat permafrost | place: Sweden: Abisko...
CGATTCTCGCCCAGCGCGCGCCGAACGCGCCGCACCCGCCGAACCCCCCAACCGCCCCCGTCTAACCGGCGTCCAGCCGGCAGCTCGCGGCGATCTTGTCGAACAGGCGCCCGAGCTTCGCGAACACCTCGTGCTGCGGCGTCGCGAACGTGATCGCGAGCCAGCCGTGCTCCGTCTGGATCAGGTGCTGCACGGTGAGGAATGACATCGGTGGCTGATCGGGCACGACCTCCCGGCTCAGAACCTGGCGGACGCGCACGCCCCGGTAATCGCCACGGGGGTCCTTGAACTCGATCGGTTCGACTTCGGCGCCGGGAATCGAGTCCGGCGACTCGCCGGGCACGTCCGCCACTGCGAGCGTGATGGTCGCGAACAGGTGCGCGTCGGGCTGGCCCTCGCGCTCGACCGCACGGGCGATCCCGAGCACGGTGACCACGCCGGACTGGTCGACGACCCGTCCGAGATTGGCCAGGGCCTGCGCCATCGAGCCCGGGGTCGCGGCAACTTCCCGAGGCATGTTCAGTACGTCCACGGCCTCCCAGTCGGCCGGCACCCGGAGCGAGAGCACCAACCGCTCGCCATCGGACCGCGGGACGAGAAACGTCAGCTTCGGCCCCCAGCCTTGGCTGCGCCAATACGCCTCAGGGTCGCGCGCGATCTTGAGGCTCTTGATCAGGGACATGTACTCGCCTTGGGGTGCAATGCGTCGTTCAGCTTGTCCGAGGTCGTGTCTCCAGCCTTGTCCTTGAGGCTGTCAGCCGCGAACGCTACCGGACGCCCGACAGCCGCGGCGATATGCACCTTCGATGCGGCTTCCGCCGCCGCATTGCTCGTGGCCGCCACGATCTGGGCGGGGTCGGTTATGTCGTCGATGTTGTGCAGCACGATGTCGACCCCATCGTCCGTCATGAACGCCAGCTGCTGCCCGGGCGCGAGCCCCCGATCGATGACGCCCTCCTTGAAGGTCTGCAGCGCCCCCGCGGTGGCCTTCGCATCCTCGGCAGCCGCGTCGCCGACACCAGCCGCATCGGCGACGTCGTCCCCGTCGGGAAGCCCCGCAAAGACGGAGTCGACGAAGAAGTCGGCAAAGTGGCCCTGGAACAGATCCGTGTCGGCCTTCACGGCGCTCGCGTCCGCGGCGACGTCCGCGGCCGGGGATCCCGCTTTGGCCACCGCGCCACCAACCCTCGACAGGAGGCTGGCGCCCTCCTCGGCGCCGCCCTCGGCGGCGGCATCCGCCGCGGCATCGGCAGCGCCGATGACCCCGAACATCTCCGGTGCGGCTGCCAAGAGCACAACGATGCTGGCGTCGACCGCGACGTCCTTGGCAAGGTCCCCGAGGTTAGCGAGGGTCGGATCCTGGATGAACTTCTCGAGCGCGGGGATGGTGTTCCAGACCGAGCTCCCGATCCCCTTTACGACGTTGAGCAGGAACTTACCCCCGTCGAGCATCCAGTTGCCGAGGTCGTGGAAGAGGCTGTCCCAGAAGCTGGGATGTGGAGGCACGTGGCTCGCGCTCGACACCTTGCCCTGGGCGGAGCTGCGGGCGCTGTCGAATTCGTCGAGCAGCTGCAACCCCTGGCTGGTCAGGGACTGGATGTCACCGTTCGCGTTCTGGATCTTGGAGTCTTGCGCGTCGACGGCGGTCTGCAGCGCAGAGCCCGGCAGGACGCTTGTGCCGGACGCCGCCGCCTTGATGGTGGCCTCATTGAGCGCGGACTGCGCGCCCGACTGCTGCAGCTGCGCGCTGAACAGCGACGAGTGCGCGCCGTGAAGCTGTCTCAGGATGCCCTCGAACTTGGGCTGGACATCGTTCAGCTCACTTTCGTAGGCGTTCAGCGCGTCGGCCGCCTCCTGATAGGAAGCAGTCACCTTGTCGAGATCGCCAGGCAGCTTGCCGACCCCTCGGCGGAACGCTTCCGCCGCTGACCCCTCCCAGCAGGCGTCGAAGGCAGCACCGCGCAGCCCTTCGGCCGTGCTCTGGGCCTTGCGCGCAACGGTTTGAAACGTGACCGCCAGCCCGTTGACCGTCCCTGGATCGGCCGCGAGCAGATCGGTCGCCCGCGGGTCGTCTCGTAGATCACCACTCATTTCAGCAAGCTCCCTTCAGCGCTCGATCGGGATTGTCAGTTGCCGTCGCTTCGATCAGACCATCGCGCTGCGGATGTTGTCCTCGGTGTTCTGATACTGGATCCCGGCGTGCGCGAGCAGCTGGCTGATCCCGTCAAGCGCTTCCTTGAGACTCGCCGCGGAGCGATTCCACTCCTCGTAGCGCTCGTTGAACGCACCAGAGGCAGCACCCGACCAGTCCGGACCGACAATGCTCGAAACGTGACTCTGCAACTGCGAAAGCTGCTCCTGAATGCTCTCCGAGCCCCCAGTCACGTGCGTCGACAGACCCTGAAGATCCTCCGAAGTGACCTTGATAAGACTCATGCTTCCTCCTTAGGGGCACCGCCCCAAATAGCCGATTTACCCGGACCGCCAACGCGACCCAACACCACTATCCGCCTACATCCCACCGGGACAAAGCCCCCCCGGTGTGAACCTCACCACCCCCCGGCTCACCCGCACGCGTCGGCGACGTAGGAGTCGCTGGTGCCGTACTCGGCGGCCGCCGTGGCGAGCCGGTCCGCGACCTTCAGCATGTCGCCCGCGATCATGCCCACTCCCGTGTGCCAAGCATTCAGGAAGCTGCCGATTTCGCTCTGCAGTGCGCTGCCGCCGACCATGCCTTCGAACGTGGGCGTGAGGCGGTGCATGTCCGACAGCTCTTCGTGGAGAAAGTCGATCCTGCCCTCGAGCGCCTTGAGCGTGTGTGGGTCAACCGTGAACGTGCTCATCTTCAGCTCTCTTTCCGGATCGCCGTCGCTTCGATCAGACCATCGCGCTGCGGATGTTGTCCTCGGTGTTCTGATACTGGATCCCGGCGTGCGCGAGCAGCTGGCTGATCCCGTCAAGCGCTTCCTTGAGACTCGCCGCGGAGCGATTCCACTCCTCGTAGCGCTCGTTGAACGCACCAGAGGCAGCACCCGACCAGTCCGGACCGACAATGCTCGAAACGTGACTCTGCAACTGCGAAAGCTGCTCCTGAATGCTCTCCGAGCCCCCAGTCACGTGCGTCGACAGACCCTGAAGATCCTCCGAAGTGACCTTGATAAGACTCATGCTTCCTCCTTAGGGGCACCGCCCCAAATAGCCGATTTACCCGGACCGCCAACGCGACCCAACAGCAGTATCCGCGCAGAACCCGCCCGCGCAAAGCCCCCCCGGTATGAAGCTCACCACCCCCCCACGGGGTGTGAACCTCACCACCCCGTGGCGCGCTAGCTGAGCGCCTTGGTCTCCGCGCGAAGCGTCGCCTCCGCGGCGGCGATCCGCGCGCGTGCGGTTGCGTAGCGGACCTTGCCGCGTGCCCGCGCAGCCGCCGAGAGCGACCCGTACAGGAGGGCCAGCCGCTTCAGCGTTGCGTCGATCGACTGCGCTTGCGTGGCGCTTCTGGTCACGGCCGGGAGCGCGGCGAAATGCCGCACGCCGTTCGTGTAGGCGTGCTGCATCCCGGCTGCGACGGTAGCCTCCGCGCTGGCCGTGCGCGCGGCGTCGAGCCGGGAGATGTCCGTGCGTTGCGCCGCCGCGACCGGCGTCAGGACCGCCACGACCTGCGCCGCCTGCGCCGCCAGCGACAGGGTCGGCGTCGTTCTCCGCGGCGGCGGACGGCTCGCACCGCCGCTTCCGACCAGCACGCCCAGCACGATCGCCACCGCCATTGCGCTCAGCACGGCGGCGATCGCAACGCCACGATGGATCGGCGGCTTCGACGGTCCGGCGGGTGCTTCCTGCTCGAGGTCGTGGCGGCGCGCGAGGCGGTGGATCGTCGGCCGCCCCCCGGGCGCCGGGATCGGCGCCGCTGGATCCGGGGTGGGTATGCCATCCAGCGTCGGCGCGGCGCGGCGCGGCGGCACCTCGCCGCCGGGCGCAATCAGGCCACCGCCGCCCGCCGCCTCACCGCCGCCCGCCGCCGGACCGCCCGCCGCCTCAACGCCGCCCGCGGCCGGACCGCCCGCTGCCTCAACGCCGCCAACCGCCGGATCATCCCCCGCCGGCACACCGTCCACGAACAGGGCGGGCGCCAGCGGACGACCCGCCACGGCGCTCTCCATGACCGGCAGCCGGGCATCCCGCCGCCAGCGCGGGCCCAGCAGCTCGAGTACGACGTCCTCGAGCTCCTCCCACGCCACTTCGGCGCGGGGGTAGCGGTCCGCGGGATCCTTGGCGAGCATCCGCTCGAGCCACGCCTCGATCCGCGGGTCGACGTCGGGGGACACCGAGCGGACCGGTGGTATCGGCTCGTGTACGTGCCGGTAGAGGACCGCCACCGGCGTGTCCTTCTCTTCGAACGGGACGCGGCCGATCAGCAGTTCCCACGCAACGATCCCAAGCGAGTAGAGGTCCGCCGCCGGCCCGACCTCACGGCCGAGCGCCTGCTCCGGCGCCATGTACGCCGGCGTGCCGATCGTCGTCCCGACGGCGGTCACGACCGGTCGGGTGACGGCGTCGGCGTACGCTCGCGCGACGCCGAAGTCGGCGATCTTGACACGGCCGTCGGCCGTTACCAGCAGGTTCTCGGGCTTGAGGTCGCGGTGCACGACCGAATGGCTCTGACCGTGGGCGAGGCCCGCGAGCACGCCTTCGAGCACGCCGGCAATCTGCGCGAGCGTCAGCGTCCCGACGTAGGGGCGCAGCGACCCCTGGGACAGATACTCCATCGCGATGAACGGGACGCCGTCGTGCTCGAAGTACTCGTGGACGGTCACGATGTTGGGGTGGCTCAGCGAGCCGGCGACCCGCGACTCCTCGGCGAAGCGGCCCGCGAAGGTCGGGTCGACAGCGGCTTGGAACGGCGCGAGCTCCTTGAGCGCCACCCGGCGGCGCAGATCGCGTTGGTGGGCGAGATACACCACCGCCGCCCCTCCGCGCCCGATGACCTCGAGCAGGTCGTAGCGACCGACGGTTCTGAGCGGCGCTGCGGTCATCGCTGCGGCGGATCAGGAATCGAGGTCATAAGCGTGTAATTTGCAGGCACATTTTGGAATTCGGCCAGTCTCGCGTAGAATGCATGATCCCGTTGCGGAGACTAGTCCTGCTGCGCGCACGGGTGTTAACCCCTTCGACTCTCCCCCCCAATAAATGCCGATTGCTATCAAAGAATGGGCCGTGACCGTACGGGCGCTCGCCGAAGGCGAGCAGCTCCTCACCCTTCGCAAGGGCGGTATTCGCGAGCCCGAGAAGCACTTCAAACTCGAATACGAGCGATTCTTCCTCTACCCCACGTTTGACCATCAGTGCTCAGACCTGGTTCGGGAGTCCCATCAGCCAGAGCTGACGAGGGCGCTCGAAGAGGGCGTCTGGAGCGACGGCGAACCGCCGCCGCATGCACTCCATCGAGACGGTGATATTCCCCAGCCCGACCGGGTGCGAATTCGCGCCTGGGCTGAGGTCGCCGCTCATTACACGATCACCGACCGCCGCGCAGTCGATGCGCTGTCGCCGTTCTATGTCTGGACGACCGATTACGCAGAGAAGCGGCTGGCGTGGAAACGTCGCCATCCGCTGCACGTTGTGCTGCTGCGGACGTATCGGATCCCGCGCCCGGTGACGGTCAAGGTCCGCGAGGACTACGGCGGCTGCCGGTCGTGGCTGGAGCTGACACGCGAGCTGCCTTTCGAGGGCACGCCGGTCCTGTCCGACGACGAGTTCGACCGCGCCTCCGAGGAGATCGCGGCGATCGCGTCCGATTGCCAGCCGGTCCTGGTCTGAGCGCCCACTCCTCCGTGCCGCGAAGCGGCGGCGCGGAGGAGAGACGACCGCCAGATGGCCTGGGTTGAGTCGGTTTCGCCTTCGTTCCGGGCGCGACACGAATCGCAGGACACAGACGACGCCGATCGCGTTCTGCACTCGCTCGAGCTGACGCGCGACCGTCTCGAGCGGGTCTTCCCGAAGACGTCGGGTGGGCTCACCGTGGTGCTGCACTCATCGACGCTCGCTGTCTCGCTGACGAACCCGATGCTCCCGCTGGCGTGGTTCGCGACCGATCCGGCCGCCCGGCGCTACGTAGCCGGCTGGGCGGGCGCCGGCGAGCTCCACGTTCTCTCGCCGGCCGCACTGAAGGCGCGTGCATCGAACGTCCCGGGATCGCACGAGATGCTCGCGTTGGCACCGGCGGCTCTGTATGCGGGGCGCGTCATCCATGAGAACAATCATGATCTGCCGCGCCGGCTGACGCCCCGACGGATCGCGCTCGAGCTCCGCTGGGCCTGGCTGCTCGAGGGCGCCGCGCGGTGGTTCGCGGGCCAGACCGAGCATGCCCGCCCCGCGATCGCGCGGCGTCTGCACGACGGAGGCAAGCCATCCTTTCCGCCAGGCCTACGCGATGCGGCCCTCCTCGGCGGAACGGTGATCGACCTGCTCGTGCGCGAGGAGGGCGAGCAGCGAGCCGTCCGGCTCGCCTGCCGCCTTCATCCCCAGGGATCACGCGTAGCCCTCACTCAGGCCTTCCACGGGCGCGCAATCGTCCACACCGAAGGAGCATGGCGCTCACATCTCGCGCGGATGGCGGGCGAGCGCTGACGGCGCTCAGGCCGCCTCGCCCACGAAGACTGCCCATTCCGGGTCCCGCGGCCTCGCCGACCTCCGGCTGCGCGGGCGCGCCGGCTTCGTGATCAGCACGTGCACATCCTGGATCCGGCGCTCCGCGAAGCCGCCCTCGCTGTAGCAGAGGTACATCTTCCACAGGCGCCGGAAGCGGCGGTCGTAGCCGAGGTCCTCGAGCTGCGTGGTCGCGGCCTCGAAGCGCTCGCGCCAGCACCGCAGCGTGCGCACGTAGTGCGGGGTGATGTCCTCGACGTCGACGGTGCGGAGCACGCCGGTGCGTGCGACGCAGCGATCGATGACCTCGAGCGAGGGCAGGCACCCGCCGGGGAAGATCAGGTCCTTCATGAAGCTGCGACCCTCCTTCTCGACCTCGTACGCGCTGTGGTCGATCGTGATCGCCTGCAGCAGCATCGCCCCGTTTGCCTTCAGCAGTTGCCCGCAGCGGCGGAAGTAGGTGTCGAAGTAGCGCCAGCCGACGGCTTCGATCATCTCGATCGAGACAAGCTTGTCGTAGGACCCTGTGAGGTTGCGGTAGTCCTCGAGCAGGACCGTCACGCGCTCCTCCAATCCCGCCTCGCGCACCCGTTCGACGGCGAGGTCGTACTGCTCGCGAGAGATCGTGGTCGTGGTCACGCGAGCGCCGTACTTGCCGGCCGCGTGGACGGCGAGTCCCCCCCACCCTGTCCCGATCTCGAGTAGGTGGTCGTCGGGACCGAGGTCGAGCTTGCGGCAGACACGGTCGAGCTTGGCCCGCGACGCCTCCAGCAGGGTGGCCTCGGGCGAGGGAAAGTAGGCCGCCGAGTACATCATCGTCTCGTCTAGGAAGGTCGCGAACAGGTCGTTGCCGAGGTCGTAATGGGCCGCGATCTGGCGGCGGCTGCGCCGGATCGTGGGGGCGTGCACACGCCGGGTGACGCGCTGGATCGGGAGCCTGATCGGCGCCAGGCGGGCACGCAGCTTGTCGAGCGCGGCGACGTTGCGCGCGGCGATCCTGGTCAGCACGACGAGGTCGTCGCATTCCCACAGTCCATCTGCGTAGGAGGACGCCATTCCGTAGCTGCCGCGCAGCCACTCCCGCCACGCCCGCGGATCGCGAATCGTCACCGTGGTCGCCAGCGACGATGGCTCGCCGAACCTGAGCGTGTGGCCATCCGGCTCAACCACCGTGAGCTGGCCACCGCGGAGCTGGTGGAGCAGGCGGACACCCACGGCTCGGGCAAGATTCATCGCGTCGCCTCCCGAGGATGGGGTTGCACGGGTATGCCCTTCAGCCGCAGTCGCAGCGCCTGCGCGTAGATCGCCGCGCTGACCTTCATCGACATCGGCGGCCCCCCGAACAGGATCGCCGTCAGCGCCCGCCCCGACAGCGGCCGGCGCTCGAGCGCGAGCGTTGCGTCGAACTCCCGCCGGCCGCCACGGTCGGCGCCGATCGAAACCTCGAGCCGCTCGCCCGGCGGGCTCAGGCGCAGCTCGTACTCGTAGTCGAGCTCGAGGAACGGCGAGACGTGCAGCTCCTTGGCGTGCCGGCTCGTGAGCTCACGCGAGACGTACGCGTGCCGCTCGCCCCAGGGCGTGTTGGTGACCTCGGCCACCACCGCCTGCACCTGCTCACCCGCCGGGTCGAAGCAGTAGTAGAAGCTCACGGGGTTGAAGCAATGGCCGAAGCAGCGGAGGTTCGTGAGCACGCGCACCGGCCCCTCCGGACGGTAACCGGTGCGCTCGAACACAAGCCGGCGAATCGCCACTTCGAGTGGCACCTCGGGGTCGCCAAGGTAATCCGAGCGCCGGAACCAGCCGAGCGCCGGTCGCCGGGCCGACCACAATCGGTGCCCGTCGAACAGCTCCGGCAGCTCGCCGAGGTCCAGGTACATCATCAGCACCCGGTACCGGAACGCGTGCACGCGCGGCTCGGAGCGGCGATGGGCGACGACGCCCTCGTAGATCGCGCTGGCGCCGCTCATAGCCGGCCTCCAAGTGGCGTGCAGGTCCGCATTGCGCTTACGACCCCGTCCTCGTGAAACCCCCAGCCCCAGTAGGCACCGCAGTAATGAATCCGATCGATGCCGTCGATCTCGATCCGGCGGCGTTGGGCCTGCATGCCCGCAGAGGTGTAGACCGGGTGTGCGTAGTTCCAGCTACCCAGCACCCGGGCGGGCTCGATGCGGTCGGTCAGGTTGAGTGTGACGCACAGTTCCTCCTGCGCGCTCAGGCTCTGCAGGCGGTTCATGTGGTAGGTGACACTCGAACCGCCAGCGGCCCCGTCCATCGGGGCCCCGTCCATGGGGAGGTGGTAGTTCCAACTCGCCCAGGCGCGGCGCCGGCGTGGCAATAACCGTCGATCGGTGTGCAGCACGACCTGATTACGCTGGTATGGGATCGCGCCGAGGATCTCGCGCTCGCGGTCGCTCGGATTGCTCAGCATCGCGAGCGCCTGATCGGAGTGCGTGGCGATGACCACGCGATCGAATCGCTGCGGCTCACCCCGGCCAACTGTCACCTCGACGTGCTCGCCGACGCGGGAGATCGCGCTGACGGGCTGCGAGAGCCGGATGCGGTCCGTGAACGGCGCTGTCAGCCGTTCCACGTAGCGGTGCGAGCCGCCGACGATCGTGCGCCATCTCGGCCGGCTGCCCAGCCCGAGCATCCCGTGGTTCTCGAAGAACTGGGCCAGGAAGCGGGCCGGGAAGCTCCACATCTGACGGGGATCCGCCGACCAGACGGCGGAGGCCTGGGGAACGATCAGTCGCTCGACGAACTCACGCGAGTAGGAGCGCTGCTCGAGGTAGTCGCGCAGGGACGGGCCGTCACCGTCGCTCGCCAGCAGCTCGCGGGCCTCGCGCTGGAAGCGGCGCACGTCGGCCAGCATCCGCATGAATGCCGGTGAGGCAAGGTGGCGGGGGTTCGCGAACAGTCCACGCAGCGAGGTGGAGCTGTACTCGAAGTCGTGGCCGTCGGAGACACTGAAGCTCATGTTGCTCGCCTGCGTGGGGACGCCGAGCTTGCTGAGGAGACGCTCGAAGTTCGGGTAGTTGCGGTCGTTCATGACGATGAAGCCGGTGTCCACGTCGTAGGCGCCGTCCGCCGCGTCCACACGTACGGTGTGGGTGTGGCCGCCGATCCAGTCGGCCGCCTCAAAGATCGACACGTCGTGCTCTCGGTGCAGCAGGTGGGCCGCGACGAGGCCGGAGACCCCCGCGCCGACGATGGCGATTCTCATGACGGAACGTATACGTCGCGCGCCGCCGGGCGGTTCAGCGCCTGAGACAGCTAGGGTTCGCCGCCGTGAGCTCTGACCCGATCCGCACACAGCCTGTCAGGCGCGCAACGCTCGCGACGCTGATCCTGCTGCTGATCCAGTTCGCACTCGGGACCGTGGCCAACTTGTACGTCACGATCCCGGCGCACCACCCGGGCGCCCACCCCAGCAACTACTTTTCCGGTTCGTTGCGAAGCCTCGGTTGGGCGCTCCACCACTCAGCGCTCTCACTCGCCGCGCACAGTGGGCTCGGACTCCTCCTAGTCCTCGCCGCCATCGGTCTCCTTGTCCAAACCCGTCGTCTGCAACGCCCCAGGCTCTTCGCAGCGGCGGCGCTCGGCGCGCTATGCGTGATCGGCGCCGGGTTCAACGGTCTGAGCTTCCTCGACGACGGCAAGAACGTCAACTCCCTGATCATGGCGCTGCTGTTTGCGCTCGCCATGCTCTGCTATCTCTCGATCATGTATGCCACGCCTGCCGGCACCTCCGCTGCGGCGGGACGATAGGCACTACGGGACCCCACCCGGGCCGTGTGCCAGACTGGGTTGGTGCCGTTTCCGCACGGACAGGCTTCGGCTGTTCCCGCCGGTACGCGTTTCAGCGGCCGCTGGCGCTATGACCGCACCGCCGGGCGCGGCATCGCGCTCTGCTACGACCGGAGCGTGATCGGACCGCCGGCGGCGAGGCTCCAGGACGTTCATGCGGGGGGGCGTCTCACGGGCCGCTGGCGCTACCACCGCGCCACCGGGCGCGGCATCGCGCTGAGCTACGACCGGGGCGAGAGCGGACCGCCGGCCGCGACTCCGGCGCGCCCCGAGCCCAGATCGCCGCTCGTCACCCAGTCTCCGGTCGTGCGCGTACTTTGCTACTGCGGAGAGGAATTCACCTTCGAAGGCGACTCGGGCAGCTGCCCGGGCTGCGGCGAGCTCGCCGAATGGCGGACGATGGGTGTGGTCGAGCGCGAGATGCGCTCAGACCTCGATGAGCTGCTGCGCAACCCCGGGCAGGGCGCCGACCCGCGGCCCTAACCATTGGCTCCGACGACCTTGAAGTCCTTGTTGAGGAAGATGTGGTGGGGCCAGTTGACGCCGATGTTGTGGACCTCGTACTCGCCGTTGCTCAGCTGCACGACTCGATCGACGACGCCGCCCGGGTAAGCCAGCTAGGCGGCTTCGGTGGCCCTGTTCGCGGTGGTTCCGCTGAGGATGGTGCCGGTCCCTTGCTTGTAGCTGGCCGGGATCTGACCAACGGTCTTCGATGTGTCGCCCGTGCCGCGCTTGAAGGCGGCTACCTGGGACGCGGTCTTGGAGTTGGGCTTGGGCGGTCCCACGATGACCTTCGTGGCCGTGATCGTGGTGTTGTCGTCCGTTCCCAGCACGAGGACGGTCTTGCCATTGGTGACAGCGCTCTTGGACGCTGCGGTCGTACCCTTCTCGTATTTGATGGACGATGTCTCCTTGATCGTCACCTTCCCCCCAGTCGGGGTGGACAGCGTGAATCCCGACGTGGACACGCTGCTGACCTTGCCGATCGATCCGCCTGCGGCCGGTCCAGACCGAGCGTTGGACCCCCCGCTACCCAGCCCTGATGTTGTCGAGGCCGTAGTCGCGGTTGTGGCGGCGCCTGAGCCGGTGCTGGCGGTTGCGCTGACCATGCCGTAGGCACCGCCGCCGACCGCGATGGTCGCGGCGCCGATGGCGATCGACCTGGTGAGTCTCCGGGTGAACATGGATTGATCCCTTTTGTCGTCTGTTGATTAGTGGCTTGCTCCTACGGTGCCCCAACATGCTGAGAAACACCTGAGAGAGATCTGATCATGGGATCAATGTCGCCCCCGCACCTGAGGGACGCCCCGGAAGAAGCTGAGACCTTGCTGAGCGAGGTGGCGCGAACGCTTTCGTCCGTCGCTGAGGATCAGGCCCGGGTCGCGGGCTCCTCGGGGAGCCCGGCGCGCTTGGCGGCCTGCACGATCGGCAGTGTCACCGTGAACACCGCCCCGCCATCGGGGGCGTTGCCCGCGTGCACTTCGCCGTGGTGGGCTTGCACGATCGCCTTGACGATCGCCAGGCCGAGACCGGCTCCGCCACGACCGCGGGCTCGGCCCCCCTCGGTGCGCCAGAACCGCTCGAACACGCGGTCTCCGGCATCGGCCGGAAGGCCGGGTCCGTGGTCGCGAACTTCGAGCACGGCTCGCTCATCGTCAGCTCGAACGGTGACTTCGATGGGCTTGGTCACGTAATCATCGCCGCCGGTCGTGAGGCCCCGCACCTTGTCGGCGGTCGCATCCCGGGCGCTCAGAAACAGGATCGGCACGTCAGCATGCTCGGCCGAAAGCCGGCGCGCGACCTCGAACCCCTCCATGTCGGGCAGCATCACATCGAGCACCATCACATGCGGACGCCACCGGCGAACCTGGTCAAGCGCCTGCTTGCCGGTCGCGGCGGCCTCAACCCCGAACCCGTGATGGCGCAACGCCATCGAGATCACGTCAACGATGCTCGGCTCATCGTCCACGACCAGCACGCGTACGAGTTCCGCTTGATGCTCCACGCTGCCAATTATCCAGAGCGAACCTGAGAGAAGCCTGAGAGAACCCTCGGCCAGATAGCGAGCTCGGGCCGAGAGCGCGTCAGCGCTCGCTGAACTCCGGAGGCGTCGCAACCAACGGACGGAAGCTCAGGCCGTTATCACAAATTGATAACGGCGAGCGGTGGCCGGAGGACGGGATCCTGCGCTAGACCGCCGAGGGTGCGTACTTAAACGACGCTATATGGTCGTTTAAGTACACGGCCCCCGCCGGAACGCCCGACTTCGCCGCCTCCCGGCGCCACTCCCGATCCGTTTGTCGCGGACACACGAGTTCGAGCAGCCGCCGGACCCGATCGATTATCACTTTCGCACAAACGCGTTGGGGGGCGTTCGCCGGCGGCATGTCATCGATGGGTGCCAGGTAGCGCTGGGTGGGATGAGGGCGCCCACTCGGACGGCACTCATTTCTTGCCGAAACTGAGTAGGGACCCTTCTCGTAGGAGGGTGGCGGAGAAGGCGGGCACGTCGCACCCACCGCCGCGAACACCTCCACCGACCAAGCCTATGAATCCCTCGCCAAAATCGAAGAACTCGCCGCCGGCACCATGTACTTCGGCCACGGAGACCCGTCCACGGCGGGGCCCCGGGCGATCGTCGCAGAGGCCCGCGCCAAGCGGTGACCCCGGCGCGCGCCGCGGAACCCGACCGGCATCGCCGGTGCCTACGAGCTCAGAGACGATGGGTCGTGACGACCGGCGCGACCCGGTCCGACGAGCACCGCCACGCGGCGGATCACCGGCCCATCGGGTCGCCCCGCGGACTCCGGGGTATGCCAATCGGATCGTTGATCGATCAATGAACGAACCGGGCGATCGGCGTGACCCTGCCAGGACAGGAATCGCAGGCCCGTCGTCTCGGCGGTCAGATGAGCAACCTCGGCCACCCCGGCGTAGTGAAAGCTCGGGCCAACGAGCTCAAAGCCAGTCTGCTCACCGACGCTGAGTCCGCCGCCCGCGACGAGCATGCCGCCTTCCGAAAGGTTGAGCACACCACCGCCCTGAGGGGAGCGCCCGATCGGTTGCAGCGTGGCGTGAAGATCTTGCGTATCTCTGATACGCCGATGACGGCGAGCGTTGCGCATCTGAACGCCTCCGAAGGTCGAGGGCCTGCCCACGCAGATCGACAGCGCGACGCGAAACTTGAGGCCTCCGGTGTGGTACGCCTCCCGCACCAGGGCGTGGCGCGCAGCCACGCGGCGGCTAGTGTGGTTGTGATGCAGGAAGCGTTCGTAAAGTCGGTGGCGCTGCGCCCGGCCGTGGATCGTGAACAGCGGGTCGGCTATCCATGGGAGCTCCCGGCGATCGCCGCGCTGTCCGCCGAGCTGACGCTGAACCCGGGCGTGACGTATCTGATCGGCGAGAACGGCAGCGGCAAGTCGACGCTGCTCGAAGCGATCGCGGTCGCCGCCGGCATGAACGCCGAGGGCGGCTCGTCGAACTTCCGGTTCTCCACGCGGGACTCGCACTCCGCTCTGCACGGATCGATCCGCCTCGTGCGCGGCGCGCGCCGGCCTCGGACCGACTTCTTCCTGCGCGCCGAGAGCCTGTTCACGGCCGCCACCTATCTCGAAGAGCTTGCGCAGCTCGACGGTCGCGCCCTCACGCCGTACGGCGGTGGCTCCCTGCACGAGCAATCGCACGGCGAGTCGTTCCTGGCGGTGATGATCAACCGGTTCGGACCGAACGGGCTGTACCTGCTCGACGAGCCCGAAGCAGCGCTGTCGACGCAGAACTGCCTCACTTGCCTGCGGCGCGTCCACGAGCTCGTGTCCGAAGGCTCTCAGTTCATGATCGCGACCCACTCACCAATCGTGCTCGCCTACCCAGACGCAACGATCTACAGCTGCGGCGAGCACGGACTCGAGGAGATCCCCTACGAGGACACCGAGCCGGTCCGGCTCACGACCAGCTTCCTGCAGAGCCGAGAGCGATTCCTGCAACAGCTCTTCGCCGACTGACCAAGACGCGCCGCCGAGGCCGGTTTGGACGGGAGTCGTGCGATGGTGCAGTTGACTTCTCTCTCGGTCGCTGGTATCAATGCGCCAACATTAACAGGGGCTAAAGAGGGGCAACGTTGTGCGCGCATCGATTTCGGCGCGAGCTGACGCTCGTGCGTGGACGGCTTGTGGGTGGCAGCGCGGGATGCTCAGGCCGGCGGCGTTCTTGGCCGCTTTGCTGACGGCCGGTTCTGATCCGGCCACCGCGACGACGGCCACCGCGACGACGGCCAGCACCGGCGGGCGCGCGGGGAACGCCGATACGCAATACGGCGGGCGAACTTTCGTCGCAGCCGCTGCCTTCTGCGACCGTGTCCTGTGCAGCCGCGGCCGATCGCGGCTGCGATGCCTGACCGACTGGCGCGGGATGCTCGCAACGATCACGTTCCTGCGCACGCTCCCGCGACTATCGATCACGCTGACGGAGCGCCCAACCGGCCAGGCGATCCGCGCCTACCTGCTGCAACGCGGCAGGCTCCGGATCCGCAACCGCCTGCTCGCACAAGGCGTGCTGGAACTACCACCCACAATGGCCGAATACCGCAAAGGCCGCCAACGACAAGCGATGCGAACGAACGTCACCCAAGCCGAGCGGCTCGGCATGCACTGCGAGCAACTCGAAACCGAACTCGAACGACACGCAATGGGCGACTGGTTCTGCTCAGAGCCCTGGCAAACAGCAAAATTCAGCGACCCACACCGCACCTGCTGGGTCGTGCTGAACTCAAACAACCGACCAATCGCGCTCGCAAGCGTAACCGTCGACGCCGAAACCGCGATCCTCTGGTCCATCATCACCATCGGCTCCCCCGAACGCTGGCTACTCCACACACAAATCGTCGAAACCCTAATCGGAACCGGCGTCCGCGTACTACTCATCGACGGCCCCGGCGCACTACGCCTAGACCCAGGCCTACAGTACTTCCAACGACGGCTCGGATACCGCATCGCGCACCTCACACTCGCCCGCTAAAACGCGCGGGCGAGCACGCTGGCCGACGGGCCGCTCAGCTCGCCTTGGCGTAGTTGCTGGCCCCGTACCAGTCGACGACCACCACCGGCTCGTCGCCCACGACCCACGCGTCGTGTCCGCTGGGCAGCGAGGTGATATCGCCGGGCTTGGCGATCATCTCGTTACCGTCGTTCATCCTGATCGCGAGCTGACCGCTCACGTGGTACTGGAAGTGCGGCGCCTCGCAGCTGTCGGTCCCAGCGATCGGCTTGACGTCGTTGGCCCAACGCCAACCCGGTTCGAACGTCATTCTGCCCACCTCGGAGCCGCCAATCGAGAGGATCTCAGCCTTGCCGTTGGGAAACTCGCGCGTATCGTCGGGGTGTCCGAAGCTCTTGTGTTCGGTCTCGTGTCTCATGCCGCCTCCTGTGGTTGTGTCATGGGCCGCCATGCTCGCGACCGACCGTCGCCACAGCGTCAAACGAACGTCAAACCGACAACGGTTCCGCGCTCAGCTCCCCAGCGGGATCGTTCCGATGATCCTGGTGCCCTGTCCCGGCGTAGATGAGATGTACAGCTCGCCGCTGAGCGCGTCGACGCGGTCGGTGATGTGCTGCAGGCCGGCTCGCGGCTCAGCTGCGGACTGCTCGAAACCGACGCCATCATCGGCGACCTCGAAGACGAGCTTGCCGTCCCGCTCGGTGATCACGATCGTCGCACGGGCGCCCTCGCCGGCGTGCTTCGCGGCGTTCTGGAGGCCCTCGAGGCAGCAGAAATATGCCGCGGCCTCGACCTCGGGCGCGTACCGACCGGTGGAGTCCAGGTCGATGCGGGCCGGAATCGCAACGCGGTCAGCGGCATCTCGCAGTGCAGCCGTCAGCCCTTCGTTCTCCAGCACCGCCGGGTAGATCCAATGCGCAAGCGTGCGCAGCTCACGCATCGCAGCCTGGAGACTTCCCTTCAGCTCCTCGCACATTCCCTCTGCCCCGTCGGGATCGCTCCGGATCAACGCCCGCAGTAATGAGAGCTTCAGACCGATCAGGGCGAGGTGCTGCTGGACCCCGTCGTGCATTTCGTGCTCGGCCGTCCGGCGCCTCGTGTCCGATGCGGAGGCGATCCGTGTGCTCGCCTCACGCAGGTCGTGATCGTGCCGGCGCAACCCGCCGAGCATCTCGTTGAAGCTGGTCGCGAGAACCCCGAGCCCATCGCCGTCGACCGGGACCGGAGTCGCGAAGTCGCCCCGGCTCACGCGGCGCATGGCGGCCAGCAGTTCGTCGTTCGAGGTGGACGCCGGATCAGCCATGGGTTCTCAGCTCCGAGTGCTGCGTGCGTCCGAGCGGTCCATTCACGGATGCCCGCCGCTGATTGGGATTCCGCATTCTGACGCCGGCCGGCGGCGAGGTCACCCGTGCTGACTCCCGATTTGCGTCACCTGTTCGGGTCACCTCCGCCGGGCATCAAACCGGTGCTGGCACGCATTCCAGCGAAACGTGCAGGAGCAATAATCGGCTCGTGAAGGGGACCACCAAGACCGTCACGGTGATGTTCACGGACCTGACGGGCTCGACCGAGCTCGCCGAACGGGTTGGTCCGGCCGCGGCCTTCAGATTGCGCGAGCTTCACTTCGCCTCGCTCCGAGACTCGATGTCGATCCACCGCGGATCCGAGGTCAAATCGATGGGTGACGGGATCATGGCCGTGTTCGAGAGCGTAATCGACGGGGTCGACTGCGCGGTCACGATGCAGCGGGCGGTGGCGCATCACAACCGGCGGGATCCCGCACGGCAGCTGGGGATGCGAGTCGGGATCAGCGTCGGGGAGGCGATATTCGCCGAGAACGACTGGTATGGAGCCCCCGTCGTCGAGGCGAGTCGGCTGTGTTCTCACTCAGGTGCCGGTGAGATCTTCGTCTCGGATCTGGTCCGGATCATGTCGGGCACCGCCGGCCTGCATCGGCTGGCGCCGCGCGGCGAGCTGCAGCTGAAGGGCATCAGGATTCCCACCGTGGCCTGGGCCGTCGACTGGGACGCGCAGGAGGAAAGCGCTTTACGCGTCGCGCTCGCCGAGGACTCGGTGCTGCTGCGCGAAGGGGTCGCAAGCGCTCTCGAGGACGCCGGGATCCACGTGGTGCTACAGGCATCGGATGCGGACACCGTGATCCGCGCGCTCGACGCCGTTCGCCCGCACGTGGTTGTGCTCGACGTGCGGATGCCACCCACTCACACCACCGAAGGACTCGATGCTGCCGAGCTGATTCGCGCTGAGCACCCCGAGATCGGCGTGCTCGTCCTGTCGGTGTCGGTCGATCCGGTCGCAGCACGCCGGCTACTCAAGAACGTCACGCACGGAGTCGGCTACCTGCTCAAGGACAGGATCGCCGACATGGACGAGCTCACCGCGGCCATCCGCACGGTCGCCAGCGGTGGCTCGGCGATCGACCCAGAGGTGCTGGCCCGGCTCGCGTGAGCGCCCGGCTCGCGTGAGCGCCCGAATCCCGTGAGCGCCCGAACCCGCCGCCGGCTCAGGAACGCAAGTAGGCGAGCACCGCGAGCACTCGACGATGGTCGTCGTGGCCCTCTTGGAGCCCCAGCTTCTTGAAGATCGCCCGCACGTGGCTCTCGACCGTGCGCGGGCTGAGAAACAGCCGCTCACAGATACCAGCATTCGAGCGGCCCTCGGCCATCAGCGCCAGGATCTCGCGCTCACGGCCGCTCATCGCTTCGAGCGGGCCCCCATCCCGTCGGCGACCGACGAGCGCGGCCACAATCTCTGGGTCGACGACCGACCCGCCGGCGCCGACCCTGCGGATCGCATCCGCGAAGGCGTCGAGATCGCTGACCCGGTCCTTGAGCAGGTAGCCGCGCCCCGCATGGCTGTGCTCGAGCAGGCGCACGGCGGCCGCCGACTCGACGTACTGCGAGAGCACGACGACGCCGAGATTTGGATGGCGCTCGCCCAAGGTCAACGCGGCCTGCATCCCCTCATCGGTGAACGAGGGCGGCATCCGGATATCGACCAGTGCCACGTCAGCGCGGAGCGCGCCGGCGCGGCGAACGAGGTCTTCCGCGTTGTCGGTCTGCGCGATCACGTCGAATCCCTGCTCGCTGAGAACCCGGACGAGCCCCTCGCGAAACAGCAGCGAGTCATCCGCGACGATCAGCCGCATCGCGCAGCCTACGCCGCGTGACCGTCGCCCGCGCGCCCGTCCAGCAACGACGTGATCGCGGCCACCGACATCTCATGCTTGGGCACGAACCCGAGCACCGGAGCGTTTCTCAGCCGGGCGCCGAAGTCGGCCGCATCCCGCGTCGACGTCAGCACCACAGCGGGCCGCTGCGCGCTCGCGGCGAGCCGGTTGGCCACCTCGAAGCCATCGATCCCCGGCAGCTGGATGTCGAGCAATACGACGTCCGGGCGCAGGGTGTCGATCGCATCTAGGGCAGACTCACCATCCTCGGCGACCCCGGTGACCACGAACCGATCACCGTTCAGCAGCGTCGAGACGAAGCTGCGGAAGGCTTCGTGATCGTCGACGACGAGCAATGTGTTCACCATGAGGACAATATCGCCGACGACAGCGCTAGTTCACTAAGTGCTAGCACTGAGAAATGCCTCGTTTCTGGTAAGCGAACGGATTCGTAGGCTACGGTGCGGCCCAGTTTTCCTTGGGCAGGACCGGGTTCACCGTATCGCTCCGGGGAGCAGATGCGAAAGGTGTTGACATGATCGACTTGAGTCGTCGCGAGGCTTTGCGGCTTGGCGCGATGGGTCTCTCCGGCCTGATCGCGGGGCCGGTTCTCGCCGGCTGTGGTACGTCGTCCACCGCGACGACCGGAGCCGTTACAGACGTATCCGACAAGCCAGGCATTGCGTTGGCGCCGTTCGACAGCAACGGGCCGGCTGGCGCGGCCACCGGGCTGCCACGTCGTGTCGCCTGGGCCAACACGGCCGACACGCAGATCTTCGTGGCGCTGGGGAACGGGATCGCCGCGGCGGCGGCGGACACCGGTCTCGGATACCTGACCGCCAACGCCGCCGGCGATCCGGCCACGAACATCGGTCAGATCGACACCTTCCTCGCCCGCGGCGTCGGCGGAATGACGATCCAACCCCTCGACGAAGCGGCGCAGACGCCGGTGATGCTGAACGCAATCAGCCAGGGCATCTGCGTGATCGGCATCATCAACCACCCGTGCACGCTGCAGATCGCGGCGAGTCAGTACCGGATCGGTTACGCCCAGGGCAAGGCGGCCGCCGACTACATCACCTCCCATCTCGGCGGCAGAGCCACTGTGTTCAACATGAACCAGGATCAGACCTCGCCACAGCTGGCCCTGCGCAATCAGGGGGTGCTCGCCGGACTGAAGACGGGTGGCCGCCGCGTGAACGTGATCGACCAGTTCGTCTCCGTCGCCGATCAGTCGGCCGCCGGCGCATTCACGTTCATGACAACTGCGCTGCAGCAGTACCCCGGAATCAGCGTCGTGCTCGGCGACGATACGCCCGTCCTCGGTGCCTACCGCGCCTTCGAGCAGACCGGCGCGCTGAAGGAGAGCATGTACTTCTCGGGCGTCGACGGCGATGCCAACTCCCTGGCGCTGATCAAGCAGGGTGGCCCCTACCGCGCGAGTCTGGCGTTCGCGTGGCCGCTGATGGGGTACGGGATGGGCCGCTTCGCGGCCGATTGGATCGACGGCCGGGAGATCCCGCGCGTGATGGTCGCCAACACCACCCTCGTGGATTCACCGGCGGCGGTGGCGGCCTTTGAAGACGACAACGCCGAGCTCGAGGCGACCTTCTCGGATCGCCAGAAATATGAGAACTACTTCCCGCTGCTCGGCAACGTCAGCTACGCGTCCCGGCACACCTTCTGGAACCAGGACTACGTGCCGCGATGATCCGGACTCCAGCGGACGGAAGCCGTCGTCCGGGGCTGGCGCTGGTCGGCCTGTGCCTGTTCGCCGCCTTCAGCCTGGGCTACGGCAACTTCCTCGGCTCGGACAACCTCAACGCGATCGCTCTGTCCTCTGCGTTCGTGCTGATCGCGTCGATCGGCACGATGGCGCTGCTGGTGTCCGGCAACGTCGACCTGTCGATCGGAAGCCAGTACGCGCTGATCTCCGTGGTCACGGCGCTGGTCGTCCTGCACACGGGCTCCGCTCTGCTCGGCGTCGTGGCTGCGCTGTCGCTCGGTCTCCTGCTGGGCCTGGTCAACGGCCTGCTGGTACTGGTGCTCGGAGTGTCGCCGCTGATCGTGACGCTGGCGATGCTCGGCATCTACGGTGGCCTGGCGTACGTCGCGGGAGCCGGCAACACCGTGTTCGGTCTCCCGGGCTCCTTCACCGTGATCGGCAGCGCGACCGTGCTCG
>Ga0302324_100009130_pt1 | contig 20807 bp, 17 predicted proteins | sample Palsa_T0_1_FD_201949 | JGI IMG/M metagenome (GOLD analysis project Ga0302324, IMG submission 201949) | Peat permafrost microbial communities from Stordalen Mire near Abisko, Sweden - Palsa_T0_1 | ecosystem: Environmental > Terrestrial > Soil > Palsa > Peat permafrost | place: Sweden: Abisko...
CGTGGAAAGACGACTTCTCCGTCGACCTGTTCGCGAACCTCGCGCAATACGTTTACTCTTCCAACGAACCGGCCAACGCCTTCGGTAATCCGGACAGCACCCCCGTCGCCGATAAGTATGACACGTTCCTGCTGGCCTGGCAGGCGGGAGCGAAGGTAAACTTCAGAAATAACACATCCTTTCAGGTCGCTCCGACGTACTACAGCTACACGAACCACACAAACCAAGGCTCGTCCGCCAATTTCCAGGGTGACGGCCCGCTGGTTATCCCGACCGGGGGATCGAATCCGGCTCTCTTCGTCGGTTTTAACCAGACGGGAATCAACCAACTGTCGATCATTGACGTGCCGTCGGAATTTGATTGGCAGATGTGGAAGGTGCCCTTCAGCGTCTTTGGCGATTACGCTTACAACACCGAGGCCAAGACCCGCGCCGCCAGAGCCGGCCATGCGGATCAGGGCAACCAAGACCTCGCCTATCAAGTCGGGTTAAGCGCGGGAACGCTGCAAAAGAAGGGCGATTGGAACATCAAGGCCTATTGGCAGCAGAGCGACCAGTATGCGCTGGATCCCAATCTCGTGGAAAACAACGTGTTCGACGGCAGGTTGAACATGCGCGGCCCCGTCCTGACCCTCGGCTACAACTTCACGGACGCGGTCACGCTCGCCTTCACCTACAATTATGGCGTGCGAGTCGATTCCAACGTCGGCACCGGCGGTTCCGCGAACGCGTTCTCGCTCGACCCGCTGCACACCTACTCGTTCTACTATTGGGACCTGCTCGTGAAGTTCTAAGCCCGTCACAATTCGGTTTGGCGGATCAGGCGATTGCGAAACGTCACTTGTTCCCCACGTCCTCCATATTTTGGCGGGGTTGTTCGATCTTCATGAAAACGAGCCGTCCCATGCTCAGGAACAGCCCCGATATGGCTATCGCCGTAAAAAGGCAAAATATTATAAACAGGCTCGTTCTAATCACCCTGCCTATAATTGTTCCTTTAACGACGTCCATGGCTGGCCTTTCAGCGGCGCAAGCGAAGCTACTCGACACCAAGTCTTCTGGCAAGTTGCTCCCGCGAGCGAGGAAAAGCGAGGCAAAAACGAGGTGGCGGCTCAGTTTGAACTGAGCCACTACCCAAAACGACGGCGTGAAGGTTAAAACTTCAGGCTGAAGTCCACGTAGAAGTGGGTCGCATACTGCAACGGAAGACCCGCCGGATCTCCCTCCGCGCCCTGGCCCGCGGTGCCGATGGTCTGATCGATCCGCCTGGCGTGCGATCCCTGGATGATGATCGAGAAGGCGTCGGTGAACATGTAGCTGGCTTGCAGGTAGAACCCTTCCATATTCAGACGGCCATCGAAGATATCATCGTCTATGATATTGGGATCGAGCGCAAACTGCTCGCTATGCTGCCACCAGCCCATCACTTGGAAATCCCCCTTTTTCTTCATCTCCCCGATACTGGCGCCGACCTGATAGGCCTGGTTTTCGTTTTGCTTATCCGGATGCCCCGCCTGAATCGCGCGCGAACCGCCCTCCGTGTTGTCGGCGAATTCGCCGAACACTTTGAATGGCGTGTTCCACATCTTCCAGCCGAACTCGACGGGGATATCGACGACGCAGAGAGCATTTACAGCGATCGTGTTGAAGTTGATCCTCGCGAGATCGGTGTTCTTATCCAGCAGCAGTTGAGGTAGATTCTCGGGGCCGTCGCCATTGAACGTGCCGCCGAATATGCTTCCGTCGCCGGCGTAGTTATAGAGCGTCGGAGCCACTTGAAGGTAGATGTCCTTGGTAAAGTTCGCCTTTGCGCCGAGTTGCCAGCCGAGCAGCCAGAGATCCTGCTTGTCCGCGGTCTGCGTGCCGAGGCCTGCATTGTTCAAATTGTCCTGAACCACGTCCTCGTAAATAAACTGCCCGAAGTTTCCAAAGAGGTCCACCGTGACTCCTTCCCTTGCCGGCGCCGGCGCAACGGCGTTCTTCCCATCCTTGCCGGAGGCGGCCGGGTCCTTCCCCCCCCAGGGGCCGAGGGTAAACTTAAACTGCTCGGCAATGCCTTCGGGATAGACATCCGGGTCCCAAACCATCCGCGAAGTGATGAACGGGTTCGGAAGTTTGCCGGCTTCGAGCACGGCCCACGGAAACGGGGTGTATTTCGCATAGACCTGGCCGAAAAAGACCGTGTCCTGAAAGTTCACACTGGTAACCACACTGCCATACTTCACGCCCGTTACGACCGTGGTTTGCGTCGTCTTCGCCGTTTTCCCACTGCCGGTCGTCACGGACACCGTCCCGAAAGTGACGCCCGTCACTGCCAGCCCGCTATTTGCAACCGCTTTGTCGAATACTTCCGCGTCACTGGAACCCGGGGTGGGAACGATCGTTTTTCCTCCCGGTATCGTAATCGAACCTGGGATCGTGGACGTTGACGTTGTCGCGGAGGTTGACGTTAGCGGTGTGGATACCGTCGAATTTCCGCTGCCGAACGTGTCGTTGGCGGAATGGGAACTGTTGTTGCCCTCCAACAGGACGCCGATCATGAAATTGTCCGTCAACTTGATGTTGGCCCCCAACCGCAGGCGATAGCGAAAGCGATCCTGCTCGCCGTGGTCGTTGCCGACCACATCGATGTCGTTGTGGAAGTAGCGCAGCCGCAATTCGCCGAAGAGATCAATCTCGCTGACGGGGCTGGAGATGCTCCATTTCGTCGCGGGAGCCGGAACGCTCTGCTGCTCCATGTCCTGACGGACCTGGTCCGCGTCTTTCTGAGTCAGCAGCTTCTTCTGAACCAGCATGTCCAGCAGTGCGCTGTCTTCCTGCGCATGAACGACAGTTGTGGCCAGGCCAATTGCCGCGGCGAATAGCGCGACGCGCCAGGGGGTGTTGATCGATTTCATTTTGTGTTTTCCTTTCTTCTGAAGGGTTTTCGGCGTTCAGAAAATCAGCTTATGGCCGAAGAGTCTCCAAATTTATTGTAACGATTGGAGGTATGAAATGTTACAAACATGTTAAGAAGCGGAGCACCAAGAGGAGTGCCGCCATGATATTGACGCCCACCGGTTCTGTGCGACCTTTAGTCGTGAAGAGAATCGTGGCGTTCGCCTTTATTTTGCTGGCGTATGGCGGCCTCCTGAGAGCCTCGGCCGTTGCCATAGCGAGCCCGGATACGGCCCAGACTTACGCCTTCAGCACGATAATCTGGAAGCAGTTGCGCTGGGAGCCAGCCGCCCACATGCTGGTGGCGTCCATCACTTTCAGCAATTATGAATACGTCTCAAGCTTCGAGCCGCGCGAGGACGAACGCTTCGATTTCGCCTTTCCCGGCGTCACGTTCGATCGCGCGACTGGAATTTTTTACGCGCGCGACCATCTCGGCAAGAGCATCCCGGTCGCCGAGCTCAAGCATGAATGGTTTTTCCCTGTTATCGCATTGCTTCCCGACGCACGGATCTCCATCTACAAACGCAGCGGAAAGGTGAAGGTGGAGCTGACCGCGGATTCAGAACCGATACCGGGCGAGCGCTGGGTGGAACGGGACGAAGCGCAGGTCTTGCCCGGGTTTTAGGCATGGCGGGCGGCCTGCCTTCCATGGATGAAGAGGTAAGCCGCCGGGACAATAAAGACCGTCAATACGACGGACACCGCCAGGCCCCCGATGATGGAGCGCGCCAGGGGCGCGTACGCTTCGGTGCCCGTGCCAATTTTCGCCGCCATCGGAATGAGGCCTATGAGTGTCGCCAGGGAGGTCATGAGGACCGGGCGCAACCGCACGCGGCAGGCCCGTGACACGGCTTCGCGCAACGGGGTGCCCTCCTCGCGCAGCCGGTTGGTGAATTCCACGATGAGGATGCTGTTGGAAACGACAATGCCGACCATCATCACCACGCCCATCAGCGACATGACATTGAGTGTCGTGCCGGAAACGAAAAGCATCATCAGCACACCGGCGAGGCCCGTCGGCACCGCCAGCAGAATCAAAAACGGGTCCACGAATGAGCGGAACTGCGCCACCAGGATCAAATAAACCAGGAGCGTGGACAGAAGCAGCCCCAGGCCGAAACTGTTGAACGACTCGCGCATCGCCTGCACCACGCCGCGCACCGTAACGGTCATGTTTTCCGGCAGATGCGTTTGGTCAACGATCTTTTGCACGCCGGCGTAAAGCCTGCCCAAGTCTTCACCTTTCGGTGAAACATACACGTCCACTGTCCTGCGTATCTGGTAGTGATCCACCTCGGTCGGAGTGAGGATGTGCGAGATATGCACCACGGAATCCAGCCGGGTCGGCTGCTTGAGCATGGGCGCCCGCAACGGCATCGCGCCGAGGCCCGCGATGTTCCTGACCAGGTTTTCGGGATACTGCACGGTTAGGAGGTAGTTGTTGCCGGTCTTGGGATCGATCCAATAGCTCGGCGCGATCATGCCGTTGGAAGTCAACCCCGTTATTAGGCTATCGACCACCTCCCTGGCGTTCAGGCCCAATTCACTGACCCGCTCGCGGTCGATATCCACTTTCAGCGAGGGATAATCGACGTCCTGGGGCACGAGCACGTCGCTCACACCCGGCAGGGCGCGCGCTTGCTGCGCGATCTTCGAGGCGATTTCATGGTCGCTCTCCATATCCATGCCGCTGACCTGAATGTCCAGCGGGGCGGGCACCCCCTGGTTCAGAATCGCATCCACAAGGCCGCCGGTCTGAAAATAGGTGCTGACCTGCGGCAAATCCCGCCCGAGCCGGGCGCGCACCCGGTTCATATAAGTAAAACTGTCCACTTGGTGGCTTTCGCTAAGGCCGACCTGCACAAAAGCGGTGTGCGGCGCGGAATTCGGGGTCAAGATCGATGAGAAACCGGGCGTGATGCCGATGTTGGAGACAATGATCTTCAGGTCGTGCTTGGAGACCACTTCGCGAACGATCTGTTCCACCTGGCCCACGAGCAGATCCGTCAGTTCTATCCGTGAGCCGGAGGGCGCCTTCACGTTGATGACAAACTGGCCGGGATCCGTGCGTGGAAAGTAGGATTTGCCGATGAACGGATAGAGCGCCAGGCTGAGCACGAAAATGGCGGTGATGCCGAACACGGTGGCCAGCGGGCGCAGCAACGCGAGGCCCAGCAAGGCCTCGTAACGGTCGAGCATTCCGTTGAATTTCCGGTTGAACCAGGCATTGAAACGCCGCCCCCATCCCGGCCGCCCGGCGGGTTCCTCCGCGTCTCCGTCCGCCTGGTGCGCTTGATGCGCCTTGATCAAATTCGCGCAAAACAGCGGCACCACCGTCATCGCCACCAGGTAGGACGCAAAGAGGGATAGCACGACGCAAAGCGCCAGCGCCGAAAACAGGAACTTGCTGACACCGTAGAGAAAAGTGACCGGGAAAAAGACCACGGCTGTGGTAAGCGTAGCCGCGAGAACGGGCAATGCCACTTCCTCTCCGCCGCGTTCGGCGGCAACCACGGGCGGCTCACCCAGTTCCAGGTGCCGGAAAATGTTTTCCAGGACCACCACCGAATTGTCGATGAGCCGCGAGAATGCCAGCGCCAGGCCGCCCAATATCATCGTGTTCACGCCACTTCCACCCAGCGCGAGCGCGATGAACGTGGCCAGCGCCGAAAGCGGTATGGACAGAAACACCGCGACGGTGGCCCGCATGCTGCCCAGAAAAACCAAAATCATCAACCCGGTGAGCACCATGCCAAGAGCGCCTTCATGAATCAGGTTCTCGATGGCCGTCTTCACAAAAACCGACTGGTCGAACACCACCTCGGTGACCAATCGCTTGGGCACGTCCAGCAGGTGGGCAACGACCCGTTTGACGCCGTCGACCACGGCTATCGTGTTGGCGTTCCCGCCCTGCTTCAATACCGGCAAATAGACCGACGCCTGCCCGTTGACCCGCACCTTGTTCACCTGGATTTGCGAGGCATCCTCGGCCTTGCCCACGTCGGCCACCATCACCGATGCCTCGCCCACCGTCTTGAGCGGCAGCATGTTGATGTCCTTTATGAGGTTGATCTGGCTGTTGGCATAGACGTTGTAATCATACGGCCCGATTTTCACGTCCCCCGCCGGCAGGATGAGATTGGATTCATTCACGCCGCGCACCACGTCCATGACGCTCAAGTTGTGCGCCTCCAATTTGAGAGGATCCACATAGACCATGATCTGCCGATACCGGCCGCCGAAGGCTGGCGGCTCCGACGCCCCCGGCACGCCCGCCATCTGGTTGCGGATCGTAAACTGGCCGAGGTCGCGCAACTGCGCCTCGCTCAAGCCCTCGCCCTTGAGCGTCACCAGGCACACCGGCAGGCTGGAAGCGTCGAACTGCATGACGATGGGGGGCAGCGTCCCCGGCGGCAGATACCGCAGGCTGGCCATCGCCAGGTTGGCGATGCCGGTCACATCCGAATCGGGATTGGAGCCGGCCTGAAAGTAGACTTTGATCAGGCTCACGCCCGTGAGCGAACGCGATTCCATGTGGTCGATGCCCGACGCCAGGGTGAACATCCGCTCGAACTGCCCGGTAATGTCGTTCTCAATCTGCTCCGGAGGCATGCCGGAATAAAACGTAGCCACAACCACCACGGGAATATCGATCGGCGGAAACAAATCCACCGGCATCCGCACCAGGCTCGTCACCCCCACCACGCAGGTGATCAGGCAGATGACTATAATCAGATACGGATAACGTATGGCAAAACGGGACATCGCGGCGTTTAGAGACCTGGATTCGCGACCGCGGTTCGCAGTTTTTCCAGCGAGAATTCGGAAGAATGGCACAGCGAAATGATCGCTTGTTCCTTTTCCTTCATGCGCGCGGCGACGGCTGGAATCTCCGCGGCGAAATCGAGGGGAACCGTTTGGAAACCGTGCCGGTCGCCGTGAAGCAGATCGCCCGATTTTATCTTCAAGCCGGCGATCTCAACCGGCGTGCCGAATTCAACGATGTGAACATAGGCGTGGGAGACGGAAATGCCGCCGCTAAACAATTGAAATCCCAGGTTCTGCGCTGCTGGCAGGTCGCGCACGGAACCGTTAGTCACCGCACCGATACAGCCGAGGGATTTGATGATGTTCATGTGCACGGCGCCAAGGAAGGAGCCGAGGCCTATCCTTGTAGTCATATCCTGCACGACGAGCACGCGCGGGGACGGCAATGAAAGGACGTAGTCCCACCAGTCGGTGCGGTCGGAGTACAACCCGCCCGTCATTGGCGGCGCGGAGCCGCGAACCTTGATGGTGGCGGCGTAGCCCACCATGGACTCCAGTTGTGGAAAGAGGCAACGCACGCTGCCATTGGCAAAGCCTTCATTGCGAAGCCGCTCATGAAATGCTTCGATTGCATTTGCCACGACGCAGGCATCGAGCAGCTTTAAGGCTTGCAGTTGGGAAGAGGAGAGGTTTGAGGAATGTGCTTTCATAAAACTACGGTATCGACGGCTCGCTGACGGTTTTCATTTCCACCTTTTCGCCGGGATGCACCTGCGACCGGTTGCCGATCATCACCCATTCACCTTCCTGAAGCCCTGAGGTGACCTCGTATTTGTCCGGCATTTCCAGGCCGAGCGTCACGGGCCTGGCTTCGACTTCGTCGCTGGTGTTGACGACATAGACAATCGACTCTTTTCCGCCGCTGACCGCCTCCGTGGGAATCGCCAGCGCATTGGGACGGCTTTGGACTTTCAACAGCACCGCGGCATACATTCCCGGCACAATTTCCAGGTTTGGATTCTCCAATTCCATTTCCGTGATCATCGTTCGGGTTTGTTCGTTCACTTCGTTTGTGAAGCGCGTGATCTTGCCGGTGAAGGATTTGCCGCCGAGCGACTCGACCCGGACGCTCACCCTGTCGCCCAGGTGAATGTCCTTCACGTATTCGACCGAAACCGGAAAATCCAGCCGCAGGTGGTAATTGTCCGAAACGCGCACCAGTGGCGTGGACTGGGATGAACTGGTCCCGGCCTGGATGAGCGCGCCAGGGTCGGCATACCGCCAGGTAATCACACCGTCGAAGGGCGCGATGATTTTCGTGTAATTGACGAGCGTCTCGTATTTCTCGACCTCGGCCCTGGCGGCGGCAACCGCGGCGGCGCCGCTGGCGTCCTTTGACTGCGCGGTGTCAAGATCCTGTTGCGCAACGAGGTTCGGGTGCTGTTGGTTCACGGCCGCCAAACGGCCATAGATAAGGTGCGCATTCACATAATCCGCTTCCGCCTGCTGCTGGGTGGCCATGGCGTTATGAAGCTGGTCCTGCAATTCCGGCACTTCGAGCGTTGCCAAAAGCTCGCCGGACTTTACCCTGTCGCCGAAGTCCACGTTCATCCGCGAGACGTAGCCGGAAACCATGGCATGCAGTTCCACTTGCACGTAAGGCCGGAACTCGGCTGGGATCGGCACCTCATTGTAAAGATCCCCGCGAACGACTTTGGCTACGGCCACGGTATGGACGGCGGCGGCGGCGTTGGGATTTCTTCCCCAGAAGCTCTTGACGGCCAAAAAGACCACCGCCCCCAGGACCAGGAGGGCTGCCGCGAGCCATAGCCTCGACGTGCCGCCGCGGCGCGGTTCCGCGGCTTCCACGATCTGTTTCCGATTTGCTTCCGTGACGCTCGGTTGAACTTGTTTTAGCTTTTGAGTTTCCATTGTTAAGTTCCAGTCAGGGCAAATAAATCGCAATGGCTCAACGGGCATTAAACGGGGACGTACGATACTGAAGAGCTCCTATTTGAAACTCGAGTTTTTGCAGCGCGATCTGATAGTCGTATTTCGCCGACCCGAATTCAATTTCCGCCTGGGTCTGGGCAAGTTGCGCTTGAGTCATCTCGACGATGGACGTTAATCCCAGCTTATAGCGGGATCCCGCCAGTTCGAGGGCCTCCGAGGCGCTTTGGAAAAACTCCCGCGCAACGGGAATCCGTTTCAACGCGGTGGACGCGCTGAGCCATGCCACATGGACGTCTCTGAAGATGATGTCTTCCTCGTCTTCCAAATCTTTCTGAGCTGCCGTCGACCTGAACTGAGCTTCGCTTTGACGCGCGGAAAGCAGTCCGCCCGTAAAGGCTGGAAATTCCACATTCACGCCGCCCGCGGTGAATCTGCCCGTCACTGCCGAATCTCCCTCCGGAGTGTCTCCTATGGCTGCGAGCGCCGTGACCCTGGGGAATCGCGCGGCGCGTTCGGCATCGACCATTTTGACCGAGGCGGCCTGCTGGTCGCGCAACGCAGCGGCTTCCGGTCTGTTCTCGAGCGCCTGTACGGCGAGCTGCTCGACATTTCCTTTCGGAAAGCTCTCCGCGGGTTCGTCGACGAGGCTGGCTCTCAAAACCCGCTGGTAACCGAGAGCCGCCGAAAGGTCGGCCATGGAAGAGTCAACGGCGTCCTGTGCCTGGAGAACCAGCAGTTTCGCCTCCGCCACGTTTGCCTGGGCGAAACTGACATCGAGTTCGGATCGAAGCTTTCTTTTCGCCATGGCGGCAGCCTGTTCGGAAACCGTACTGCGTTCATTGACCGTTTCCGTCGCGACGCGGAGAAGGGATTCCGCCTTGAGCGCGCTGAAATAAGCGACATCCACGATGAGCACAACCTGCTGACGGGTGAGCCGCATCTTTTCCGCCTCGGAAAGCGCGGTGAGGCGCGAAGCGGAAGTGAGGTCGAGTGTCCGTCCGAAATCGGTGATCAACTGGCTGATGTTGACGCCGTTCGATTCTCGATTAAAGACGCTTGGATTGTTCAGGTAGCCGGTGGCCCCCAACCTGGCGCCCGGGTTTGCCGCGACCGCGGCCACGTCGAGGCTGATCTGAGGGAAAAGACCTGACCGCGCTTCCCGGGTAACTTCGTTTGCCGCCTGCGCGCGGAAATAGGCGGCGCTGATCTCCGGTGCGCGGCGCAGAGCGATCGATTCCGCATCCAAACGAGTCAGCCTCGGATACGCCTCCGACTCCTGCGCGAAGGCCCTCCATGCCGCCGCGCAGAGCAGGGAGAATACAACGGTTTTCATGGGGTCGATCATGCGAACGCCATCTGGTACGTCCTGCTTGCCAGTGGGAACTCCACCGTTATTCGGCAACCAGTCGTCTCCCGGTTCTCGGCTCTCACCGAACCTCCGTGGGCTGCGCAGATGGATCTGACGATGGACAAGCCGAGGCCCGCGCCTTCCACCTCGCGTGATCGCGCCCCATCCACGCGGAAAAATCTGTCGAAGACGCGGGAAAGCGCCGTCTCCGGTATGCCCGGACCGCTATCGGAAATCACCAGCCGGCCCCGGCCCCCGCTGGAGGAAACGGAGAGGGTTATCTCCCCTCCCCGCGGTGTGTATTTGATGGCATTGTCGAGAAGATTGACCACCACCTGTTTCAACCTGGCCCGGTCGCCTTCGACATCGACATGATCCCTCGTTTCGTAGGAAAGAACGATCTCCTTTTCCTCCGCCAAGAGGCACATCTGATCCGCGGTCGTTTGCGCAAGCGCGGCCAGATCGACACGAACGCACTCCATCTGAGCTTCCCCTATGTCCAGGCGTGAAAGCGCGAAGAGGCCCTCGACGATCTTCACCAAACGCTCTGTTTCCTCGAGAAAGCTATCGAGCGTTTGGTTCACCTTCGGAGGGAGCGCCGTATCCAAGAGCAGCGCTTCCAGTTCACCGCGCATGATCGTCAATGGCGTTCTAAGTTCGTGCGAGGCATCCGCGGTAAAACGGCTGCTGCTTTGGAAAGACTCATCGAGGCGGCCGATCATCTCGTTGAGCGAATGGCAGAGACTCTCGATTTCATCTCCCGAACTGACAACCGGCAGCCGCTCGTCAAGATGGTGAAGCGTTATTTCCCGCGCCGCGCGGACAATCCTTTGAACGGGGGCCAGGGCGCGCTTGATAAGTATATATCCTCCCGAGATGGCGATGGCCAGCACGATGGGAAGACCTATGGCAAGCGTCGTCACAAAACCGCGAAGCACGCTCTCCATCCCAGCTTCCGAAGCGCCGACTTCAACCAGGTACCCTTCATGGCCAACCGAAAACGGAGACGTGGCGATGAGCAGCCTCCTCGCCCCGTTTTCTCCCTTTTCTTCGCGCGTTTCCGGATAAAAAACGCCGGGAGGCGGCGGGATCGCAGTTGGAATAAAGCTCTTGTCGTTCGGCAGCCCCGAAACATAGAGCACCGAGCCATCCCTCCGCGTGACCCGGATAAACCGATCATTCAACGAGGGCGCGTAAAGCGTTTCGATCTCGTTCCGCACGTAGGGTTCGCCCGATTCGACGATCTTTGCCAGCAGGGTGTCGCCGATCTGCAATGCCCGGCGCGAAAGCGTTTGAGAGAGAACGCCAAAAAGATAGTGGTCGAGCTTCTCATAGGTATAGGCCGCAAAGGCGATCATGACGGCAAGCAACAGGCCGGCATACCAGCCAATGAGTCTAAAGCGAAGGGACTTGGGATTCACTCTCTCTCCTCCGCGCCAAGGCTATACCCGAACCTGCGCACAGTATGGATCAATTTTTGCTCAAAGGGTTCATCGATCTTTAGGCGCAGTTGCCGGATGTAAACATCCACAATGTTCGTTAGACCTTCGAAGCTCTCGTCCCAGACGTGCTCGATGATCATCGTGCGGGAGAGGACGCGTCCCGCGTTTGCAGCGAGATATTCCAGCAAAGAGTATTCCTTCGATGTCAGCCTGACGATCGCACCGTGTCTCTTGACCTGATGGGCGAGCCTGTCCACCTCGAGATCGGCCACGCGCAAGACATTCGCGCGATGGATCGGGCCGCGCCTCAGCAGCGCCTTTATCCGAACCAGGAGTTCGGCGAAAGAGAATGGCTTTGTGAGGTAGTCGTCGGCGCCCGCCTCGAAGTTAGTCACCTTGTCAGCCACAGCGTCGCGAGCGGTAAGCACCACGATGGGAACTTCGGTATTGTGAAGCCGAAGCCTCGATATAACCTCGGTGCCGCCGAGACCCGGAAGCATCAGATCGACAATGACCAGGTCGTATGGAGTCCCAGTGGCAAGTTTCAGTCCGCTCTCCCCATCTTTCACGCTATCGACCGCAAAGGATGCCGCCCTTAGCCCGTGACTTACAAAACGGACTACCTTCTCCTCGTCCTCGATAAGCAGAATCCGCATCCTTTTCCATTACCAGCGTTTTGGTCGGATGCAATTAAGGCAAGATTAAGGGAACATTAAAATTTCTTCAGAAACGATGCGGCGTTTCCCGCGCAATCGCGCGGGCTTGACGTTACGGCGAGCGTTCCGCCGGGTTGCGCACGCGGAAGGTGAGGTAAACCAGCGCTCCCCCCCGCTCGCGAACCAAGGTCGAGCCGGGGAAAAGACTTTTCACATCATCGAACGTTGACGTGCCGACAGAAAGCCCTTTCAAACGCTCGGTGTAATAAGACCGCGGCTCTCCTTGATAGATGTATGCGGGAGGTTTGGACAAAACCCCTTGTTTGTCGAAAGCGAACGCTATCACATCGACGCCCCGGCCGGCTTGCAATTGACCCGAAGTATCGGATAGGGGGGCTCCGCCCAACCCCAACTTGTCACGCATCGGTGAAGTGGAACTCAATACGTAATAACCGCTGGTGCCGCTCACTTTTACATAGCGCGAGTCTTGAACAGAGGAGCTTTCCTGCGTCGAGAGCGATGCGCACCCGGCAAGCAGGAGCGTGAGTGAAATCCCATATCCGGCGAGAAGTCTTCCATTATTTAAAAGCATATGTTTTTCCTTTGTTTTACAATCGCGCGATGCCCGGAAGTCAAACCCACGCGTGAAGCTCTTATGACCGTGTCACAAGACCGCGAAACAATCAAATCCAATTCACATCACTGCCCATAATAGGCGTTTGCTCCGTGCTTGCGTTTGTAGTGCTTGTCCAAAAGATAGGGTGAAATCGGCTGTGTGCTTGGGTTGATCTGAAGCGCCTTCATCGCCATCTCCGCGACGATCTCAAGGGCAACTGCATTCTCAACCGCTTTCTTCCCGCCGGGCCCCCATACAAAGGGGCCATGGCCGCGCACGAGAACGGCAGGCATCTCCATCGCGTCCAGCGTTCCAAAACGCTCGACGATCACGTTGCCGGTCTCCCATTCGTAGGCCGATTCTATCTCTCGCTGGGTCATCGGCCGCGTCACGGGCACCTCGCCATAAAAATAGTCGGCGTGTGTCGTTCCCACGCACGGGATTCCCCTGCCTGCTTGGGCGAAGGCGACCGCATTGCGCGAGTGCGTATGCACCACCGAGAAAATTCCGGTGAATGCCTGGAACAGCCGCAGGTGTGTCGGTGTATCCGAAGAGGGGCTCTTGACGCCCTCGACTTTCTTTCCTTCCAGATCGACCAGCACGACGTCCTCGGGCGTCAGCGTTTTGTAATCCATACCGCTCGGTTTGATGGCAAACACTCCACGGCCGCGGTCCAGGATGCTCACGTTGCCAAAGGTGAGATCGACCAACCCGAATTTCGGCAAAAGGAGGTTTGCCTCATAGCATTCTTCTTTGATGTCGCGATAGGCGCTCATAACTTTTTCGACTGTTTACAGGCCGCCCAATCCAGGGGCCAAATGGTAGTATGTTTCGTTGTCGCGGAGTTCCTGCTTGAAGCCGCGCAACCGGGTATCCGAATCGATGATAACCAATTCCACGCCTGCGATTTCCGCGAAGTCCTCGATCTGCTCGGTTGTCACCGCGTAGCTGAAGCCCGTGTGATGCGCCCCACCCGCATAAATCCAGGCGGCGCACGCCGTCTTGAAATCAGGCCGGCATTTCCAGACCGCGCGGGCGACCGGAAGTTTGGGAAGCGGCTCCGGCGGTTCCACCACGTCGACTTCGTTCACGAGTAAACGAAAGCGGTTCCCGAGGTCGATCATCGACGCGTTGACCGCGGGACCCGCCGGAGCGTTGAAGACCAGTCGCACCGGATCCTCCTTGCCGCCGATGCCGAGCGGATGAATTTCCAGCGACGGCCTTTCGGCCGCGATGGACTCGCAGATTTCCAGCATGTGCGCGCCGAGAACCAGGCTCCCGCCCGGCGCGAGGTGATAGGTGTAATCCTCCATGAACGAGGCGCCGGTTCCCAAATCCGCCCCCATCACCTTCATCGCGCGGAGCAGCGCGCACGTTTTCCAATCCCCTTCCGCGCCGAAACCGTATCCGGCGGCCATGAGCCGCTGAACCGCCAGCCCGGGCAGTTGCTTCAACCCGTGCAAATCCTCGAACGTCGTCGTGAACCCTTTGAAATTCCCCGCTTCGAGAAATCCGCGCAACCCGAGTTCGATCCGGGCGCCATCCCGCAGCGATTCGTGGCGCGCGCCTCCTTTGCGAAGCTCCGCGGCGACCGAATACCTTTCCTCATACTCCGCGCAGAGGCTGGCAACCGAATCCTCCGGCACGCCACGGACGAAGCCGGCCAGGTCGCCCACGCCGTACCCGTTGACCGAGTAACCAAACTTCGCCTCGGCGGAAACTTTGTCGCCATCGGTCACGGCCACAAAGCGCATATTGTCGCCGAAACGCGCGAACTTCGCTCCCTGCCAGTCATGCCACGCCCGGGCCGCCCGCATCCAGGCGGCGATGCGTTCCTGCGCCTCCGGGTCCGACCAATGGCCAACGACGACTTTGCGGCGGAGCCGCATCCGCGTGTGAAGGAACCCCGCCTCGCGGTCGCCGTGCGCCGATTGGTTGAGGTTCATGAAATCCATGTCGATCTCGCCCCACGGCAGGTCACGATTGAACTGGGTGTGCAGATGCAGAAATGGCTTTCTCAGCGCCGAGAGCCCTCCAATCCACATTTTGGAAGGCGAAAACGTATGCATCCACAGGATCAGCCCCGCGCAGTTCCGGGCGTTATTCGCCTCCAGACAGAGCGCGCGAATTTCCTCCGGCCTCGTAAGAATCGGCTTGAATACGACCTTGAGCGGCAATCCAGTCCCCGCGGCGTTGAGTTCATCGGCGATCTTGCGCGAGTTCGACGCCACTTGCTGGAGCGCTTCCTCGCCATAGAGGTGCTGGCTGCCTGTGATAAGCCAGATTTCAGGATGCTCGATGTGGGTTATCATGGGTCAGGAATTTTCCTTGATCTTGATGAGTTCTTTCATCACGCCGGACAGATCCGCGCATTTGTTGACGCCTCCGAAGGCATCGTGGATCTGGCGGTAGAGAGTGTAGAGTTGATTGTAAATCGCTTGATTTTCCATGTTCGGCACATAGCTGGCGGCCTTGAGCGATGTCATCGCTCTTTGCGCCGAAGGAAAATCGGCATGGCCGCCCCTGGCCGGTCCGGCAAGCACGGAGGCGGAAATAGCCGAGCCAAGGGCGCACGCCTGGCTCGAGGCTGCCACGTGCATCCGGCAGCCGGTGACGTCGGCGTAGATTTGCATGAGCAGCGGGTTCTTCTCCGAGATGCCGCCGCAGCAGACGACGCGCTCGACCGGCACGCCGTATTCGCGGATGCGCTCGATGATTGCCCGCGCCCCGTAGGCGGTCGCCTCGATCAGCGCCCGGTAAATCTCCGCGCGCGTAGTGTGCAGCGTCTGGCCGAGGATGAGGCCGCTGAGCCGCGGATCGACCAGGATGGTCCGGTTGCCGTTGTTCCAATCCAGCGCCAGCAAACCGCTTTGGCCCGGCCTTAGCTTCGCGGCTTCCCCGGTGAGTTCACCGTGAAGCGCGCCCTTCCCCTGGCACACTCCTTCCACCCACCATTTGAAAATGTCGCCCACGGCCGACTGGCCCGCTTCGATGCCGTAGTAACCGGGCAGGATCGCGCCTTTGACAATGCCGCAGATGCCGGGGATGTCCGCCACCGTTTTATCCGCGTGCACGACACAGCAGTCGCAAGTCGAGGTGCCGATCGCCTTGACGAGCACCCCCTCCTCGATGCCGCTGCCGATCGCCCCGTAGTGGACGTCGAATTCGCCGATGGCGATGGGAATCCCCTCGGGCAGACCCAGCTTTTTCGCCCACTCCGCGCAAAGCGCGCCGGCCGGCTCCGTCGCGTCATAAGCCTTCTCGTAAAGCCGGTCGCGAAGATCCGCGAGTTCCGGGTCGAGCAATGCCAGGAATTCCTTGTCCGGCAAGCCTCCCCACTCCTCGCTATAAAGCGCCTTGTGCCCGGCCGCGCAGACGCCCCGCTTCACGGCGCGCGGATCGGCCACGCCCGCAAGAACCGCCGGTATGTAGTCGGCGAGTTCCACCCAGCTATACGCCGCTTCGAAAACCTCCGGAGCCACCGCCAGACAGTGCCAGATCTTGCTCCACCACCATTCGGACGAATAGGTATTGCCGCACTTCGCGATATATTGCGGGCGGTGTTGCGCGGCCAGTTCCGTGATGCGCGCCGCCTCCCGGTAGCTGGTGTGGTCCTTCCAGAGCCAGCACTGCGCCGCGAGAATATTTCTCCACTTTTCGTCCAAGGCGAGCGGAACGTTGCGCTCGTCCACCGGGAGCGGGCTCGACCCGGTTGTGTCCACGCCGATTCCGATCACGTCCCGCGCGGAAAACCCCGAGTCCCTCGACGCCTCCGCCAGCGCGCCCAACGCCGATCTTTCCAATCCGAAAAGATAATCACCGGGATGCTGGCGGGCGAGATTATGGTCGCGCGGGTCGAGCAGGATGCCGTGTTTCCCGCCTGGATAATCGACGACGCAGCTTCCGAGTTCGCCCCCATTGGCGCCATTCACGACAATGGTTCGCACCGAATTGGTGCCGAAGTCGATTCCGAGGGTGTAGGGCACGGGCTAAATCTTTCCCTCTCCGCCCGATATTATCAACGAAATATGGTCGGGCTGGTGGGATTTGAACCCACGGCCTCTGCGTCCCGAATGCCATGGCAGCTTCTTTGACTCGTCGGGCCACCCGGTGCCGCGAGTGGACAGTCGCCACTGGAGACGCTGTTTCAGCCAGCCCGTGTGCATCAATGGCTTCGTCCCGAATGGACAGGAAAGGACTTGAGTTTTTTTACCGGGTGCACCTGTGGGTGCACCTGTTTCTTCAGTCCCACGCTTGGTCTCGTCATTCGCTGCCGCCGTCACGCGGTCAACCCTCCCATTAGGTTGCGGCTCATCGTCGCTGGTGAACGTCTGGCGCGGCGTGTCGGCCCCGAAAAAAGTACACCGCCAGGCGGTTCAAATGCAACGGCCCATGCCCGACGGGGTTCGAATCCACCCCTTCTGCTGTTTTTCTCTCCGATCAATGGCCGCGCCGAATGCACCCGCCAATCCTTGGGATACGCGGGCATCACAGCCGCCAAATGAAAATTTCCCGTAATGGAACCAATGGAACCTTAGGATCGTGAAAGCATCTGTGCGAAAGTTGAGGAGAACAAAGAGAGACAGCGCTGATTCGACAGAAAGCGAAAGGAGTGGGAGGCGTGGGCAAAATGACGACAACGAAGGAACCTGCGGCGACGGGCGACTTAGACTTTGCGAACGAGTGCGGCGTGGCAGAGGAGGGGCGCGAGGTGGTTCTTATCGGTCCGAGCTTTCCGTTATCGGCGCAGCCACGGATCGATATCGCCAATGAAAAATCGCCTGGCTCAAACACGGCCGAGTTGATCTTCGCACCGGCGGCGGCTGCCCTCGAAATCATCAAGGAAACGGGAGCGGAGACCGGCAATGCTTTTGCCAATGCGGGCTATAGTCAAGACGAATCCCGCCTCCCCGCGGGCCAACCTGGTGGCGGCCAATGGACCAGCGCGGGCGGGGCAGGTGCGCCGCAAAGGAAGCTACAATTGGATTTGGCGCCTCCGCGCCCACTTTTGTCAGGCGGAAACAATTTGGGGCCGCTGGAAGACACGTTCGATCCGTCTGCGCCTTATTCCCAGGCGGAATATTGGAGCGATGTCGCCAAAGTATGGGAGGGGTACGGAGACGCTATCACTGAAACTGTCTGCGGCCTGTGGAACACCGCTCGGCATCCTATCAATACCGCAAAGGGAGTAGCCGCGGGAGTAACCGACCTTGTCACAGACCCCGTCGGTACACTCAAGGCCATCGGCCGGCAAATTGGCGATGATTTTACAAGCGGTGACCCGAGAAAGGCGGGAAAGCTTGTCGGGCTTGTGCTGCTTTCCGTGGCTTCGCCGGAGTCGAACCCGGAGGAACTGGCCTCTCTGCTTCCAAAAGTCGAAGCCGCCGCCGCTGGTGATACGGTACGTTTTACCGAAAAGGAAGCGGGAACTTTACGGGGAGCGTTTCAAAAGATCGGTTCCACCGGTAAAGTCGGCGAGGACGCTCTCAAGAAACTCGGTGGGGAATCTTAGAAGTTTTTTCCGACTTCCAAGGGGGCTCGCTTCGCTGACCAGTATGCTGGGGGAATCGCCCACGAATCGAAAGTCGGCTTTCAGTTTCTTACGTCGACTATCCAACGCCAGATTGACAAAGACGCAGAATTGATTCAAGAAGGCAAAGGCAGAGGCGCGACCTGGCACTTCTTCGAAAGCCCAGTCACGCGGCTCAAAGGGCCGTCCAAACCACTGCGGGAGGCGCTGGAACGAGCGGGAATCAAAATCGTAATTCATTAAATATGCCATACAACATTATCCAACCTCCGTTCACACTTAAGTTCGATAAGATGTCCAGGAAGGAGCTTGCGGACTACTTCCGGTGGTTTATGGAAATACTGCCCGCCCGGATCGATGAACTCGCAAATGCAGTGAGGGATACGCCGGGGTATGAAACCTGGCAATCCGATAAGACACCGGGGTCGCTGGACGCGCTGGGTGAGTGGTTCGCCAGCCAAGTCGGGACACGGTTGCGAACCAAGGAGGAGCTTCGGGAACTCGATGAGAAGGTCAACGGCGGTCGTCCGTTTGCGATTGAGATTTCCAAAGAGGAACTGACCAACAAAACGTACTCGCTCGCGATGGATATCGGCATGTATTTAAGCCAGGTCTTTCTGCAAAATCATCCTTCACTGCGGTGGACCCAGGTTTTTGGCAACAAGAAGTTCATCGAGTATGGCCAACCCGTGCTTGCCGACTTTAACAATGATCAGTTTAATCCCGTCAGAATCATGGTAGTTCTTGCTCTCTGCCTCGCCGACAAAACAAGAGACGGGCGACGATTGCGGGAACTCTACGATATCTGGAGAAAGAACGTGCGTTCCGACGCGTGACCCAATCCCGAAATCAGAACCAGTTTGCCGTGTTTCGGCAGATTGGCAATCTGATTCCCTCCTATACGGCGCCGAAGCTGGCGCGGGAGACTGGCGTGGACAAAAGGCGCGCACCTTCTCGCCCTGAAGCCATCTGGCGAGCCTGATCTACGCGCAACTCACCCACGCCATCGGGCTGAACGATGTCTGCGACGGCTTGCGCCTGCACGGCGGGCTAACGCCCCTTGGCGCCACGATCCCGCGCCAACCTGGAACTGGTCAGCAACATGAAAGCAATTCACGCCTACCGCCATACGCGCTGCTACGGCAGCCCCCGCATGACCCGGCAGCTTCGAGAGCACGGCTTTCCCTGCTCGAAGAGCCACTACGTGGAGGAAGCGAAAAAAGCGGCGGGACTGGAGCCAGGTGCCGCGGCTGCTGATTGCTGAAATCAGCGCCCGGCGCGGACACCACGGTCATCAAGAGCTTCACCCAACGGCGCCTTTGCCGGGCCGGAATGGAGTCGGCGGGAGTAATGCAGTGGATGCGGAACGCCTTAAATCCCGCGCCAAAAAAGCTTCGCCGTGCACCAAAGACCCTTTTCGGCGCCAAAGAAGGTCCAAGAGGTGACTCACAACTCCCTTGAGATAAGCGTATTAAAATGGTCGGGCTGGTGGGATTTGAACCCACGGCCTCTGCGTCCCGAATGCGATTGGGGCGTCTCGGACGTAATTGGACGCAAGAGGACGCAGGCGGACAAACTGGCATAATGGACTTGTAAAAAGCCACTTACAGACGATTTAATCTGTCCGTGAGTGGACGTGGTAGGACTCAATTTTTTTCGCCGGGTGCACCTGAGGGTGCACCTACCGGCGAATTGAAATCGACACTAATCCGCGTGGATTTTGACATGGAGATGGAGGTGGTCGTTGACGAGGTGTTTGCCGAGGAAGCGGAAAAATCCGCGGCAGGATGGAGCGGCGGCACTCATTTTCCTCCCTCCATTTCCGCCCGGACGATGTCGGCGAGCTGTTTGGCGGTGGGTAGTTTTCCTTTCAGTTCACCGGGCAGTTTCGACTGCAAGGCGTAGGCGGCGACGCCGATGGGGTTGGCTTTCGTGCGGAGGGCATACTCGACTTCCACGTCGTCCTTTTCCGCACAGAGAATGATGCCGATGGAGGGCTGGTCCTCGGGGCTGCGCTCCTTGTCGTTGAGTAGGTTCAGGTAGAAATCCATCTTGCCGGCAAACTCCGGCTCGAAGGGGCCAACCTTGAGATCGAAAGCGACGAGGGCTTTGAGGAAGCCGTGGTAGAAGAGGAGGTCGATGAAATACTCCTTTTTCCCGAGGGCGACCCGGTGCTGGCGGCCGACGAAGCAGAAGCCGTAGCCGAGTTCGAGCAGGAAGGATTGCAGGCGCGTGATGAGGCGGTCTTCGAGTTCGCGTTCGCGCACGGCGCGACGCAGGCCGAGGAACTCCAGGTTGTAGGAACTCTTGAGCATCTCGTCGGCTTGCTCGGCGAAATGCTCCGGGAGGGCGAAGTCGAAGTTGTGGGTCTTCTTTTCCGTGACGGCACGCTCGTAGGCGCCGGCCTTGATTTGATTGAGCAGGACATCGCGCGACCAGCCGAAGCGGGCGGTGGCGCGGAGATACCAAAGGCGGGCGGCGGGGGCGCTCACGCGGAGGAGCGCGTTCGCGTGGTGGCCCCACGGCACAGCGGAAACCATTTCTCTCACAACCT
>Ga0302324_100009132_pt1 | contig 20802 bp, 15 predicted proteins | sample Palsa_T0_1_FD_201949 | JGI IMG/M metagenome (GOLD analysis project Ga0302324, IMG submission 201949) | Peat permafrost microbial communities from Stordalen Mire near Abisko, Sweden - Palsa_T0_1 | ecosystem: Environmental > Terrestrial > Soil > Palsa > Peat permafrost | place: Sweden: Abisko...
CGCGCTGCGCCGCGATGGCTGCCGGGATGCGCCGCCGCCGGCGGGCGTCACGGATGTCGCGGCCCAGCTTGCGCAAGGCATGCCTTACCGGGAGTGGCATTACGACGGATGATCGGCTTGTCCTCATGTTTAATGTCCATAATAATGGTCACTAACGGTTTTAATGTACATTATTATGAACGGTAGGTCAACCTAGAGATACGGGGCGCCAGCCTATCCTTTACCCGCAAATCACAGCCCGTCGCAGGCCCCCGCCCGGTCGGAAGTGCAACCCCGAACACCGCGCAGATGCAGGCCCGAAGGTGTCCGGACCGACTAAACCGAAGGTCCCGATCGCGTCTTCGGAGTCTATTCGCCGCTCAAGACCCTCCATGCCTCTCGACCGGTCACCAGGACGTGGTGCAGACCCTTCACAGCTCTCATGTATTGAGCGCGTTCGAAGGCTCCCGGATCGGGGCAGTGGATCTGGCTCATACTGCCTTGCATCTGGTGCACAGACTCATATTCGTGATCTTCCATCCACTCGCGAACGCCGTGTTCGACATGACGCAGATGGTTCATTCCATTGCGCAATAGAGTAGAGCACAGCATGGTGATATCGGCGCCGACCAAGAGTAGCTTGATCACGTCTTCGGGGCCATGCACACCACTGGTCGCTGCCAGGTTTGCCTGGATGCGGCCATAGAGAATGCCAATCCAGGTCAGGGGCAGCCGTAACTCGTGCGGACTGCTGAGAAGCACGTTAGGTTTGATTTCTAATGCATCCAGGTCGATATCGGGCTGGTAGAAACGGTTGAACAACACCAAGCCGTCTGCGCCGGTGTCGTCCAACCGCTTTGCCATATTGGCCAAATTACTGAAAAATGGACTGAGCTTGACGGCTACCGGGATGTGAACCGAGATCTTTACTTCCCGGAGAATGTCGATATAGATCTTCTCTACTTCGGAACCAGAGATGTCCATGCTTGTCGGAACGAAGTAGATGTTGCACTCGATAGCGTCGGCTCCGGCTTGCTCGATCTGCTTGGCATAGTTGGCCCAACCGCCCAGGGTTGCACCGTTGAGGCTGGCGATGATAGGAATGTCCACTGCGTCTTTGGCTTTCCGAATGTGATTCAGATAGCCGTCGGGTCCGGTCCGGAATTCGCTGGACTGGGGAAAGTAGGTGAGCGACTCGGCAAAGCTCTCCGTTCCGGCGTTGAGATGGTGCTCAAGCTCAAGGCCCTCCTGATGTAGTTGTTCTTCGAACAGGGAGTAGAGGACGACGGCCGAGGCACCAGCATCTTCGAGGCTACGGACTCCGCTGAGTTCCTGCGAAATCGGGGATGCGGAGGCGACTAGCGGCGTGCGAAGCTGCATGCCAAGATATTTCGTGCTTAGGTCCATGATGTTTCCTCCTCGTGGTGCGAGCCGCTATTTTCCGGCCCCCAGCGGCACGGACTGATCGTGGCGCGTATCCGCTGGAGCCGCGGCGTGCTCTGGTTTTCGCTGCGCCAGATACTCGTACAGCCGATAGCGAATCTCAGCATCCTGCTGCGCCTGCTGCCACAGCCGCTTGGCGTCTTCAGGTCTACTCTTGAGCAACATCTTGAAGCGCGTCTGCTGCTGCAAAAAGTCCCGGACTTTGCGCGTGGGAGTGCGGGAGTCAAGTGTCAGTGGATTTTCACCGGTAAGGGCGCGTTCCGGATGGTAGCGATAGAGCAGCCACTGACCCGACTCGACTGCAACTTTCTGGTCTGACATCGCCGTCGTCATGTTGATGCCGTGCGCGATGCAGTGTGAGTAAGCAATGATGAGGCTGGGGCCGTCATACGCTTCCGCTTCAAGGAACGCCTTGAGCGTGTGTTCGTCCTTTGCGCCCATAGCAACGCTTGCCACATAGACATTGCCGTAGCTCATCGCCATCAGTCCCAGGTCCTTTTTCGGACTCGGTTTACCGCCAGCCGCAAACTTGGCGACGGCCCCGCGCGGCGTGGACTTGGACGCCTGGCCGCCGGTGTTGGAATAAACCTCAGTGTCGAGTACCAGCAGGTTCACATTGCGACCGCTAGCCAGCACGTGGTCCAGGCCTCCGTAACCGATGTCGTAGGCCCAACCGTCGCCGCCGACGATCCAAACACTCTTCTTCACCAGCATGTCCGCGAGAACGAGCAGTTGTTTGGCTTCAGGGGAGTTCAAACTTTGCAGCTTCTCCTTCACCAGGGCGACGCGGTGCCGCTGCTCGAAAATTTCTGCCTCGTCTTTCTGCGGTGCTGTCAGCAGGGCGGTAACCAGCTCTTCTCCGATTGGGGCAGACAGACGGCGCAGCAACTCATGGGCGAATTCGGTCTGCTTGTCAATCGAAACTCTGAACCCCAGACCGAACTCAGCGTTGTCTTCAAACAGAGAATTCGACCAAGCCGGCCCGCGGCCGTCGACATTCTTAGCCCAAGGGGTTGTCGGCAGGTTCCCGCCGTAGATGGAGGAGCAGCCGGTCGCATTGGCGATCACGGCCCGGTCCCCAAAGAGCTGAGAAACCAGCTTGAGATATGGCGTCTCGCCGCACCCGGAACATGCTCCAGAAAATTCAAACAAAGGTTCTTGCACCTGTTGCTGGCGGATGTTCGTGATTTTGATCTTTCGGCGATCAAGCTCTGGAATCTTGAGGAAGAATTCCCAGTTCTCCCGCTCAGGGGACCGCAGCGGCGGCTGCGGCACCATGTTGATAGCTTTCAGGCGGGCTTCGCTTTTGTTCTTTGCGGGACAGATATCGACGCAGATGCCACATCCGGTGCAGTCTTCTGGCGCGACCTGGATGGTGTACTTGAGCCCCTGCCATTCCTTATCGCGCACGTCGGTAGACTTGAAAGTGGTAGGCGCACCCTCTAGCCGTTTTGAGTCGTAGACCTTGATGCGGATCACGGCATGTGGGCACACCATAGCGCACTTGCCACACTGAATACAGGCTCTCGTATCCCACACAGGAATGTCGAGCGCGATGTTGCGCTTTTCCCATTTGGCGGTGCCGGTAGGAAAGGTTCCATCGGCTGGGAAAGCGCTCACGGGTATCTCATCGCCGTGGCCGGCATAGATCACGCCGAGCACATCGCGCTCAAACTTGGGTGCCTCCGGAGAGAACGGGGCTGGCATTTCGGTTTGGCTGGTGGCCTTCTCCGGCACGCTGACCTCGAATAGATGCGTCACAGTTTCATCCACGGCGCGCAGGTTTTGCTGTACGACCTCTTCGCCCTTCTTGCCGTAGGTGTCACGGATGGACTTGCGAATGGCTTCAATTGCCTCTTCGCCGGGCAAAACCTTTGAGATGGCGAAGAAACACGTTTGCATGATTGTGTTCATGCGCGAGCCCATGCCGGTGTCACGGGCCACCTGATAGGCGTCAATGACGTAGAACCTGGCCTTTTTCGTGATCAGTTGTGTCTGTACTTCGCGGGGCAAGTGTTCCCAAACTTCGTTTGGGCCAAAAGGACTGTTGAGCAGAAATATACCGCCCGGAACCAGCGCCCTGAGCATGTCGTAACGCTCGAGGAAAATCCACTGATGGCATGCCACGAAGTTGGCCTTGGAAATCAGATAACTCGATCGGATCGGCTGGGGACCAAAGCGCAGGTGCGAGACTGTCATTGCGCCGGACTTCTTGGAGTCGTAGACAAAGTAGCCTTGCGAGTAGTTCGCAGTATTCTCACCGATGATTTTGATGGAGTTCTTGTTGGCTCCGACCGTCCCGTCGGCACCCAGACCATAGAACATGGCGCGAACTACGTTCTCGGGTTCGATAGAGAAATCAGAATCGTATTCCAGACTGCTATGGCTCACGTCGTCTTGAATGCCGATCGTGAAGTGGTCCTTGGGCTTCGCCTCCGCCAGGTTGTCGTAAACCGCTTTCACCATCGCTGGCGTGAATTCTTTTGATGAGAGACCGTAGCGTCCGCCGATGATTTCTGGCGCGAGCCTCAGCTTCCCATGGCCCAGCTTGATTCCTTCTTGAATAGCGTTGGCTACGTCAAGATAGAGCGGCTCTCTCGCCGCGCCAGCTTCCTTGGTACGATCAAGGACGGCAATCTTGCGTACGGTTGGGGGAAGAGACTCGATCAATCGCTTGACAGAAAACGGGCGGTACAGCCTGACTTTCAACAGGCCAACTCTCTCGCCGATGCCGCGCAGATGCTCCACCGTCTCGTGGGTGGTCTCTGCCCCGGAACCCATCATGACGATAACGCGCTCGGCATCGGGCGCGCCCACGTAGTCGAACAGGTGATACGAACGTCCCACGACCTCGGAAAACTTGTCCATTGCAGCCTGAACCTTCTCTGGGCAGGCCTCATAGTAAGGATTGCTGGCTTCACGTGCCTGAAAGTAGACGTCTGGATTCTGCGCGGTGCCTCGCAACGCTGGATGGTCCGGAGAAAGCGCGCGCTGCCGATGCTCGAAGACACGATCCATGTTGATGAGGGCGCGCATGTCGTCTTCGGTGAGCATCTCGATTTTGTTGACTTCATGCGAAGTGCGGAAGCCGTCGAAGAAATGCAAGAAGGGAATACGGGATTCGAGAGCGGCCGCATGCGCGATGAGCGCTAAGTCCATTGCCTCCTGGACAGAGTTCGAGCAGAGCATTGCGAATCCCGTTGTTCGGCAAGACATCACGTCCGAGTGGTCGCCAAAAATGGAGAGCGCGTGGGTCGCCACAGTGCGCGCGGTGACGTGAAATGCCGTCGGCGCGAGTTCACCTGCGATCTTATTCATGTTGGGGACCATCAGCAGCAGGCCCTGCGACGCAGTGAAGGTGGTGGCCAGGGCTCCAGTCTGCAGTGCGCCATGAACGGCTCCGGCGGCACCACCCTCGCTTTGCATTTCGACCACGTTGGGCACCGTGCCCCAGATGTTGGGCACACCTTCCGACGACCATTGGTCCGCCCACTCGCCCATCGTAGACGACGGCGTGATTGGATAAATGGCAATGATCTCATTGAGGCGGTACGCGACATTTGCGACTGCCTCGTTGGCGTCCACGGTCTTGAACTTACGCTTCATGACAGTCCCCTTCTGGACTCCTCGGTAATCCCGACGGACCGTTCTGAGGGATCTGAGGGAACGGTCATATAAAGCATGCCGGAACGAGATGATATTGTCGGCAACCCGGCTCACACAGGGGTGTGATTCAAATCACGAAAAAAAAGAGCTGAAACAGCAGGGATGGAAGTCGCACGCAGCTCGTCTTTTTGTCAATTCCAACACGGAATTGGTTTTTGTTTTGCATCCCATCTGCAACTCGATCCATCTGGGCTGCCCTTTTCGCAGCAAGCTTATAAGGGTCTTCAGGACCCCAGCCTCTACCCTCGACGTTCGACGTGATCTGGCCGTAAGTTATCGACCCGCTAGCTGTAACTCTAGCTCTTCCGACGGAGCTTGCTCTACGCCCCTGTCTCCAACCTGCAGTGTCTCAGACACCGCCTGCTGGTTTGTCCGGATTCGTTCGATCAGAGAGCGCCCATCATCCCCGAGTGCTACGACCCTCTCTGCTGCTGCGAGAGCGCGACCGTACAGCGCATGCGCCACCACGTAGTTGTGGCTCTCGCGATGGAGGTTGGCGAGGGAGTACAAATTTCCCGCAAACGCCAGCCACTGTTGCTGACGAATTCGCTCTAGCCCGTTCGAGTTGTTCCTCGAATGCTCAGCCTCGCGTTGTTCTTCGATCTCGCTGATTTGCTTGCGCAACCAGCTGGCGAGGGCCTCTTCCAATTTCAACAATTCCAGCTGTGTGCCACGGCGATAGAAATAATCGATCGTCTCACCGTTGTCGGTGAGTGGAATATGCTGGCACGGTGAAACCTGGTCCTTATGCTCGCGGGGAACAAACCTCATTAGCAGACACTCGGTGCATGGATGGGGCCGCGTAGGATCGCTGAAGTTAAGACAGGTAGGCGAGTCCTCAAACACCGTTTGGCGACGCCACGGGGTGTGTGGAGAGCGTCCATAGCCGCCATCTTCCAGAAATTTCAGCTCAAATTTAAGGAGATCCAGGAAGTCACGCTCGTCTCGCGCCATGTGCCACCTCACCTAACAAGAGCTAGGGTCGCAGAAACGGCTCTAGGATGCCGTGGCCGTCATCACCGGCCTATGTGATCAGGATCACAGGCCGTGCTTTGGCTGTGACGTGAGTCACGCACGGCTGCCTTTCCTCTTCGGTACATGCGGAACGGAGCTGCTCGCGCCGGGTCGTGGTAGTATCGTCGCAATCAGTGCACGGGGGTGCGTATGCACGGGCAAGAACGATGGTCAATGCTGCTTCTGTGCCTGGGTCTTCTAGCGCCTGCTCTCCTGCCGGCAGCTCAGAAGCAGGAGCAGGATAAGACGACCTTGCCGGCTCGTAACCCCATCGAGGGAGCGAAGATTTTTCGCTACTACTGCGCAGCGTGTCACGGAACTGATGGACGAGGGCATGGACCAGCATCAGTTGCATTAAAGCATGCGGTTCCAGACTTGACCCTAATCTCGCAAAGAAATGCCGGAAAGTTTCCGTACCAGCGTGTAAAGGAAATCATCGAAGGAAAACAACCTGGGCCGCTCGCCCATGGCGATCGAGAGATGCCAATTTGGGGACCAATCTTCCATGAGGTCGAAGCGGACCAAGACTGGGGAGAAGTAAGGTTGGACGCCATCACCAAGTACATAGAGTCAATTCAGCAAAAATAGATGGCGTGAGATCTTGATCGTGGCACTTGCTGTGAGGGGAAGAGCAGCCACATGGAAGCGGTGGTGAAGTCGGCAGACCTCGATCCCCGTGCGCCCAACAATAGAAGCCGGAGCAGCCGTGCTGCTCCGGCCTGTCCTTCAGGCCTATGCTTCAGGCCGTCAGGGCTTCCACGAAGTGCTGGCAAACCGAGGTTTCCACGTCGTAGTGCTTGAAGGTGACGGGGGTGGTCAGATAGGGCTTGAGGATCCCTTCCACCTTAGGATACATTTCGCGCTCATAGCGCTCTGCATCCCGCTTCTCGGCCCAGAGAGTGATGGTGATCATCTTTTCGGTCTTGGTCTCCGGGAACAAGGGCAGGATTTCCAGAAATCCCGTTTGCTTTTTGAGGATCGGCAGTACTTCGTTGCGCACAACTTTCACAAACTCTTCTTTCTGTTCGAACTTCGGAATAAATTCAACAATGCGGGCAAACATGATAGTTCTCCTTTTCTTTTTGAGAATTGGTGCGACCCGCAAGCTGACCCACCTGGGAGCGGATTACGAGTCAACATCATTAAACAATGTCAGAATAAGTGATAATGAATCAGAGTTCAGTGACTCGACGTACACCACGCTGTGATTCAAAACACTATTTTCTTTGCTTTGAATCTTAGTCACAGGCCAGTTTCAGGCGGGAGCAACGAGTGCGCGTATTCGAGCACAAAATCCCTTTTGCAAAAGCCCCCCGCCAGTTCGCCAGAGTTACGCGAGTCCGATAGTTAATTTTGGCAGTGGTTCCCAATGTTCGTCGCATTACTTGAAGGCTCACGGGTTTCCTTGGAACTCCGGGCTCGTCCGCAACGCGTCGAATCCTCCATTTCGCGAAAGTCGTTTCCTGCTGTTCGGGTGAATTTCTCCGCGCAAGACCGCTGACGTTGGCAACCGGGCATGTTGTTTGGCGCGAAGGTGTGTATCGCATTGGCGGAATAGTCAGTGGGCAACGGCAGAAGCGGTGTGCGGGCTCGCACCGGCCACGATGGCTGTAACCACATGGAAACGCTCGCGCCACCAATGCTCCAAATCCATGCTTGTGATCCTGGTCACAGAATCACGTGACCAGCATCATCGCAGCCCAAGAGGCCTTCTGCGAACATAGTCCTGTATTAAGGGAAAGGTGACGTATGGTACAAGATGAGCACCAAATGCTGGAACTCCTCAAGTTTGAGCTGAAGTTTGTGGAAGATGGAGGCTACGGGCGCTCTCCCCGCACACCTTGGCGCCCTCCCTACATTCTGGAAGACTCCCCCAGTTGTCCGAACCTGGGCGATCCGGCGCGGCCCCATCCGTGCAACGAATGTCGATTGATAAAGTTCGTTCCCAGTGAACTGCGGAGCGAGAGCTCGCCGTGCCGCTTTATCCCGCTCAATGAAAAAGGGCAAACCATTGATTATTTCTATCGTTGCGGCACGCAACTGGAAATGGAAGAAGCCCTCACCGGCTGGTTGCGTAGCGAGATCACAAGGATCGAACAGCAGCTTGCGAAATTGAGGGATCCGTTGTTGGAGGAACGCGTCGAGTTTTCCAAGCTGGCAGAAGCCTAGGGAAATAGGTTGCCTGTCGGTTCGCGCAGAGTGGCGTGCAGCAAAAGACGCCACTCAGGAGTTTACGATTTTTTCCAGGGCAGGTTTATTACGAATGATTAGGGTGGAGCCTTTCAACTGCAACAACTGCTTCTTCTTGAAATCAGAGAATAAGCGGCTGACCGTCTCGCGCGTGGTGCCAATCATTTCCGCGATTTCTTCATGCGTGAGCGTCAATTTCAGATGCGCAGGCTCGGTAGGGTTCTCCGCATTGGGCGACCAGGAGAGTAGTAGCTTTGCGAACTTCTCTGAAGGTGAACTCGTCAATCCTAAAGTGCGGATTTCCTCATATGCGGTGTAATAGTTGCGGCTGAGTTGCTCTGCAACTCGCAATGCCACCTCTCCGTATTCGCGCAGGAATTGCAAGAGCGCGTCGCGGGCGATGAAATTGGCCTGGCCCGGCTCCATCATTTCGGCCGTTACCTCATAAGGCCTATTGGAAATGGTCGCGTTCAGACCCAAGACATCTCCGGCCTCCGAAATCTTGGTGATGATGGTTTTGCCCTCGCTCGAAGATATGGAGAGTTTGGCCTTTCCCGCACACAGCACGAACACCCCACGCGGCTGTTGACCCTCGATAAATAGCATCGTCGATTTCGGATACATCGCAGTGGACTTGATTTCATTCAGTCTTTGAACTGCAGGTAGAGATAAATTACAGAATAAATGCTCCTCACGCACGGGACAGATTAGGCAGTTGTCGATGATATTCAAGCCGTAAGGGGCGCGCATTCAGCACCTTCCAAGTGAGCGTATTGTAGCACCCGATGTGTGATTAGCATCACGAACAGCCGTGATCTCGGCCACCGCTTTATAGAGTCCGCTGGCACAGAATCATGAGGAACAATCGCCGCGGTAACCGTGACTTTCCCCCCCAGAATCAGTTGGCGGAGTAGCAACCACGGCTTTTGGAAACGCATGCAAGATCCGGAGTACTGAATGGAAAATGAACATAAGCACCGCGTCGTAGCGTGGTGGACGTCCGGCCAGGCAGGCATCGCCAAGTCCGATTCGGCCCCTAACGCAATCCATTTCACCGCGCCGCCGGAGTTCGGCGGTCTCGAAGCCAGGTGGACACCCGAAGACCTATTGATGACTGCGCTTGCGAGTTGCTTTACGACGACGTTCCACGCAATCGCGGGGTGCTCGAAATTCGAATACACGGACTTGGCAGTGGAAGCGGAAGGAACCGTCGGTAAAACGGAGAATGGCTATTGCTTCAGCGAGATTGCCATCCGTCCCAGGCTGACGATTCCTAATGAAGCGCAACGGGAGAAGGCGATCAGTCTCTTGCATAAAGCCGAGGCGCTGTGTCTGGTGTCGCGCGCACTCGCAACAGCACCGAAGTTCGAAGCCCGGATCGAGATCAGGAAACATTCACACCACTCCGAGGATCGCGGGCTTTATGTCTGCTGATATCCTTGGCTGGGAGAGTTTTGTGAGTCACATGCAAGGAAGTTTGGGTGAGCAAATACAGACTGCGGCGGAGAAGTCGTCGAAAGCTGGAGCGAGGTCTGGTTTGGACGCCTTGTTTGTCCCTGACTTCGTGGCAGTAATCGGCGCAACCGAGCGGCCCGGTACTGTGGGCAGGACGGTTCTATCGAATCTCATTGAAAGCCGTTTTCGGCCGACGGTGTATGCCGTTAATCCCAGCCATTCGGAAGTCCTCGGACTTAAGGCTTACAAAAGCATTGGCGACATTCCCAAGCAAGTGGACCTAGCCGTAGTGGTCACCCCCGCACTCACGGTTGCGCATGTCATTGGCGAGTGCGTCGAGGCAGGAGTAAAAGCCGCGGTCGTGATCTCAGCGGGATTTCGAGAGCAAGGTCCGGAAGGCGTGGCGTTGGAGCAACAGATCCAACAGCACTTGCGCCGCGGCGCAATGCGACTGATCGGTCCCAACTGCCTCGGCATCATGAATCCGGCGATTGGCCTGAATGCAACGTTCGCCAAAGGTACGCCCAAAGCTGGCAACGTCGCGTTCCTGAGCCAGAGTGGTGCACTGCTGACCGCAATCCTGGACTGGAGTCAGGGCGAAGAGGTGGGCTTCAGCGCGATCGTCTCGACCGGCTCAATGTTGGATGTGGGCTGGGGCGACTTGATCGATTATTTTGGCGATGATCCGCATACACATAGCATCCTGGTTTACATGGAGTCGGTGGGCGATGCGCACTCGTTTCTTTCCGCCGCCCGAGAAGTATCCCTCAGCAAACCCATTATCGTGATCAAGGCTGGCCGCTCCGAGGCCGCTTCTCATGCCGCGGCATCGCACACGGGTACCCTAACAGGAAGTGACGAGGTTCTGGATGCGGCGTTTCGACGCTGCGGCGTCTTGCGAGTGCACAGCATTGCCGACCTTTTTTACATGGCAGAAACTCTCAGCAAGCAACCTCGACCCAAAGGGCCGCGGCTCACGATCGTAACCAATGCCGGCGGACCCGCCGTTCTCGCTACGGATGAGCTTATTGCCAATGGCGGTCAGCTGGCCACACTTTCCGAAGAGAGCTTGCGGAGTTTGGATCAATTTCTGCCACGGCATTGGAGCCGCAACAATCCAATTGACATTCTGGGCGACGCCGATGCCGAGCGTTATGCGAAAGCGCTGGAAATCGCATCGAAAGATCCCAATAGCGACGGTCTACTAGTGATCCTATCGCCGCAAGGAATGACGGACCCATTCGAAGTCGCTGAACGTCTGCAACCCTATGCCCAAGCCTCTGGAAAGCCTCTGCTCGCGAGTTGGATGGGAGGAGTGAGCGTTGCCTCAGGAGAGAAAGTTCTCAATACCGCGGGCATTCCGACCTTTTCCTTTCCCGACACCGCCGCCCGAGCATTCACCTACATGTGGCGCTACAACCATAGCCTGCACGGGCTCTATGAAACTCCCACGCTGGTGGAGTCTCTGGCGCCTGAGGGCACCTCTCGGAGCCGCGCGGCAGAGGTCATCGATAAGGCCCGGAGCCGCGGGCGGGTGCTGCTCACAGAACTCGAATCGAAGCAAATCCTGTCGTATTACGGAATTCCTACGGTCGAAACCCGAGCCGCCGGGAACGAAGACGAAGCCGTGAAACATGCATCGGAGATTGGCTATCCCGTCGTGCTAAAGGTTTTCTCCGAGACGATCACGCACAAGACCGATGTCGGCGGCGTCAAGTTGAATTTGGAAGATGAGCAGTCGGTACGATCCGCCTTTCGCGGGATAAAGTCTTCCGTCACGGAAAAAGTCGGTCCTGACCAGTTCTTGGGCGTTAGCGTCCAACCCATGGTGCGGATCGAAGGCTACGAACTGATCCTCGGTAGCAGCGTGGATCCGCAGTTTGGGCCGGTGATCCTGTTTGGTTCCGGCGGCCAATTCGTCGAGGTCTATCGGGACCATGCGGTGGCTCTTCCGCCGCTCAACAGCACCGTTGCCCAGAGATTGATGGAGCAAACCCACATTTTCAAAGCGCTCAAGGGCGTTCGCGGACGTCTGCCGGTTGACTTGGTTGCTCTGGAAAACCTCCTGGTCCGTTTCAGCCAGCTGGTGGTGGAGCAGCCTTGGATCGCAGAAATTGACCTGAATCCTCTGCTCGCCTCGCCCGAAGGTCTGTTGGCTCTGGATGCGCGGGTGCTTTTACACGACCCGAGCTTGCGTCCAGATCAACTCCCGAAGCCAGCCATCCGTCCCTATCCGTCGCAGTACATTTCACAATTCACCATGAAGGACGGTGCGGAGGTCACGCTCCGACCGATCCGCCCCGAAGACGAACCACTCATGGCCAAATTCCATGAGACGCTTTCTGAGCGAAGCGTCTATATGCGCTACTTTTCCTCGCTGAGCCTAAGCTCACGTGTAGCGCACGAGCGTCTGGTCCGCATTTGCTTCGTGGACTACGATCGCGTGATGGCTCTGGTGGTGGACGACAAAGACAAGGTCACCGGCCAGCATCGGATCTTGGGCGTCGGCAGGCTGATCAAACTACGCGCGGAGAATGAGGCCGAAATTGCCATCCTGGTGTCCGATCAGTGCCAAAACCAAGGCTTGGGAATCGAATTACTGCGCCGCGTGGTCCAGATCGCTCGCGACGAGAGGCTAGGCCGCGTCTCCGCTGAAATGTTGGGGACAATTTGACGGTGCAAAGCATTTTCAAGAAAGCTGGTTTTCGACTGCGACTGCTGGCCGACCCCTCCTCCATATCGGCGGTGCTTGACCTCTGACTGCTGTGACGCCAGTCACAATCCACTGGAACTACGCTCATAGCTTCCCTCTATCCGGAAGAACTACAACGAGAGCGAAAGCAGTGAGCCATGTTCCAATCTTACGCACTAATGTAGGACCAACTGTGAGCTCCGGTCTTCGTTTCTACTGACCTCGCCTTGGGGTCACTTGCTTATCCAACCATCTTGAACCTTAAACGGGAATGCCTGCCATGTCCCAGGTCATCAATGGCTGTGAGTGGGATCACTGCCGAAGTGCGCTGGCAGGTTTATCAGTAGAAACAGGGGGGAGAAATCAGGACTCCCCCGGAGGTAGGAAAATGGCCGATCGGATGATCGTCATTCCCAGGAAAAAGCGGCGCATGAGGAGCCTCACGGAAAACATGAAAACGCCGTACGGCCTAGAGGTCGTTGAGAATTGCCTGACCCATCCGCTGCCGAAAGCCCGTCTCTTCTGCAATCTACCTCAAGCTGTGCAGGCGGAACTGGACGCCATATCGTCTTCCGCAACTTATCGCAAAGGCGAGATTCTCTTCGCCGAAGACCAGGCTCCCCGTGGCGTTTTCGTGATTTCTAAGGGTCGCGTGAAGTTGTATGCCAGTTCCTCTGACGGTAAGTCGTTGATCATACGAATGGCGGATCCAAGGGAAGTCGTTGGCCTACCAGGAACGATTTCCGGAAAGCGTTATGAGCTGACGGCCGAAGCGTTTGAGCCTGTCCAGGCCAGCTTCATCCCCCGGAAATCCTTTCGGGACTTTGTGCGGGCACATGGTGAAGTGGGTCTGAGGGTCGCGGAGATACTCAGCGATATCTATCAAGCCACCTACCGCGAGGTTCGCTACCTTGGACTTTCCGGGTCGGCGGAAGGAAAGCTGGCTCGCTTCCTGTTGGATCTGACCTCGGACCAGGATCTCGATCATGGCCACGCGCGAGCGAAGTTGACCCTCACTCACGAAGAAATTGCTGGTATGGTTGGCACCTCCCGCGAGACCGTGACCCGCTTGTTCGCGGAGTTAAGCGCAAACGCCTCGTGGAAGTGTATGGTTCCAAGCTAGTCATAGCAAACAGAGCCCGCCTTCAGAAGTTGCTCGAAACCTAGCCTTCTTCTTTGATTCTGAAACCTTACTTTCTTTGAACTCCAAGTAATCCACAGCTTTGTTTTGTGACAAAGATCACAGACCTGCCAACGTCTGCCGGTAGAGAATCAGTTGCCGGGCGCTGACTCCCGGCAGATCAACTAACAGCGGAAGGCAAAACGAATGCGGAAATTCAGGGCATGTTGTGTTCGTGCACCAGCCTCGGTCTGTCTCTTGGTGGCGATGCTGCATACAACCACGACAGCACAGGGCAGGCAGGACAAATCAGCGCAGCCCTCGGAAAGTACGCCCGCCACGAAGACCTGGTTAATCAAACCTGTGAGCCACTATGCTGGCGCGGAGGCAGGAGCGAAACCAGAGCCTCAAGTTCAGTTGTCGCGTCGTGCGCTTGATCGGCCTCTCTTCCGATCAGACGTTCAAATTTCCGCATTGACTCATTGTGATCCATGTACTCTGCTTTCGGTGGATAGACCCGATTGACCGGACGAGAGTGATCACTTTTGCTCAGAAAAACGGCAGCGCAATCGTTAGCGTCGAATCCCTTCGGGAACAAAGACGAAAAGAAGAATCATCAATTGAGATAGAGCTGGTGGATGAGATGAAGCCGGGCGACTTTCAAACTGGGAGCCAGAAAAACCACTTTGTCACATTCATGACAAACCGCGGGTGTCGAGGAAGGGCGTGCTAATGCCAGCAGATTCCAGGACCTCTCGATTTCTTCTGTTCTCGGTCCTATGTCTTTTCGTGGTCGTCGCCTTTGCTCCAGGCCAGGTTCGCCAGCAGGTTGCCGATAAGAGCGCCCAATCCGCCAGCGCACCTGCGGCCAGCGCGCCTTCTCCCGAACTCTCCAAATATGTGGGAGCAGAGACCTGCAAAACCTGTCACGAGGAAATTTATAACGCATGGGAGAAAACGCCGCATTGGAAGACCACACTGAACATAAAGGGTGGCCCCTCAAAGCAAGGTTGTGAGGGTTGTCATGGTCCCGGAGCGGACCACGTGGCGGGCGGCGGCGACAAAACCAAGATATTCGTGTTTGAGGGAAAGTCACGGCAGGAGACTAGCGCTCGCTGTTTAAGCTGTCACGGCGAAGCTCACGAACAATCGCATTTCGCCGAATCCGCCCACTCCAGTAGCGATATCGGATGTCTCGACTGCCACTCTCCCCATCACGCCAAGGAAAAAGAGTTCCTGCTGGTCCAGGGGCAACCTCAATTGTGTTACGGATGTCATACATCCGCCAAGGCAGATTTCGCCAAACCTTATCACCACCGCGTCAACGAGGGCTTGGTGCAATGTGTGGACTGCCACAATCCGCATGGTACAGCAACCATACGGCAGCTACGGAGCCTACCGAGCGGCGATGCCATTTGCTACAAGTGCCACGTCGATAAGCAAGGTCCTTTCGTCTACGAACACGTGCCAGTGAAGACCGAGGGCTGCACAAGTTGCCATTCGCCCCACGGTTCTACCAATCCGAAGCTACTCAACGTGATGCCGGTGAACATGCTTTGTCTGCAGTGCCACACTTTCTCGACCACGTTGACGGCCGGCGGGCCAATCGGTCCGGCACACAATCAGTCGGCGAAGTATCAGGCCTGCACCATGTGTCACACCCAGATTCATGGCTCCAATTTCAGCAATGTGTTTTTCAAGTAGGAAGTAACGATGGAGTCGCTAAGAAAATTCGTCCGGCGATCTTCGCAAAGGCAGAAGCGCGCGTTAGCGGTGCTTTTGTGCGCAATCGCAATGATTCTTTGGTCATCGGAAATACTCTTCGCCCAAACTCCGACCGCGAGTCCGGCCCCGGCCGCAGCTCCGCCCGCCGAGCCCGACGGCGTAACCAGCGGCGGCTACCAGATTCACTCCTCCGTCGAGCTGGGCTACCGCTCGAACGACGTGACCGGCAGCGGCGATATGTACGACACGCTGGTGAATCTGCAGAGCGGCCCGCGAATCCTTGACCAGACCCTGACGATGCAGTCGGTCGATCATCAGGGCCTCCTATTCGACGATCTTTACCTCAACAGTTTTGGATGGGGAGGCGATCCGAACAACGCTCTGCGCCTACGGGCGGACAAGAATAAGTGGTATAACCTGCAAGGAAGTTTCCGTCGCGATCAGTATTTCTCGGATTATGACTTGTGGGCGAATCCCCTGAATCCGCCGCCCCCGCCCGCTCCTGGGGGCTCAACTCCGTCGATCCCCATACTCGACTCGCCGCACTTGTTCGCTACCACGCTCCGCATGAGCGACTTCGACCTCACGCTTCTCCCGCAGTCTGCGGTGAGCTTCCGTTTGGGATATTCGCATAACAATATGACCGGGCCCTCCTACAGCAGCATCCACGAGGGTACGGAGGCTTCGCTCCTGCAGGACTGGAACACAACCATGAACTCCTACCGTTTAGGGGTTGACTTTAGAGTCGCGCCGCGAACCGTCCTGAGCTACGACCAATTTCTCGACTACTACAAAGGAGATACAGATTACCAACTGAATCCCATCAATGAAGCACTCCTGCCCACAACGCCGGCAAGTTCCGTTTCGTTGGGCTTGTCCATCGACACCGCGAACAACGAACCTTGTGCCGTAGTGCCGCCCGCAACCAGTCTGATTGTCGGTGGAACCCTGACCAATGTCGCATGCAGCGCGTACTTCAGTTACTCGCGAAATCAGCGGATTCGCACTTCCACGCCTACCGAGCGCATCAGCCTGCGCAGCAATTACTTCCAGCGGGTAGACCTGGTCGCCTCTTTTGCCTACAGTGACGCCGAAATGAATACGCCGCTGAACGAAGCCTTCAACGGCTTGGGCCGTAACAGCCTCCTCGCCTTCACGGGCACTGGGACGGCCGCTGCCAGCCGAATCTCCGACACAGCCGATCTCGGGGCCACCGTGCACCTCACCAATCATCTGCGCCTGATCGAGAAGTTTTACTTTTGGGCCTACCGCATTCCGCAGAATGGCAATCTCAACGAGCTCGACTATACCTGTGCAGTCCCACCTTGCACGCTGCTGAGTACGCCGCTCACCACCCCTGAAGTCCCCGGGGGAACGCCCACTGTAGCCACCTCATCCTTCAACCAGACCTGGACGAGAAATCAAACCGAACTGGCCTGGGACATTTCGAAAAAGGTCGGGGCTCGTATCGGTTATCGCTATGGCGACCGGGATTTCAACCACTTCAACGATTTTCTGCCCGGAGACGAAGACCATTTCGTGGGACTGGAAAAAACGGCACTCCTCGGATTCTGGGCACGGCCCACCCATGACTTGCGACTGAATTTCGATTTCGAGCACACGAACTTCAACGCCGTGTTCGTCCGCCTGTCTCCGCGCAAGGAAGCGCGCTACCGCTTCCAGACGACCTACACGCCGCGTTCGTGGGCGACCCTGGGCGGATCCATCAACATCCTGAACCTGTCCAACGCCGACGCACAGACCCAGTACGTGGGACACAACCAGAACTACGGGCTGACCGCGTCGCTGGCGCCGCGCGAACGCTTCGGGCTGGATCTCGCATACAACTTCAACAGCGTGATGCAGAATGCTCTGATCTGCTTCAATGACACGCCGCCGACCGGAGTGATCCTACCGTTCGTCGCCAATGCCAATGATAACGATTGCGCGGGAAATGATACGGCCAATCCTCTGATGGCCAACTCGTACTACACGAACCACACTAATTTCGGAATGGCTACCATCAGATTCAAGCCCGCGAAGCGAGTGCTGGCCAATGTCGGGTACAGCATCACCAGTGTTGACGGCAGCGTGCCGCAGTTCAACATTCTGCAGCCTCTCGGCACAGTGCAGTACAAGTATCAGCAGCCTGTAGCCAACCTGAGCGTGGATCTTGGTCATAAGTGGGCTTTCAACACAGGTTGGAATTATTACCAGTACGGGGAAGGTTCGTTTGTCGGCCCGACAGCGCCACGCTATTTTCACGCCAACTCGCTAACCGAGTCCCTGCGTTACGCATTCTGACGTTCTCGTTTTTCGTGGGATTGCAGGGGTCGGCCAACAGGTACCCCAACGTGAACCACGATTCAGAGTTGTTGGACCTAGCAAATTTGAGAACCGAATCGACTGGAGTTTGAATATGAAAACAATCAAGATGCAAGTGTTCGCCACTGTGACAGCTATCGCTGTCGTGTTTGCTCTCTCGTTGTCGGCTCATGCACAGAACGCGTCGGAAACGCTCTACAAGTCGAAATGTGCTGCGTGCCATGGCGCCGACGGAGCCGGTTCGGCGACGGGGAAGAAAATGGGCGCCCACGATTTCACAACGGCCGAGGTGCAGGGAATGGCCGATGCGGAACTCTCTACTATCATTACGAACGGCAAGAACAAGATGCCGAAGTATGGGGCGTCTCTGAAGCCGGAGGACATTAAGGGACTGGTGGCCTATATCCGGACATTCAAGAAGTAGTCGCGTGGCTCAGGGCGGCCGAAACGAACCGCCGCGAAGCCGAGAGTGTCACCGCAGAACCGGATAGACGCTACAAGGAAAGCGTGTGGCTGTTTCCAATGAATCTGCGAGAACGAATCCGAGACTCGTCGCAGCCAATCTATTTTTTGGGCCAGAATCCTATCACGCTCACGGGAGCCGTGATCACTACCAGCACGGCGCTTACTACAATTGCCTTCTGGTTCTATGAGATCTTCCTACCGGGACCGCCGCATCCCTACATCGGCATCCTGGTCTTTCTCACTCTCCCCGCCATTTTCGTACTGGGCCTCCTGCTGATTCCACTCGGCATCTGGCTCAGGCGTCGAAGTCTGCGCGGAAGTGGGCAACTGCCGGCGGTTTTCCCTGCCATTGACCTCCGGCTGCCCGTGGTGCGGCGCACTTTGGAGTGGGTGGTCGTGGCCACCGGGATCAATCTTCTCATCATTGGAACCGCATCCTACCGCGGCGTGGAGTACCTGGATTCGACGAATTTCTGCGGAACGACCTGTCACGTTATGCTTCCCGAGAATACCGCCTACCACGTTTCCCCGCACGCGCATGTCGCTTGTGTGGACTGCCACATTGGCCCTGGGCTGCCCTGGATGGTGCGAGCCAAAGTTAACGGCTTGCGGCAGGTTTATATGGTCGCCACCCATACGTATCCGCGCCCCATTCCTTCGCCGGTAAAGGACCTCCGCCCGGCGACCCAGACCTGCGAGCAATGTCACTGGCCCGGCCGTTTTGCGGGCGACAAATTGCTCGTTCGCACCAGCTACACCGACGATGAGAAAAACACGCCTCAGACAGACGTTGTCATGCTGAAAGTGGGCGGAAGCAATGGCCAGCGAGCGACTGGAATCCACGGTCATCATCTTGCGGACGCGGTGCGCATCCGCTACATTTCCACGGACCCCCAGCGGCAGACGATCCCGGCCGTGTATTACACCGACGATAAAGGAAAGACCACCGAATTCATTTCCAGTGATGCCAAGCCAACTCAAAAGCAGTTGGACCAGGGAGAACATCGCGTGATGGATTGTCTGGATTGTCACAACCGGCCTGCACATGCCTCCGAGATGCCCGAAAGCGCAGTGGACAAGCAAATGTCGCTCGGGCGAATCAGCGCGGTGCTTCCCTATATTAAGAAGAAAGCAATCGAGGTCCTCAAGGTAGATTACAGCACTCGCGACATCGCCCAGCAGAGCATCACTGCCGAGATCAACAAGTTTTATCAAACCAATTACCCTGAAATCGATCGGGCGCAGCACGCATCGGTGCAGCAGTCGGGCGAAGAGTTCGCGGCGATCTATCTCCGCAATATCTTCCCCGACATGCGTGTCAGCTGGGGCACGCACCCGAATAACCTTGGCCACATGGATTCGCCGGGCTGCTTCCGCTGCCATGACGGCAGTCATACCAGTGCCGACGGCCAGACCATTACCAATGACTGTTCCGCGTGCCATCAAATTATCGCATCGGGAGAAAACAATCCCAAGATCCTGACGGATCTAGGAATGAAGTAGGAGCGGCATCTGGAGTCTGCCAAGACTGACGACGCGCGGCGCACCACCCTCCTTTCGGAAAATACAGGCGACGGGGGCGAGACTGATCACTCTTGCTCAGAAAAACGACTAGGCGGTTGATACGCTCGAATTTCCTACTCGGGCAAAGAATAAGAAGAATAAAGAGGAGTTAAACATGGCGCCCAAGATGCACGCTGCTATTGTCGAGCAATTCGGAAAACCTTTATCACTTCTGGAATTGGACGTTCCCTCTCCGGGAGCAAGCCAAATCCTCGTGAAAACCGAAGCCTGCGGCGTATGCCACACCGATCTCCATGCGGCCCACGGCGACTGGCCGGTGAAGCCTACGCTTCCGTTCATCCCTGGCCATGAGGCCATCGGTCTGGTCGCTGCCGTTGGATCGGGCGTGACAATTGTAAAGGAGGGCGACCGAGTGGGGGTGCCATGGCTCTACTCAGCCTGCGGTCACTGCGAGTACTGCCTAAGAGGCTGGGAGACGGTATGCGCTCAGGCTCAGTTCGGCGGCTACACCGTTAACGGCGGTTTTGCTGAATACATCATCGCCGACCCAAATTACGTTGCCCATGTGCCCGCGGGTCTTACGGCGGTGGAAGCCGCGCCGTTGGTCTGCGCTGGGATCACGACCTACAAAGGGATTAAGCAGACCGGGGCACGGCCCGGCGAATGGATCGCTATCTCTGGCGCTGGCGGACTTGGTCACCTGGCCATCCAATATGCGAAGGCCATGGGACTACTCGTCTGCGCAATCGACATCGACGATGGCAAGCTGGCCCACGCCACGCGCCTTGGTGCCGATTTCGTGATCAATGCCAAGACTGGAGATCCGGCAGCCGCTGTCAAGAAGGCGACCGGCGGCGGAGCTCATGGTGTTCTGATTACCGGCCTTCGCTGATTGCATTCAAGCAAGGCGTTGGCATGACCCGGAAGCTTGGCACGTGCGTGTTGGTCGGGCTGCCGCCAGGCGAATTCCCAGTTCCGCTCTTCGATGTGGTGGCGAACTGCATAACCATTCGCGGTTCGTTCGTCGGCACGCGCCAGGATATGGCCGAGGCCCTCGCCTTCGCTGTCGGAGGCAAAGTCAAAGCCGATATCGAGCTACAGCCCCTATCTTCAATCAACCAGATATTCGACCGCCTTGAGCACGGCGATGTGCCGTCACGCGTGGTCCTCGACTTCGCGCCGGCTAAAACGAAGAACCAGCGCT
>Ga0302324_100009133_pt1 | contig 20802 bp, 17 predicted proteins | sample Palsa_T0_1_FD_201949 | JGI IMG/M metagenome (GOLD analysis project Ga0302324, IMG submission 201949) | Peat permafrost microbial communities from Stordalen Mire near Abisko, Sweden - Palsa_T0_1 | ecosystem: Environmental > Terrestrial > Soil > Palsa > Peat permafrost | place: Sweden: Abisko...
TCCAGGTAGTCCAGCTGCTGCAAAATCATGTGGCTCGGGTCATACAGAATATTCGCCCGCTTGTGCCCGCCCACCGCGTCCAGGAACCGCTCAAACGTCACCCCATCGTGCAGGTCCTCGCCCGGATGCAGCTCGTAGCACGCGTCCACGCCCGCATCCTCAAACGCATTCAAAATCGGCAGCCACCGCCGTCCCAGCTCGGCAAACGCCTCCTCCACCAGTCCGGCCGGCCTCTGCGGCCACGGATAAAAGAACGGCCACGCCAGCGCCCCACTGAACGTCGCATGTGCTGTCAGACCCATCCGCTGGCTCGCCTTCGCCGCGCACAAAAGTTGATCCACGGCCCACGCCTGCCGCTCATCCGCATCCCCGCGCAACGCCGCCGGAGCAAAGTCCGCGAACAGCTCGTTGTACGCCGGATGGCACGCCACCAACTGCCCCTGCAGATGCGTCGATAGCTCCGTCACTTCGAGCCCCGCTGTGCGCACCACTCCCAGCACCTCGTCGCAATACGTCTGGCTCTGGGCTGCCTTTTTCAAATCGAACAGGCGCGCATCCCAGCTCGGAATCTGCACTCCCGCAAATCCAAGCTCCGCTGCCCAATCAACCATCCCGCCCAGATTGTTGAACGGAGCGTCATCTCCCGCAAACTGCGCCAGAAAAATCGCCGGTCCCTTAATTGTCTTCATACCTATCTCCTGCGAGTCACCGCATTCCTCGAAATCTCAATCAACCAAAAACTGCGGGTGCCCCATCTCAACCGCGGCTCCTTGCGGTTAGGGTGGGAGTTCATAAACCGAAACTCACCTCACCCCGACGTCTAGAACTCCACCCATCCACCAACCTTGTTACTCTCGATCGCCCGCTCAATAAACCGCATCCCGCGCGCTCCCGCCCGAATCCCCGGCAAAGTCGTCGGAGAATGATGTTCGCCGCCAGCCTTCCACGCAGTCACCCAATCCGCAAACTCGCGATACAAGACTGCAAACGCCTCAATATACCCCTCCGGATGCCCGCCGGGGAGCCGCATTACCGCCCGCGCATCGTTCGTCAGGTACTGCATGCCCGCGCGCCGCGTCTCATCCGGTCCACTGTTCCGCCGAATCGTCAAAGTATTCGGCGTCTCCTGCTCCCAGTGCAGCGATGCCTTCTCGCCATAAACGCGAATGCGCAGCCCGTTGCCCTCGCCCGCCGCAATCTGCGACGCCATCAGCACGCCTTCAGCCCCATTGCTGAGCCTCAGCAACGCAGTGCAGTCGTCATCCACTTTTCGCCCCGCCACCACCGACCGCAGCGTCCCATGCAGCGCCGTCACATCGAGGCCAGTTACATACTCCACCAGATGAAACGCATGCGTCCCAATATCTCCGATGCATCCGCCCGGCCCGCTCACCGCCGGATCAACACGCCACCCCGCCTGCTTCTGTCCAGTACTCTCGAGCGCCTCGCTCAACCACCCCTGCAGATACTCCACAGCCACCTTGCGAATCTCGCCCAGCTCTCCGCTCGCGCAGATCGCCCGCGCATCCCGCACCAACTGGTAGCCCGCATACGTATGAGTCAATCCATACGGCAACCCCGCCTCCGACACAACTGCTTCCAGCTCCAGCACCTGGTCATACGTCGCCGTCGCAGGCTTGTCGCTCATCACCGCGATCCCCGCCGCCAGCGCGGCCTTTGCGATCGGGAGGTGCGTACTGTTCGGCGTCGCAATCACCACAAAGTCGATCCCATCCTCGCGCTTGCTCTCCGCCTCAAACATCTCCGAGTAGCTGGCGTATGCCCGCGCCGAATCGATCCCGTAACTCGCCCCTGCCTCTTTCGACCGCTCCGCCGACTGCGAAAACGCGCCCGCCACCAGCTCGATCCGCCCATCCAGCTCCGCCGCCATCCTGTGCACCGGCCCGATAAACGCCCCCGGTCCCCCGCCCACCATCCCCATTCGAAGTTTCCCAGCCATCACTCCTCCAAATCCCTCGACCGTAGCGCCGGTCTCCTGACCGGCTGTCGTGCGGGCGTCCTCGCCCGCGCGTGTCCAGGCAATCACGAAGCCTCGCGGTCTGGACACTCCTCCAAAACGCCGCCGTGCGCAGCACCCTCACCAATCCGTCAATGTCCCATCCAGCTTCCGATTCACCGGCAAATACGCCCGCTGATACTCGTACTTCGCCGCCAGCTTTTCGTCCAGCTCCACTCCCAGCCCCGGCCCATCGCCCGGATACATCATTCCATCCTTGAAGTGATACTGGTGCGGAAACACCTGATCGGTTTCTTCGTTGTGCGGCATCAGCTCCTGAATGCCGAAGTTGTGAATTGCGGTGTCAAAGTGCAGCGCCGCAGCCATCGTCACCGGCGACAAATCTGTCGCTCCATGGAATCCCGTCCGCACGTGATACATAGCCGCAAAGTCCGCTGCCTTCTTCAGCGCCGTGAGCCCTCCGCCATGCACAATCGTCATCCTCAGGTAGTCGATCCACTGGTTGCGAATCAAATCATGCGCATCCCACACCGAGTTGAACACCTCGCCCACCGCAATCGGTGTCGTCGTGTGCTCGCGGATCACCTTGAACCCCTCCTGCAACTCTGCGGGCGTCGGGTCCTCCATCCAGAAAAGATGAAACGGCTCCAACTCCTTGCCAAGCCGCGCCGCCTCAATCGGCGTCAGCCGATGATGGCAATCGTGCAGCAGGTGCAGCTCTTCGCCAAACTGCTCCCGCGCCCGCGCAAACAGCTTCGGCACATGCCGCAGATAGTGCTCCGTCGACCACTCCGCCTCGCTCGGCAAGCCCCGCTCCGCCGGCTCATACCGCCCCGCTCCCTTGGCAATCCCATAAGTCGTCCGAATCCCCGGAATCCCGCTCTGCACGCGCACCGCCTTGAATCCCGCCTCCTTGTGCCGCGCCACATCTTCGAGAGCCGCTTCCGTGTCCTTCCCGTTCGCATGCCCATACACCAGCACACCCTCCCTGCTCTTGCCGCCCAGCAGGTTGTAGACCGGCGTCTCAAGCGCCTTGCCTTTGATGTCCCACAGGGCCACATCCACAGCCGCAATCGCCGACATCATCACCGGACCGCGCCGCCAGTACGCCCCGCGATAAAGATACTGCCAGAGATCTTCGGTCTGAAACGGATCGCGCCCGATAATGCACGGAACCACGTGGTCGGTGAGATAACTCGCCACCGCTAGCTCGCGCCCGTTCAGCGTTCCATCGCCCAGCCCATAGATCCCCTCATCGGTCTCCACCTTGAGCGTCACAAAATTCCGCCCCGGCGAAGTAATGTTCACTGTTGCCTTGGTAATCTTCATGCCCAATATGCTCCCGCACAATTCCCTAGTCCCTGACCACTAATCACTAACCCCTGTTTTACTGATTCACCCCGCTCGCCAGAAACCCTCCATCCACCGCAATCACCTGCCCAGTCACAAACGACGCACCCTCCGACGCCAGAAACACCGCCGCTCCCCTCACTTCGCGCGCCTCGCCAAAACGCCCCATCGGCGTGCGAAGAATTAGTTCCGCCCCGCGTGGCGTCCCTTGAATAATGCTTCTGTTCAGCGGCGTTGCAAACACCCCCGGGGCAATCGCGTTCACCGTCACGCCATTTTTCCCCAGCTCCACCGCCAGCGACCGCGTCAGCGACGCCACTGCAGCTTTGCTCGCCGAGTAAGCCGCCACCTGGTAAAAACTCGCATAGGTCGACAGCGAAGCAATGTTAATGATCCGCCCATATCCCGCCTTGACCATCGACCGGCCGAACACCTGGCATCCCCGGAGCGTCCCCGTAAGATTCACATTCATCACCCGCTGCCAGTCTTCTTCTTTCAGGTCTTCTGTGCGTGCTTTGTGCGTAATCCCCGCCGCATTCACCAGGATGTCGACCTTGCCGAATTCTTCGATCACCGCGTCGTGCAGCGCCACCACTTCCCGCGCCACAGCCACATCGCAAATCACGCGCATCGTCCTGCGCTTCAGTGCCTCAATCTCTGCGGCAACCTTCTCAACCTGGTCCATGCGGCGAGCGCTCGCCACCACGTCGGCCCCTGCTGCCGCCAGCCCCAGCGCAATAGCCTTCCCCAGCCCGGTCGTCCCGCCCGTGACCACCGCAACGCGACCACTCAGTTCCAGGACCCCGCCGCTCATATTCCTTCTCTCATCCTTTGCCTCAGCCCGTAAACATCAAAGCTCCGTGCCCGAACCATTTCGCGTTCCTGGTGAAATGGGCGGGATGGGAGAAAACTTGTTTCACCGGTGCCCCAGGTCTCGATTGCGAGAACTGGGAGGCCGGCCGAATCTTCAGCGCAATCCAGTCCCGGCTCCGCTCAATTCCTATTCGGTTCAACCCCAAACATTATCGCCTACATACACGCGCACGTGTCCCCTATCACGAGCCCGCGCCGGCTTCAATGCGATAGAGTGTTTCTGGCGTTTACATGCCCGCCGCAGCCGCTCACAATAGTCCGCAGCCGCAAAGCCAGTTCAGCCCAATCCTCGCCGGAGATCCACCATGCCCGAAACCACCGCTCAGATCCTAGAACGCGTCGGCCTCATCCCCGTTCTGCGCGCCCGCAACGCCGGCCAGGCCCACGCCGTTGTTCAAGCCATGCTCGCCGGCGGCGTCACCGTCGTCGAAGTCACCATGACCGTTCCCGGCGCTCTTGATGTGCTGAAGGAGCTCAAAGAGGAATACGGAGCGAAGCTCCTGCTCGGCTCAGGCACCGTCACCACCGCCGACCAGGCCCAGGCCACCATCGATGCCGGTGCTGAGTTCGTTGTCAGCCCCAGCCTTCACCCCGCAGTCATCGCCGCCACCAAAGCCAACAACAAGCTGTCAGTCCCCGGCGCTCTCACCCCCACCGAAATCATCACCGCCTGGAATGAGGGCGCGGACTACGTCAAAGTCTTCCCTTGCTCAGCCATGGGCGGCGCAAGCTATCTCAAGTCCGTCCTCGCACCCTTCCCGCATCTCAAGCTCATACCTACCGGGGGCGTCACCCAGCAAACCTCAGTCGATTTCCTCAAAGCAGGCGCAAAGGCCCTCGGCGTCGGCGCAGACCTCGTCAACCTCGCCGCCATCGACAACGGAACCCCAGAGCTCATCACTGAAGCCGCCCGCGCATACCTCAAGATCATCGCGCAGTTCCGAAACGCGTAGCACTCGCATTCTGAGACCAACTCCATGACCGTTCCAGCAACACCACAATCTGAATTCCTCGCCGACAATCCTTTCCGCCTCGACAATCGCCACGCCCTCGTCACCGGCGGCGCAAGCGGCATTGGCGAAGCCACCGTCCGCGAGCTCGTCCGCGCCGGAGCGTTCGTCTGGGTCGCCGACATCAACGTTTCCGCCGGCGAAGCACTCGCCGCCTCGCTTCCCTCCACCGAATTCCTCCACCTCGACGTCACCAGCCCCACCTCTATCGCCGCTGCCGTCGCCAAAATCGACCGCCTCGACATCCTCGTCAACAACGCGGGCATCGGACACGTCGGCTCCATCGAAGCCACCGAGCCCGAAGACTTCGACCGCCTCCTCAACGTAAATGTCCGCTCCGTTTATCTCGTCACCCGCGCCTTGATGCCATTACTCCTAAGGGAGCCAGCCGAAGGCGATAAGGGTGCCCCCGGCACTGGCACTATAGTCAACATCGCCTCCATCGCCGGCCTGGTCGGCGTCAAGCAGCGCTTCGCCTACTGTGCCACCAAGGGCGCAGTCATCGCCATGACCCGCCAGCTCGCCGTCGACCACCCCAAAAACCTCCGCGTCAACGCCATCTGTCCCGGCACTGTCGACACTCCCTTCGTCGAGGGCTACCTCGAAAAGTTCCACAAGCACAACAAGGAAGAGACCCGCGCCGAACTCCGCGCTCGTCAGCCCGTTGGCCGCCTCGGCCAGCCAGCCGAGATCGCCTCCATGGTTCGCTATCTCGCTTCCGACGAGGCCGCCTTCGTTACCGGCTCGTTGTTTACCATGGATGGTGGCTGGACCGCCGCCTAAGGAACCTCCGGTCAGGTCTGCAATGATTTAGGGCGCGACTTTAGTTCTGTATCAGGGCACGACCTTGGTCGTACCGCAAAAGCAGCAAAAAACTGTGTGGGCTTTGGCCCCTGCGAAGGAAGCTCAATGAAACTGGTTTCTTTTTCCATTAACGACGGTATCGTCCGCCCTGGCGCACTGCTAGAAGACGGCAATCTTGTCCTCGATCTCGGGAGCGCCTACAAAGACGCACTCGAGGTCATTTCCGGTGGAGTAACCGCTCTTCCCGCCGGCGTCGCTTACCCCTCCTACCCCCTCGCCGAGGTCCGCATCCATGCCCCGCTCTCCAACCCGCCGCGCATCTTCTGCATCGGAGCCAACTACGCCGAGCACGCCAAAGAAACCGGCCATGCCGTCGCCGAATTCCCAGTCGTCTTTCTCAAAATGACCACCGCCATCATCGGTCCCGGCGATCCCATCGTCCTGCCGGTCAACTCCGCTGAGCCCGACTACGAGGCCGAGCTCGCCTTCGTCATCGGCCATGGCGGCTTCCGGATCGCCGCCGAAGACTGGCATCGCCACGTCTACGGCTACACCATCGTCAACGACGTGAGCGCCCGCGACATCCAGCGTCAAACATCGCAGTGGTCCCTCGCCAAAAGCTTCCCTACCTTCTGCCCCATGGGCCCCGCCATCGTCACAACCGACGAAGTCTGCGACCCCCATTCGCTCGAAATCCGCCTCACCATCGACGGCGAAGTTCTCCAGGACTCAAGCACCAATCAATTCGTCTTCCAGATTCCGCTTCTCATCGAATACATCTCCTCCATCACCCCGCTGCTTCCCGGCGACATCGTCTCCACCGGCACGCCCGCCGGCGTCGGCGTCGGCCGCACGCCCAAGCGCTGGCTCCGCCCCGGCGAATCCGTCACCATCTCCATCGAACACATCGGCTCACTCACCAATCCCGTCGTCGCGGAATAGGGAGTGATACCTCACTCCCGCACTCCACACGGAGAGCCTGCGAGCTGACCTGCCGACTAGCTGACATGCTGTTCCTGGTGCTCGCCCCCAAACCACGCATACAGCGCCACGCACGCGAAGCACACAACCGGCACCACATACGCCATCTGCAAACTGCTCGCATCCGCAAGCATTCCCATCAGCTTGGTCAACGCCGCGCCGCCCAGAATCGCCATCACCAGCAGCGAGCCGGCCGTCTTCGTCTTATCGCCCATCCCCTTCAACCCAAGGGCGAAAATCGTCGGAAACATGATCGACATGAACAAGCTCGTCGTCAGCAGGCACCACGTGCCGACCCAGCCCGGCTGCAACACCGCCACCAGCCCCAGCACCACATTCATCACCGAATAGACACCCAGCATCGTCCGCGCGTGAAAATGCTTCATCAGCCAAGCCGAGCTGAACCGCCCCACCGCAAACGCCGCCAGCGTCCCCGTTAGCATGTAACCGGCCGTCTTGTCCCCCACGCCCGTCGCCGATCGCACGTAGAGGATGAAGTAGCTCCACGTGCCCACCTGCGCCCCCACGTAAAGAAACTGCGCCACCACCGCCAACACAAAGTGCCTCTGCAACAGACTCACATGCTTCGCCGGCCCCACATCCTCGCGCGACACATCTTCCTTCGCCGCATCGGGGAACTTCGTCACCAGCACCATCAGCGCCCACAGCAACGCAACCGTTCCCAGCACCAGGTAGGTCGGCACCACGCGCATCGTCTCGCTGTGCAGATACGCCTGCATCGTCCCCGCCGCCCGCTTGGCTGCCGTCTCAGCCCCTGAATACTCCACGCCCGAAAAGATAAAGACCGTCCCTACCAAACCCGCAGTAATCGACCCGAGCGGATTAAAAGCCTGCGACAGATTCAACCTTCGTTCGCTCGACGCCGACGGCCCCAGCTGCGCAATGAACGAGTTCGCCCCCGTCTCCAGGCACGACAGACCGCACCCAATCACAAACTGCGCGAAAACAAAGAATGTGTAATTCTCCAGACTCGCCGCGGGCCAGAACAACCAGCATCCTGTGCCCATCAGCGCCAAGCCCAGCAGCAGTCCGGTCTTGTATCCGAACCGCCGCATGATCTCGCCTGCGGGAATCGCCATCAGAAAGTACCCGATGAAGATTCCGATCTGCAGTTGAGCCGCGCCCGACCGGGTGATCTCAAACGACTTCATGAACTGCCGAATTAAAAAGTCGGTCAGATTGTTCGGTATCGCCCACAGAAAAAACAGCGGCGTAACCACCAGAAACGGAATCAGACGCCCGTGAGGAATCAGCGGCACCTCAAGGTCTTCCTCATCGTTGGCCCCGCCTGCCCCAATCGACCCGCCTGCAGACTCGCTTGACATCGTCAATGCTCTGGCCCCCTCGACACAATGCGCGCAACACCGTCAAGACCCACCGCCGGAGACGCTTTCATTCCGGCGCAAACATGATCCCCTGAAAATCGTTCCACCAGTTCTACTCAATCAGGATTGCCGATGGCAAATGGACTCGTCGAAACCCCATTCTCGACTCTGCCATGGAAGATTCTCTTCGCATCCCGGCCAACCTGCCGCGCTTTCCATTTCCAGTCCCACTCGTCTTTTATTCAGCATCCTTCAATACTCCTGCCGTGCGACCAACCTGCACATGGAGGCTCTGAAATGCGGCTCATAGTTCCTGCCTTGCTGCTGTCTGCCGGTCCGTTTGCGCTCGGCCAGTCGATGCTATCCGCCCCGCAAACTCCCGGCCCGATTCCCTGCAATTCGACATCGCAATTCACCTCGCCCAGCACCGGTCCTGATGTCGTCTCGCCCGCAATCTCGCCCCAGCTCGCCAACCGGCCCAATCTGAACCTGAAGAACCTTACATTGCAGCAGGTAAAGCCGGCAGTCCCGGCGCAGCTCTTCACTCGCGGCCCGAATCCTCTCCGGTTTCTCGCCTTGAATCAGCCTGCTCCGCAAGTTGCGCCCAAAGCTTTGCCCCACCTTAAATCCGAGCCTATCCCAACCATCTTCCCGGATGCGCATTTTGAAAACATCCCCACCAATTGGCCTGGGCTCAAATTCCTGCTGATCGATCAACCCCCAGCCGCGAGTGCGGCAACAGATGGAAAGACCAAATAGCTCCTGCGAGCATCGGCTGCCAGCCTAAACGCTGCCATTTCCCACTCCCAGCCGATCCCCTCAAAGCACCCTCTGCAGCCATTTCCCGGTGTGCGACAGCAGATTCCCCGCCACTTCCTCCGGCGTCCCCTCCGCCACAATCTTTCCGCCCCCCGATCCGCCTTCCGGCCCAAGGTCAATCACCCAGTCCGCGCTCTTAATCACGTCCAGATTGTGCTCAATCACAATCAGCGACCCGCCCCCGTCAATCAGTTTTCTAAACGCCGTAAGCAGCTTCGATACATCGTCGAAGTGCAGCCCGGTCGTCGGTTCGTCCAAAATGTAGAGCACACGGCTCGCCTGGCTTGGCTTGGCCGTCGCATTCGCCGCCCTGACCTGCGCCAAATGCGCCGCCAGCTTCACCCGCTGCGCTTCGCCGCCTGAGAGTGTCGTCGCGCTCTGCCCCAGCCGCAAATACCCTAGCCCGATCTCATCCAGCACCGCCAGTTTTTCCAGCAGCTTTACTTGTCCCGCAAAGAACCGCAGCGCCTCCTTCACCGTCAGTTGCAGCACTTCATGAATGTTCTTGCCCTTGTACTGGACCTCGAGCACCTTCGCCTGGTAGCGCGTCCCATTGCATTCCTCGCATGGCAGTTCCACATCCGCCAGAAATTGCATCTCCACCGTCACCGTGCCGTCGCCCTCGCAGGTGTTGCACCGCCCGCCCGGCACGTTGAACGAAAAATGCCCCGGCGTCAGCGACAGCCGCTTCGCATCCGGCTGCGCCGCAAACAACTCGCGCACCAGGTCAAATCCCTTAATGTAAGTAATCGGATTCGAACGCGGCGTCCGCCCGATCGGCGTCTGGTCAACAAGCACCACATCGTTCAGCCGCTCCGCGCCCGTCAGGCTCTTAAAGAGCCCCGTTGGATCCGCCCCGTCGCTCTGCCCCATCGCACGCGCCAGCGCTCGATAAAGCACCTGGTGAATCAGCGTCGACTTACCCGATCCCGAAACTCCCGTGATCGCCACCAGCAGCCCCAGCGGAATCTCCACATTCAGCCCGTGCAGGTTATTGGCCTCTGCCCCGCGCAACACCAGCTTCTCCCGCCCCGGCGTCCGTCTCCGCGTTGGCACCGGAATCGAAATCTGTCCCGAAAGATACCGCCCCGTCAACGAATTCGGATTCGCCTCAATCTCCGCAAGCACCCCCTCGGCCAGCAGCCTTCCGCCATGCTCCCCAGCCCCCGGCCCGAGATCCAACAGGTGGTCCGCCGCCCGCAGCACCTCAGCATCGTGCTCCACCACCAGAATCGTGTTCCCCAAATCCCTCAGCTCTTCCAGAATCCGAATCAGCCGCGCCGTATCCCGCGTGTGCAGTCCGATCGAAGGCTCATCGAGCACGTAGAGCGCACCTACCAGCCTCGACCCGAGCGACGTCGCCAATTGAATCCGTTGCGCCTCGCCGCCTGACAGAGTTGACGCCAGCCGGTCCAGTGTCAGATACTCCAGTCCCACCGCATCCAGAAAGTTCAGCCGCTGCCGTACCTCATGCAGAATCGGCCCTGCAATCTCCTCCTGCATCGGCGTCAGCTCCAACTCCGCAAAAAACTCCTTGGCATCCGCAATCGTCAGCGCCGTCGCCTGGCAAATGTTCCTGGCCCCGAATTTCTGAGTCGTGATCCGCACGCTCCTGGCCTCGGCCCGCAGTCGCTGCCCCCGGCAATCAGGGCATTCCGCATATCCGCGATACTTGCTGAGCATCACCCGCACGTGCAGCTTGTACTTCTTGCGCTCCATCTGCGCAAAGAATCCAAACACTCCCTCAAAGCTCCCTTTGCCGCGTAGAACCGTCTCCCGCGCCGCCTCCGTCATCTCTCGCCACGGCACATCCAGCGGAACGCCCAGCTCCGCCGCCTGTTTTCTCAGCTCCGTGTACCAGCTTCGATACTTCGGCCGGTTCCACGGATCGATCGCTCCATCAGCCAGCGTCAGCCCCTTGTCCGGAATCACCAGGTTCATATCGAAGTCGACCGTGTTTCCAAATCCCTGGCACCGCGGACACGCCCCGAACGGATTGTTGAAGCTGAACAGCCGCGGCTCCGGCTCTTTCCCTGGCCGATGGCAGCTCTTGCACTCATACGATCCCGAAAACCTCCATCGCCTCGGCTCCGAGTGCCCCGCGCCATTCAGATCCTCAGACGCCGCCGCACGCAACGCCTCCTCGAAGATCACTTCGCCGCCCTCGCGATAAGCGATCTCCGCCGCATCCACAATGCGCGCGCGATTTTCCGCGCTCACCACGATCCTGTCCAAAAGAACAAACACTGGAAGTGTAAAGTCCAGATCGAGCAGCGACTCCGGTGTCGAAAACTCCACGATCTTGCCCTGCTGATAGAGCCGGTTGAACCCGCCTGCCCGCAACTCCGTCAGCCGCGCCTTCAAGGTCTCCGTGTGCGGTGAATCCCCTCCTGTCGCCACGCGTTTCTCTGCAACCTTCACAGCCGCTTTGCCGCCCTTCGCCGTCGCCTTGGTTGTTTTCGCAGCGACTTTCCCGCCCTGCTCACCAAACCCTTCCACCGTACCCACCGGGAACAGCACCTGCAGCCGCGTTCCCTCGCCCAGCGCCAGCACAGCCTCTGCGATCTCGTCGATCGAATCCCTCTTCACCAGCCCATCGCAATAAACGCAGTGCACCACCCCGCACCGCGCATACAGCAGGCGCAGATAGTCGTAGATCTCGGTCGCCGTCGCCACCGTGGATCGTGGATTCCGTGTCGAGTTTTTCTGCTTGATCGCAATCGCCGGAGCCAGCCCGTCGATCAGGTCCACATCGGGCTTTTCGATCCGCTCCAGAAACTGCCGCGCGTACGCCGACAGCGACTCCACATACCGCCGCTGCCCTTCAGCATAGATCGTGTCGAAAGCAAGCGACGATTTCCCTGAGCCCGAAACTCCGCTCACCACCGTCAGCTTTCCATGCGGAATATCGCACGAAATGCCCTTCAGGTTGTGCGTCCGCGCGCCGCGGATCACGATCGCGTCCATCTCCGGGATTCTGGAATTCAAGGGGAGGCACCGGCTCTTGAGGCGTCCAGCTGCGCCAAGAATCCCTTCGCCGGGGTTCGACATCCCCTCAGACGGGCTCAGAGCGCAACCGGCCATCCTCTATTATAGGGCGCACCGCAGCCCGGATCGCCTCGCATCGGGATGGTGGTTCAAATCCTGCTTTTGCCTTTTTTGTAGCTGAAAAAAGCTCTACCTGTGACGCCCAACGCGCACGAGATCGCCCACGCGCCAGCCCGGTCGGATCTACATTGGCTCAATTCTGAAATGACAAGCTCTTAGCTGAGTAGGGGCTCGGAGAGAACTGCCTCGACCAAAAACAACACACCACCAATAAGCTAATCAGACTCTCTACTTCTCTCGAGATCGAATCCGACCCCAGGCTTTTTCAGGCAATCGCTTTCTCGTTTGCTCTCTTCAAGTGTGTCTGCGAAGTCTGATGCCTCGCCGCAAAGATCGATCGCCTTCTAATGTCGCGGTGTTGCATTCCCAGCACAGCGGTTGATCCCGATTCGCGATTGAGTATTCCGGCCAAGCCCAGCAGGGCTGGCGATGCGCACGCTGGGCAGTAACTCGCGCAATTACCAATGCTCTCGCAGTCCTGGCACAAATATGCGTACGTAAGAGGCATATGCTGTAACGCTGCGTGTGTCATGGATTCACCCCACGGTCTCGTTCCGTTCAAAAACAGAGCTCGTGCATTCGAGCCCTCGGCGTACCCGCTTGCACTTCCTTCAGATGGATGCAGCTGATCTTCTCAGAGTTGTTTGCGAGCGGGGTGTGCGAGCGAGCGCGGCTGCGGTCCAGACCAGTGTCTCCGGAACGGTAAAACTCGCAAATCCCTGAACATGCAGCAGTCCTTCCGGAGCACGGTCAGGCGGTCCAGTCAGCTGCTGCAAGTCCATGGGTCAACATCTAAGTAATCTAAGTATCACTTCGAGAACAATTTACTATTGTCGTCTTCAAATGCTTGTTCTGTTTTGTTGGCTTTATGAGCGAGGCGATTTGCTACCTTATTCGCTTTGTCCCCGCCACTCTTTTCAGTTTCTGCTGGATGCACGACACTTGGGCGCGTCGGCACTTCCGATTCACGTTTGGGAGACGATGCTCCGCTCGAAGGGTTGGGATGGTTTTCTGTAGCCATAAACACGCTCCTGCATATTCAGATGCCCGTTGCACCGATCGAAGATGTACGGATTCGCTGTCGTTCTGACAGGAGAGCCCGAATTGCCCGTTAGTGGGTAAAAATCGTCTGTTCGTCTTCTGATTTCTTTTCTGTATTCGCGGCCCGCGCAGCAGCCTTCTCCGCCACTCGCTCGATCCTCTTCTCCGCCGAAATCTCCGACACTGTTTCGTCTTCCAGCTTAGTCGCTTCCGAATTCTCAAATTGCTCGGGCATGCTTGTTCTCCTGATTCTTGATCTCCTGATTCAAGTATTGGACCAACTATCGCCCCACGGGCCCGTGCAGGAATGGTCACTTCTGCTCTCCTCGGCCCCAATCGCCTGCAAGTCCAACAGTTCCACCCGGCAGGCCTTGCATCGACAATTAGCGAGGCTCTTGCTCCTACCCGTCGAGCCGCCCGGTTCCCGCCACTCGCCCGTACCACAGCCCCGAATCCTTCACCGTCCGCTTCTGATCGCGAAAATCCACATAAGTCAGCCCATATCGCTGGCTATATCCATCTGTCCACTCGAAGTTATCCATCAGGCTCCATGCATGAAACGCCCTCACCTTTGCTCCATCTTTGATCGCCCGCGCCAACTCGGCCAGTATCCCCTTGAAAAATTCCGTCCGCCGCTCATCAGGAACCCTCCCGCCCTCCTTCTCATACGGCGTGTCCATGTAGCAGCACCCGCACTCGGTAATCTCGATTACCGGCCTGCCATACTCTTTCGAAATCTGCATCACCAGATCGTAAATTCCCTTCGGCCAGATCTCCAGTCCCGCATGCGTCAGCGGCCCCTCCGTCGGCATCACTGCATGAAATCGCGTATACGGGTCGCGTCCATTCGTATCCCCGGTGTCCGCTTCGATCTCCGTTCCGTAGTGCAGTCCGCCCGCCCGTGCGCCGCCCGCATCTTGTACAATCCTCCGCGTGTAGTAGTGAAATCCCACCCAGTCCAGCGGCGCACGCATCACCTTTTCGTCTCCAGCGCGCACTCCCATCTGCTCAAAGGGCGGCTCGCCCACAAACGCCTTCGGATACTCGCCCTTGAGCGCCGCGTGCAAAAAAAACGTGTTGTTCATCGCGTGGTAGCGCGCCGTCGCCGCCACGTCGGCCTCGCTGTCCGTCTTCGGGTAACCCGGAGCCATGCTGTACGCCGAACCCACCGTCGCCTTCGATGAAGCCGCCTTGATCGCTCTGAAGCTCTCCCCCTGCGCCAGCGCCACAGTGTGCAAGGCCTTCAGAAAATCCGCGAACTTCGCACGATTCGGCGGATGAATCCCAATCCCATACCCGTAGTACGTAAACGCCCACGGCATGTTGAACGCCGCCCAAACCGTAATCCGGTCGCCCAGCTCCCTGGCCAGAATCCCCGCGTACTCAGCAAAGTAGCCGGCCAGGTCGCGGTTCGGCCAGCCTCCTTTGTCCTCCAGCCACTGCGGCAAATCCCAGTGGTAGAGCGTGCAAAACGGCCTGATCCCCGCCTCCAGCACCGCATCCATCACTCGCTTGTAGTGGTCCAGCCCCCTTTGATTGGGCGCTCCCGTTCCCGCCGGTTGAATCCTCGCCCACGAGATTGAAAACCGATAGCTTTTCTGATTCAGCCGCTTCATCAGCGCAATGTCCTGTTTGAACAGGTGGTAGTGGTCGCAGGCTACGTCGCCCGTGTCTCCGCCCTTCACGTGCCCCACGCCATGTGCGTATCGGTCCCAAATCGACTCGCCCTTGCCATCTTCGTTCCACGCGCCTTCAACCTGGTAGCTTGCCGTCGCCATCCCCCACAGAAACCCCTCCGGAAATCGCGCACTCTCAATCTCCTCCTCTGCAACTGCGCCCGGAATCTCCACTTCAGCCGCCGAAGTAGCCGCCAACGCCCCCGGAGCCAGCAACGCGCCTGCACCTGCCGCCATAGAATGACCCAAAAATCGACGCCGATCCATCTCAGCTCACCTCCTTGAAGGCGCCCAACCTACCATCCTTCCCTCACAACGGTCAAAGGACAGCGCTCTATTAAGCAGGCAAAACCCCCTTTTATCCTCATCGCATCCCGAGCCTGTCCAAAGCTTTGCCTTCACGTCCAATCCTCAGTTATCCCTTTTCACACCGTCCTTTTAAACTGATAGGGAGGTACTTCGTGTTCCGTTCCGCACTTTTCCTGCTTCTCTGCGTCTCATCCGCGGCCCTCGTTTCAGCGCAATCCCCCGCTCCGCCCCCACCCAACGGAGCCCACGCTCCCGGAACTAAAACTCCTGAAACGCCGCCCTCCGGCACGCCGATCTCCGAAACGCCCGCTTCCGCCGTTCCTCGTCCGCTCTCTGATCAGGTCGCCGCCGCCGAAGCATCCATTCTCAAGTCCGATTGGAAACCCGCCGCTTCCCAGCTCGACGCCTGGCTGGCCGCCCACCCCGCAGACCCGCGCGCTCTCTTTGACGCCGGCTACGTCGCCGACAACCTTGACCACCCCGATGATGCCGCCGCTTTTTATCGCCGCGCCATCGGTGCCAATCCCAACTCCTTTGAAGCCCATCTCTCCCTCGGCCTCCTGCTGGCTCGACAAAACAATCTCGAAGACGCCCGCCCCGAGCTCGAGTCAGCTTCAGAACTCGATCCCGGCGACGCGGGCCCCGCCGCCAAAGCGCAGGCCTGGCGCGCACTCGCTCGCATCGACAGCAAGGATGACCCGACCGCAGCCTCCGCCGAACTGATCGAAGCCCTTAAGATCACGCCGGAAACTGCCTCCGATACCCTCCTCGGCGCCCATATCGCCGAAAACGCTGGCGAGCCCGACATCGCCGAGGCAGCCTATCGCCGCGTTCTCGTCACGGATCCCGACTCAAAGACAGCTAAATCCGATCTGGCCCATCTCCTCATCACCCGGCAGAAGTACGCCGACGCCGAAATCCTCCTCCGCGACGCCCTCAAAAAGTCCCCCGACGATCCCGCGTTCACCGCTCAGCTCGCCACCGTTCTCGTCGGCGAGGACAAAGACGAAGCCCTTCCCCTCATCCAGAAGCTGCACGATCAGCATCCCAGCGACGACTCCATCACCCGCATCCTCGCCCGGATTCTCGCCGACGCGGGAGACTTCGCCGGCTCTGACCGTCTCTATCTGGCCCTCCTCAAAACTTCACCCAACGACCCGGCTCTTCTCATCGCTCACGGTCAGAACCTGATTCGTCAGCTCCAGTTCGCTCCCGCCTTCGCCGTCTTCGACAAAGCCACCCAGCTCGATTCCGCCAACGGCGATGCCTGGAGCGGCCTCGCCTTCGCTGCCTCCCGCACCAATCAGCCTGCCGTCACCCTCCATGCGCTCACCATGCGCTCAAAATATCTTCCCGAGCTTCCCTCCACTTACTTTCTCTGGGCAACCGCCTACGACAATCTTCATCAAAGGGAGCAGGCCGCTGCGTACTACCATCACTTTTTGGACGCATCGGCCGGCAAATTCCCCGATCAGGAATGGCAGGCTCGGCAGCGTCTAAAATTGCTCGGAAAATAGCCTCCATTCAAGCCATAATGCTGCTCTAGCGGTTGGGTTCTCCCCCGAAAGTGATTTCAATGGGACGCAGCGAAAGCAAGATTTCCCTTGCGGAATCTCTAAAATGCTCCCATAATCACCGCCAAGGGAGTTCTTCAGCCACTGCGGAGGTCGCTCATGCAGTCCAAGGCAAAGTTGGCTCTATTCGTCATCATCACGCTCGCCACGCTCCCCGCTCGCGCTTCAGGCTTTGATAACAAACCGGTCGACCAGCAGACCATCGATGAGCTGAAGGCCAAGGCCCTCGCGGCCCAGCCCCATGATCAGTGCTTCCTCTACGCTCAGATCGTCCACCAGATGACCGAACTCAGCCTGCGCCAGTACGCCGCCGGCGACCAGGAAAAGGCCTCAGCCCTCCTCAAAAATATCCAGGAATTTGCCCACAAGATTCATCTCTCTGTTCCCAATGACAGCAAGCGGATGAAGGACGCCGAAATGCTCCTCCGCCACGCCTCCTTCCGCCTCAACGAGATGCTCCACACCAGCAGCTTTGAAGACCGTCCCCTCGTGGCCGAGACCCTCTCCCAGGTCAGCCAGGTTCAAACCGAGACCATGATGGAAGTCTTCCGGAAGTAGCCTAACCTTCCCCCGCATTTCCTTCACTTCAAACGAAGCCGGCCTGTGCTTCAATGGACCCCCTGTGGTTCAATGAGGTGCAGGAATGTTACGTCCAGTGATTTGCTCTCAAATCTCCGCCCCGTCGTCCTTCCATGCCTGCTCCTCTTTGCGCGCTAAGCCGAGACTCAATCCCCGTCTCTTGCGGCCCGATTTCCTTCGCTCGCTCGTCCTCGCCTGCGTCCTCTTCTCACTCGCCCCCTGCCTCGTGGCGCAGAAAGAGAAGCGCCAGCCCCTTACCGAAGCCCAGATCGAGCAGATCCGTGACGCCGGCATCGATCCACCCGCTCGCATTGCCCTCTACACCAAATTCCTCGACGAGCACGCCGAAGTCATCAAGAGCCTCACCAACCGCGCCAAATCCATAGCCCGCGCCAAGCATCTCGACGACGAACTGCAGGACTTCACCGCCCTCCTCGACGAGCTCGGTGACAATCTGGACCAGTACGCTGACCGCAAGGCCGACCTGCGGCCCGCCCTCAAGCCACTCAACGAAGCCGCACCGCGCTGGATAAATATCCTCCGCGCCCTAGCCGGCGAGCCCACCTTCGACGAAGCCCGCAAAGAGGCCATCGAGAGCGGCGAGGACCTTGCCGATCAGGCCAAACGCATCCTCTCCGAACAAACCGAATACTTCAATCTCCACAAGGATGAGAAAAATCAGGAACGCGCCGAGCCAAAGTGAAGGTGCGGGCCGAACCCGCCATGTTAGCCCCTGGACTGCGACAGCTGGCGGATCCCAAACTTTCGATTCCTATCCGCCAGACCCAGCGCCCCGGAAGGAGGGTCTGCAAAAGTCAATGAATATCTATTCGCTGCTGGACCTGCACTTGTACTTCGCGGGATGCGGTTAGATTTGTACACCCGTTTAACTCCGCCAGCGCTGTTGCTAAACAGACATTCTGGGCGGGCAGAGAGGTCTGCTTTGAACAGTAGCTCATGTTGGAGACGTACTGCGACTGGCAGGCATCATTCGCTGATTTTCCGGTACCGCCTTTTGGCGGCTTGATGCACGTTTGCTTTACAGCTCCGGTGCAGGTGTTTCCCTTTACGCAGGCGTTGTAGATGCACAAAGCCTGCTCGGCCTTGGGCAGACCGACGCAGCTCTTTTGCAGCCCGTTCTGGACAAGGGAACAGAACCCTGCTGCGCTTGAGGGGGTATCCCCGTCGCCGTAGGAGTCCGGATCGGTGTTCTGGGTAGTTGGATCTGTCGATACGGTGCCGGCTGGAGTAGACGGCGGATAACAGCCTGAGTAGTCCGACGAGCAAATCGCAGGCGTGGTCGACCCGCAATCGCTTGCATCGGTGTCATCGGTTCCAGAGCAAGTGTTCGGCGTCGATACCCCCTCCTGACACGTAGTGCCGCATTCGTTCGATGGCACGGTGTTGTCTGATCCGGCGGTGGTGTCCGATTTGCATTCATGCGGCTGGCTGGGCGTCGCGGTATTCATGTAAAGGATGCAGGTGATGTTGGGCGCCGGCGAGCCGGTGGGAGCCGCGCTCGCGGCAAAGAGAGTCTTGTGAACAGGTGCCCTCGCAGAAAAAGTCTTGTTGACCTTCACCTCCGTCGGAGCGGTTGCGGGCGCTCCGGCTTCTTGTGCCTGTAGGCTCGCGCCCGCAATCAGCATTATGCCAGAAAGAAAAACCATCGAACGAACTACATAGAATCGCGATTTCATAAACTGATCTCCTCACGACCGGTTTCGAGACTTCTCATGACGAATACAGGCAGTTCGCACGCGACTTTGACGGTCAGGCGCTGGCGAACGCTCGATCATGGCTTTGCTTCTAATCGTTTTCTCCAGTGACCATGTCAAGGAACTCCGGCAGCTTCCCGCTCTTATACGCGAAACCTCTGCGGCGCTACTGCACCTGGATTGCAATGAAAGCACCGCTTAAGCCCGCCTGCAGGTTTGTTGACTTTCCATCGGCAAAACACTCGAGCCAAATCGACGTATTCGCCTCCGCGGCAACCCAAATACCGTTGACGGGAAGAGTGGCCTCCGCCCAACCTCCAACGGATTGGTAGGGATTAGGAGCGAGTACTTGGGTGTATCCTTGAGCGTCCAAAACAGTGCAACCTACCAAAGTCGCGCTCGATTCGTTATTGGCGACAACAATTTGTCCCGAAAGGAAGTAGGTTCCCGGGTTCGCCAACGTAACAACACTAAACCGGCCCGCAGTAGCAGCAGGGGGAATGTCCGTGTCCAGCACTCCGTTTGCCGAAAACGACAAAACCCACTTCGGACCCTGAGGTCCTGTTGGACCTGTCGGGCCAGCCGGACCGGACGGCCCTGCAGGCCCCACAACTCCCTGAACCCCCTGCGCACCTTGGGGCCCTGCCGGCCCTTTTGCTCCAGCGGCCCCTTGCGGCCCAATGGGTCCCTGCGGCCCTTCGGCGCCGTAGGTCAGATCGAATACAGTTGAACCTCCCTCGCTGTTGACAACGGTCAGAGTGTAGGTTCCCGCCGGGGTCTTGGCCGGTAGAGTCGCAACGATCTCTACATTGCTGAAGGCGTCCACCGTCAGCGCGGCGCCATTGAGCCGCACGACTGGAGCCGCCTTTGCCGGCTCGAATCCTGAACCATTCAAGGTGACTTGGTTCTTCCCGTAGTTGATCGTGCCGTTGTTCACCACAGGCACGATCGCCACTGCGCCAAACAGCCCTTGCGCGCTCAGCGCCAACACCAAAACTGCAAATCCGCGTAGTCTCATCTCTTCTCCTTCGGCGGCGCAGATCGCCGCCTCCATGGACCAAGCTGCCTTCGGTCTGAGTCAAATGGTGATTTGTTGCAGGCACAGCGCGGTTGAGAGCTCGCACCTGCGCGTGAGCAATCGGCGCCTTGCTCCCGGCAGCCTCGCCCACCGTGCAAAACCCGGTGTCTATTGCACAAACGTGATCTCATGAACGGACCCCGTGGTAAATGCTCCGAGCTTTGATTCAAGCCCGGTTAATTCCGGCCTCAATCCGCCGTTAGATAGCCGTACACGTCGACCTCGGCTGAACAGGTTTGTGAACTGTTGTTCATGACAATCGTTGTGCCAGGCGCGAGGGCAAACCCCGGCGGGTAGGTGAAATGTGTGGTCGGCGCGTTTGCGGCGAGGGTCCAACCAAACCGGAAAAGGGTGTTGTTCCCGATCTCTGTCGCCATTCCAATGTTTATAGGCGTTGGACAGGATGACCCGGTATCACTGTTGTTTACGTCCACAGCGGTAATCACGAAGTATCGATTCGCGGGTACAGTGAAACCGGCAAATTGCTGCGGTGGCGTATTGCCGGGCACATCCACATACTGATCGCAGCCAAAAGCGCCAGATCTCGCGCTGACGCAAGAA
>Ga0302324_100009138_pt1 | contig 20795 bp, 15 predicted proteins | sample Palsa_T0_1_FD_201949 | JGI IMG/M metagenome (GOLD analysis project Ga0302324, IMG submission 201949) | Peat permafrost microbial communities from Stordalen Mire near Abisko, Sweden - Palsa_T0_1 | ecosystem: Environmental > Terrestrial > Soil > Palsa > Peat permafrost | place: Sweden: Abisko...
GAGTAGCCGAGAGGAACTCGCGCAGGCTGGATGCCGACGGCGTCGCGGCCTCGCGCGGCACGACATAAGCCACCAGCCGCTTGGCGTAGGTTTGGCCGCCGCGCGCCACCACCGCGCTACCGGCGACGTCAGGATGACGGTTGAGCGCGCAAACGATTTCGTCCGGTTCCACTCGATAACCGCGGATCTGCTCCTGACTGTCCACGCGGCCGCGGAACGCGATTTGTCCATCCGGGAGATAGCAACCGAGGTCGCCGGTTCGATACATCCGCGAGCCGGGCACGGGATTCGACGAATCGGGCAGAAAGCGCTCCGAGGTGGCGGCGGGGTTGTTGCGATACCCGCGCCCGACGCTGGTTCCGGCAATGTAGATTTCGCCCACTTGGCCCGGCGCGACGGCGCGGCCGTCGGCGTCCAGAATGCGGATTTGCGTACGAGCGATCGGCTTACCGATAGATGGCGGCAGCTCCGCCGGTCCGCCGGAAGTCACCACGCCCGAGGTGGCGACGACGGCGCACTCGGTGGGGCCATAGTTGTTCACTACCGTGAAGGGCAACCCCGGAGAGGGATAGCGATGTAGCGCTTCGCCGCCCGTCAGCAAGTAACGCAGCGCCGTCCCGGCCGGCCAGGAATGGGCCAGCATCGGCTCCGCGACGATGGTGGGAACGAATGCCACGGTGATGCGTTCCTTTAGGAGCCAATCGCGCAAATGTTCGGGCGATGTGCGCGACTGCTCGTCCGCCAGCACTACGGTTGCCCGCGCGGTCAAATGCGGCCAGATCTCCCAGACAGCGGCGTCAAAGCCGAGTCCGGCAAGATGGCTCGCCCGATCAGCCGTCGAGATCCCGAAGGCGTTCCGATGCCAGAAGATCAAATTCAAAAGATTGCCTTGTGTGACTTCGACGCCCTTTGGCTGGCCGGTGGATCCGGAAGTGTAGATGACGTACGCTAGGTTGTCTCGCGTTATTGCAACAGGCTGGGTCAAGGATTCGCAGCGCTCCGTCGCTTGAGCGGCGGCGTCGAGATCGACGACGCGTCTTCGATCTCCGGCGGCTCTGGCGGCCAGCGCACCGCGCGAGATCACCAAGGGAGCTTGCGCGTCGTCCAGAATCGTTCGCAAACGCGCTGCCGGCCAGGCCGGATCTAAAGGAAGATAGGCCGAGCCCGACGCCAGCACTGCCAGCGCGGCGGCGATGAAATCGAAAGAACGTTCCAGGCACAAAGCCACGGGCACGTCGGGACCCGCGCCGAGCGCGATCAGATGGCTTGCCAGGCGCATGGATCGGGACGCCAAATCGCCGAAGGTCAGGCTATCCGCGCCGGCGGATAGAGCGATGGCTTCAGGAGAAGACGCGGCCGCTTTCAGGACCAAGTCAGCCACGCAGTCGCGCCGCCTGCCGTTTCCGATTTCGATCGACTGATGAAAAACTCCGCTGGACGAAGTGTGGCCGCCGCCGGCATTGGTCGTCTGAGATGAGATAGTCATGGTTGCGTCAACCTATTGTGCTTGTGCATCGCCAAGTAATAAATGAACCGTTAATACTGAGACCGATGCCGAGGTATTACAACTCCAGTACTGGCAAACCACAGACACACGTAGTCTCACCGCTCCTCGCGCGAGCCATGCGGCCCGCCTGCGGGGATACGAAGCGATTCGGAAACTGGGACACTCGCGTCGTGCCAGATCCATGGCGAAAGACAATTCGACGAAACTGACCTCTCGGGTTTGCTTCTTACGATTGCTTGAATGGAATCTTAACATCGTTCTTCGTTGCTTGACGCGTATTTTCTGAGCGTTATTGCGCTAGTAGTACTAGCAGATAAACATTTGGCGATTATTGTGGCGGCGTTCAAACGCGAGTCGCGCGTCTGCTTCATGCCTGCCGCGATGGGAAGCTGCCAATTGCGACGACGCGGAGACGATTCGAAAGGGATCGAGGCAGTCTTCAAGCGATGCGACTGGTGGGGGAGTTGATGCCTAGCAAAACAAGCGAGTTGCAAATCTCCCCGATAACCCACCATTCCCTCGCTCACAGTCCTAATGCCCTCGTTTCGGGCATTGGAGCTCGCACCCCATTTCAGTGAAACCCGATGCTAGCACTATGCTCGCAAAGTTGAATGGGCACTTTGATCTAGTACTACTAGTAAAAAAGTGACGTCCAGTTGCGCGCCGCAAAGCGCGGCTCACCGGAGTGTTTAGGCGTTGTACACTGGCACTTACCGCTAAAGGAACCGCCACCGCGAGGCGTCGGTTTCCAGGATTGATTCTTGGACATTTCCACTCCGCTCCAATATGTGAAAGGCATCGGACCCGCGCGCGCGGAGATGCTCGAAAAAAAAGGCCTTCTAACAGTGGATGATCTGCTGGCCTACGCGCCGTTTCGGTACGAAGACAGAACCAACGTCAAGACGATCGCCCAACTGGCGCCCGGTGAAATGGCGACGGTAATCGCGGAAGTGAAGTCCGCGCATCTGGCCGGCTTCCGCAAGCGCAATCTCGGTATGTTCGAAGCCGTCTTTACGGACTCGTCCAAGGAACGGCTGCTAGGGAAATGGTTTCATGCGGGCTACCTGGCGGATCTCTTCGCGCCGGGATTGAAAGTTGCCCTGTATGGCAAGGTGGAGTTGGACAACTACACCGGGGATGTGTTGTTGATGCATCCGGAGTTCGAGGTGCTCTCCTCGGAGGATGGCGAAGGCGACCTGTCACTGCATAGCGGTCGGATCGTGCCGGTGTACGAAGCGGTAGGCAAGATTACGGCTCGAATGTTCCGCTCGATTGTCCACCGAGTGCTGAGTTCTCTGGAACCGATGGAGGATCGGCTTCCAAGAACGATTCGGGAGAGCTTAAAATTGCCCGACCGGTGGGCGGCAATCCAAGAGTTGCACTTTCCGTCCGCCGGCGCCGACGCGCGGCTGCTCAACGCGTTCCGCAGTCCGGCGCAATGGCGGTTGATTTTCGAGGAGTTCTTCTGGCTGGAGTGCGGCCTTTCGCTGAAGCGCGCCAAGGCGCGATTGCAACCGGGGATTTCGTTCGCGCTGAGCGAAGGGGTGCGGGAAAAGATCAAAGCCATGCTTCCGTTCAAACCCACCGGCGCGCAGAAGCGAGTTTTGAAGGAGATCGCGGAGGACATGCAGGCGCCGCACCCCATGAGCCGGCTGCTGCAGGGCGACGTAGGCAGCGGCAAGACGCTGGTGGCGGCGGAAGCGGCGGTGATCGCGATCGAGAACGGATACCAGGCCGCGGTGCTGGCGCCGACCGAGATCCTGGCCGGCCAGCACTATTTGTACTTCAAGAGCCTGTTCCAGAAAATGGGCTATGTTGTCGCTCTGCTCACCGGTTCGCTTACTCCCCGGGAAAAGGACCAAATGAAGAAACTCATGGCGGCCGGGCTGGTGCATCTCGGAATCGGAACGCACGCGCTGATCGAAGAGAGTGTGGAGTGGAAAAACTTGGGCCTGGCGATCGTTGACGAGCAGCACCGCTTCGGCGTGATGCAGCGGCTGCGCTTGGCGTCCAAAGGGACGCATCCCGATGTTCTGGTGATGACTGCCACGCCGATTCCGCGCACGCTCGCGCTCACCATCTACGGAGACCTGGATATTTCGATGATCGACGAAATGCCGCCCGGTCGAAAGCCGATCATGACCAAGCATGTTTCCGACGACCGCGTCGAAAGCGTCTATAGCTTCCTAAAAAAACAGGTGCTGGCGGGCCGGCAAACCTACGTAGTGTATCCGCTGATTGAGGAGTCCGAGGCGGTGAAGGCCGCGCAGCAAATGTATGGGCACCTCTCGGAGAAGGTTTTTCCCGATCTTCGCGTTGGTTTGCTGCATGGCCGGCTGAAGACCGACGACAAGGAAGCGGTGATGGAAGCGTTCCGGCGCGGGGAAATCAACATTCTGGTGTCGACGACGGTTATCGAAGTGGGCGTGGATGTGGCCAACGCCACCGTCATGGTGATCGAGCAGGCCGAGCGTTTCGGATTGTCGCAATTGCATCAGCTGCGCGGCCGCGTGGGGAGGGGAGCGGAGCAGAGCTATTGCATCCTGGTGACCGGAAAAATGAACGAGGGCGCGAAGGAGCGCATCCGAACCATGGTGGAATCGACCGATGGGTTCTATATCTCCGAAATGGATTTGAAGCTGCGCGGGCCGGGAGAGTTCTTCGGGACAAAGCAATCCGGCCTGCCGGCGTTGCGGATCGCCAACATTATTCGCGATCACGATGTGTTGGAGATGGCTCGCGCCGAGGCGCAAGCATTCATCGCCGATCCGCGGGAATCGGAGGAATTGAAGAACGCCGTGAGCTACATTCGGGAGCATTGGCAACGGCGCTACGGCCTGGTGCAGGTGGGTTAGTGCGAGTGATCGGAGGCGAGTTCCGCAGCCGCCGCTTGAAGAGCGTGCGCGGAGTGCAGACGCGCCCGACGCCGGATCGGCTGCGCGAGGCCTTGTTTAACGTCCTAGCACTCGACGTAGCAGGCAGCTTTTTTCTGGATGCTTACGCCGGGACGGGAGCGGTGGGGATTGAGGCCTTGAGCCGGGGCGCGAAACGCGCGGCGTTTGTCGAGAAAAATCGAGCGGCGGTTGCGGTGATTCACGAAAATCTGGCGTCGCTGGGTTTGGAGAGCCGCGCCGAAGTTTATACCGGCAAAACTTTACCGGTGCTTGAACGCGTCGCGGCCGATATTGCGTTTCTCGACCCGCCTTATGAGATGGAGAGCGAGTATGAACCGGCGCTGACGGCGCTGGGGCGGGGCGGAAGCGAGCTTGTGATCGTCCAACACGACCGGCGCCGGGAGTTGAGCGAACGGTACGGAAAGTTGGAACGGTTTCGAAGCTTGCAACAAGGGGACAATGTGCTGAGCTTTTATCGAAGAGCGCGGGTCTAGCGAACCTGGCCGATCTTCTGAGCTTCGGAGCGCATCTGAGCGCGCGCTACTTTCTTGCGCTGGCGCTCGACGCGCAGCAGTTCCTTGCGGCGGCGGTACTTGATGGAGCTGTCCACTTTTCCCCAGAACTTGCGGAAGTATTCGACCGCCGAAATAATGCCGAAAACCACGACGCCCCACATCCACAGCATGGCGAATCCGCGCAGAAACTCCCAGCGTATGCTGAGCAGGATCGTCGCGATGGCAATTACCTGCGTAATCATCTTGGTCTTGCCGAGGTCACTGGCGCGGATCAGGTAGCCTTCCGCGGCGGCAATGCCGCGAAGCCCGGAAACGGCGAATTCACGGCCGATGATGAGCACCACCATCCAGGCGGGAGCGCGATGGGTTTGGACGAGCGAAACCAGGGCGGCCGAAATAAGCAACTTGTCCGCGATCGGGTCTAGCAGCGTTCCCACCGTGGTGATCTGTTTCCAGCGGCGCGCGAGGTAGCCATCCAATAGGTCGGTGGCGGCCGCAACGAGAAAAATCGATAGGGCCAGGAACTCGTTTGTGACCCAGACGACGCCGCGCCACTCGATCCGTAGGTCCTGCTCCACCAATACGGCGACGAGAAACGGCACGAAGAATATACGGAGGATCGTCAGCGTGTTCGGCAGGTTCATAGGACACTGAATGCTCGGAAATTGTTACGCTGATGCCAGAATATCATTCGACGCAGTAAGGCGTAAGGCGGCTTCGGACGGACTCGGGCACTTCGGCCTCCACTTCCCAGGTGGCGTCTTGAAAGCGGCTCGCCAACACTTTGGCATGCTCGTGCAATAAATGGATGACCGCGCCATTGCCCGCGGGAATCCGATATTTCGACCGGGTGGCGGAATTGACGGTGAGCATGCGGTCGATGGCCGCGAACAGGGCGTCCAAACCGGCGCCGGTTCGAGCTGAAATCGGGATGGCTTCCGAACCCTTGGGGCCGGGAACTTCGCCCAGAATCCGCTCGGCCAGGTTGCTGGATGGTTCGAGCGATTCGCCCAGGGCGTCCATCTTATTCAGGGCCAGAATTTGGCGGGTCTGATCGGCGCCGATTTCGGTCAGCACTTTGGCGACGTGCGCGGTTTGGTGAGGCGCGTAAGGCGAGGAAGCGTCCACGACATGCAAGAGCAATGAGGCATCCGTAACTTCTTCCAAAGTTGCGCGGAAAGCTTTGACTAGAGTAGTGGGGAGATTCCGAATGAAGCCGACCGTGTCGCTGACCAGGACGTTTCTGCGCGATGGCAGGGTGAGGTGGCGAACCGTAGGGTCGAGCGTCGCGAACAGCCTGGCATCGGCGGGGACCTCGGCGCCCGTGAGGCGGTTAAAGAGCGTCGATTTTCCGGCATTGGTGTAGCCCACCAAAGCGATGGTGGCGAGCGGAACGGACTGCCTCTGGCGCCGCTGCGTGCCTCTGCCGGCTCGCACGTGTTCCAGTTGATCCGTGAGTTTCTTGATGCGCCGGTAAATCCTGCGGCGGTCCATCTCGAGTTGAGTTTCGCCGGGGCCCCGCGTGCCGATACCGCCGCCTAGCCGCGACATTTCGATGCCTTTGCCGGTAAGCCGGGGCAGCAGATAATTCAGTTGCGCCAGCTCCACCTGTAGTTGGCCCTCGCGTGTGCGCGCGCGGCTGGCGAAGATATCGAGAATCAACTGCGTGCGATCCAGAATTTTGCAGTCCACGGCGCGTTCGATATTGCGCTGCTGGGTGGGTGTGAGGTCGGAATCGAATAGAACCAGGTCGGCCTGATGGGCGTGCACCGAAGCTCGCAACTGCTCGATTTTTCCAGATCCGATGAGCGTAGCGGCATCGGGCGCGGGGCGTGCCTGCAGGATCGTTTCTTCCACGCGAGCGCCGGCCGTCTCGGCGAGCGCCGCTAATTCCTCCATCGACTCGGCGGCGGAGTATGGTATTGCTATAGCGCCTCGGCGGAGGGGCGGTTTCAGATCCAGGCCCACCAAGATAGCCCGCTCGGGGCCACGAGCCACCAACTGGCTGCTATTCCTGGGGGGCATCCGCCGGCAACGGCCCGCCCACATTGGCGCCGGCCGGCGCGGACGGGTGAGCTCCCGCGGAAGCATGAAATGGCTTCGACACCACCACGGTAGAGATCGCGTGCTTAAAGATGAGCTGCTCCTGATTGTTGGTCTCGAGTACAACCGAATACTTGTCGAAGCTCTTGATGCGCCCCGAGAGCTTGACGCCGCTCATTAGGTAGATTGTAAGGAACGTCTTATCCTTGCGCGCATTATTTAGAAAAGCTTCCTGGATATTCTGCGCCAGCTTTTCCATGGGCGTCCTTTGGCCGGGTTTGGGCTCGTTGTCTTGAATGTTAATCCCCTCCGTCCCTCAGTTCGGACGGTCCTAGTTCATGATAGCGCAGTGGTTACTAAGCCATGACTGGCCGACCAGAAACGCAATCAGAGCAAGCGGAATACCGTGCCATCGTAGAAAATCCATTGGGGTTGCGTCGCGATGAGCGTGCCGCCTGGATCGGTAGTGCCGTTGATCTGCTTAACGCTCACCGTACCGTTGCCGTCGATGTTGAGGGTGCACGCCGCTGAACAGGTGGTGTCCACGTTCAGCAGAAAGACCATGCCGGCCGCATAAGTGGTCAGCGCCTTGTCGGGCATGCTGCACGTGTAAGACGTGGTTCCGTTAGCGGAACTGCAATAGCTTTCGTTGGCATGAACGGTGTCATGCGTGGGGATGAGGCTGGAGTTATAGGTGGGCGTACAATCGACTCGATTGTTGCCGCTGTTGTTGACGCAGGTTTGTGTAATTCCGGCTCCGGTGTTGAAGTTTAGAGTCGACTGGGTCCCAACGCTGGCGCCACCGACCTCGAGGGTCAGCGCTCCGCTGCCGCCGCCGCTGCCCATGCCCTGCGAAATAGCTTGAATCGCCATCGCGTAGGTTCCAGCGGCGGCGTTAGTGCTGAGCACGCGGCCCAGGATTTGACCGCCGGTGGGCAGGCTGGCGCCCGCGTCGTGACAATCTCCGGCGACGGTGGAGCTGATTTGCACGTAGTCGCCGGCGATTGTGGCCCCATCAAACACGCACTGCGCCGTACCTTCCCGGGCGATCTGCGCGCTGCCGGAGGTCCCAGCGCCGCTCACCACAATGCCAATTATGCCGGAGGCGTCGGTGGTGGCGGCGGTGACGGCGGTGGACGGAGCGCCGGTGAGCTTGGCGAGCAGACTGGCGGTGGTTCCGGTGGTGGCTGCGTTGACCATGGAGATAGTGATGGCCGAAGACGACGCGCCCAGCGACGGGTTGGTCAGCGTGGGCGCGCTCGACAGCACCACCGAGCCGCTGCCGCTGGCGCCGTTCGCCAAGTCGGAAGCCGACGGCTGAGTGGACGAAGGCGCGCCGGTGGCACTGATAGAGTTGATCCATTGGTGCGCAACGGCGGAATAAGATTCGACGCCGCCGAGCGTGGTGGCGCTGGGAGTCGGCAGGTCCGCCGCCACCAGGGATCGGAAGGCGGGCGCGGCGGCGCTGCCGGAAGAGGGGCCGGCGTACATCAGGTTCGCGTTTTGATTGGCTTTGCTGACTGCCAGGGTGCCACTGGATCCGATGGGAGAATTGGCGACCGAGAACTCGGCCGGCATGCTGAGACCCACGCTGGTAACCGTGCCGGTGCCGCCCTGGGAGACGGCTTGAAGTGTGATTGCGTACGTTCCAGCGGCAGCGTTGGTGCCGAGCACGCGGCCCAGGATCTGACCGCCGGTGGGCAGGCTGGCGCCCGCGTCGTGACAGTCTCCGGCGACGGTGGAGCTGATCTGCACGTAGTCGCCGGCGGTGGTGGCTCCGTCAAACACACAGGATGCCGTACCTTCCCGGGCGATTTGCGCGCTGCCGGAGGTCCCAGCGCCGCTCACCACGATGCCGATGATGCCGGATGCGTCGGTGGTAGCTGCGGTGACGGCGGTGGACGGAGCACCGGTGAGTTTGGCGAGCAGATTGGTGGTGGTTCCGGTGGTGGCCGCGTTGACTATCGAGATAGTGATGGCCGAAGACGACGCGCCCAGCGACGGGTTGGTCAGCGTGGGGGCGCTCGACAGCACTACCGAGCCGCTGCCGCTGGTCCCGTTTGCCAGGTCGGTAGCCGACGGCTGGGTGGACGAAGGCGCGCCGGTGGCACTGATGGAGTTGATCCATTGATGCGCAACGGCGGAATAAGATTCGATGCCGCCGAGCGTGGTGGCGCTCGGGCTCGGCAGGTCGGCGGCCACTAGGGATCGGAAGGCGGGCGCGGCGGCGCTGCCGGAAGAGGGACCTGCGTAGATCAGGTTCGCGTTTTGATTGGCTTTGCTCACGGCTAGGGTGCCGCTCGATCCGATGGGAGAATTCGCGACCGAGAATTCGGCCGGCATGCTGAGACCGACACTGGTAACCGTGCCGGTACTCGTGGCCATCGTGTTGAGCACGAATCCGCTGGAGGCCTTGGTAATCAAATAGGGCACGCCTGCGACACAATCGTTGGCCACTAGATTGGTGAGCGAGCCGGACGATAGTTTTCTAAGACTGACTGCGCCTTGAGCGTTGATATTCAGTGTTGGATTGGCGGCGCAATTCACATCGGGAGTGAATATCCAACGGGATGAGTTGGCGGCCTGCGCTTGCAACGCGGGTGTCACGCTGCACGTGTAGGTTGTGCCGGACCCACTGGCGGGACTGCACTGAATGTCCGTCCCAGCTTGATCGATGGCGCGGCTGAGCATTACGGACGTGTCCGCGGTGGGAGTACAGTCCACGCGATTGCCGCCGGAATTGTTGGCGCAAGATTGGATGATGCCTGCGCCGTTATTGAAGTTGAGCGCCGGTTGGGTGCCGGCGGTTGTGCCTCCGACGTCGACTGCCAGCCCCGAGATGCCTCCGCTCGGGCCGGTCGGTCCTGCGGGACCCTGTGGACCCGTTGGCCCGGCAGTTCCATTAGCTCCCGTCGCCCCTTGTGGCCCCGTTGGCCCTATGGAACCTGTTGCGCCTGTTGCGCCTGTTGCTCCTGTAACTCCGGTTGTTCCTTGGGCGCCAGCGGGACCCTGGGGACCGGCGGGTCCTTGCGCGCCGCTCCCCGTTTGAGGGGTCCAGGCACTGTTGGCGCTGTTCCACACCAGGGATTGGCCATCGGTCGGAGCGATCGAGGAGACCGGTTGGCCTTGAATCTGGGTTACCACGGTGGAAGTGACCGGGCCTGTTACATCTCCAGCGAGGGTCGGCGCACCGGATTGGAGCGTCCACGAGTTAGTCGCGGTGCAGGCGTACCAGTTCGAACCCGCCGGCGCATTGCTCTTAAAAAATGCTTCTCCAAGTCCGCACGTGGCCGGCAATGCAGTCCCGGACTTAAATGGCTTGGTGGTGTTTGCGCCGGAGAAATCGACGCTCTTGCTCTGCGTCCGGAGGTCCACGAGGGTTTGGGCGCCGGTGACGCCCGCTGACAGAGCCCAAACCAGGATGGCATTTCGATATTGCATAGAATCAGAATCTTCTCCCGTTCGAGTTTTTCAAACTAGCTCAGATTTAGCAGGTGATCGCCAAGGCGAGCGGGGAGTTATTAGTAAATGAATGAAAACGAAGTGGACATTTTGGGTCCGCGGGAGTCACCGCGAAAACGTTGCCGCACGGCTCTAGTAGACCGCTCGGTTGGCCTCGAGGGTCTTGGTCTCGAGCGAAAAGCGCGGTTCGTTGGCGACGGCGCCATCGATGAGCTTGGTCACGTACTCGCCCAAAGCCGGGCCATGCTTGAATCCATGCCCCGATCCTCCGCCGACCAGCCAGACGCCGTCATCGTCGGGATGGCGGTCAATCAAGAAATCGCCGGTGGAAGTATTCTCGTATTGGCAAACGCGGGATTCGGCCAGCGGCGCGTGCGCCAAGGCGGGGAAACGTTCGGACAAGAATGATCGCGCTTCGTCCAGTCCTCCCACCAGGCGATCGCCCGTGTCGGGATCGAAGTCCGGGCCATGGCGGTCGAACGCCAGCTTTAGACCGCGGCCATCGAAATCCGGGAGCGAATAAGCGCCGAGGTCGCTGCTGAAATCGAGCCAAACAGGCATTTCCGGAGGTGAGAATCGCCGATCGCCGGCGGGAACGCCGAAGTAGAAGACCTCCTGCCGCGTGGGTCGGATGCGATCCTGGAGAACACCAGGGAAAATCTTCGGCAGCCACGGGCCGCAAGCGAACACGAACAATCCGGCGCGCAAAACTTCGCCCGAACTGGTCTTCAGTTGGCTGTTTTCAGGGACGGAGGCCGTCTCGCGGAAGTAATCAACTCCATTTCGAACGGCTTCCTGGACCACTGCGCGAACCGCGCGCCGCGCCATCAACGCGCCGGCTTCGAGTTCCAAGATCCCCATTCGTTCGGTGGAAAAATGGAATTGCGGAAAGCGCGCTTCCAAATCGGCGTGCGTCAGAAGCTGGTACGGGACGCCGCATTTTTCGAGCGTGAGACGCATGCTCTCGGCTCGCGCATCCTGGGGACGGGGTGTCTGCAAAACGCCGGTCTGCTGAAAAAGATCGGGCTGATCCACGGCTTCGAACAGATCCATCCAAAGCTGGCGCGCGCGCCACGCCCAACGCGTATAAATTTCTTCCGCGCCGTAGCCCATTCGCAACACGCGCGATTCATCGCCGGAACTGGCCCGGCTGTTCGCGGGACCGTAGGCGTCGAGCAGCGCTACGGACCGGCCGGAATTGCGCAGATAATAAGCGGTCCAGGAGCCGAACACTCCGGCTCCGATCACAACCGCGTCGTAGGATTCAGGCAAGAGTCAGCCCCTTTCCGAGTTGCAGAGCGCGCCGATAGACCAGACCGGCGGCAGCGACATCCTCGACGGCCAATCCCAGCGATTTGAAGACGACGGCTTGGTCCGCCGCGATGCGGCCGGGCTGCGCGCCCGCCAGCACTTGGCCCAGCTCCGCGGCGATGTGTTCCTCGCCGAAACTGTGCTCGCGAATACCCTGCACGACGTCGCCCGATTCCTGAAGTGCGGCGGCGCGCGAATCCACCACCAGGCGTCCGCGCGCCACCAGCTTGGGGTCCATCTCGCGCTGGTATGGCCGGCAGGCGCCGACGGAAACGACGCACGCGCCGGGTTTGACCCACGCGTCCTCAATCACGGGAGTGGACGAAGCCGTCACCAAAACGACCACGTCCGCGCTTTCTATCGCCGCCTTGGCGCTCGCCATGGCGCGAATCGGCCAACGATTCGACTCCGACACGAGTTTCTCCAAATTCCCGCGCGTCGGACTCCAGCAGCGGATATCGGCGAACTCGCGCATCAACGCAAGCGCTTCCAAATGGCTGCGAGCCTGCACGCCGGAGCCGATGATCGCCAGCACGGGCGTCTTTTCGAGAGCCAAGCTTCGCACGGCCACTGCGGAAACCGCCGCTGTCCTTGCTTCCGTGATGAAGCGGCCATCCATCACTGCCAGCAGTTCGCCGGTGTTGGGATCGAGCAGCGCGATGGTTGCAAGGTGCGTGGGCAAGCCTTGGCGCGCATTTCCATCGAAGACGGTGACCAGCTTCGCGCCCAAAGCCGCGGGAGTTGCGACATGCGCCGGCATGGACGCGAAGAATCCCGAAGGAGTTTCGATCACCGTTCGGACGGGCTGGTTGACCTGGTTGGTGGAAAACGCGGTGAGAGCGCATTGCATCGCGTCGATCAAGTCCGGCATTGAGAGCATCGCGCGCACATCCGCTTCGCCGAGCCAAATCGCCATACCTGTCTAGTGTAATGAACACGGCGGCTCGGAGTCTCTACGGGCCGCTGAAAAATTCCTGTGACAGCCGCAAGGGAGACAAGCTAAAGCATGTCCCACATACCAGGTTAATAGCTTGCAAATCGAGTGGGGCATGCTTTCAGCTTGCCACCGGAGTTTTTCATCAGACCGCTAGGCCGCTCGCAGGTTTTCCAGGACGGACAGAGGAATATTGAGATTTCCATCCACGCCGCGGCCCAATTCGACGCGCGGCTTGGTGTCGCCGTGAAAGTCGGACCCGCCCGTGATCGCCAAGCCGTACTTCTTCGCGAGCGCGGCATAGCGGGCAACATCCTGGGCGGCATGGTCCGAATGGTAGACCTCGAGGCCGCGCAATCCCGCGTCGCCTAGTTTGCCGATGTAGATATCCTCAGCCAGCGCGTCGCGAAAACCCAGACGCACGGGATGGGCGACCACGGGCAGACCTCCGGCGGCAATAATTCGCTGGATGCCGATCGCAATGTCCACACCGTGGAGTTCGACATACGATGGCGCCGATTCGTCCAGGTATTTCCGAAACGCTTCGTCCCGATTGGCGGCATAGCCTTTGCGCACCAAAACGCGGGCGAAGTGCGGGCGGCCCGTCAGAGTCTTGCCAAGATTCTCCACCTCACTCAGATCGATGTTCACTCCCATTGACTGAATCCTCTCGATCAAGCGGCGATTGCGATCCCTTCGAGCGGCCAGCAATTCCTCCAGCCAAGTCCGGAACTCCTCAGTCGGGGGAGCGTGCAGAAAATACGCGAGCAAGTGAACCGAAAGCCGCCGCCGGTCCGTCTCCGATCGCGTGCTCAATTCGATTCCGCAAACCAGGTCGAGGCCGTATTTTCGCGCGCCAGCCAGCGCTTGATCGTAACCGGCGAACGTATCGTGATCGGAAATCGCCAGCGCTTCCAGGCCCATGCGGAGCGCGCGATCCACTAATTCCAGCGGCGGGCAACTGCCATCCGACTCGTTGGTGTGAGCGTGCAGATCGATCAAAGGGGCAGCCTTCTGAGCCGCAACGCATTCGCGATCACGGAAACCGAGCTGAACATCATGGCGGCGCCGGCAATTACTGGACTCAATAAGAGGCCGAACATGGGGTAGAGGATACCGGCCGCTATCGGTATGCCAATGGTGTTGTAGGCGAACGCGAAGAACAGATTCTCCCGAATGTTGCGCATGGCGGCTCGGCTCAATGCGCGAGCGCGCACGATGCCGCGCAGGTCGCCGTTCACCAGCGTGATGCCGGCGCTTTCGATGGCCACGTCCGTTCCGGCGCCCATGGCGATGCCCACATCGGCGCGTGCGAGAGCGGGCGCATCGTTGATGCCGTCCCCCGCCATTGCTACCACGCGGCCCGTGGCGCGAAGTTCGGCGACTACATCGGCTTTTGCATCGGGCAGAATTTCGGCGCGCACGGTATCGATGCCCAACTTGCCGGCCACGGACTCCGCGGTGATGCGATTGTCCCCGGTGAGCATGACGATGCGGATCCCAGCGCGATGCAGCAGATCGATGGCTTCGCGCGCGGACGGCTTAATCGGATCCACGATGCCAAGCAGTCCCGCTGGCCGGCCGTCGACCGTTACGTACACCACGGTTTGACCGTCCGCGAGCAGGGGCGCGGCCGTCTCGCGCAATTCTTGCGGAGCCTTGTTGTCGACGGACACGCGGTGTCCGTCCACCAATCCGCTGACGCCCTGACCGGTGACGGAACGGAAATCGCGCGCTTCGGAGAACGGCAAATTCCGCTCACGGGCGCCAGCCACGATCGCCGCCGCCAGCGGATGCTCGCTCATGTTTTCGACGCTGGCGGCCAAGCGCAAGATCTCGGGATCGGTGGCGATGACGAGTTTTGGCTTGCCTTCGGTCAACGTTCCTGTCTTATCGACGACCAGCGTGTCTACCTTTTCGAGTTTCTGGAGGGCTTCCGCGTTGCGAAACAGGATGCCAGCTCTAGCTCCGCGGCCGGTGGCGACCATGATCGACATCGGCGTCGCAAGGCCAAGCGCGCACGGACAGGCGATGATCAACACCGCGATCGCGTTGACCAGCGCGTAGGACCAGCGAGGCTGCGGTCCCCAGACGGCCCAGGCAACAAAAGTTGCGGCCGAAACAGCCATGACCGTCGGCACGAACCAAGCGGCGACGACGTCGGCCAGGCGCTGAATGGGCGCTCGCGAGCGTTGGGCCTCGTTCACCATCTTGACGATGCGCGCCAGCAACGTCTCAGCGCCCACGCGTTCGGCCTGCATCGCGAAAGCGCCGGTTCCATTGACCGTGCCGCCCGTTACTCGGCTTCCGGTTGTCTTCTCGACCGGGATCGGCTCGCCCGTGACCATGGATTCGTCGACTGAACTTACGCCGCTTTCCACCACGCCATCCACGGGGATTTTTTCTCCCGGCCGGACGCGCAAGCGGTCTCCCGGATGAAGTTGCTCGATGGCAACGTCCTCCTCCGTGCCGTCGGGCGTTAAGCGCCGCGCGGTCTTCGGCGCCAGGCGAAGCAACGAACGAATCGCGCTGCTGGTCTGCGCGCGCGCCCGCAATTCCAACACCTGGCCGAGCAAAACCAACGTTACGATCACCGCCGCGGGCTCGAAATATAGCGGGACGTGGCCGCCGGGTTCGCGCAAAGACGCTGGAAAGATCTCCGGGGCCATGGTTGCAGCCACGCTGTAGAAGTAAGCCGCGCCCGCGCCGCTCGCAATCAGCGTGAACATGTTCGGGCTGCGATTCACAATCGAAGCCCAGCCTCGCGCGAAGAGCGGCCAGCCGGCCCAAAGCACCACCGGAGTCGCCAGCGCCAATTCCGCCCAGGGCGAATGAACCCGCGCGTACATCAAGGCCAGGAGAATCGCGGCCAGGGGCAGGCTGAGCCAAAACCTGCGGCGCATATCGGCGTATTCCGGATCGGCTTCGTCGCTCGACGCCAAACTAAATGCGAGCGGCTCAAGCGCCATCCCGCACTTGGGACACGCTCCCGGTCCCGGCCGCCGAACCTCAGGATGCATCGGGCAGGTGTATTCGGCCGTTCCCGGCGCGACCTCGATCGGGTCTGGCGCGCGATCCGGATGGAGATATTTTTCGGGGTTGGCCTGAAACCTTTGAGCGCAGCCTTCCGAGCAGAAATGGTAGGTTCGTCCACGATAAACCGACGATGCCGCGGCGCGCTCCGGATCGACCGTCATCCCGCAGACCGGGTCCAGCGTTCCAGCGGGCTTTTGGATGATCGGAAACATGTCTAAGATACCAGAGTAACGCGCGCGGTTCAGGACCACTCGAGAATCACTTTGCCGGTGTTCCCCGAGCGCATCGCCTCGAAGGCCTGGTGGAATTCCTGATAGCCGAAGCGGTGCGTGATGACGGGGCGGATGTCCAGACCCGTTTCGAGCATGACCGTCATCTTGTACCAGGTTTCGTACATCTCGCGGCCATAGATGCCTTTGATGGTGAGCATATTGAACACCACCGTGGTCCAATCGATAGCCATTTCCTGCGACGGAATCCCCAGCATCGCGATTTTCGCGCCGTGGCACATGTTGGCAAGCATGTCGCGAAACGCCGATACGTTCCCCGACATCTCGAGCCCTACGTCGAAACCCTCCTGCATTCCGAGGCTCTTCTGAACTTCGGAGAGCGGAGTCTCGGCCGTATCCACGGCAGTGGTGGCGCCCATTCTGTGAGCCAGCGTCAAACGGTATCGGTTCTTGTCGGTGATCACGACGTGACGCGCTCCGGCGTGACGAACCACCGCGGCGGCCATGACGCCGATCGGTCCAGCGCCCGTGATCAGCACATCCTCGCCCAGCACCGGGAACGATAAGGCGGTATGAACCGCATTCCCGAAAGGATCGAAAATAGCCGCGACATCCAGGTCGATATCGTCTTTGTGCCGCCAGATATTCGTCATGGGGAGAGCGATGTAATCGGCGAACGCACCGGGACGGTTCACGCCGACGCCCTGAGTGTGCGCGCACAAATGCCGCCTGCCCGCCAGACAATTGCGGCACCGGCCGCAGATCACATGCCCCTCGCCGCTGACAATGTCGCCGGCGTGGAAATCGGTTACGTTCGATCCGGTTTCGACGATCTCTCCGGCGAATTCATGCCCGATCGCCATGGGAACGGGAATGGTGCGCCGCGCCCATTCGTCCCAGTTGTAAATGTGGAGGTCGGTTCCGCAAATGCCGACGCGGCGCACGCGGATCAGCACGTCGTTGATGCCGATGGCCGGCACGGGAATTTCTTCGAGCCAGAGCCCCGGCTCAGGTTTGCTTTTTACGAGTGCCTTCATGAGGAACCGGCCGAGCAGCCATAGCCCATCATAACCGCCGCCCTCAATTGCCGGTCATTCGGAAGCGCGAGCGATAGGCCGAAGGACTTGTCTTGAGACGCTTGCGAAAGTGATGCCGCAGCGCAAAGGACGAGCCTAATCCGCATTTGTCGGCCAGTTCCTCTATGGAGAGACTGGTCGTTTCCAGGAGTTCCTTCGCCCGGCCGATCCGCAGCCCGATGACCCAATCCGCGGGAGTGGTTCCGGTGGCTTCGACAAAACGTCGCGCCAGCGTTCTTTTACTCACGCATGCCTGGCGCGCCAAGCGGCCGATCGTCAAGTCTTCCGCGACGTGCCGCTCCGCCCACTCGAGCAGCTTCGACAACCATGGGCTGTCTTCCTCCGCGACGGGGCGTTCAATGAACTGAGCCTGACCTCCGTCGCGGTGAGGCGGCATAATCAATCGCCGCGCCACTTGATTGGCCACCGAGGTTCCGAAATCGCTTCGGATGATATGCAGGCAGAGATCGATGCCCGCTGCGCTGCCCGCCGACGTCAGGATCGTTCCTTCATCGACGTAGAGCACGTCCGGCTCAATTTGAATCTGGGGATACCTTTGGCCGAGTTCTTCGGTGTAGCGCCAGTGCGTGGTTGCGCGTTTTCCGTTCAAGAGTCCCGTGGCGGCGATCACGAATACGCCCGAGCAAATCGATACGATCCTTGCGCCACGCCGGTGCGCGCGCCGAAGCGCGTTAATCAATCGCGCCGGCGGAGTCTCCTTCGGGTCGCGCCATCCTGGAATTACGATCGTTTCCGCCCGTCGTAAGTGTTCAATTCCCAGCTCGGGGGTCATCGTTACGCCGCCCGTAGCCCGCAGCGGTCCGGATTCGAGGCCGCAAACCATGAAGTGGTACCACTCCTGCATGGCAGGCCTCGGGAGTCCGAATAGTTCAACGACGATGCCGAACTCGAAAGTGCACAAACCGTCGTAGGCTAAGGCCGCGACCGTCCGTTGGCTGGATGTTCGACGGTTTGGCACTATTTTTACGATAGTCGTCATCTTTGCCACTCGTCAAACTCGGCGGTTTTCGCGATTCTAGTGTCGAGGAGTTCCTATGACGCTAACTGACCCTGTGACGGAGGTGCCTGCGGCTTCGCCGGAGGTTGCCCTGGCTCATTTTTCACGGAAGCTGGAGTTCGAAACCGATTGCTCCGATGTTCACGCCGCGCTTCAGTCCGGTTCTGCCGGTTTTGCGCTGATCGATGTTCGCGGACGGCAGGCCTATGCCAATGGACACGTTGCGCAGGCGATCAACATTCCCTTGCGGACAATCACCGAAGAGCGCTTGCAAGAATATCCAAATTCGAATCTGTTTGTAGTCTACTGCGCCGGGCCGCATTGCAATGGAGCCAATAAAGCGGCTATTCGTTTCGCACGTCTCGGCCGTCCCGTGAAAGAGATGATCGGCGGGATCACGGGCTGGATCGACGAAGGGTTACCTTTGATGAAATCTTAGGGTCGAAACCCAATCAGCCGGACCGCCGGGCACGGTAAAAGACTGGCGGCCTGGCCGACCAAGCTTCTTCAGCGCCGCGTGTAGAGGGCCAACTTGAGCGCTGGGTCGTCGTTGGCCTGGAAACTCGCGTATTCGTAGCGCAGGACGCCAAGCGTCGGATGACGCAGGTGCTTGGTGCCTGATACCGGCGCACCAACCCCGTGCTCAGACCACCACGCATCGAACTCCAGACAGCTCGCGCGGATCCCGTCCACGAGTGCGGCGAAGGCCATGTCGCCGGGCCAGAGATCGTGCCCCGCACGGAACAGTGACACCATGCGCCGCGCCTCCTCCGCCCAGGTCTGGCCGAATACATGTCTGGCGGCGGGATCAGTGAACATCCAGTGCAGGATGTTGCGGTCCTCGGGTGCGAGCCGACCGAAGTCTCCGAAGAGCGCCGCGGCGGCGTTGTTCCAGGCCAGGACGTCCCAGCGTTGCCCGGTGAGGTACGCAGGCTCCGGCAGGCTGGCGATGATGCGGCGCAGCGGATCCGGCGGGTCCTCGCGCCGGAATGGCTGTCGCCCACCTGTTGCGGCAAGCGAGCGCAGGTGGGCCAACTCTACTCGATCAAGCCGCAGGGCGCGGCCGAGTGCCTCGACCGTCTCGGCCGAGGGGGAGACGGCTCGGCCCTGCTCCAACCTGACATACCACTCGACGCTGATGCCGGCACGCTGCGCCACTTCCTCGCGCTTGAGGCCGGGCGTGCGACGCCGCTGCCGGTTCGCGTCGCCCACGTTCTCCGGACTCAGGCGCGTGCGACGAGAACGCAGAAAGTCTCCGAACAAGGGATTGCCTACCATGCCAAGCTCCCGAGAGTGGTATTCGATAATACCAGTATCATACCGGTTCTTCTTGAGTATCCGAAAAAGCGTTATCTTCGGGTATCATTTCCATGGAGTTCGCATATGAAGGCCGCTGTCCTACACAAATTCGGGATGCCACTGAGCGTCGAGCAGGTAACCGATCCGTTGATCGGTACCGGTGAGGTGCTGGTGGACGTCGCCGCCGCACCGGTGCTGTCCTACACGGGCGAGGTGTTAAGCGGCGCTCGGCGATACCTGCTGCCCACGCCGGTGGTGCCGGGCGCCGGCGCTATCGGCCGGGTGCGCGCGGTCGGTCCAGACGCCACTCGGCTCCAGCCCGGCGATTGGGTGTTTTGTGATCCCACGGTGCGATCGCGCGACGGCGCCCCAACGCCCGACATCACCCTGCAGGGCGCGAGTGCCCGAGGCGAGGGCGGGCAGAAGCTCCAGCGCTACTTCCGCGACGGCACGTTTGCCGAGCAGGTCCGCGTGCCAACGGAGAATGCCGCACCCATCGGCACGATCGACCCGGTGGAGGCTGGACGGTGGTGCGCGGTCGGCACGTTGCTGATCGCCTATGGCGGCCTGCTGGCGATGGACTTCCGGCCGGGCGAAACGCTGCTGGTGAGTGGGGCCACCGGCAACTTCGGCTCGGCTACCGTGGCGTTGGCGATGGCGATGGGCGCACGCTGCGTGGTGGCACCGGGCCGCAACGCCGCAGTGCTGAACGAGCTGCGGCAGCGCTTCGGGGAGCGCCTGGCGCCGGTGCGGCTGACGGGCGACGCCGACGCCGACATAACGGCGATGCGCGCCGCGGCGCCGAGCCCGATCGACGCGGTGCAAGACTTCCTGCCGCCCTCTGTGGGCGCTGCCGTGGCACGGGCGGCGATCATGACCCTGCGGCAGGGCGGGCGGGCCGTGCTGATGGGTGGTGTGGGCATGCTGGGCGGAGAGGACTTGGCGCTGCCCTACCCGTGGATCATGCGCAACCTGATTACGGTCCGCGGTCAGTGGATGTATGACACCGCCGCTATACCGGGCCTGGTGGGCCTGGTTCGCGGCGGGCTGCTGGATCTCGGCCACTGGGCAATGACGACGTTTCCGCTGGCCGGAGCCAACGATGCCGTCGCGCACGCGGCGACCAACGCCGGGCCGTTCAAGCTGACGGTGATCGAGCCGTAGGTGCCGGTGGCAGAGGCACGTTCGAAACGAAAGCTCAAGTTCAATTAGTGGGTCGAGGAAAAGCGGCTCTCCTGATTCATTGCGGGCGTGGAACACGCGAGGCGGGGCATGGCGCTGTTCTGGTTGTCGGACGAGGCATGGGCAGCGATCGAGCCGCACTTGCCGAAGAACCAGCCGGGTGCGAGGCGAGTGGATGATCGACGGGTGATCTCGGGCATTTTGCACGTGCTGAAGGCGGGCTGCCGCTGGTGCGACTGCCCGACAGACTATGGTTCGACGACGACGGTGTACAACCGGTTCAACCGC
>Ga0302324_100009139_pt1 | contig 20792 bp, 20 predicted proteins | sample Palsa_T0_1_FD_201949 | JGI IMG/M metagenome (GOLD analysis project Ga0302324, IMG submission 201949) | Peat permafrost microbial communities from Stordalen Mire near Abisko, Sweden - Palsa_T0_1 | ecosystem: Environmental > Terrestrial > Soil > Palsa > Peat permafrost | place: Sweden: Abisko...
CGTTCCAGCCGCGCCCGATCCAGCGCGTTGCGTCCATCCAGGATCAGCGGCGTTCGCATGCGGCGGGCAATCATTTCCCAGTCCAGCTCGCGGTAATCCTGCCATTCGGTCACCAACACCAGTGCGTCGACATCGTCGGCGGCGTCCTCCGGCGATTCGCAGCGCAGCACGCCAAAGTCCGGGTATTCGCGCTCAAAGCGATCGAGCGCCACCGGATCGTGAACCTTCACCTTGCAACCGCGCTCCAGCAGCTTGCGGGCGATGTCGATGGCCGGCGCTTCGCGCAGATCGTCGGTGTTGGGCTTGAACGCCAACCCCAGCAATCCGATGGTGCGGCCTTTGAGGATTTTCAATTCGCCCAGCAACTTGTCGACGACGCGATCGCGCTGTCGGCGATTGACTTCGCGCGCGGCTTCGACGATGGGCATCCCTATGCTGTATTCCCGCGCCGTGGCCACCAACGCCGAGGTATCCTTCCCAAAGCATGACCCGCCCCAGCCGATGCCGGCTTGCAGGAAGCGAGTCCCAATGCGAGCGTCCAGGCCGATGCCCTTGGCCACTTGCGAAATGTCCGCGCCAACCTTCTCGGCCAGCTGGCCGATTTCATTGATGTAGGAAATCTTGGTGGCGAGAAACGCGTTGGCGGCATACTTGATCAATTCAGCCGAGGCCAGGTCGGTGGAAATCAGCGGGACCGCGCCGAGCTCTTCCGGCCGCGGCAAGTACGGCGGCGGAGCGAACGTCTGGTCGAGGATGGGACGATACAACGAGTACAGCACTTCGAGCGCGCGATCGTTGTCGGAACCGATCACCACGCGATCCGGATACAAGCTGTCGTGCAGCGCCGAGCCTTCCCGCAGAAACTCGGGATTGGACGCCACTGAAAAGTGCCCGTTGGCCTTGTGACCATGCTGCTGCTCGAACGATTCGCGCACCAGGGATCCTACCCAGTTGCCGCTGCCGATCGGTACGGTGGACTTGTTCACAACCACCAGGAAATCGCCGTCATAGTGCTTACCGATGCCTCGCGCGGCTTCGCTGAGATAACGCAAGTCCGGGCTCCCATCGGGAGAAGGAGGCGTTCCGACGGCGATAAAGATGACATCGGCATCCTTGACCGCGCCCGCGTATTCAGTGCAGAACTGGAGGTTCGGCTGCGCCGCTGCCATCAACTCGGTCAGGAAAGGTTCAAAGATGGGAGTTTTGCCGGCGCGCAGGAGGCCAATTTTCTTTTCATCGGTATCGATGCAAGTGACTTTGTGCCCCAGGAAGCCCAGACAGACTCCCGTAGTCAGCCCGACATAACCAGTTCCAATGATTGATACTTTCATTCCCGCGTGTGATCTCCTTACTTACCGTACCAAACAGCAGGGCGGCGTCCAAGATCTCATGGTACTAATTTTGATTTAGGGGAGTACTAAGACGGACCCTAGGGTTGTTTTGGCGCGTCGTATTGAAACGTCCATGTGACATGCAGCTCTTGCGGGATGTAACAAACGCGGTCGTCGCAAGCTTGATAGCGAAGCGAGCCTGATAGGGTGAATTTTCCCGAAGCATCGATCGGGCGCCCGATCGTAATATCGCGCGTCAGCCGGAAATGGTTGCGATAGGCGGGCACCGTTTCGTTGATGGCTTTGAGATACAGTTTCTGGGAACGCGGGAAAATTGCCGGGTGCACGGCTGCGGTCTGGGAATCTTGCATTTTCCAATTGATCGAGATGTAGCCACCTTCGACGCCGGGCGCGTACACGTGCATGTTGGGCTCGAGATCGATGTCGAGCATCAAAGTGACGCGCTGGCCGGGCGCGACTGTGGCGTTGCTCGCGCCGGCCTTCGCTGTGAGCTGCTTGCCTTCCACTTCCACAGCCGGTTCCGGCGGCATCCATCCGAACTGGCGGACCAAAATGGCGGCTGGCGTATAGCGTCCGCCTGCTTCGTCGTCTGGATATTTGGCCACAATGACGCCACGAGCATCCAGCACGTACCATCCCGGGGGGATCTTCGAGGGAACCGCGGCAATTCCCAACCCAAGTTTTCGCAATGCTTCCTGATTCTGTTGGATCTCGGAAGATTCCGGCTCCGCGGACTGGTAAACCAAAATCAACGCGCCTTTCGGCCCCAACTTGCTCTTCACACTCCGCTCCGGGAACTGGCTGCCGATGGGCGGCCCAAGATCGCCGGCGCCGAGAGGGCTCAGAAGCACGCAGAGTAAACTGATGATTGTGAGACGCGCCCGTTTCATTTGCCGCTCTGCTCCATTATTGCTCGCCTTCTGCGCGGTTGCTTCCGCGCTGGATTACCAGATAGAAGCGAACATCCGCTACGACAAGTATCCGGAAACCGTGCTCGATATTTTGCAGCCCAGCGCGCCCGCGCTCGGGAATCGTCCAGGCGTGATTGTCATCCACGGCGGAGGCTGGGTTGAGGGCGATAAGGAGAGCATGCTGGATAGGTATTGCCTCCCGTTTATCCGGCACGGCTTCGTGGTGGCGAATGTCGAGTACCGGCTGGCGAAAGCGGCGCCCGCGCCGGCCGCAGTCAGCGACGTGCTTCAAGCAGCGCAGTGGTTCCACGATCACGCCGCTCAATACAAAGTTGATCCCAACCGGATTCTGGTTACCGGCTCTTCTGCCGGAGGGCATCTCGCGCTGATGGTCGGGATGACGCCGGCATCGGCCGGCCTATTGGCCAACCCGGGGCCGCCCGTCAAGATCGCGGGCGTGATCGATTTCTTCGGCATCGCCGACGTGGCCGATCAGCTAGGGGGCCCAAACGCGAGAGAATACGCGGTGCAATGGATACCCGAGCAGCCCAATCGCATGGAATTGGCGCGCCGGATTTCGCCCATGACCTACGTGCGCAAAGGACTGCCACCCATTCTCGCGTTGCATGGGGACGCCGATCCGGTGGTTCCCTACGAACAGAGCGTGAACCTAACGAAGGCGATCAGAAGCGCGGGCGGCGACGCGGAATTGATCACCGTTCCTGGAGGAAAGCACGGCTTCACGTCTCAGGAGATGGACGCGCTGTGGCCGCAGATTTTCAAGTGGCTCAAGAGACACAAGCTCAGCGTCTAGCGCCGTTGACAGAAGCTCCGCGAACGCCTAACCTAAAGGCGTCGTGGAACTAATCCCCATCAAACCAGAGCGCAAGGCCCAACTGGAAGAATACGCGCAACAGCACGGGAAGGACCCCGCCGTCGTGCTCGATGACGCCTTGGCTGAGTATTTGGAATGGGAGCGTCGGGACTATGAGGAATCGGTGGAAGCGGTCCGCCGGGGCCATGGGGATGTAAAGGCGGGACGCACCCGGCCCGCCGCTGAATTCCTCGAAGAACTTCGCGAGAAGCATGGCTTTGCGCGTTGAGATAACCGAGGAAGCAGAGCGCGACGCCCTCGGCATTCTGGACTGGCTGATTTCGCGGCAGGCCGGCGAGACTGGCCTGCGCTGGTTCCAGGGACTAGAAAAGGCCATCGCCTCGCTTGCCACTTTCCCCGGGCGATGCCCTCTAGCGCCTGAGAATGAAGCTTTTTCGTTCGAGATGCACACCTGCTCTACGGGCGCAGCCCGCATGTTTACCGCGTGCTGTTCACCGTGGAAGGCGAAACGGTTTATATTCTCCACATCTGGCACGGCCATCGCAAGCCCATCGGCAAGCAAGAACTGTAGGCTCTTAAAGAAGCACCGCAGCCCGCGGCTCGACCCCGAATGGCTGGGGGCCAGAGTCAAATCAATAGTACTCGACGAATCCGGCTGGCCACGCTGGGGGACCGCAAGCGGACCTGCGTTGTATTGAGGGATATCGAGGTTTTTCGACGGACGAGATAGCGGCAATCCTGGGTGTGGGAAGCGCGAGTCAAGGGCCAGGGTCATCTTGGCCGATCACTGCTAACCAGGCTCTAGTTCAACGCCTCGTTGATCTCTATATCATGCTTCAGTACGTCGGTTAAGAGCTCCGATAGGTCAATTCCTTTTTGTTCCGCTTTGCCGGAGAAGTATTCCTAAACGCTTCGCTCGATTGAAACGGGTAATAAGACCCTTCCGCCGGCGGGAATGTGATGGAGGCCCCGAACGCCGTTCCTGAAATCGATCTCGGCCGGCATCTCGTTATCTTCCGTTGGTTGATCAGTCATGGGGTTACTTGCGAATCTCCGTGCCTGTTGCCCCGCGGGACCGCCCCACATCAGATTGGCAAGCGCTTGGCGACTACCAGCGTGATGTCGTCGGGCAGGGGCGCGCCGGCGGTGAACTCGCGCACTTGCTGATTGATGGTATCGATAATCGATTGCGCGTCGTCATTCCGCAGCTTTGCAAAACTCTGGGCCAGCCGGTCTTCGCCAAACTCTTCGTCGGCGTCCGGACGCACCGGCTCGGTGACGCCATCGCTGAACAGAAGCACGGCGTCGCCCGGCGCTAGGGTACAGGTCTTTTGCGCGTAAGCCGCAACGGACAGAATACCGAGAATCAAGCCGGTGCCGTTCAGCTTTTCCACGGAACCGTCCGCGTGCGCCACCAGCGGTGGATTGTGGCCGGCATTCACATAGGTCAGCTCTCCGGTTTTGGGGTCAAGGATGCCGATGAAGAACGTGATGAAGCGGTTGGACGGGCAGTTGGACGTAATGATCCGGTTCAGCCGGGTGACCAGCGCGGCTAGGTCGGTAGGGTCGTCGAACAACACCTGCACGCGGGCCTGCAAACTGGACATCAAGAGCGCGGCCGGCATTCCTTTCCCCGCCACGTCACCCACCAGGAGTCCCACGCGGCCGTCCGGGTAAACCAGAAAATCGTAGTAATCGCCTCCCACCGTGTGGCAGGCGGCGTTGTATCCCGCCAAGTCCACTCCAGGCACGTTGGGAGCTTGCACCGGCAGCAAGCCGCGCTGGATCTCGGCGGCCTGCTCCAGTTGTTTGGCGTGTATGCGCTCGGCTTGCTCCACTTCGGCCAAACGGGTGTGCTCGATGCGGATGGCGGCTACGTTGGCCATCACGGTGAGCAAGCTCAAGTCGTCCTTGGTGAACTCCTTGATGAAGTGCGGCGAGTCAAGATAGATGAGCCCGATGACGCGGTCGTCGGTTTGCAGCGGGACGGCGAGCATGCTGCGGATCTGCTGCTGGACGATGCTCATGCGATCGGCAAACGCCTCGTCCAGGCGCGCGTCGCGAACCAGCAGCGACGTTTTTTCCTTGATGACGCGGTCGCGCACCGTGTTGCTGATCCGGAAGCCCTCACCCAAGGCCGCGCGCACCACCAGCTCGCTGCCTTCCAGCGTCATCAACAAGCCGCGCGTCGCGCCCACCGCCTCCACCGACAGATTCATGATCAGCTTGAACAGCTCTGCCAGCGGCATATTGCCCGCCAGCTCACGGCCGGCGCGGATCAGCGCGCGCATCTGCGGGCCGCCTTCGATTTCCTTTTCCTGGTTGAGGACGCCTTCCAGGCTGGTGGCAACCGTGGTGGAAACCGAGCTGGTGGGCGTCAGGCCTTCGATGAAGATGACGGTCTTGTCGTCGATGGGCGGGGGCAGCGAATTCTCGCCGAAATCGAGCGCGATGTGGCCTGCCGTGACGCGATCGTTCTTGCCCAGAGCCCAGGGACTGGTAATGCGGACGCCGTTGACGAAGGTGCCGTTCTTGCTGCCTAAGTCGCGCACCATCCAGGTGTCGGTGTCCCTTTCCAAGGCCAGGTGCTGGCGGGAAAGTCCGGCATCTTCCGGATAACACAGCTCATTGGCGCTGCTTCGGCCAAGCGTATAGCGATCGCGCTCCAGCAGCAGCGGCCGGATGGCGCCATCCGGGGTGTGGACCAGCAGTTCTCGCGGTATGAATTTGGGCGCGAAACCCGACATCTTTACCTAGAGTATCGTAAATGGGAGCGGGCAGTCTTGTCTCGAGCGATGACATGCAGGTTCTCCTTTACTACGTCGGCAAGCCGCGCGATCCGCACTCCAATCGCATGGCCGAGGAGTTCATCAAACGTTCCACGCGTTACGGACGGTGTGAAATGCGCGAGGTGCAGCCGGCCCGTTTCGATCCCTGGGCTAAGCATCCGTCCGCGACGAAAGTGATCCTGGATCCGGCCGGCCAGAGCATGGACTCGGCTCAATTCGCCCGGCTGGTCTCGGGCGCGGAGCAGGCAGCGCGCGACCTGATTTTCCTGGTAGGCGGGGCGGAGGGGCTGCCTCCGGTCTGGCGTGAGAACGCCGGGCGCAGAAACGGCGACGTGCTGCTATCGCTTTCCACGATGACCATGCCACACGAGCTGGCGCGCGTGGTGCTGGCCGAACAGATTTACCGGGCCTTCACGCTGCTGCGCGGGCATCCTTACCCCAAGTAATCCGCTAACGTCAAGCGCGGGCCAACCCCTATACTGAAGGCTGAATGGCTTGGTTCACGCGGGATAAACCTTCGGTGAAACGCGCAGACGGCGAGAAGCGCGTTCGCACGGAAGGCTTGTGGCTGAAATGCGAGCGCTGCGGCCAGATCGTATGGCGGAAGGCGCTTGAGGACAATTTCCAGGTTTGCCCCAAGTGCGGCCACCATGGGCGCCTGGACGCGCGCACGCGCCTGGCGATGCTATTCGACGACGGTAAGTTCGAAGAGTTCGATCAGTGTCTGGTCTCCACCGATCCGCTGGAGTTTGTCGACTCCAAGAAATACAGCGACCGCCTGGCTGCCTCGCAAGAAGTCACGCATCTGCGCGACGCGATCATTTCCGCGGCCGGCAATCTGAACGGCCGCCGCGTGCACGTGTGTGCCATGGAGCTGAAGTTTGTAGGCGGCAGCATGGGGACGGTGGTGGGCGAGGTGATCACGCGCGCCATTGAACGCTCCCTCCAGCAGAAAGTTCCGTTGATCATCATCTCGGCGTCGGGAGGCGCGCGCATGCAGGAGGGTGCGATCAGCTTGATGCAGATGGCCAAGATCTCCGCCGCGCTAATGCGGCTGGATGAAGCCCGCGTTCCCTACATCAGCGTGCTGACGGACCCGACCACGGGCGGCGTGACGGCCAGTTTCGCGATGCTCGGCGATCTGAACGTCGCCGAACCAGGCGCGCAAATCGGCTTCGCCGGTCCGCGCGTAATCGAACAGACCATTCGCCAGAAGCTGCCGGCCGGCTTTCAAACCAGCGAGTTTTTGCTGCAACACGGTTTTCTGGATGCGGTGGTGAAACGGGGGGATTTGAAGAACTATCTGAGCAAAACACTGGATTTTTTTCTGCAGCCCGCTGAGCCAAGCGTCTTTGGAAACGCCGAGCAAAGGGAAGCCCCCCAGCAAAGCCCCGTTACTCGGGCTTCTTAAATAGACTGTCGAATGCCGCGCGGGCGTCGGTCTGCGTTCGTGGGGCTTGTTGTTGCTGAGCGGACGGGCCGTGGTTGTTGGCGGGCGCTGCGTCGCGGGCCACCGTAACGCGCGGTTTGAACAGCTCGCATTCGTTGGCTTGATCCTTGCCGGCGATTCGCACCGGGACCGGCTTCAGGCACTGAAAACGAGTGGAAGGCTCAAAGTGCGCGCATTGCTTGCAGCAGTGCAAAGCGGAGCCGCATTTGGGGCATTTGCCTTTCCAATCCGCGTCCGGCGAAAGCGCCGTGGAGCAGTTGAAACAACGCGCGGCCACTACGCTTTGGAGCAGCCGGGGGAGCCGGGGGCCGGTGACGTCCAGAGGTGGCCGGGGGCCGGAAGGCTTGGGCCGGTCGGGGAGCCGGCGGTCCCTGGAATCGCCATTGGAGTCCATATACCCCCGCTGTCTATACTTACGGTCGTCGTCCATGTGTCAAATCGACTCCTGGGACTTGTGTTCTTGCAACTAAGGCCTCAATTAGTTTGTGGGGCGTCCCGCCCTGTGCCTGGCATGCTTGAGGATCAATGCGGAGGATTTCTGCGGGAACCGGCTGAAGCTGGAAAAGACATTGTTCCCGCTTGCGCCTACATACTATGTACCACGAATCACTGGCAGAAGCTACTGAAATCTAACCGTGATGCAGAACCGCTTTCCGCCAGAAGACGAAACTTAACGCCAATCCCGCTTATTCCCCGCTCCATTTCAACAACGAATTACAAGGCCTTGTCAGGGGATCATCGTAGTGATTGGGGCTGATTCGGAGCGAATAGCCAAGCCTGCCGGTTTGATGGGGCACAAACTCCTTCAGAAACACGCAATCGCTACCGTTTTGCTCCACCGCCGGAAGACTCATCACCTGAGTCTCCTCCAGGTTCCCATTGACGCCAATGCGCCCCACCACCGCCTCCACGCGCACATCGCTGGGCGACAGGCCAGCTAGATTCACAACGGCGCGCACGGGAATCGGAACGCCCGTCAAGACCGAAACCTCGGGGCCCGGACCAATCTCCACGAATCCGACCTTATCCCATACCTGCTGCACCCGCATGTTCCAGTTCGCTCTCTGGCGGGCCGGCTGGAAGCCATCGTGCGAGATTTCCAGATAGGCTTGGTGAGCCGGTTCGTACAGTTGCGACAAGTACTCGCCGACCATTCGCCCGGAGTTGAACTGATAGCTGAGATGCTTCAGGGACTGCTTCACGCGGCGAATCCAATCCACCGGAACGCCACCCTCGCGACCCTGATAGTACATCGGCACGATTTCGTTTTCCAACATGGAGTAGATGGCGCGGGCGTGGATTTCGTCCTGGTCCTGGGCGTACGGCTCCCGGTCTCCAATCGCCCAGCCGCCCGAAATCTCGTAAGCTTCGTCGAACCAGCCATCCAAGATGCTCAGGTTGAGCACCCCGTTGATCCCGGCTTTCATGCCGCTGGTGCCGCACGCTTCCTCGCCGCGGCGCGGTGTGTTCAGCCACAGGTCGACTCCCTGCACCATCTCGCGGGCGACTTCAATGCTGTAGTCTTCGACAAACACGATATGCTTGGCGATCTCGGGCGCGCGCGAAAGCTGGACGATTTCGCGGATGAGGGTCTTTCCCGGCAGATCGCGGGGGTGCGCTTTTCCGGCGATGACAATCTGAACCGGGCGCTCCGGATTGGTCAAAAGCCGCTTGAGCCGCTCGATATCGCGAAACAGCAGGGTGGCGCGCTTGTAGGTGGCGAAGCGGCGCGCGAATCCGATGGTGAACGTGTCGGGGTCCAGCACCTCCGCCAGACGCCGTTGCTCGGCGGAAGAGGCCTTGCGGGCCATGGCCGCGGCCACCGCGCGCTCGCGCACGAAGGCCACCAGGTAGCGCTTGCGGCGCCGATGCGCCTCCCATAGTTCCTGCGAGGGCATGTCTTCCACCAAGTCCCAGATTCTTGGTTCGGAGTTTCGCTCCCGCCAATCCGGCTGCAGGATCTGATCGTAGAGCAGCGCCAAATCGCCGTTCAACCAGGTCAGCAGGTGCACGCCGTTGGTGACCGATGTGATTGGGACTTCCCACATCGGCAGCTTGGGCCACAACTCCTGCCACATTTCTTGCGAAACCTGGCGGTGCAGGCTGCTGACCGCATTGCGGAAGGCGGAAGTCTGAATCGCGGAGATCGCCATCGAGAATGGCTCGTGATGATTCTCGGCGCGGAACCGGCCCAGCGCCAGGAATTTCTCGAACGGTATGCCGGCTTCGGCGCAGTACTCGCTGAAGTATTCGTACAGCAGACCGGGCTCGAACAGATCGATTCCGGCTGGGACGGAAGTATGGGTGGTGAAGACGTTATTGCATCGGCAAGCTTCCAGCGCGTCGTCAAACGACAGCTTGTTCTCCTTGATGAGGCGCCGCATGCGCTCCACCGCCAAGAAGGCTGAATGGCCTTCGTTCATGTGCCACACGGTAGGCTTCAGGCCGAGCCGGTCGAGCGCGCGCAGGCCGCCGATCCCCAAGACGATTTCTTGCCGGATGCGGGTAAGAATGTCACCGCCGTAAAGTTGATCGGTGATCTCGCGGTGTTCGATGCGGTCGTTTTCCGGGACGTTGGTATCCAGCAGGTAGAGCTTTACTCGCCCTACTGCAATCTGCCAGATCTTGATCACTACCACGCCGGTGGGTAGTTTCACCTGCACCGTCATCTCGCGGCCATCTTCGTCACACATGGGCCGGACCGGAAGGGTGTAGAAGTCGTTGACGGGGTTTCGCTCTTGCTGCCAGCCATCCGGGTTCAGGGCTTGCTGCAAATAGCCCTTCTGGTACAGCAGCCCCACGCCAACCAAGGGAACACCGCCGTCGCTAGCAGCCTTCAAGTGATCGCCCGACAGCACGCCCAGGCCGCCGCCGTAAATCGGCATGCATTCCACCAGGCCGTATTCCATCGAAAAATAAGCGATCAGCCGATCGTCGCTTGGTTCGGCGCGCTCCAGATAGCTGGAAAAGCGTTCGCAGGCTCTGCGATAAGCAGCTAAAAAACGAGGGTCGCCGGCTGCACGCTCCAGGGCCGCTTGCGAAACGCGACCCAGCATCAAAACTGGATTGTGGCCGCAATTCTTCCACAGCGCGGAATCCAGCCGCCGGAAGAGCGATCGGACGGTATGGTCCCAGCTCCAGAGCAGATTATAGGCCAGGTCACTCATCCGGGAGATGGCTGGCGGCAGAGCGGGGCGAACCAGGAATTCCTTAGCAGGATGAATCTGAAAGGGCATGGACTAACGTATGACTCTAAAATATATCACTGAGCGCGAGCAGCCCCACAGCTTGGACGTACCATGGGTTCTGGTAAGCAGCATAATCAGTTAGATACACCACATTAATTTCTCTTCAAACGCGTCGTCGCCGCTCCTTAGTTATTCATCGGCAGGCAGCGGATTTCGGCTAGGGTAAACAACGGAAAACATCGCCGGCGCGATCACCAGCGGCACCAATCACTTCGCGCCAGCCGGCACGCGCGCCGCCTCCCGGTAGCGTTTCGGCGCCATTCCCATGGTCCGCTTGAAGGCGTTGCTGAAAGCGCTCTCGGAGGTGTAGCCGAGGGACAACGCAAGCGCCGACACGGGCACGTTCTCCGCTCGCAAAGCCCGCTCGGCGAGGCGCATGCGCCAGTTGAGCAGGTAGGTCAGCGGCGGCACGCCTGCAACAGTCTTGAAGCGCACGACGAACGTCGTCCGGGACATCGCCGTCGCTTTGGCAAGTTCCTCGAGCTGCCATGATCGGGCCGGATCGCCGTGCATGAGCCGCAAAGCCGGGGCGATGCGTTTGTCGCCGAGCGCTCGAAGCCATCCGGCAGCCAGGTCGCCGGATGCTTCCAGGTGCGCACGCAGGATCTGAATGAAGATAAGCTGGGCGAGTTGCGCCGACGCCAGACTCGCCCCCGGTAGTTCGGCCGCCCGCTCGTGGACCAACTGGTCGAGGAGCCATCGCAGGACCGTCGCGCGAGGCGAAGCGGCTCCGACGTGGATCAACCGAGGCAGGACATCCGCGAGAAGCCCTCCACTGGCCGGATCCAAGTGGACGAATCCTCCGATCTGAAGGCATTCCTCGCCACCGCCGAGTTTTACAACCTCGCTAACGTTGGGGGAAAACACGCTCGCCGCTTCGATTGGAGCCGTCTCTAAATCGCTCGCGAGAACAAAGGACCGCTGGCCCGAGAGTAGAAACACGTCGCCGGCTTCGATGCGCACCGGCTGGTCCTCGCCGTCGATCACAAGCCAGCAATTGCCCCGGATCATTGCGGAGAATTTCAACTTGTCGAACGCCGGAAACCGGATGGCCCACGGGCCTCCGACCGTAAAGCCGCCCGAAACGACGGATTGGGCGTTGGCGAGTTTCAGGATGTCGGAGAACGGATCGACAGTCATGTTCGTACTATCGCGCAAGTAAATCGCACTTTCAAGTATTGATGGGCCGGGAAATGCCCCTTACACTGGTCTCACTTGAAAAGGTTCCTATGAGTAAAGTTCTTGTGACAGGCGGGTCGGGTTTCGTTGGGGCTCACGTCATTCTGCAACTCGTGAGCGCCGGGCATCGGGTGCGCACCACGGTCCGGAATTTGAATCGCGAAAGTGCCGTGCGCGGCATGCTCAAGGCGGGCGGTCAAGAACCGGGAGACAGCCTGTCATTTTTTGCCGCCGATCTGGAGAGCGACGCGGGGTGGGGGGAGGCAGCCACTGGATGCGACTATGTGATGCACGTAGCGTCGCCGATTCCGGTCAACGCGCCCAAGCACGAGGACGAACTAATTGTGCCGGCGCGGGACGGCACTGTGCGCGTGTTGCGCGCCGCTCGCGATGCAAACGTGAAGCGGGTTGTGATGACTTCCACCTGCGGGGCCATCTACTACGGTCATCCGCCGCGGAAAGAGCCGTTCGACGAAACCAGTTGGACGATCATTAGTGGCGAACTGACCGCCTACGTAAAATCCAAGGTCATCGCCGAACGCGCCGCTTGGGATTTCATTGCCGGCGAGGGCCGCGGCCTCGAACTTTCCGTGGTGAATCCGGCCGGAATCTTTGGGCCGGTCCTCGCGCCGGATTATTCGTCGTCTATCGAACTGATCAAGCGCCTGATGTCCGGAATGCCAGGCGCTCCGCGAATCTACTTCGGTGTCGTCGACGTGAGGGATGTTGCGGATTTACATGTCCGCGCCATGACGCATGCGTCGGCCAATGGCGAGCGCTTCATCGCGGTTTCCGGCGATTCGATATCGATGGTGGATATCGCCAGGATGCTAAGAGCCCGCTTTGGCGACTCCGCCAGAAGGGTGCCACGTTTTACGTTACCGGATTGGCTGGTGAGGCTTGCCGCAAGGCGCGACCCGTCAGTGCGACAGCTTCTTCCACTGCTCGGCAAGATTAGAAACGCCACCAGCGAGAAGGCGAGGCAGGTGCTCGGATGGTCTCCGCGCTCGAATGAGGAAGCGATAGCCGGTACCGCCGAGAGTTTGATTCGGCTTGGAATCGTGAAGCCCTAGGGAGCCGCGTGCTAACGTCTGAAACACCCCAGCGCCGCTACGCGTGTTAGACGTGAGTGCAAAAGAAGGCTCGGCGACGAGGGCCAAGAGGCTGTGCGCCGTAGGCTTGTGCCGTTTCGACCGCAAACCCGCATGTGGCGAGTTGATTGCAGAGTATGTTCGCGTCGAAAAGTCGTACTTTGTGGACTTCGCGTCCACGCCGATAGAATTGGCCAACTCGGCGGAACGTTTCGATGTCCCTGACTAGCGTCCGCGAAACCTGGTTTTCCTGGGAGTCAACCAAGACCGCCCAATCACTGCCTGAACTCCAAACCCGGCCAGCCAGTGAGGGCTCGCCAAGTTCGATCACATCGAAGATGAGTATGCCGCCGGCGGGGAGAACGTTAGCCGCTCGCTCCAAGAATCCCTGGACCAAACTCTCGCCATCGGCGGTTTCGGCGTGGTACGTCAAAGGCTCTCCTAGCGCGAGAATGGCCTCGCACGGAGGAATCTCGGCATCGTAAATCGAGTTGTGTATAAAGCAAGCCTGCGGGACGGCCGCCCGTGCGATCGCCAGGAGCTCGGCGGATTGATCTATCCCGGTCACCTCGAAACCGGCCTGCACGAGTGCGGCAGTCAAGGGGCCCGCGCCGCAGCCAACATCCAAGACCCTGCGGATGGGAATCGCGGCAGTGTTTAGCCGTCGCAGGACTTCGGGCGCAGCGCCCTGCGCAAGGCCTCCAAACGCGGCTGCTTGAATGTAGGCAAGATCTTCCGTATACAGCGAGGCCATGGCAGCGATGCCAGTCTATCGCGCTGGCGACCCGCAGGTAATGGTGGTGTGTTTGCCGGCCAAAACATGTCAAAATTAAATAGGAGTACCGATGAGTTTGACGGACGAGGACAAGAACTGGATCACGGAACAGCTCCGGACCGTGGAAACTTCGTTGCTCACGGAGTTCCACAAATGGGCGTTCCCGTCCGAGGCGCGCCAACGAACCCATACGGAGGCGCTGAGAGCGATTGATTTGGAGCTGGAAGCGCTGTCGGAAAGAGGCGCTAACCGCCGGCGATCGCACCTACGATGAAAAATGGCTCGGCTCCCGACACGACCTGGGCGGGCAGCGGCGCGTCCGGAGGCTCGTGGGACAGATCCTCCTGGCACGCGAAGAACCTGACGTATGGCCGGCGCTGTTGCGTAACGTGATCGCGGATCGTGCCCCGCAGCATCGGATAGCGAGCCTCGAGCGCGTCTAAGACCGAGCGGATGGTCGCCTGACCTTTCACTTCGAGGCTCACATCGCCGTGGATGGCCGCCAGCGTACGCAAATGCGCCGGCAGTGCAACCTGGATCATGGCAGCGTCTGGACTTCGACGGACAGCACGGCGGGAAGATCGCGGACAATGGGCGCCCAGCTATCGCCGCCATCAGCCGACGCATACACCTGTCCTCCGGTGGTGCCAAAGTACACGCCGCACGCGTCTAGAGAGTCGACTGCCATCGCGTCGCGCAGCACGTTGACGTAGCAGTCACTCTGCGGCAAACCTTTAGTCAGCGGCTCCCATTCGTTTCCGCCGGTACGGCTGCGGTACACGCGCAGCTTTGCATCGGGAGGATAGTGCTCCGAATCGCTCTTGATCGGGACCACGTAGATTGTCTCCGGCTCGTGCGCATGAACGTCGATCGCGAACCCGAAGTCGGTGGGCAGATTCCCGCTGATCTCTCGCCAGGAGTCTCCGGCGTCGTCGCTGCGCATGACATCCCAGTGCTTCTGCATGAACAGCACTCCAGGGCGCGACGGATGCATGGCGATGTGATGAACACAATGGCCGACCTCGGCCGTCGGCTCCGGGATGTATTCAGAGTGCAATCCCCGGTTAATCGGCCTCCAGGTCTGGCCGCCGTCGTCAGTTCGGAAAGCCCCCGCGGCCGAGATGGCGATGAAGATCCGCTGAGGATCGGCCGGATCCAGAATGATCGTGTGCAGACACATGCCGCCGGCGCCCGGCTGCCAATGCGGTCCCGATCCGTGGCCACGCAGTCCGGCGAGCTCCTGCCACGTCTCGCCGCCGTCGGTGGAGCGAAATAAGGCTGCGTCTTCCACGCCGGCGTACACCGTGTCCGGATCTGTCAGGGACGGCTCCAGATGCCAGACTCGCTTGAACTCCCACGGGTGCGCCGTGCCGTCGTACCACTGATGAGTGCCGGGCACGCCGTCGTAGGTGAACTTGTTGCCTACCGGCTGCCATGTTTTGCCGCCGTCGCTGGAGCGCTGGATCTGTTGTCCGAACCACCCGCTGCACTGCGACGCATACAGCCGATTCGGGTCAACCGGCGATGCCTTGACGTGGAAGATCTCCCAGCCGCCAAAATGGAGACCGCTGACGTCCCAATGCTCGCGTTTCCCATCCGACTCGAGGACGAATGCACCCTTGTGCGTACCCACCAATACTCTTACCTTGCTCACCCCTCACCCCTTTTCGTTGGATTCAAGCGCGCCGTCGCGATGATCAATAGAGGCTCGCACCATCGGTACCCTACCAAAGATCACTTAGAGATGGCAAGTGAAATCAGGGTTGACGCAAGAGCAGCAGGCCGCGTCCGCGTTGGCGGCGTGGATCGCGGAGCGGGAATGGGCTGCGTGGGGCGCCCAAATCGCGCGCGATTTCTCCGCGGGCGGAGCCGGCACGGACTGGCTTGAAGATGTGAAAGCCCAGGTGCGAGCCGGCAAGTCTCGACCACTGTCCGAAGGCCCTCCTCAAAGGTTGAGTTTCCGATCAATGGATGTCGTTACTGTCTCGACAGGCGAATCGGGGCCCTTTTCGTTGGGGTCCATGTCAGAACTCCTGCCGGTTTACGACATTATCCCACCACACTTTCCCTTGACACCGATCTCTAGATGCCATACAATGTAGGGGTAATGGCAACAAACGACAATTTGGGCACGTTTGAGCAAATCATTCTGACCTCGCTGGTCATTCTTGGGGAAAACGCGTACGGGGCCACGGTTCACGAGAAAGTGGAAGAACTGGCGGAAGGATCGAGATCCATCGGTAGTGTGTACACCACGCTGGACCGGCTGGAACAGAAGGGCTATGTGAAATCCTGGTTCGGCGATCCAACGCCAGAGCGAGGCGGGCGGGCGAAGCGGTTCTTCAAAATCCAGGCGGCGGGACAGCTTGCACTGAATAAGTCCATGCAACTTGCGGACAACATGCTGACCGCGCTGAAAGAGATCGGAGGGGTGGTGTGAGTCTCCGCTCTATGCTGGTCCTACCTTGGAGATTCGGTTCGGCTCTTGGTGCCGGCGTAATGGCGTACGTGGGCTTTTGGAGACACTACCAAGTCGCCAGCCGAAGCGTCGAGGAAGAGACAGCGCGAAGACCTGCACGAATCACCAAACGAACTGGGAACGCGAGAGTTCCCATGAACGCCGAGTTTCTGTTCTATCTCTTCCTCTCCCCTCAGAACTGCGATGCGCTTGTTGGTGACCTTGAAGAACGCTACAGAGCCATCCACATGAAGTTCGGCCCGCGCAGAGCGAACTTTTGGTGCTGGACTGAAGCGATCCGGTCCGTGGGTCCGATCGTTTGGGCGTGGCTCAGAAAGTTGCTGATGAAGCCGCTCCTGACTGTCCTCGCCTGGACGGCTGCAAAAGGGATCGTGGATCACAGTTCTTGGTCCGAAGAGGTTTTGGAAATATGGAGGAGGATTAGGTCATAGCGAGTGTGTTAAAGAGGTAGATTTAATGCTATCGTAGCCTGAAATGGCTGACGGCGGCCCCGCGTTGAAGGGCAAGACTACCTAGTATGGTGCTCTGCTATTCGACGTTTTCGTCCACTCAGTTGTCTTAATAGTTCTCGCCGTTCTAAACGTCGGAGTCGAGAGGGCCGTAAGCTATTTCGAGCCGCATGGCATCGAAAACATCATCTTCCGAGCAGTGCAGCTCGTCTTTGGAGCAGCTACGCTAGGGCCGGTTATTATATTCGTCGTTCGGGACCTGTTGGTTCTTTCTATCAGGGCGAAGAAAGCGGTTGCGACAGAAAAGACTAGACAATAAATGACAACTCCTTCGGTTTTACAACGTCTTTATCCCCGCGGTCCTTTCGTGGACGAAGTTCTGAAGCAGCGCCTCAGTTTGCACCGTGAAAGGTTCTGGCTGGTCCTAACTATATCGTTAACCAGCGTCGTGCATGTGATTGTCTTCCTCACCGTCGCCTGGCTGCTGCGCCACTTCGACGTGGACACTCGTCTCGCTGACCTCGCGCTGGCCGTAGTTGCGGCGCTCATCTTCACTTCAATGGGCAGTAGCATAGTTCCGGCGCTCATTGAGCATTGGCACTCGGAGTCCGGCGTGGCGACACCTGCGGGGAAGAGACGGCTGAGGGTTGAAAAGCTGCCGCAAATTCCCCCTCTGAACGCCGAGTTCCTGTTCTATCTTTTCTTGCGTGCCGAGGACTGCGATGCCGTTCTCGGCGACTTGGAAGAACGATATGAGTTCATCCGAAACAAGTTCGGAGCACGCAGAGCAAACTTTTGGTTCTGGACTCAAACGGTATCCCTGACGTGGATTGTATGGGAAGCTACCAAGAAAGCGTTGAAAAGCATGTTGGGCGTGGCCGCGCTGGTGGAGATGTATCGGAAGATGACATCATGAGGAGCCCAGGATCGAATGAACGAAGATGAGAGCAACAAAAGCCTTGAAGAAGTTGAGCGATGGGCCGAAGCTGCGGATCCATTCGACAGAGAGTTATTTGCGGCCGTTTTTGGCGCTTGGAAACGAGACCATGAGTCACCAGAGGGTTACGTTACCGCCGCCGAGCTGGGTCAAGCCCTTCCTCAGCTCCGCAAGGCAACTGAGGAGATTCGAAGCAAGATTCCACGGCGCACGGTTCAACGATTCATGCGGAGGCAAAGGTGGTCGGCCCTCCTCGGAGACCTCCAGGAGCGCCGTCACCTCGTCCGGCAAAGATCCGGTGCAAAAGAAGCCAACCGCTGGTATCGCTCTCAGATTCTCCGCGCGCTTCCTCCGTTCCTGTGGGCAGGACTGAAGCGCGTTTCCGGTATCGATGCGATCTGCCGAAGAATTGGGCGCTAGCCCACTCGGCGCGCTTTTCAATTTTTTACCGCGGCCAGCCGAGAAAAATTGTAAGGTTGAGATATCGCCATGCCTCACCGATTCCTCGCAGTGTTCGCGGGCCTCGTAATCCTGGGGAGCGGACTGCCGGCTCTCGCTCATCACTCCTTTGCCGAGGAGTTCGACACCTCGAAACCGGTCACACTGGAGGGAGTAGTCACGCGCATCGACTGGGAAAACCCGCACGTGCACTATTACGTGGATGTCGCCGGGCCGGACGGCACGGTGGTGAACTGGGCCTGTGAGACCGGAGGTCCGCAACGCCTCGCGCGGCGGGGCTGGACCCACGATACACTGAAGGCCGGAGACAAGGTCGTCGTTCATGGCTTCGTTGCCAAAGACGGCTCCCACGCCGTCGACGGGCGTCAGGTCACCCTCCCGGACGGCCGGAAAATCGGGTCGGAGCCGGACCCTAAGTAATAGCCTCAACCACATATGGCCCTTTCGAGCTATGTGTCGGATTCCAGCCCCCTTAGCAGCATTATCCTGTAACAAATTAGGTTATGCTGTCGTTAGTAATCTAGGACCATGGAAAGCACCACCACTCCGTCCGCGTTGGAACACTCTCGTCCTCTCCCGCCGAAGCACATTCAGCATGATTTGCTCCCACCGCCCCAAACGCCGCCGCCTCGCCGGCGCCGGGGGTGGATCTGGTTGGTAGTCCTGGCCGTAATCGCTGGCGTGGCATATTGGCAATGGCCGAAACTCAAAACGTTCCTGCCGAGCGGGGACACGACATCGCAGGCCACGGCAAAGGGCAGAGGCCGGGGGCGTGGCGCGGGCGGCGGTACTTCGCAGGTGGTGGCGGCCCGAGCCACCAAAGGAGAGATTAAGGTCTTCGTAACAGGCCTGGGCGCCGTGACACCCATTTACACCGTTACAGTGAATTCCCGCGTGACCGGCGAGCTCATGAAGGTCCAGTTCAAAGAAGGGCAGATCGTTCAGAAAGGCGACTTGCTGGTCGAGATCGACCCGCGGCCTTATGAGGTGCAGTTGGAGCAGGCGGAAGGCCAACTCATCCACGATCAAGCGCTGCTCAAGGACGCGCACCTGGATCTGGATCGATACAACGTACTGATCAAGCAGGACGCGATTCCTCAACAGCAGCTCGACACCCAGCTAGCGCTGGTCACTCAGTATGAGGGAACGATCAAAACCGACCAGTCCCAGATCGATAGCGCCAAGCTGAATCTGATCTATTGCAAAATCACGTCGCCGATCACCGGACGCGTGGGCTTGCGGCTGGTGGATCCGGGAAATATCGTGCAAGCCACCGCCACCACTGGGCTGGTGGTGATTACGCAAATCGACCCCATCAGCGTGATCTTCACGGTGGGAGAGGATCAGCTTCCGCCCATCCTGGCCAAGATGCGCTCCGGCGAAGAGTTGTCGGTGGAGGCGTGGGATCGCGAACTGAAGAACAAGCTGGCCGACGGTAAGCTGGAAACCACCGACAACCAAATCGACCCCACCACCGGAACATTAAAGCTGCGCGCTGTTTTCGCGAATCCCGAGGGGAAGCTGTTTCCGAACCAATTCGTGAACGCGCGACTGCTGGTACAGCAAAAGCCCAACGTTACGTTGCTGCCCAACAATGCCATACAGCGCAATTCGACAGGCACTTACGTGTGGTTTATCAATCCTGATCGAACCGTCAATGTCCGTTCCATCACGGTGGGCACCACCGAAGGCGACCAATCCGAAATCACGGCAGGCTTGGCGCCGGGCGACACGGTTGTCACCGTGGGCGTGGACCGGCTGGAAGAGGGCGGCAAGGTGATCGCGGAAGTCGCCGGGGAGAAGCCCTCCGGCAAGCGGGGTCCGGGCAAATTCGATGGCGGAAATCCGGACGGCGGCAAACCCGGCGGCGGCAAGCCAGGCGGTGGGCGGCCGCACAAAGCAGCATCGTGAGGCAATAACTCTCGTGAATCCTTCTCGGACATTCATTGTCCGGCCCGTGGCAACGTCGCTGTTGATGGCCGGGATTTTGCTGGTGGGCGCTGTCGCCTACAAGCAACTGCCGGTATCGGCTTTGCCGGAGGTGGATTATCCGACCATCCAGGTGATCACGTTCTATCCGGGAGCGAGTCCGGACGTGATGGCGTCGTCGGTCACCGCGCCGCTGGAACGCCAGTTCGGCGAGGTGCCCGGACTGCAGCAGATGACGTCCACCAGCTCCGATGGCAGTTCGGTGATCACGCTCGAATTCAATTTGACGTTGAACATCGACGTGGCCGAGCAGGAGGTGCAGCAATCCATCAATGCGTCCGGGACGTATTTGCCGGCGGACCTGCCCGTTCCTCCGATTTATGCCAAGGTGAATCCCGCCGATACGCCTATCCTCACGCTCGCGCTGATGTCGGATGCGCTCGCGCTCTCCAAGGTGGAGGATCTGGCCGACACCCGTTTGGTGCCCAAGATTTCGCAATTGCCGGGCGTGGGTCTGGTGAGTATCAGCGGCGGGCAAAAACCGGCCGTGCGCATCCAGGCCAATCCTACGGCGCTGGGGTCGTACGGATTGAATCTGGAAGACCTGCGCAATTCCATTACCGCCGCCAACGTCAACCAGGCCAAGGGTAATTTCGACGGCGCGCATCAGGCCTACCAGATCGGCGCCAACGATCAGTTGCTTTCGAGCGCCGACTATGCGTCGATGATTGTCGCTTATCGCAACAACGGGCCGGTGCGCGTCAGCGATGTCGCAACCGTGGTGGATGATGTCGAGAACGTCCGGCAAGCGGCCTGGATCAACGAGTCGCCGGCGGTAATCGTCAATATTCAGCGTCAGCCGGGCGCGAACATTATCGCGGTGGTTGATCGCATCAAGGCGCTGCTTCC
>Ga0302324_100009141_pt1 | contig 20789 bp, 19 predicted proteins | sample Palsa_T0_1_FD_201949 | JGI IMG/M metagenome (GOLD analysis project Ga0302324, IMG submission 201949) | Peat permafrost microbial communities from Stordalen Mire near Abisko, Sweden - Palsa_T0_1 | ecosystem: Environmental > Terrestrial > Soil > Palsa > Peat permafrost | place: Sweden: Abisko...
ACCGGGCTCTCCGTATACGTGTCCGTCGTCGGATACGAGTTTGGACTCGTCAGGTGCACGAGCAAGCGGGGGCATCGCCTCGGAGACGCGCCGGTCCTATCGCGGATCGACGAGCACGGCAACACTACCGTTGCTTGCAGTGTCCTATCGCACCAATACGATAACGAATGCCGCGAGCAGCATCGATGCTCGCGTCGCTTCACTCGGTGCGACCAAGTATAGCGAATATAACTATCCCGCCACGGGCGTTGCTACGCGATTGCTTCATGTCGCACCATCGGCGATGGCGCAGGTTGAATGGACGCTGCGCTCGACCCCGGGTGTCATCGCGGTGAGTCAGTCGCGGCGGTTTGCGCCGTTTGCGGCGAGCGCGTACTTGGGCAACGATCCGTATTTCGTCGGCTATGCGGCCGGCGGCGCGACCGCCCCGCTCTATCAAACCGGTTCGACCGGCGGTCAATGGGACATGCACATCGTGCAGCTCGAGCGCGCGTTCGGGTACTCGCAGCCGGGCAACGGAAGTGGGAGCGCCAACGCGAATGCGCTCGGTTCGACCAACGTCAAGCTCGCGATCATCGACTCCGGCGAGGACGTGACCCATCCCGAGCTCGCCAAGGCGCACATCGTTCGCACCAAGTGTTTCATCACCAGCGATACGTCGCCGTTTCCGCAAAGCACCGGGACGTTTGTGACCGACGGCCTGGGCCACGGAACCGACGTCACCGGCATTGCCGTGGCGAACGCCAACAACGGCTACGGCTTCGCCGGCGACGCAGGCAATGTATCGCTCATGCTTTATCGTGTGTTCCCGACGCCGGACGACAACTGCGTTCCGGGTAACTCGCAAGAAGCAACCGATGATCAATGCGGCGCGGTCGACACCGATATCATAAGCGCCATCGACGACGCGGTGGCCAACGGCGCCAACGTGATCAGCATGAGCGTTGGCGGCGACGCCTGCGTGTCTACCGGCGTGGATCCCGATCCGGCCGAGGGCAATGCAATTGCCAATGCGATTGCACACAGCGTGATCGTGGTCGCGGCGTCGGGAAATTCGGGCGGACTGGGCATTGCTGCTCCCGCATGTGACGCCGGCGTCATTGCCGTCGGTGCAAGCGGCTACAACGATGGCCAGCCCAATGGTTCGAACAACACCGGCGTCTCCGGTACGGAATATGTCACCACCTATACGCAATATGGACCGGTCACGCTTGCCGGCAGTGCCACGTCGTGGGGTATCGTTGCACCGGGCGGCGATCCGTCGAGCGTTGACCTATCCGGGCCCAGTACCGATTACTTGCACTGGATCGAGAACATCTGGACCTCGACCCCCTACATGTCGTCGCCCAGCGACGTGAACTTTCAGGGCAATTGCGCGACGAGCCCGCAGTTTGGTGAACCGGGCAATTGTCGCACGTTGATCGCGGGAACCTCGATGTCGACGCCGCATGTGGCGGGCGCTGCCGCCCTGATTCTCTCAGTGAATTCGAATTACGGGTCACCGGCTGCGATGAAGCAACTCCTGTGCAGCACCGCCGACAACATCAACGATCCGAATCAGGGCTGCGGCCGTCTCAACGTCTACCACGCGATGGCGAAAGCATTGAGCGATCCAACGCCGTAACGTCTTTTCTTTGTCACCCTGAGCGTAGGAGCGAAGCGACGTAGTCGAAGGGCCGACGTGATCTCGGTCCCTCGACTACGCTCACTGCGTTCGCTACGCTCGGGATGACAAGCGCGTCACGTTGGGACCGAGTAGCCGATCTGTGCGAGCACGCGTTGGATGTCGAGGCCGTCTTCAAACGTCGCGAGACCGCTTGAGCCGGTTTCGATCAACTTAACGAACTCGTCGTAGAGTTCCATCATCAGCGGTACGTTCGGATGCACGCTGGCGAAGCTCGCATACGGCGTCGGTTTGCACTGCAGTTCGTTGGTTTCGTCTTCGTCGATGCTATAGAGCGTGTTCTCGGCAACGTGTGGCCCGCTCGCGACGGCGGTGCGATCCTCGCCGTGAACCGCGAGCGTGAATGAATTGACGGCAAGCGTGGTATCGACGGCGATGCGGGTGACCAGCCCGCCACCGTAGTCGAGCAGCACAAAGCACCCGTCATCGACCGTGCTGGTGAACTCGCCCTGTGCGTCACGCCGAATGGGATTGGCCGTGCGCAGCTCGCCAATCGTGCGATCAGGCGGACGGCCGATGAGCCAATTCGAGGCGTCGATCAAATGCGAGAGCAACGCGCCGGCCGCGCCGCCGCCGCGTTCCTTTTGAAACCACCAGCCGCGCGTCCGCTCGACTTCGGTTCGCCGCAGCCACGAATTGAACAGCGTGATCTCGATGTTGCGTAATGGATTGAGGTGGCCATTATCGATCAGCTCCTTGATCGCAATGCGCTGCGGCATGAAGCGGAATTCGTGCGCGATGGCACACGCGGTACCGGCGTCGCGCGACGCGGCGACCAGCTCCTCGGCTTCCTCGACGTTGAGCGTAAACGGTTTTTCGCACATCACGTGCAACCCGGCGTCGAGCGAGGCGAGGACGTCGTCACGATGCGCGAAGGGCGGCGAGGCGATGGCAATGGCGTCCAGCTCACACCCGTCGATCATCGCCTGAGCGCTGGGAAAGGCGTGCGGAATCTTGCGTTCAGCCGCGATTGCTTTGGCGCTCGACGGCGAAGCGAGCGCGACGACTTCGAAATGCTGGTTTGCCAGCAACGCCGGAAGATGGGCCTTGACGCCGAAGCCGGCGCCGCTGATGCCGATACGATATTTCTTCACAAGACTTCCTTGATCAATTCGAGTGCGCGTTGCAGTTGGAGCGGCGAGATCACCAGCGGCGGCGTGATCGAGAGCACGTCGCCTTGCGGCCCCGCTTGCAAGAGGAGAACCCCGCGCGCGAGCGCGGCCTTGACCACGTGGTCGGCGTCGGCGGCGCTGCGCAGTTGCAAACCCCACATCGCGCCACGGCCGCGCATCGCGACGACGCGCGGATGTTCGAGCAGCTCCTGCAGGCGCCGTTCGATCAGTTCGCCCAGTTCGCGTGCCTGTGCGGGAAGCGCCAGGCGCTCGAGTTCGCCAATCGTGGCGAGCGCCGCAGCGCAGCCCATCGGGTTGCCGAGGTAGGTCGAGGTGTGCAGGGCCTCGCCGGTCGAACGCGGCCACGCATCCATCACCGCGGTGCGCGCGACCGCGGCGCTGATCGGGAAGCCGCCGCCCATCGCTTTGCCGATGCACATGATGTCGGGGATCGTGTGCTCGTGTTCGCAGGCGAACCAAGTGCCCGTGCGCCCGAAGCCGGTGTAGATCTCATCGAAGATGAGCAGAATGCCGCGCGCATCGCAGTACGTGCGCAATCCCGCTAGATAGCCGTCGGGCGGCACGACGCAGCCGCCGCGCCCTTGAATCGGTTCGATCACAATCGCGGCGATGTCGTCGTGCGGATCGAGCGCGACGCGAAGCGCTGCGAGCGCATCTTTGGCTTTGGTGCTCAACGCATCGGGATAGGGCAAACGTAGCGCGACCTGCGGAATCAAGTCAGCGAATGGCTCGGCGAATTTGGGAATGCCGCCGACCGAAAGCGCACCGAGCGAGAGCCCGTGATAGGCGCCCTCATACGCGACAAAACGATGTTTACCGGTTGCAAGGACCGCCGTCTTGAGCGCCGCTTCGACCGCCTCGGAGCCGGTGGTCGCGAGAAACGTTTTGGTCAAGCCGCTCGGCAGCACGCGCGCGAGCCGTTCGAGCAATTGCGCGCGCACCGCGGTCGGATGCACGTCGCCCATGCCGTGCATGAGCGTTGCGGCCTGCTGCGCGACGGCGGCTACGACCGCCGGGTTGCTGTGACCAACGCTGGCTACGCCGAACGCCGCGGTCAAATCGATGTAGCGATTGCCGTCCACGTCTTCGACGGTCGCACCCTGCGCGGACTTCCAAAACACCGGAAAGTCATCGCCGACGTAGGTGACGTTGCGCGATTCGTGAGCGAGCAGCGGCGCGGTGAGCGCGCGGGTCTGCGGTCCGGGAATCTCACCCCGAACGCGCTCGAGGTCCTCATTCATGGTTAGCGTTCGTCCGTGATCCAGGTGATGAAGTCCGCGATGCGCGCACGGCCGCCGTGATTACCGCCCAGCGGCGGACGCTGCAAATCGCCGAAGCGTGCGATGCGATGCGCGCCGATCTCAATGGCCATGGTGCGTAAGTCTTCTCGTTTTCCGGCAATGGCGACTGCTTCGACCGGGACATCGTGGCGCGCAAGGTACGTGATCGCGTCACTGGGATTGTCGACCGCATGCAGCGCAATCGCGCGCGGGAGAAAGGCCGGCGGTTCGCTCTCGGGCGGATCGAGCACCGTCAGATACGAGCCCCGCGCGTCGGAGAAGACGCTGCCGGTCCCCGCCGCCGAGCGGAACGCCGCAAGATTGCGCGCGCTCGCGATGCGGGCACTGGCGCGCGCGTCGCGCAAGCCCGGGGGAAATTCCACCGAGGCGCGCTCGACTTCTTGGGCTACCAGGCGAGTAAATTCGGCCGGATCCACAGCGCCGCCGCGTTCGACGAAGAGCGCGTGCAGCGAGAGGCACCCTTCGGTTTCGTAGAGCACGAGGTCGCGCGCCGCGCCGGCAGCGATGGACTTGGCGTGCGCCACATCGCGCAACTCCTCGCGCGCGACGTACCCAATGCTCGCCCGCGAGCCAAAGCCGATGAAGCGCGTGCTGCCCTGCGTCGACGCTGCGATCCGCGCGAGCGTTGCGTCGCTGCCAAAGGCCACGATCGCGTCAAAATTTCCGACGTTGATCGTGTCGCTCTCTCCCTCCCAGCTTTGGGCACGCGCGGCTTCGCGAAATTCGTCGAGCTCTTGCGCGAGCGTCTCGAAGAACGCGCGCACGAGGCCGTCCTCGCGATCCTTGACCAGCACATCGCACTTGGCGCACAGCGCAAAGAGCGCCGGCACGATGGCCACACCGATCGTTGTCCGGCTCGAGATCACGCACACGCTGCCGACAGAAAGCGCTCGTGCGCGCGGCCGTCCGGGGCGCAGCGCAAAACCGTCGAGTACTTCAAGCGAACCGAGCTCACCCACGATCGTGGCTTCGATGGCATCCGCGCTCAGCGAGCCGAAGAGCTGATCGAGCGCATACTCGACGACGGGCGCAGTATAGCCGGTGCGTTCAACCACACGATCGAGAAGGCGTACGCGGGGAGGGAAGTCGGCGTCGGCCCAGCGCGCTGCTGCATCCGCAACCGCGCGCACGATTCCTCGTGCCGGCACGGCGCGCAGCGCGTTCATCGAACCGCGAGGTCCTCGGCCGACAGCGAACAGCCGCGTAGCGCGGCGCCGGACTCACGACCGATCAGGACCAGGCCATCGTCGAATTGCACGCCGAGGTCTTCTGTTTGTATCGCGACACACGACGAGCGGTTTCCGAGGTCGACGTGCACCAGCGCACCAACGACGCCGCGCGGTAGCGTCGCCCCGTCGGGCCCGACAACGCGCGGGCGCAGCCACGGCGGCGCAAGCTTGTAGCGTATAGGTGCGTGCGGATGATCCTGTTCGTTGACAAGCACGTCGTCATAGTATTGCGAGGTCAGCTCCGTCATGCCGTATTCGGCCGCGATCGCGCAATTCGTCATGCCGAAGCGCTCGGCCGTGCGCGCGTAGAGATCGTCACGGTCGACGACCCGCGAGCGGCCTTTGAAACCACCGGTCTCCATCAGACGCGAGCCGGTGGGCAGTGCGAAGTAGCGGTGACGCTCGTGCAGTGCGTCGAGCACGTGGACCAACGCGAACGCGGTCGTAGCGATGCAGACGGGGCGATCGTGTTCCACCGCAGCATCGAGGTCGCCGATCAGCGCGTCGATGTTGAGGTTGTCGCCGTCGAGATACCAGGCCGTTGCGCCGTCGCCGCGCCGTTCGCTCACCCGCGACATCATGTAGCCAAGCGACGAGTGCGGATAGGCAGCGGGATTCGGAACCAGGTTCAAATAGCGCAGACGAATATGGTCGGGGAGCATGAAACGATCGAACGCGGCTAGGAGCGAGGCATCGTAGAGCTTCGAGTTTTCCATGTAGTGGCGGCCGCTTTCGCCGGCAGTCGTTCCGCTCGTCGCAAAGACCAGCTCGGCCTGGGCGGGGGCGAATGTGGTGAGCGCGGCCTCTTTGAACGCCGCGCTTGGAATCGGTGGAATCGCTTCCCAACTTTCGGGCGTGCGTTCGAGTGTGACGCCCAAACTCGTACAATAGCGAGCGTAGGGCTCGTTGAAGCGCAGTTGATGCGCGAAGATTCGCAGCGCGAGATCGTTGAAGCGTTCGTCGGAAATTGCGTGACCGTGATCGTGCCAACGCTGAATCAGCGTAAAGATCTCAGCGTCGAGGGCGTAGGCTTCGTCGGTGTAATTCACGCATGCGTCTCGCTTCGGCGGCTGGTGATGATTCCCGAGTTCAGACCCGTCATCGAAAGCCCACCGTTGAATCGGGCGCTCTCGACTTTCATACAGCGGTCCACGACCACGTCGAGACCTGCCTTATCGGCGAGTGCGATGGCTTCCTCGTTAATGACACCGTATTGAAACCAAATCGCCTTGGCGCCGACCGCGATCGCCTCTTGGACGAGCGGAACGACCTCGCTTGGTTTGCGAAAGACGTCGATGATGTCGGGCGCGCCGTTGGCCTGTGCATAAGCGCTGAGCGAGGGGTAGGCCACGACCCCATCGATCTGCGCAATCGTCGGATTGATCGCGGCAATCGCGTAGCGATGCTGCGTGCGCAGGTAGGAGAAGACCGTGTATGAAGGGCGAAGTGGGTTGTTCGAGGCGCCGACCACGGCGACGCTCTTGGAGCGTTCGAGCAGCGCGCGACGCTGCGCGGGTGTCTCCAGAATCATCGCGCCGACTCCGCCAACGCTCCACGCTGCGAGGCCTCGAGGGCGTTCCCCAGGTCCCAGGTCAAATCGGCCACGTCTTCGAGCCCGACCGAAAGGCGCACGGCCTCCGGCGCGACGCCGGCTTTGCGCATCTCGTCATCATTTAATTGAGAGTGCGTGGTGGACGCCGGGTGAATCACCAGCGACTTGGCATCGCCGACGTTGGCCAAATGGCTCCACAGCTCGAGCGAGTCGATGAAACGCCGGCCGGCCTCGCGCCCGCCGCGAATGCCGAAGGTGAAGATCGAGCCCATCTCCGGCGCGCGCACCCATTCCACTTCAGGACGCGCCTCGAGATAGGCGACGATCGCCTTGGCGTTGCGGACGTGCGCCTCCATGCGCAGCGGCAGCGTCTCGAGTCCGAGCATCAGAATCCACGCGTCCATCGGCGACATCTGCGCGCCGACGTCGCGCAACACTTCGGCGCGCGAGCGCATCAGGAACGCGTACTCGCCGAAGGTTTCGGTGAAGACTTTGTTGTGATAGCCCGGGCTCGCTTCCGAGAGCAGCGGAAATTTGCCGCTGCCAAAGTCGAAACGGCCGGATTCGACCATGATCCCGCCCATCGTCGTGCCGTGACCGCTGATGAATTTGGTTGCCGAATGGACCACGATGTCGGCGCCGTGCTCGATCGGCCGGCACAGGTACGGTGAAGCGAACGTATTGTCGACCACCAGCGGGATGCCGTGCTTGTGCGCCAGCTTCGCGAGCGCGTCCAGGTCGGCGAGCGTTCCCGACGGGTTGCCGATCGTCTCGGCAAAGAGCAGTTTGGTGTTCGGGCGGATCGCGGCTTCGAGCGCGGCGAAGTCCTCAACCGGCGCGAAGCTGGCTTCAATGCCCATGCGCCGCAGCGTGATGCTGAATTGCGTAACCGTGCCGCCGTAGATGTTTTGCGAACTGAGGATGTGATCGCCGGATTGCGCGAGCGCAAGCACCGTGCAGAGCTGCGCGGCAAGCCCGCTCGAAAACGCGATGCCGCCGAGGCCGCCCTCGAGCGAGGCCATGCGCTCTTCGAAGGCCGAGACGGTCGGGTTGCTGATGCGACTGTAGATGTGGCCGTAGCTGCGCAGCTGGAAGAGTTCGGCGGCCTGCTCGGTCGTGCCGAAGACAAAGGCGGCCGTTTGATAGATGGGCGTGGCGCGCGCACCCGTGGTGGGATCGGGCGGTGAGCCCGCGTGAATGGAGCGTGTGGCGAAGCCGAAACTGCGGTCCTGCATGGCTTAGGCTGGTTCGTCGCTAACAAGGAAACCTCATGGGGAGTACACTCACCGAGAAGATCCTGGCCCGCCATGCTGGAGTCGATCGCGTCGAGCCGGGTCAGATCGTCAACGTCAACGTCGATCTGGTGCTGGCGAACGAAATTTCCGCGGCGGTCGCGATCGGCGTGATGCGCGGGATCAAGGGCGCAACGACCGTGTTTGATCCGGACAAAATCGCGCTGGTCGAGGATCATTTCGTCCCCGCGAAAGACACGCAATCGGCCAAGATCGCGAAGTTGATGAAAGACTTTGCGATCGAACACAAGATCACGCACTTTTACGACGTGGGCCGCGGCGGCATCGAGCATGTCGTGTTGCCCGAAGAGGGGCTCGTTGCGCCGGGCGAAGCGATCGTCGGCGGTGACTCCCACACCTGCACCTATGGCGCGCTCGGTGCATTTGCGACCGGCATGGGCTCGACCGACATCGCCGCGGCATTTGTACTCGGCGAAGTATGGATCAAGGTCCCACCCACGATCAAGATCGTGTACAACGGACAACTCGGTCCGATGGTCTACGCGAAAGACATCATGCTGCGCACCGTCGGCGAACTCGGCATCGACGGCGCCACCTATCACGCGATCGAGTATCACGGCACGACGGTCGATGAACTCTCGGTGACGGGCCGCTTTACGATGGCCAACATGGCGATCGAAGCCGGCGCGAAGAACGGCATCTTCCATGCTGACGCGAAGGCGATCGCGTTCGTCGAAGAGCGGACCAATCGCGCGTTCATCGTCGAGCGCTCGGACGCCGATGCAAAGTACGTGCGCGTGATCAACATCGACGTTGGCGAACTCGAACCGCAAGTCGCCTGTCCGCACACGCCCGACAACGTGCATCCGATTTCTGAGGTCACGCGCGACGACATCTATGTCGACCAAGTCTTCATTGGTTCGTGTACCAACGGGTATCTCGACGACCTGCGCATTGCGGCGAAGATTCTCGAGGGGAAGAAGATCGCGTCGAATCTTCGCGCGATCGTCAATCCCGGTTCGCAGAAAGTCTGGATGCAGGCGGCGAGCGAAGGTATTCTGACCACGCTTGCGGCGGCCGGATGCGCGGTGAACACGCCGGGATGCGGCGCGTGCTTTGGCGGCCACATGGGCACGCTCGGCGACGGTGAGCGCGCCATCTCGACCACGAATCGCAATTACGTCGGGCGCATGGGTTCGCCGAAGTCCGAAGTCTATCTGGCGTCGCCCGCAACGTGCGCGGCGTCGGCACTCACCGGCAAGATCACCGACCCTCGCGTACTCTCCCTTGTGTCACCCTGAGCCTGTCGAAGGGTCGCATAAACATGGAATCAAAACTGAGCGGGCGCGCCCACACGTACGGAAAGAACGTCGACACCGACGTGATCATTCCGGGAAAGTATTGCAACCTCGTCGATCCGGTCGAGCTAGGCAAACACGCGCTCGAGGGTATCGATCCGGAGTATGTGGCGACGATGAAAGCCGGTGACATCATCGTCGCCGATTCCAACTTCGGGTGCGGTTCCAGCCGAGAAGTTGCGCCGATCGCGATCAAGGGCTCGGGAACCGGCGCGGTGATCGCCAAGAGCTTCGCGCGCATCTTTTATCGCAACGCGCTCAACATCGGCCTGCCGATCTTCGAATGTGCCGACGCCGTCGACGGGATTGCCGCGGGCGACGAGATCGAGATCGAACCGGCCACCGGCGTCATTCGCAATCGCACGCAAAAGACCGAATTCAAGGCGGCGGAATTCCCGCCGTTCATGCGCCAGCTGATCGATGCCGGCGGACTCGTGCCGTACGTCGAGAGCCGGCTGGCGGGAACGAAACTACCTTAGGGCGGTCCGCCGCTGCCGCCGCCGAGGCCTCCCGGCGTCGCGTTGATGTTCTCGATCCACTTTTCTTTGGGACGGTAGGCGGCCGTGAACGGCACGCGTTCTGCCGCGTCGGTAAACATCCCGAGCATGTCGGTCGTTCCGTCGACGCGCGCTTCTAACAAAATCGTGGAACCATCGGGCAGCGAGATGACGAGGCGAATGTTGTTCTGCTGATCGAGCGATCCCGTTACCGGAAATTTTTTGTTTTCTTTGGTTAAAAAGATCCCGGCGACGCTCTGACCCGTCTGTATGAGATTCATGTGCTCGTACTCGGTTTTGGGGCCGCGCTGAATCTGCACTTCCCACACGCCGTCGAGACCCTTGCGCGGGGGCGGCGGCGTCGGCGTGGGCTTCGCGCCGGGCTTCGCCTTCGCGCCCACCGGCGCGCCGAGAATCGAATCGAGGCTCGGGGTCGGCGTGACGGCCGGTACCGCATCGGGGCTCGCCGCGCTCGCAGGCAACGGCGAGGCTTGCGTATCCGTGAGGGGCGGCGGCGTCGGGGGCGGCGTAGGCGGGGCGGGTGTCGCGGCGATGAGCGCGATCGCGGCGAGCATCAGAACAGGGTACTTCACGTCGGCTGCACTTCGGGGATTGGCGTCGGAATCTTGCGAATGTCGGGCGGAAGTCTGATGCGGTGATGCAGCTGCGTTGCGATACCGGCGGCGGCCTCGATGGCGTTCACGTCACTGACGAGCGCTCCCAGACTTGGTGAGAAGGGCGGGCATTGCAGGTCGGGCGAGGTCCAGCCGTGCCATTGCACGACGGTACTTGTTCCGAACGATGCGCTCTTCATGCAGTGCGTCGCCGGTGCGACCTCGTCGGAAGCTGCGTGAATATCAGCAAAGAACCGCGCACTCAAATCGTTCGGCACACCAAATGCTTTTGGCGTTGCATTTTGCACGCTTGCACTGCCGGTCGCATCGGACCATACCGTGAGGGCGAATCCGGCCGTGTTGGTGGATCCTGAATTGCGAATGGTCGCAAAGTCCCGTTGCGCCGCTGCGGCGCTGAGGATCGGTGCAACCGTAAAGATTATGAGTGTAAAAAGTAATCTGTTTCTCATGATCGCTCCGCAGGGATGCTACCAAAGTAACGGTAAGGAGGGCAAACTTGTCTCGCCCTCTGGCGTTTCTGTTAGGAGAGCCTGCGTGCACGCTCGTTTTGCCTTCTTGGGAGCCGTTCTTCTTGCCGCGGTGCTTGCTGCGTGCGGCGGTGGAGGCGGCGGCGGCGGCGTTGTTACGACGCCCGTGCCCACGCCCACGCCGTGTGCCTCGCCGGCAGGCGGGGGCATCGGCTTCTGCGGCACGACGGCAACGGCAACGGTCCCAGTGGCAGTGGGCGCAAGCTACGCCGCGACGATGAACTTCTCCGCGGGCTCCGGCACGGCAACGATTGCCGCCACCGTGGCGGCGCCGGCGCCGGTGGCAACGATCAACGCCCAAGGCGTGCGCGCGAGCGCGAACAGCGGCAGCGCCGTGCACGCTGCCGACACGGCACCGTACAGCGCTATCGTATACATAACGCTCACCGCGACAACGAATGTTTCTCTTTCGAGCGTGCCGACGATCACCGTCACATCGCCCTCCGGGGCAGCCGGCGCATATTACGCCGAACAAACCTTTTGGGTGACGCTGCCGCAGAGCGGAGCGTTTACGCTTGCAGCCGGGTCGTCGGCGTATTTTGCAATTTACACCGGCGGCACGCTGCCGTCGCCCAACCCCAATGGCTGCGTGGGTGTGCAGGCGACCACGCGCACCGGCGCGCACGCGGCGCTCGTCGGCGTTCAGCCGATAAACTCGGGCGCGGTCTTCAGCTATACCGGAACCCTCACGCAAACGATTTCGCGCGCGTCGCCCTGCCCGATCCCAACAGCGACGCAAAATGCAACCGTGTCGGTAGCCGTCACGATGACCTCGGCGACCAACGAGCACAGCGTCGAGAGCGACAACTACGCAACGAACACGACCCAGATCACGACCGACGCAACCGTGCAGGCGGCGACGGTGGGTAGTGCGACCGGCTTTAGCGAGAGCAGCGAAACATCGACAGACTTGGTCGGCGATCAAACGGTAACGACGTATGGAACGCCGCTCGTCTACGCCATCTCCGCGCCGCTGCCCTACTCCGGCACGATCACCAATGGACCGCCGTCAACAGTGACCGGCAACCTCGCCGACGGAACCACGACAAGCCGTACGTATAACGCTAACGGTTCGTACACCGAAACCGATACGATCGCGGGCCCAGCTCAAAACACGATCACCGTCAATCCGGACTTCTCCGGAAGCTATAACATCCAGTCCGCAAGCTATGGCAATTTAGGATTTGCCTATACCGCGCCGGCGTCCGGCACGGTGACGATAACGGCAACCGGCGAAGCGGCTGGGACCTACACAGTTCCACAGTGGTGGACGGGCACCAGTCTGTATAGCGACAGCATGGTCGACAAGGGCGAAGGCCCACTCCCCAGTCCGTGCAGTCCGAATCCGACGGTCGCTTCGGCGGATGACTTCCGGCGAACGATTTCGATCGTCGATCCGGTGCTCGGTTATACGGAGACTGAAACGATCGACGCGTACGTGGTCAACGATACAACTGCGCTCGGACCGGCGTGCGTGGTGATCGCCGATACGCAGAAGCTGTACTACGACTATCTCTTTGATACGCCGTTCTTCTATTACCCATCGTTCACCGGCGGCCCGCTGCAGACCAATACCATCGCCGAGGCGTACTGGTACGCGTCGGCGCCGAACGGCGATAGCAGCGTACGCACGCAGAGCGAAAGTCCGGGCGCGATACCTGGGCTTGCCGCAAGTATCGCGGCGCATGCATCGGGGATCGCCTTCACGCGTTCGACGCAGCGCGCGCAACGAATCGAGAACTTCGTCCGCGGCGTTGTTGCCGGGCATATCGGAGGTATGAAGTGAACCGCCGTCTAGGTTTTGCGGCGGGAGCCGCACTCGCGATCGCCCTCGCCGCGTGCGGCGGTGGCGGCGGTAGCACTGTTCCGAACACGCAGCCGCAGACACAATCAGGTCTGGGGAACATTCCCCCGCAGCTGATCGTGCAGAACTACGGTCAGAACGCCATGACCGGCGCGGCGTACATTGGTCCGGTCACGAACGTAGGCATGAACGTGACGGTCCTGGTGCATCAACAAAACGCCCAGGCGCTGATGACCTATGCGCAGTCGGTCCAAGATCCGACATCGTCGAACTTCCGGCACTACTTGACACCCGATCAGATCGCCGCGCAATTTGGCGCGTCGCAATCGGACTATCAAAAGGCCGCGCAATACTTCACCAGCAACGGCCTGGCGGTTGGGGGTTGGAAGCAGCGCTTGCTGCTGGTCGTGTCCGGCCCGCAGACGAGCATGCAGAAGGCCTTCGGCACGACGTTCGGGCTGTATCAGAAGAACGGCCAGCAATTCATCGCGCCGATGACGCAGCCGCACTTTCTGCAGCAAGTCCCGGTCGATGCGGTTGGGAACATCGTGAAGTATCGCTCGGACCACAGCTATATCATCATTCCACCGAGGGCCGGCTCAGGCTTGGGCGTCGGCTACTCGCCGTCAACCGTGCGCGCCGCGTTCGACTATATCGGTGCATATAACGCCAGCTACACCGGCACCGGTATCAAACTCGGCATTATCGGGACGGGACCAATTAACTACGTTGCCGGGAACGGCTATAACGACATCGATTTGAATGCTTACGTCGCCGACACGAACGCCATGACCGCGGCGAAGGTAACACAAGTCGCGGTTTCCCCCAATCCCGTCGCGAGTGCGCTTGCAACGTTGAACCCACCGAATCCAGCATTTCCGTATTCGAGCGACTTTGCATCGCCGCCGCCGGTGACACCACCCGGTTGCAGCGGGCCGCTGCCCGGCTGCAATCCTGAAGACGGTGAAGCGCAGCTCGATACGCAGCAGGCGTCAACGCTTGCGCCGACCTCAAGCGTGCTCTTCTATCTTGCGTATAATGCGGCCGATTGCACGAGCGTGACTTTTCCGGGAACATGCTCGCCCAGTGCTCCCAATTACGGACCGGCGATCGGCATCGTTGAAGCCGATCCCGAGATCATGCAAGCCATCAATGATAACCAGGCCGACGTGATTTCGATCAGCTACGGCGGCGGTGAGCCGCAGCAAGGCTGGACGGGCCTGAGCGGCGCGGGTGGATATGAGGGCTCGTATTCGCAACTCGAATTCGCCGAACTCGCCATCGAAGGCATCGCGGTCTTCGTCTCGTCCGGCGACAATGGTTCGGCTGAGTGTTTTGCCCAGACCAGCACGAACGGCTTTGACTACCTCGGGCAAGTCTGCGATTCTTATCCGGCCGGCGACCCCAGCGTCACATCGGTCGGCGGCATCACAGCCAACGTCAATGCGTACGGCCAACAAACCGCGCCGTGGGTCGCGTGGGGTATTTCGACGTACGACTTTGGGGGCTACGGAGCGCTCGGCGGATCGGGTGGAGGGAACTCCAGCACCGGCGGTATCGGCATTCCGGCTCCGCTCTGGCAAGCGACGGCACTCGGCGCGACCTATCGCGAGCAGCCCGACGTCTCGCTGATCGGCGATCCGAGCACCGGCGTATCGACGGTCATAAACGCCGGCATGGGCGGCGGCATCGGCGACATCGGCGGCACGTCGGTTGCAGCGCCGCAGATGGCCGCGATGTGGGCTGACGTATTGAGTGCCTGCGAAGCGCACGTTGGAGCGGGACTGTGCCCGGCCAGCGGCCATCGTCTTGGAAATGCCGCGCCCTACTTCTACGCAATTTATAAGGGCACGGCGATCGCCGGGAGGACGCCGTCATTGCCCTACAACCAGGTCTTCTACGACATCGTCTACGGCGACAACCAGATGCAGAATCCGACCTACACGCCGGCCTCGCCGATTCCGGGCGCATCGGCGGGCCCGGGCTACGACATGGTCACCGGCGTCGGCGTGCCGTATGCGGGCCACCTAATCCAAGCGATCACCGGCCAGATCGTACCGTAGCGCTCATTCCCACGGATCGATAAGCTCGATTCCCGTGCCGGCAAAGTGTCGCGCGTTGCGCGTCACGAGTGTCAATCCGTGCGCTCGTGCGCAAGCAGCGATCTGCGCATCGATTGTCGGAAGCGTCGCGCCGCGTGAACCTGCTTCGGCAACGATCTCGCCCCACACGAGCGATGCGTCAAGATCGAACGGCACGATGCGATCGCGAAACTCAACGAGCAACACTTCGCGAAGCCAGCGTGTCAGCTCGGCGCGTCGTGAAGAGTCGACCGTTAAGCGCGCAATACCGTATTGAATCTCGCCGATCGTAAATGCGCTGAGGTAACACGAATCCGACGGCTGATCCTCGAGCCATGCGGCCACTTTCCGATTCGGTCGCGGCTTGGTCCCTTCGGAGACCACCATCGTGTCCAGAAGAAAGCCGCTCATTCGAGGTCGCGCATCGGCTCGTTCGCACGCTCCATCTCGAACTCGAGGTCGCCGAGCGGAGCGTGCTGCAAAAACGAGAGCATCGATTGCGACGGATGCTCCGAGCGCTCATAGGCCTCAAAAGCGATGACCACCGCCGCGGGTTGGCCTCGACGTAGGATAACTTGGGCTTCGCCAAGGCGCGCCCGGTCGACCAGCTCCGAGAGCCTCGCTTTAGCGTCTTGGAGGTTCCATCGTTTCGCCATCTAGTTGAACTAGTCTATTGGCGGGGAGGGCTTGCGCCCCCTGCTATAATCATGGGGCTGTGAAACAGAAGATCCACCCCAACTGGTACCCCGAAGCCAAAGTCCACTGCGCCTGCGGAAGTGCTTTTACCACCGGCTCGACGATGAAAGAAATCGGCGTCGAGATCTGCTCGGCATGCCATCCGCTCTTCACCGGGACGCAGAAACTGATTGATACGGCGGGTCGCGTCGACAAGTTCAATCAACGTGCTGCCGCCGCCGCGAAGAAACAAGAGGAAGCCGCGCAACGCCAGGCCGCCAAGGACGCGAAGAAGTCCGTCGAGGCTTAACACCCTCGCCCAAGGTTCGAGACGAGCTGCACTGCGGCTCGTCTTTTTCGTTCTCGACATGAAACGCTATGGCTGAATTAAACGCAAGCGTGATTGCACGCCTCGACACGACGGTCCGGCGCTTCGACGAGATCGAGGCGGAGTTAGCCAATCCCTCGGAGCCTGCCCTGAGCTCGTCGAAGGGCGGCTTCGATCAAACGCGCTTCACCGCGCTGGTCAAGGAGCGCGCGCAACTCGAAGCGACCGTCGCGGCGTATCGCCGCTATCGCAAAGTGCTCGACGACATCGCCGGCAACGAAGGCTTGCTGCGCGAGGGCGGCGATGCCGAGTTACGCGAGCTCGCCGAAGAAGAACTCAAAGAATTGCGCCCCCGAAGCGTGGAGCTTGAAGACGAGCTCTCGGTGCTGATGATTCCCAAGGATCCGAGCGACACGAAGGACGTTTTCATCGAAATTCGCGCCGGCGCGGGCGGTGACGAGGCCGCAATCTTCGCAGGCGACCTCGCGCGCATGTACATGCGCTTTGCCGAGTCGCGCGGCATGCGCGTCGAGCTGGTCTCGGAAAACGAAAGCGATGCCGGCGGTTATAAAGAGATCGTCTTCGGCGTCAAGGGCGATTCGCCGTATCGCTACTTCAAGTACGAGTCGGGCGTGCATCGCGTGCAGCGCGTCCCCGCGACCGAAGCGCAGGGACGCATTCACACCTCGACGGCGACGGTCGCGGTGCTGCCCGAAGTCGATGCCGACGTGCAGATCGAGATCAAAGCGGGCGACCTGCAGATCGACACCTTCAAAGCGTCGGGCGCCGGCGGCCAATACGTCAACAAGACCGAGTCGGCGATTCGGATTACGCACGTGCCCTCCGGCATCATCGTCGCTTCGCAGCAACAACGTTCGCAGATGCAAAACCGCGAGAAGGCCATGGAGATGTTGCGCGCGATGCTCTACGAGCGCCAGCAGCGCGAAAAAGAAGAAGCGATGGGCTCGCTGCGGCGCAGCCAAGTCGGCACCGGCGATCGGTCGGAAAAGATTCGCACCTACAACTTTCCGCAAGACCGCGTTACCGATCATCGCATCAACGAGAGCTACGGCAACATCCGCGGCATCATGGACGGCGCGCTCACCCCGATCGTCGACGATCTGCTGGCCGACGAACAGGCGCGGCTCCTCGCGGGCGAAGTGACCCCGGCCTAGCCGAGCGCAGCAACGGCCCGGGCATGCTAGCTCGCCTTGCTTATATATCATGGTATATAATTGAGGCATGGACAAGGGATCAGGTCATATCGGCGATGAGCTGCGCGCGGAGCGCCTGTCTCGCGGTCTTTCGCAGCAGCGTCTGGCCGAGAGTGCCGGGGTTACCCAAGCGCACCTCTCGCAGATCGAACGCGGGTTGGATGCGCGATACTCGGTTCTTTCGCGCGTTGCTTCCGCCTTGGATCGGCGCGTCGCGCTCAAGCCGGTCCTCGCTCAGAGTGAGCGACACCCGTACGAAGACGAAAGCGCGAACCGGCAATATCTGCTCGGCTTGCTCGCGGCGCGCCGGCTCACGTCCGATCGTCTTTTGCAGTTCCGCAATTGGATCGAGCGGTCTCGGAAACGGCACGGCGACTATCCGTATTTTCGCGAGTGGCTCGCAATCCTCGACCGCGGTCCGAGCGCAGTTGCTGCAACGTTAGTCGATGCGACGGAACACGGGCGGTATATGCGGTCCGTTGCCACACTGCTTCCATTCGTCACGCGCGCGGAACGCGACGCCTTCTATCGCGAGCGGCTTCCCGCAATGGCGCACTCGCTTTGACCGCCGCTGAGGCGGATCGGTTGATCGTCGAGTTTGCGCGGCTCGTTGGGGCGCAGCGCGTGCTCGTGGTAGGATCGCAGGCACTGCACGCCTACTACGTTGATCCATCGATTGATACGGTGGTGGAGTCCCGTGAAATCGATGTAATTCCGCTACCATACGAAGCATTCGACAAGTGGTATTTCTACGCGCACGAGCAACTCGGGGCGGATTCGGAATTCGATGAGCGACATGGCGTGTATGTCGATATGCTGCGGGAGCGAACCGCCAAGCTGCCGCGTGGATGGGAAAACCGCGTGCTCGAGCGACGCTTAGAGCTTGAGTCGGGGTCACCGGTGACGGCGGTCTACCCGGATATTCACGACCTACTCGTCTCGAAGCTCTTGGCTAACCGTCCGCAGGACGAGGCCTTTCTGCGCGGCGTTCGCTCGCTCATCACGATTGATCGTAAAACCCTTGAAGAGCGCCTGGGCTCGGTCGAACTTCCCAAAGAGAAAGAGCGCCTTCGAACGTGGGCGACAAGCGCCATTGCGCGGATCTTCTCGAGAAGTGGCGCACCATAATCATGCTCCTCGCGACCCTGCGCTCAGAGTGTTTTTCGATGCTGGACGCGGCCGAGAGTGACGCTCTTATTGCGCACGTGATCGATCGCGATCGCGCATGGCTCCGCGCGCATGACGATGAACCGGTAAACGATACGGATGCCGACCGCGTGCGCGCACTCGCGCGACGACGCGGGGCCGGCGAACCGCTTGCGTACCTCATCGGCAGCGCCGGTTTTTATCGTCGCGAGTTTCTCGTCGATCCGCGCGTGTTGATCCCGCGCCCCGAAACCGAGCATCTCGTCGAAGCTGCGGTTACGCATCTGCGCCAATACCGTGCGCCGCGTGCACTCGATGTTGGCACCGGTAGCGGAGCGATCGCGCTCACGCTCGCTGCCGAAGTGCGGTCTGCGCGTGTCGATGCGACCGAGGCCTCACCCGATGCGCTGATTGTGGCGATCGCCAACCGCGATCGGCTCGGTCTGAACGGTCGCGTCGCCTTTTATCTGGGCAACCTCGTCGATCCGGTGGCGCGAAACCACTACGATGCCATCGTCGCCAATCTGCCGTACGTGCCAAGCGGCGCGGGGGATCCGGACCTGCGCTTCGAGCCGGCCCTTGCGCTCGACGGCGGCCCCGATGGGCTGAAGTTCTATCGGGAGTTTTTCGCAAGCGTTCCGCCCCTCGTGAACGCGGGCGGCCTCGTGCTCGCCGAGGGCGCGCCCCCGATTGCGAGCGGCTTGCTTGCGCTCGCGCAGGCCGCTTTTCCGCAGGCGGCGGTGACGCTCGAACGCGATTACGGCGGTCGCGAGCGTTTCGTCCAGGTGATCACCCCCGCCTAACGCGAATATACACATCCCGAGATGGCGAAGTACATTTTCTTCACCGGCGGCGTGGTGAGTTCGCTCGGCAAGGGCATCACCGCTGCGTCCCTCGGACGACTCCTCAAAGCTCGCGGCATCAGCGTTTCGATCCAGAAGTTGGATCCCTACATTAACGTTGACGCGGGCACGATGAACCCGTATCAGCACGGCGAGGTCTTTGTGACCGAAGACGGGGCCGAGACTGACCTCGATCTGGGTCACTACGAGCGGTTCATCGACGAAAATTTGGTTCGCGCGAACAACGTGACGACCGGCCAAGTCTACAATTCGGTCATCGAGAAAGAGCGGCGCGGCGAATATTTGGGCGCGACCGTTCAAGTGATTCCGCACATCACCAACGAGATCAAGGCGCACATCAAGCGCGTGGCTGAGGCCAGTCGCGCCGACGTCTGCATCGTTGAGGTCGGCGGCACGGTCGGCGACATCGAGTCGTTGCCGTTCCTCGAAGCGATCCGCCAGATGCGCTACGATGTCGGCGATGAAAACGTGATGTACTGCCACCTCACGCTCGTGCCCCACCTGGGCGCCGCGGACGAACTGAAAACCAAGCCGACCCAACATTCCGTGCGCGAATTGCGCGGCATCGGCATCTCGCCCGACGCGATCGTGTGCCGCACGCAGTCGGCGATCGCCATGCCGATCGAGCTCAAAGAAAAGATCGCGTTGTTCTGCGACGTGCCGCCGGGTTCGGTGGTGCAGAACATCGACGCCAAGACGATCTATCAAGTGCCGCTCAATCTCGAAGCCGAGGGCCTCGCAAGCGCGGCCGTGCGCAAACTTGGGCTGCCGACAAACGCGCCCAAACTCGATGAGTGGACCAAGATCGTCGACCGCCTCATGCACCCCAAGCATCGCGTGCGCATCGCGCTGGTCGGCAAGTACGTCGAGCTCAAAGATGCGTACATCTCGATCAACGAATCCCTCTATCACGCCGGTGTCTATCACGACGCGGAGGTCGAGGTCCGGCGCATCGATTCGGTGACGGTCGAAACGCAGGGGGTGGGTGTGCTCGAAGGCTGCCACGGCATTCTGGTCGCGCCCGGATTTGGCGCGCGTGGCGTCAACGGCAAATTGCTCGCGATCCGCTATGCGCGGGAACACAAGATTCCGTTCCTCGGCATTTGCTTCGGGATGCAGCTTGCCTGCGTGGAATTCGCGCAGAACGTGTGCGGCATTCCCAAAGCCATGTCGATCGAGGTCGACGAAACGACGCCCGATCCGGTGATCGACTTCATGCCCGATCAGCGCGATCTGGAGATCTACGGCGGAACGATGCGCTTGGGGTCCTACAGTTGCGTGCTCGAACCGGGCACGCTGGCGCTGCGCGCGTACGGCCAGACCGAGATCAGCGAACGCCATCGCCATCGTTACGAGTTCAACAACCGGTATCGTCCGGTATTCGAAGAGCAGGGGATGCGTTTCTCGGGCCATCACACGGTCGGTAAGACGACGCTGGTGGAGATCGTCGAGCTTCCCCAGGATATGCATCCGTGGTTTGTCGGCACGCAAGCGCACCCTGAGTTCGAG
>Ga0302324_100009142_pt1 | contig 20789 bp, 16 predicted proteins | sample Palsa_T0_1_FD_201949 | JGI IMG/M metagenome (GOLD analysis project Ga0302324, IMG submission 201949) | Peat permafrost microbial communities from Stordalen Mire near Abisko, Sweden - Palsa_T0_1 | ecosystem: Environmental > Terrestrial > Soil > Palsa > Peat permafrost | place: Sweden: Abisko...
CGATATTCCGTCGGGCCCAGGCCCACGGTGTCATTGCCGATCACCACGCGATGACTCGCCTGATCAAGTGCCAGACCTTCAATCTCGATGCGCTCCTCGCTGGCATTGGGCGCCGAGCGGCGCAGCACCGCATGGATGCGTGCCAGGAGCTCACGCGGCGAGAAGGGCTTGGTGATGTAGTCATCCGCCCCTCCCTCAAGTCCAGCCACCTTGTCGCCCTCTTCGGAGCGTGCGGTGAGGAGGATGATCGGCAGCTCACGTGTCTCGCGGTCGCGCTTGAGGGCTCGGGTGAGCTCAAGCCCGCTCATGTCGGGCAGCATCCAGTCAACAAGAATGAGGTCGGGACGGCGGTCGGCGAGCGCCGCGCGCGCGCCACGACAGTCTTCGGCCTCACACACGTCAAAGCCCGCGCGCTTCAGACCAAAGGCGATCATCTCCCTGATCGGCCGCTCGTCCTCAACGATTAATACTTGTTTTGAGCTCATGCATTGGTTGTGCGCATTGCAATATTACAGAGGCACTGTATTGCAGATTAATGACAAATCCAGTTATTCATGTCAGTTGCGTGACGGGCGGGCGACCTCGTCGCGCACATACACCGGCAGCGCCTCCTGAGCGCACACGGTAGCGCCGCTCGCCACAGTCGGCCAGGCAAGCCGGGCGATCTCGATGGCGCGGGGCAGAAGCTCATCGAGAACGCGCGCAAACGGCCAACGCCGTGCAAGTTCAGGGTGGATCCGAAAACCCTCGCCGGCTGCGCCAATCGCGCTGTGCCAGTGCGGCGGCAACGTGACGCTAGCGGCGGTGCTTACATGTTCGTCACCCACTGCAACAGCGAGCCCGTCGGCGCCGCGATCGAACCCCGCCCAATAGAGTTCCTGCATCCGCGCATCCTGGCACACCAGCACATGGGCAAGCTCGCGCTCCTCATCGAACGCGCGCTGCGCCACCGCGCGCAGATCCGACACCGGCACGACCGGAAGGTGTGCCGCGAAGGCAAGCCCCTGGGTGATACTCGCGGCAAGGCGCACCCCGGTAAAGGCGCCCGGTCCGCGCCCGAAGGCGAGCGCCCGAACATCGGCAAGGACGATTCCCGCCTCGCCGAGTACCGCATCGATCATTTTCAGAATGTGCGCAGCGTGCCCACGCTGCTCGCTCAAGCGCTCGCGCGTGATAGCTGCATCGACACTCAAAAGAGCGGTCGAACAAATCTGGGTCGCCGTGTCGAGCGCGAGAATCCTCATGCGCGCTGCGCGAGGGCGCGCCCGCACCGGCGTGGCGGTGCATGGCGGCGCAGAAAGCTCAAAGCCTCATCAGCATCAGCGGTAATGCTCATGGGAGGCAGCGCGGCAAGCAGCGTGCGCCCATAGCTTCTGCTCAAGAGGCGTGGATCGCAGATGACGACCGCGCCAAAGTCATCCTCACTTCGGATCAGCCGCCCGACACCCTGCTTCAATGCAAGCGCGGCTTCGGGCAACTGATAGTCGCGGAAAGCATTCGTGCCCTGCATCTGCAGATGCTCGACACGTGCCTTGACCAGAGGATCTTCGGGCGAGGCAAAGGGCAGCTTGTCAATGATGACAAGCCGCAGCGCATCGCCTTTCACGTCCACCCCCTCCCAGAAGCTTGCCGTGCCGAGCAGCACCGCGTTGCCGTCATTGCGGAAGTCATCGAGCAGGCGTTCGCGCGGCGCCTCTCCTTGTACGTAAAGCGCGTGCGGGGCCGACGCGCTCCACTGCGTGCGCAGACGCTGCGCGCCGCGCGTGAGCGCACGATGACTGGTGAAGAGAATGAAGGCGCCGCCGCCCGCGGCTTCAATGAGCGGCAACGCGGTGGCGATCACCGCGTCGACATAGTCCACGTTGGCCGGATCGGGGAGCCCCGAAGGCAGATACAACAGACTCTGCCGCTCATAGTCGAATGGGCTCTCGATCCTGAGCTGCCGCGCGCTGCTCAGTCCCAGTCGAGTTGCGAAATGAGTGAAATCGTCGCCTAGGGAGAGCGTCGCGGAGGTGAATATCCAGGCGCATTGACGCGCACTCAGCAGCGCCTGGAAGCGTTCGGCGACATCAAAAGGCAACAGCGTTAACGCAAAACCGCGCGGCGTCGTTTCCACCGCGCGTGCGCCGGTCGCCGCCGAGGCCGTCGCGATGCGCTCAAGCGCCAGTGCCAGCTCGCCGGCGCGCGCCCCCAGGTGCGCGAGGGGAGTCTCGGCGCCCGCCACAGCGAGCGCCTGCTCAAGATCGAGGAGCGCTTCGGCAAGTCGCGCGGCCGTTTCGTCAAACTCAGCGGGCATCTTCGACCAGGCAACGTGCGTTGCGCCACGCGGCAGTTGCGCGCTGAGCGCGTGTACTTGTTCCTCGACCGCATCAAGAGCGCCACTGACGCACGGCGCCGCCTGCCGTGCGGCGGCGCCATTGGCGCGGATGGCGCTTTCGAGCTCGGCACGTGCGCCCTTCAAGAGGCTTTCGATGCGCCGGCTGCTGACGCTCGCTCCTAGAAACTGGGTCGCAAGATCGGGCAGCTGGTGGGCCTCATCGAGGATCAGCGCATCCGCCGACCCCAGGATGTCGCCGAAACCGTCTTCCTTTAATACGAGGTCGGCGAGCAGCAGATGATGGTTGACGATCACGATGTCGGCTTCGAGGGCGGCGCGGCGTGCAGCAGCAACATGACAGCGTCCGAAGTCCTCGCAGCGCACTCCGAGGCAGTTATCGCGGGTCGAGGTAATGGTCGGCCAGATCGGGTGTGCATCCGAAAGCCCTCGAACCTCGGCGAGGTCTCCCGAGCGGGTAATCGTTGCCCAGCGGCGCACGCGCTCAAGCGTACGGCTACCCCGAACCGTGGTCCCAAGCTCCAGCTGCTCCTGAGCTTGCGATAGGCGTCGATGGCAGAGGTAATTCGCGCGTCCCTTTAAAACGGCGACCCGCGCCGGCCTTCCGAGGGCGGCGCCGACGAGCGGCAGATCCTTGGAGAAGAGCTGATCTTGCAGCGCCCGCGTGCCCGTAGAGATGAGGACGCGTGCTCCCGACAACAGCGCGGGCACAAGGTAAGCGAAGGTCTTGCCGGTGCCGGTGCCCGCCTCAACGATCAGTGTGGAGCGCTCGGCAAGCGCCCGAGCCACCTCTTCCGCCATGCGCATTTGCTCCTTGCGTGGCCGAAAGCCAGGCAAGGACCGCTCGAGGGGGCCTTCCGGACCGAAAATCTCACTTAAATCAGACATAAAGATTAAGAGTCGGGGCCTGGGTGCGCCCCTTGGGGCGCGAGGCAAGCTACCGCGCGGCAGGGCGCGCTGTCGAGCGCAAATGCCCCCGGCAGCCCCGACTCGCGTTTAGCAAGAGAGTTATAATTTCTGATCGCTTTTAGAAGACCCTGAGCATGGCCACCGCCCCTCAATTTCTCACCTCCCTCCCCCTCCTCAGTCCCGATGTTGCCGCGTGGGTCAAGTCCGTTGCAGAGCTGACTCGCCCCAAGGCGGTGCACTGGTGCGAGAGCTCGCAGGCAGAGATCCGCGAGCTCACGGCCCGAATGGTCAGAGATCAAGAGCTGCACAAGCTCAATCCTCAGGAGTTCCCGGGCTGCTATCTGTATCGCTCAGATCCCAACGACGTCGCACGTGTCGAACACGTAACCTATATCTGCACGCGCTCGAAGGAGGACGCGGGTCCCAACAACCATTGGATGGACCCAACCGAAGCACACGAAAAAATGCGCGCGCTCTTCAGCGGCTGCATGCGTGATCGCACGCTCTATGTGATTCCCTACTGTATGGGCCCGCTCGATTCGCCGTACGCGCGCTGCGGAGTAGAGATTACCGACAGCCCGTACGTCGTGCTCAACATGGCAGTGATGACCCGTAGCGGGCGTCCCGCCCTGGAGCGCATCGCGCGCGAGGGGCGCTTCGTGCGCGGCCTGCACTCGATCGGCCAACTTGATCCCGCACGCCGCTTCATCATGCATTTTCCGGAGGAACTCAGCATTGAGAGCTTCGGCTCCGGGTACGGCGGCAACGCGCTGCTCGGCAAGAAATGTCATGCGCTGCGCATCGCCAGCTGGCAGGCGCGCGATGAGGGTTGGCTCGCCGAACACATGTTGATTGTCGGTCTCACGAGCCCCAAGGGCGAGACTCACTACATCTGCGCGGCGTTTCCCTCGGCGTGCGGCAAGACCAATCTCGCCATGCTCATTCCGCCCGCCTCGATGCCGGGCTGGAAGGTCGAGACGGTGGGCGATGACATCTCGTGGCTGCATCCGGGTCCGGACGGACGGCTCTGGGCGATCAATCCCGAGGCAGGCTACTTCGGCGTCGTGCCGGGCACGAATCGCGACACCAATCGCAACGCCTTCGACATGATCAAGCGCGATACGCTCTTTACCAACGTGGCGCTCACCGCTGACGATGAGCCCTGGTGGGAAGGCCGCAAGAAATTCACGCCCGTGGTTGATTGGAAAGGCCAGCCGTACGATCCGAAAAACGGCCCCGCGGCCCATCCGAACGCGCGCTTCACCGTTGCCGCGCGCAACAATCCGATCTATTCGCCGCACGCTGAAGATGCGAGCGGCGTTCCAATTACCGCGATTATCTTTGGCGGCCGCCGTCGCGAGGTTGCGCCCCTCGTCTACGAGGCACGCAACTGGCAGCACGGCGTTCTGGTGGGTGCATCGGTGGCCTCAGAAACCACCGCTGCCGCCGTTGGCCAGGCCGGTGTCGTGCGCCGCGACCCCATGGCGATGCTGCCCTTCTGCGGCTACAACTTTGCGGACTACTGGCGGCACTGGCTCGCGGTCGACGCCAAACTCAAGCGACCCCCGCGCATCTACCACGTCAACTGGTTCCGGCGCGATGCCCAGGGAAAGTTCTTGTGGCCCGGCTTTGGAGAAAATTTGCGGGTGCTCGCCTGGATGCTGGAGCGCTGCACGGCAGGCGCCGGTGCCGCGGAGACGCCCATCGGCTCACTGCCGCGCCCGGCTGATCTCAACATGAACGGCCTGGATGTCAGCAACGAGTCTTTGCAGGCACTCTTCAGCGTCGATCACACGATGTGGCGCAAGGAGATAGAGGATCTGGGCACCTATTTTTCCCAGTTTGGGCAGCGCATGCCGCAGGAGCTGCTGCAGGAGCTTGCGCACACCAAAAAGCTCTTGGCGTAGCGCCTAGCCTTCTTCGCACTCGAAGCGGATCGTCTGCGGCGATACGTCATCGGGCAGGCGCCCGAGCCCGATCAACCCGGTGCCCTTGATCTGTACGCTGTCGCGTCGCACGAAGGCATCTTCTTCGCCCGCTGACTGTACGAAGGTGCCATTCGTGCTCTGATCGATCAGCACGAATTTTTTACGGTTGATTTCAATGCGCGCGTGCAGCCGGGAGATGAGACTGCCTTTGACGACGAGGTCATTGTCTTCGGCGCGGCCAATCGCGATGTTGGGACGCTCCTCATCCACAATGAGCTCGCGATCCTGGCAGCGCAGACGCAAGCGCATCGTGCGGCTGTCGCGAACGGACAGCGCAATCTCCGGCACCATGCTGGTGACATCCTCGGTCTGCCAGAGCGCCTCATAGAGCGCAACTTCGGAGCCTTGCCCTTTGAGCGTTGCGATGTCGATCTGGCGCACCGAGCCGCGCCACTCGGGCGAGAGTCGCTCGATGACCGCGGTCGTGGTGATGATCTGGCCGGCTTTCGCCTGGCTCGTCATGCGGTTCGCCGTGTGCACCGTGGATCCGAAAACATCCCGGTTCTCGAGTACCACGGGACCGAAATGACAGCCGACGCGAATCGCCACCTGCTGGCCGTCGGCACTGAGCTGCGCGTGTGAGCTGATCTGCTGCTGCATTTGTGCCGCGGCGTTCAGCGCATCGTCCGCCGTTGGAAAGGTGGCCATGATCTCATCACCCATGGTCTTAATGACTGTGCCCTGGTGCTCCTCGGTCGCGCTGCGCATGACCTCAACACAGATGGCGACGATGTCACGCGCCCGCACTTCTCCGAGCGACTCGTACAGTCGCGTCGAGCCGACGACGTCGGCGAAGAGAATAGCGAGCTCGATGTCTTTGCCCATGGGCCGATCCCGCGGGTCGCATCTTGTTGCCTGTCACACACGACCCCGCCAGAGGATTATACGCCACGCGCCTGCAGGCGCTCTCCGGCGCTCATGCCGGCTGTGTCGTGGCCGCGCAACGTCGGCCGATATCGCGGATTAGCTCGGCGTTGGCGCCCGGGGCATGCGCAGCGTGGCTCAACAGGCGCCGAAACTCCCGCGCTCCGGGCTCGCCCCCGAACAGGCCGAACATGTGGCGCGTGATCGCCGCGAGTCGCGTGCCGCGCGCCAATTCGCGCTCCGCATAGCGCGCCATACGCTCCAGGAGCGCGCCGCGCGTCGGCAAGAGCTTGGCCGCCTGCGAATACTGCGACCGGTGAAGTTCGCTCAGCACGAATGGGCGGTGATAAGCCTCCCGGCCGAGCATGACGCCGTCGCTCCAGGTGAGCGCGTCAAGGACGGCGCGCGCGTCGCGAAAGCCTCCGTTGACGATGATCGGCAGATGAGGGAATACGGACTTCAACCGGCGCACCACGTCATAGCGCAGCGGCGGAATCGTGCGGTTCTCTTTGGGAGACAATCCTCCGAGGACGGCCTTGCGCGCATGCACGATGGCGCGCTCGCACCCGGCAGCGTCGATCGCCGCAACAAAACGCTGCAGCGCATCGAAGTCGTCATCGTCGAAGTCGGCCAGTGCGTCAGCAGCGTGCTGCGCCGCGCGATTGACGACCCCAATGCGCATCTTAACCGTGACCGGTACTTGCACGCGCGCTCGCATCGCGGCAACGCAATCTGCCACATGCGGCGGCTCCAACATCAAGCAGGCGCCAAACGCCCCACTCACCACGCGATCGCTGGGACAGCCGCAGTTGAGATTGATCTCGCAGTAGCCCGCATCCTCGCCAGCCGCCGCGGCCGCCGCCAATTGCGCGGGGTCGTTGCCGCCGAGCTGCAATGCGACCGGATGCTCCTCGGGATCAAAGGCCAGCAGCCGCGCGCGATCACCGCGCAGGATCGCAGCGGCAGTCACCATTTCGGTATAGAGGAGAATGTCGGGCGAGAATCCCCGCAGGAAGTACCGGCAGTGCCTATCGGTCCAATCCATCATCGGCGCAACAGCTATCCGATAATCAAAGGCTTGGACTGATTGCGGGCCGCCCATAGCACTTTTCTCGGGTGGCGTCATCATTCTGGATCACTCATAATGCGCCTTGGACCACTTGGAATCATAGTGCGAGTGCTCCAGGAGTGCTCCAAGCTATGGCCACATTAACCACGCGTAATGGCCGATGGCGCGCCGCCGTGCGCAAGGGCGGCCACAAGCATTCTAAGACGTTTGCCACACGGGCCGCTGCCAAGGCATGGGCCGACACTCTTGAGCGGCAGGTCGACATGCTGCGCGCCTCCGGTGTTATGCAGGCGCGAGGACTTACGCTTGGCGATCTGATCCAACGGTACATCGTCGAACTCTACCCTCTCAAGCCCTGGGGTCGTTCAAAAACCGCGGACCTCGCGCGGCTGCAGAAGGATCTTGGCGACCTGCCAGCCAGCGCCATCACCAGCTTCCACATTACCCAGCACTTCCGTAAACGCCACGCGCAGGGCGCAGGTGCGGTGGTTATCTCGGGGCAGGCCGGCTACCTGATCGGCGTGCTGCGCGTCGCGCGGACCTTGTGGCACCTCGATGTGCCGCTCCAGGCTGCCATTGATGCCCGTAGCGCCCTGCAAAAGATTCGCCTCGTCGGAAAGTCGCAGCATCGCGATCGCCGCGTGACCGACGCCGAGTTCAAGAAACTCCTCGCCTACTTCAAAAAACTTCCGAGCACCATTCCGATGGCGGACATCTTGCAATTCTGTCTCGCGAGCGCCATGCGCATCAGCGAAGTATGTCGCCTGGAATGGAAGGACTTTGATGTGAAGGCTAAGACAATTGTGATCCGCGACCGCAACCACCCTCAGGACAAACTCGGGAACGATCAAATCGTGCCGCTTCTCGATGCCAGCGGGTACGACGCCTTCCGGATCGTGAAGCGGCAGGCCAAAAAGGGGCCGCGGATTTTTCCCTTTAGCAGCTCAACGGTAGGGACGTACTTTACGCGAGCCGTCGCCAAGCTCGGCCGCGAAGACCTTCATTTGCATGATCTTAGGCACGAGGCGATCAGCCGCCTATTCGATGCTGGGTATCGCATTGAGCAAGTGGCCTTGGTGAGCGGGCATCGCGACTGGGCAATGCTGAAACGCTATACCCATGTCCGCGCCGCGGACCTTCACCGAAAAGAAGCACGACAGTAAATCGTAGGGGTGCCGCAGCACTTAAGCTTCTTGCAAAGTCGGCGTGTATGCGAACTGAGGTATCTGCGTCTTGGTGCTGCCGTAATGGCGATGCTTGGGCGGCCGCAGCGCTATCGGAAGATAAACCCATGCTTGAGCGGGTCGACAGGATCAAAGAAAAATTCGTTACGCCCCGTAACGAACGCTGAGCCACCAACCTCCGGGACAACAGCGTCATAAGTCCCAAACTTGACGACCTCCGTAGCTTTTACCGACATCGTGCTGCCGAGTATGCTTTCGATGATGATTGTCCTGTTGAGTTCCAAGTCGCCGCGAGCATGGTGCAGGGCGGCCCGCGCGCTCACGCCAGAGCCGGTCGCCGAGCGATCAACCTCCCCTTCCGCAAAGATACATGCGTTGCGGCTGTGATGATGGCTCTCAAGAGCCTGCCCTGTGAAGATCACCCCGTAAAGAAAGCTCAATTCCTCCTCAAACGGATGCTTAACCTCGATTGACTGTGCGACGGCCCGCTTGATGCGGCGACCGGCTTCAATGAGTAGGTGGAAATCCGCCGATGTGAGCGACAGCCCCAGCGAGCGCGCATCCACCAAAGCATAGAAGGCGCCCCCGTATGCAATATCGAAGCGCACGCGACCTAAATCTGGAACCTCGATCTCGCCGTCCTTGAGGTAAACGAATGAAGGAACGTTTCGAAACGTCACATCAATGACCCTGCCCTCACTCACTCTTCCGCGTGCCTGAATTCGTCCGGCGGGTACATTGAACGTCACGCTGGTGTAATTCTCTTGGCCGTTCGTGGCGCGGGGCAGCAATCCGGCTTCGAGCACGAGAGTCGTTAATGCGATGATCGCGTGACCGCACATCGTGCTGTACCCTTCGTTGTGCAGGAAAAACACATCGAAATCCGCGCTCTTCGCCCGTGTTACGATCGCCCCGTACATGTCCGCGTGACCTCTGGGCTCCCACATCAGTCCCGTACGCAGAAAATCATAGTGCTCTTTGAAAAAACGACGCTTCTCGAGCACGGTGCTTCCGTCGATCGGTGGCAGTCCGTCGATGATGATGCGCAGCGGTTCTCCGCCGGTATGCATCTCGATCGTCCTAACGATCGATCCGCCTCGCAGCTTCCATGCGAAATCATTCATGAACGCAGTCATGCGAGCGCCTCACACATCAGTTGCAAGTGGGACTGCGCGACACCGGGTCGCGTGCCGGAGAGCATTGGCAACCAAAAGTTCATAAGTAAAGAATAACGAAACCACACAATCGGCTACCCAAGGGATGCCTCCATGCGCCTTCGATGCGTTCTGCTCGCAGTCTCTTTGCACCAATCATTCGCAGCTGCGGCGAGTCCGGATGATCTGCGCGCTCTCGCCCACGAATACTATCAGTGGACTGACGCGCAATATCCCGTCGCGGCCAGCAGCATGGGAGATCACCGCTTCGATGCGCGCCTAGCCGACTATAGGATGAACGAGATCAATCGGCGCCGACAACACGTGAGCGATCTACTTGCTCAGGTGAACGCCATCCCTGCCGATGGCTGGGGCAAGGATGATCGGGTTGACCGTATTCTCTTTGAGTCCCAACTCGCCTCGGCGGACTTTTTCGGCCGCAGACTAAGTCCCGAGACCTCGGATCCGCAACTTTACGTCAACGAGTGTACGAACTCCATCTTTACCCTGCTGCAGAAGGAATACGCGCCGCGCCGCACGCGCGCACTCGCCGCGATCGCGCGGCTTGAAACGATGCCCGGACTGTTGCACGTCGGGCGCGCAAACCTTACGCAACCCGTGAAGCTCTACGCGTCCCTGGCCATTCAGGCGGCCCGAGGTGGAGATGATCTGTACACGGTAAGCTTGATGACTCTTGCGAGTGATCTTTCAAGCGCTGAACGCGCTCGTTTGGTCGTGGCACGTGATGGCGCGCTCAAGGCGTTGCACGAATACGCCGACTGGCTGGAGGCGGCGCTTGGCGGGATGCCGGAATGGCAGCCAATGGGCGAGACAAGTTACAACTACCTGCTGAAGCACGTCCTGCTGTTGCCGTTCGATGCGCATGACGTGGCGCATCTGGGCGAGGTGGAGCTCGTGCGCTACCGCGCGCTTGAGGCAATGCTGAAGGACCCGAAGTTGGCGTCGCCCGATCCGGCGCGTGCAGCTCATGTCCCGAAGGATGAAGCCGAGTTTTTGGCAGCTTATGAGTCGCGCCTGAAAGAAATCGTCGATTTCCTGCAAGCGAATCGACTGGTGACAATTCCGCCGTACATCGGACAATTTCGAATTCGTCAACTTCCCGATGCATTCAAGCCAACATCCCCGGGTGGATTTATGAATCCCCCGGGCGTCTACGACAAGGATCCTGAGGGCTTCTATTTCATCCCGAGCTACAACCCCACGAGCGGCAACTTCTATATCCGCGCGGCAATCGAGGATCCGCGTCCGATTCTCGGGCACGAAGGTATTCCCGGGCATTTTCTGCAGATCTCGATCGCCAATCATGTTCCAAGTGAGATTCGCCGACTGCAGGGCGACAGTGTATTTGCGGAAGGTTGGGCCCTGTATGGAGAAGAGATGTTGATGCGCGAGGGTCTCTATCCGGACAACTCGGCCGCGCAGGGCCAGATCCTGCGGCTCAGTCGCTATCGGGCGGCGCGCATCGGTGTTGACGTCAACTTGCACACCGGCCGGTGGAGCTTTGAACAAGCCGTGAAGTACTTCGTGGAGGCGGGCGGACTGGATCGCGAAGCCGCCGAAGGCGAGGCAGCAGGCGCCGCATCAAGCCCGTCGCAAAAAATCTCGTACATCACCGGCAAGTGGCAAATCATGCGGTTGCTGGGGCGCTACCGCGATGTCGAGGGCGCCAATTTCCGGCTCGGCGCATTTCACGACCAGTTGATCAGTTACGGCACACTTCCACTGTCTGTCATCGAGTGGTTAATGTTCGATGATGAGACATCCGTGCGAGAAGCACTCAAGCAGTGATCGCGTATCAGAGCCTGCCGGGCAGAGCTAAAACACGCCCCCACTAGACTCGATGAGCCACCGGGGTACGTGGTTGTCATCGCAGGGCATGGAGCAATTTCGTGTCGAAGTTTAATCGCAACTCGATACTCATCGCGATGGCCTCCCTCGGCATGGTTGCGCAGAGCTGCGCGATCGCTGCGCCGCGCTCGCCCGCCAAGGACGGCACGTCAGCGGCTCTGGAATTGATCGTCCTAGGCTCAGGCGGGCCGGCGGCCCTCGGCCGGGCATCCTCAAGCTACCTCGTGTTGCTGGATGGGGAGCCACGGCTACTGGTCGATGCCGGTCCGGGGTCCTTCGCTCGCCTCGGCGAGGCCCATGTATCGCTCGATCGACTGGACGTGGTGCTACTGACGCACCTGCACGTAGATCACGCCGCGGAGCTACCCGGGTTCGTCAAGGCGCGCGCCGTTTCCGCGAGCCACCCCATTCATTTTGATATTTATGGGCCGACCGGACAAAGGGCGCATGGGGATGCCGCTGAGTTTCCATCGACGAGCCGGTTCGCCGAGCTCATGTTTAGCGCCGGCGGTGCCTTCCCCTACCTCAAGGAGTTCTCGGCGCCGGTAAGTTTTACCGCTACCGATCTGCCCGGCTCCGGTGTTGGTGCGACCCAACCGCGCACAATTCTTAGTCAGGGCGATCTCACGGTTCGCGCAATTGGTGGCCATCACGGCGATGCGCCCGCGGTCATCTATCGAATCGACTACCGCGGACGAAGCGTCGCATTCACTGGTGATATCGATGCGCTCGCCCTGCCTGCTCTGGAGACGATTATCCAGGGTGTAAACCTGCTCGTGTTCGACGCGGTCGTCCTTGATCCGCCTGGTTCACCCCAGGTGCTCTATACGTTGCATACGCCACCTAAAACAATTGGCGCGCTCGCCGCGCGCACTCACGTCGCAGCGCTGCTTCTAAGTCATCTGTCGCCGGCGGTTGACGGCGCCCGGCCGGCGGTCATCTCTTCCATCGCGAGCCACTTCCGGGGTTCAGTAGCATTCGCAGCCGACGGCATGCGCTTGCGACCCTAAGTGAACGATCTTTGCGCGCTGAAGCGAGCTCGCCCGCGCTCTCGCTTAGTGCCTTGATTTCGCTACTCACCCCTCGCCTAGATCGCTCTTCGCAGGCGAGATGCCTCCGTCGTGGGCGTCTCGCCGCGTAACGCCATCTCTGATATTGTGCTTAAAAGTCCATAACATGAATGCTGTCTCGGGGGGAGATCCGCTATTACTTGCGTCGTTGGTGCCGGCGCGCGCCTTAAGCAATTAGGCCTCATCCGGCGACGCCCATGCCCAACCTGCGGCCGCGGCGGCGCGGCTCCGATGCCGGCACATCGTGGTGCCCACAAAGTCTGAAGGGATAAAGCAATGAACTCAAAGATCCAATATGCGGTTGCAGCGATTTTGGGAAGCACATCCTTCGGGGCCTCCGCTGCGGCGCCGACGACAGACACTGCCGATGCCAGCACGAGTGCCTCTACTGAAGGCATTGCCGAAATCACCGTCACCGCACAGCGGCGCACGGAGAACATGCAAAACGTGCCGATCTCGATGCAGGCGCTCACCGCACAGTCGCTGCAGCAACTTAACGTCACAACGTTTGACGACTACATCAAGTACCTACCGAACGTAACTACGGCGAATAACGGCCCGGGCCAGAACGAGGTCTTCATGCGCGGCCTGAGCGCCGGTTCGCAGCCCAGCCAGGGCAGCGGTTCGACGGGCTTGTGGCCCAATGTCGCGATCTATTTGGATAATCAATCCGTGCAGCTCCCCAATCGCAACCTCGATGTCTATGCCGCCGATTTAAATCGCATCGAGGTTCTGGAGGGTCCGCAGGGAACGCTGTTCGGAGCCGGCGCCGAGGCCGGCGTGATCCGCTACATCACGAATGAACCAAAGCTCGATGTAACTGAGGGCAGCGTCAAGGCGGGCTACGGAGTGACCGCTCACGGCGATCCGAATGCGAACGGCACGGCGGTGCTGAACCTCCCGGTAATCGAGGGCCACATGGCGGTGCGCGCGGTGATTTACGACGACACACGCGGCGGCTATATCAACAACGTACCTGCGACATTCACGCGCAAGAACACCGACGTCGGCATCCACTATGCAAACTATCCGACCGGATGTGCCGATGGGGGTGCCGGCGGCGCGCCGGTGTGCCAGGTTCCGCCCAACAGTGTAGCCCTCAATAACTCCGCCCAGGTTGCCAACGCCATCAATCCCGTGACCTACAAGGGAATGCGGGCCGAGGCGCTGTATCAGTTCAACGATGACTGGAACGTGCTGCTCACGCAGTCCTACCAGGACATGGAAACCCAAGGTGTCTTCTACCAGCAGCCCAATGCCTCGGATGGCGCGCCGCTGGGCCCGCTCGAAGTCACATTGTTCAACCCCGCCTATGACAAGGACAGGTTCGAGAGCACCGCGTGGACGGTGAACGGCAAGATCGGGCCTTTGAAGGCCGTGTATACCGGCGGCTACCTCGTGCGCAACGTCAGTCAGACCGGCGACTACACCAATTATGCCCGCGGCGTGTATGCCGATTATTACCAGTGCTACGGTCCCGGAACGGGCTACGACAGCAAACTGAAGTCAACTTGTTTTTCGCCGAGTGCCTTCTGGCGCTCGACCGAGCGCAATCAGCACCAGCAGCACGAGTTTCGCCTGAGCACGCCGGATGACTGGCGGTTTCGCGCAATCGCCGGCGCGTACTTTGAGGCCAACAAGCTGTACGATCAGACCGACTGGCTGTACAAGACGATTCCTGCGTGTACCTCGAACGGCGCCGCCGGTACTGCGGGCAATTCGGGCTGCTTATCGAACACCGGTACCTTCTCCGGGTCCACCGTGCAGAATCCCGGCGTTCAAAGCTCCAACAGCTCCTTCTATCAGGACACCGTGCGCGAAACCAAGCAGACCGCTTTTTTTGCCTCACTCGACTACGACTTGATTCCGAAGGTATTGACGATAACGGCGGGCACGCGCCATTTCCGTTTCGACAACTCCTCGGCCGGTAGTGTCATGTCCAGTTTCGGCTGCTTCGAACAGGGTGTGCCCCCCGGGGGCTGCCAGAGTGGTTCCAGTTACAACCTCAACGCCGCGAATCTGTCCGACAGCGAGTCCGGCTTCAAGAGCCGCGGGAACCTCACCTGGCATGTCACACCGGACACCATGCTTTACTACACGTTCTCGCAGGGTTTTCGCCCGGGCGGCTTCAACCAAAACGGCGGTTCAGACCATGCCTTCACTCCAGGACTGGTACCGCAGTACATCATTCCCAAGTCATACTCATCTGACCGCTTGACCAACAACGAAATCGGCTGGAAGACGGAATTCTTCGACCATCGCCTGCAATGGAACGGGGCCGTGTACCGGGAGGATTGGGACGACGCGCAGGTTGCTTTCTTCTACCCCCTTGTGGTCGGCAACATCTTCTTCAACACTAACGGCCAGGACTTTGTCATCAAGGGCCTCGAGACCTCGCTCGTGGCTCGGGTCGTGGCGGGACTGACGCTGCAGGCGGCGGGATCTTGGAATCAGAGTCGGCAAACGAATTCGCCGATACTGCTCGATAACAATCCCTTAAGTGCGGGTTTCGGCAAGCCCATCACGTTCGCCTGCAACGACCTCGGCGCCAATTGCGGGTCCGTCACCAACCCCTTCGGCCTCACTGGCTCCCCGAGCGCCGATTCACCGCCGATTCAGTTCAGCCTGCGCGCGCGCTATGAGTGGTACCTGAGCAACGGCTACACGCCCTTCGTTCAAGTGGGCGCCACGCACAGCGGCCACTCGTTCACGCAGGCGGGTTCAAATCCTCCGCTTCCGCCAATAATAGGAGTCGTCAAAACTGGCAGGTTACGGTTTGAGAATCCCGCCTACACCACGGTCGACGCATCCATCGGCTTTGAAAAGGATGCCTGGTACATGAACGCGTACGGTGAGAACCTCGCTAATTCGAATGCCAGCACATTCGTCAGCACCGATCAGTTCATCGTCGCGCAGACGCCTCTTCGGCCACGGATCCTCGGCGTCGAGTTCGGCTACAAATTTTGACGACTGATTTTAGCCGCTGTCGAGCCGGGATTTGCCTTGCGCTCACGCAGATTCGGTAATTCGCGGGGCACACTAAGCGGCGCCCGTCGTCGTTGCTAGGGACGTTACCTGCCCAACAGGGCGCTTGACTCGCTGGTAATCCTGTTTCTCAACCTCGCTGTATCTTCGCTATTTCTGATTCCCGGCCAACCCCCAAAAGAACTGGCAACCGAGGTCCTCTGCTCGGTCGTGCTTGTGTGGACGGGCGCTACCATGCTGCACTTCCAGCACTACCTCAGGATGGAGCGCCCCGTCCAACGGCGCTCCCTGATTGGAACGGCCCTGGGGCAGCTGGCGGGCGTTTCGTGGTTGCTCGCCGGAGCGCTGGCGATGGCAAATGGTTCAGCAGGCCTTTACCGGTTCATCCCGGCGTTTCTTCTGAGTTACCTTCTGGCACTGCTCAACGCCTGGGTTCTGCTTGTGGAAATCAATCGCTAAAAGGCGCGCACATACTTATCGAGCGCTCGAAATGGCCCGCGATCACACTGACGGCGAGTGTGCTGTGCCTGCGTGCAACGCCCGCGCCCGCCACGGGCGATTTCCAACTTCACGCATACGTGAATGACACTTGCATCGTCGCGGACGAGCCCTATTTTGTCCCCGACCGCCCCGCAATTCGTGTAGCAGGGCAGCCTGAATCCATCCCCTTGTTCGGCTTGGTGGTGGGCGGCCGTGCCGAGCTCTTCGCCAATAACGAAAAGCAAGTGGGCCCCGACGCACTGCACGTTCACGGTGCGCGCAAGGACACGCGCTATGCGGCGGCCACCCGGATGAGTCTCTATCGGGCTGACTTTGATCCCGCGCCTGTTCTTCGCCTCAACAGCAAACTCGGTTGCATAACAATTGTCGCAGCAGAATTCGCGCCTGACTCGACCGACTGCATGAAGGACTACAACCCCAAAGAGCTTGCGCGCGAGAACCTGGGCCTTCCGCAAAGCCAGTGGAAGACCTCAAGAACGGATGATTCCATCGAAAACCCGCTGCGCCGCGCAAACGTGTGTGTTGAGGGTAAGGCGCGCGCCGTATACGAGGCACGATTTGAGCTCTCCAACGATGGCACTGCGTATCGCCTTAAGGATGCCGGTTACCAGATTACCTCCCTGCTCACTACCCAGGAGGAGGGCGCGACGCGCACCGCTTTTTATACCCTTAAAATCTTTGCTCCGAACGCAACGCAACACAAGGTGACTCTGTCGAGTGCCTGGGTAAACCTCGGCACCGTGTCAGCCGGGGCGCATTCGGTCGGATCCGCCGCCGACTCTGCTTGGCTCAGAGTACCGCCGCTGTCGGCCCAGGCGCGCCGCCTCTATGAGGCAAGGACGCATCTTCAGCAGCAGGTGACACGCGAAGGCGAGGCACTCGGGCGCGCAATCACGCAAAATAAGCGTCTCCTCGCACGCCTGGACCAACGTATAGCTGCCGCAAGTGCGGACAAAGCGCGGAGTTTGCGCAAAGAGCGCACGAAAATTGAGTCGGAGGTTCAATTGCAAAGTACCGAACTCGACGCCCGGACCGCCGAATACAAGCAATTGCACCAGACTCCTCAGGAGCTCATGCCAGTCACAATAGAACTGGCTGTCACCGAGTCGCAATCACAGAAAAAGGCGCAACTCGCGCTCGCCGACATGCTCGGGGCCAAGGTCGAAAGGCCATGACCCTCACGTGATGCCGACGAAAGAAAGTTACATTTCCCCCTCCACTGCCGCGCAACTACACGCGGTGTGGAAGACGCTGCTGGATGATGCGTCGGAACCGTATCGGCGCGCCGGGCGCTTTGCGTACTACTTCGCGCGCGGCAAACTGAGCGCGGATCCCGTGTTCCGCGCCATCTTGAAACACGGCCTGCTGCAGCGAAGCAGCCGGATTTTAGATCTTGGCTGTGGCCAAGCGCTGCTTTGCGCATGGTTACGCGCCGCCGCGCGCTGCTGCGAGAGCGGCCAGTGGCCCACCGGATGGCCGTCTGCGACGCCCGCACCACAGATACGCGGCGTCGAGTTGAAAGCGCGGGAGGTCGCGCGTGCACGCTGCGCGCTGGGCGAGGACTGCAGCGTGACACAGGGCGACATTCGCAGCGCCTCGTTCGGCTCGGCAGACGCCGTGGTGATCCTCGACGTACTGCATTACATCGACGCGGATGGGCAGCGGGACGTGCTGCAACGTGTGCGGTCAGCGCTGCCTGCGGGCGGCCTGCTTCTGTTTCGCGTCGGTGATGCAGCAGCGGGACTGCGCTTTCGCATTACCTCATGGGTGGATAAGTTCGCCATGTTTACACATGGACATGGGTGGGTGACGACATACTGCCGCAGCGTTACCGAGTGGCGTGAGCTATTGAGCGAATGCGGCTTTGAAAGCGCCGCGACGCCGATGAGTGATGGCACACCGTTCGCTAACGTTTTACTGGTTGCACGCGCACGTTAGCCGCGCGAAACGTAGACTTTGGATCGTGTACGTCAGGCGGTTAATGACCTGGACGAACCGACCGCGATGCGCCCAAGGCCAATCATGCCAAGAAAGACGAGTTCCACGAGCAACGCCAGCAGCAAAGCCGCAAGAAGGCCGCACAGGATTGCCTGCTGGTTGAGTGGTACCGTGTAGGAGTACGCCGCGACTGTCTCGTCGCGAATCTCTTTGTTCGCATAGAACGCGACGTGCACGATGCGGCTCGGCAACGGACGGCTCATTGCTTCGAGTTCGAGCGTAAGCTGTTTAAGGCGCGCATAGATCGTCGCGATGCTTTTGGCCTCGCCCTGGAAGATGGGATCCGCGCTAGATTCGTGGTGCGCGATCAAAGCCTCAACGCTGCCGCCAAAATTTTGATCGGCACTGCGTTGAAAGCCGGCAAAGTCTTTGGACGCTTCGATGTAGTGCGCGCTAACACGTTTGGCGTACTGGTCCGCGAAGCCCGGGGCTTGAACGCCGATCAACAACCCCAACGCAAAGAGCACCAGCCGAAGATACGATCTCAGCATTCAGTGCATCCTGTCTTCGTTATGCGGCGCTCAGACATCGTTCTGCAAAGCCAGAGCGCGCACCATCCGGGCCGACCCCGGCGATACACGACTCTGCAACGGCAGCAGCGCCTGGGAGTTCCAGAGGATTAAACCGCGTGCGCTAGCGCAGCTACGAACAATCGAAACAGCTGGCAGTCGCGGTTTGCCAATGGCTTACCAGCCCGGCGCGAACGCTACGTACCTGCGCGCGCGCGTGAAAACGGGTGCACTGGCTGCGGTGCGCGCTGCTCGGCGATGTACGACTTCGCGGCGGCGCAATACCAATCAACAAAGCGCAGCACGCGCCCCTCGGTAATCTCGGAGTAAGGGCCGGGAACATAAGCGATGGAGTTAACGCCTTTCTGATTATTCTCGGCCAGCCATCGGTCTTCATTATTTGTCGAATCCCAAACCTCCGTCAGGCGCGTCAGGTCGTAGTCAACGCCTTCGACAGCGTCCTTATTGACCAGCCACTTTGCAGTGACGACGGTCTCCTGCGGGCCGGTGGGCAGCGCGTGAAACAAAAAGGCATAGTCTCCCACGGCGTGGTTGAAAGAGTGAGGTTGCACCGCCCACCACATCGTACCCACGTCGCCATCGCCTACGGCTCCCAGTTTCTGGGTCACAGCAGATTTGCCATCACGCGTGATCGATACCACGTCTTCGGAAAGCGCAAAACGGCCCGCCTCGAAGTCGCGATCGCGGATCGGACCGTTCTTCAGCCCCCTTGCCTCGCAGCGCGCCCAGAAGTCCACGAGCCAGGGCTCGGGCTGCGCGTAGATATCCTGCGTAGTAAAATCGCGAAAAGAGTGCATGAGCTGCAGATGTCTGGCGCGGCAGTGGTAACACTCGCGCGCATTCTCCATGACCAGTTTCCAGTTGGCGCGCTCTACGAGCGTTGCGGTATGAGCGACCTTGCAGTTGCGCAGGTCGTGCGGACCCACCAGCAGTTCGAGCGCGGCGCGAATCGGCTCGAAGTCCGGCGCGGAATCGCTCAGACACACATAGATCAAACCGGCGGCGCACTCGACCCGTAGCGGACGCAGTCGATAAGCCTTTGGATCAAAGCTCTCCTGCATCCGACCCGCCCGCAGCAGTTGACCGCGCAGATCGTAGCTCCACTGATGATAGGGGCACACCAGTCGATGTGCATGACCGCGCTCCTCGGTGCACACCTGGGCACCGCGATGTCGGCAGCTGTTGAAGAATGCGCTGACAACCCCCTCCTCGTTGCGCAGAATCACAATCGGCGAAGGACCAATGGTGAGCGTGACGTAATCACCCGTCTTCGGAATTTCTACTTCCAGCGCAACTTGCAGCCAATGGCGATTGAATATCGCCTGGACGTCAAAATCGAAAACGGCAGGATCGGAGTACAGCGCCTGCGGTAGTGAATGGCCGGGTACGCGCTCAGCAAGCAGTGTTTGCATTCGCTCCGCCGTCGTCATTGGTTCGTTCCTCAAATAGGCAAGGCAATCGCCCGCGCTATTATGCTATGGCCGAATACTCAAGCTGAAGATGGGCCTGTATCTTTCACGCTCGTTGCGCAAATCAGTTCATACGCGTCACAAGCAGCAATCAAAGCATAGCTTAAGTAAAAGCTACGAGTCACTGATTGAGCTGGGAATTTTTTGCCGCGCGTATTGCACTTAAAGGCATCTCGTTTGCTGAATGGGTTTCATGCTGCTCGGATGCAGCCCTGTCAACCATTGCAATAGGAGCGGACATGAAAACGACGTCATCAGTGAGCCTGGCGGCAGCGTTGCTGCTGAGTACGGTTGCCTTTGCGCAAACGCCGAGCTCCTCGGGCAACTCAGGCGGTGACAACAGCGACATCATGCAAAACAACGCGCCGGCGAACAACACGCCAAGCAAAGCCAATGACGAGGGCAACGCCACGCCGCAGTCAATTTCGCAAGCCTGCCATAAGCGGGCATCCGACAAGAAGTTAACCGGCGATGACAAGACCAATTTCATCAAGCAGTGCAAGCAAGGCAAGACGACCCGCTCGGGTAGCTAGTTCGTCCGATGAGCTAGCCTGAAGCGAAGCGCCGCCCTGATGGGCGGCGAATTTTTTAACGATCGGTGTAGCAGCTGGCGACTCGCTAACTCTCATGCCCCAGATCTGCGCTCAATCGCCACTCCATCCACTTCTTGATCCGCTTGGCGTCGGCGACCCGTGTGTACTTGCCGAATGAGTCCAGCAGCACGATTACGACCGTGCGTTCTTCAATAATTGCCTGCATGACGAGACACTTGCCCGCCTCGCTGATGTATCCGGTCTTCTGAACAATAATATTCCAATTTGGATTTGAGACCAGGGAGTCGGTATTGCGGAAGCTCAGCATCTG
>Ga0302324_100009144_pt1 | contig 20786 bp, 18 predicted proteins | sample Palsa_T0_1_FD_201949 | JGI IMG/M metagenome (GOLD analysis project Ga0302324, IMG submission 201949) | Peat permafrost microbial communities from Stordalen Mire near Abisko, Sweden - Palsa_T0_1 | ecosystem: Environmental > Terrestrial > Soil > Palsa > Peat permafrost | place: Sweden: Abisko...
AACTGGCGGACATCCTCGGCGAATTCACTGCCGCTCTGGTAGCGCTGCTCTCGATTCTTCGCCATGGCGCGGGCGATCACCTCGTCCAGTTCGGGCGGCAGGGATAGATCAAGGGCGCTCGCCGCCACGGGCTCACGGTTGACGACTTTGAAGCTCACCGTGGTCATGCTATCCCCTTGAAACGGAGAATGCCCGGTGACCATGGCATAGACGATCACGCCCAGCGAGAACAGATCAGCGCGTCCATCCACCGCCTCGCCGCTTAGCTGTTCCGGCGCCATGTAGGCGGGAGTTCCGAGCAGCCGACCGGGTATGGTGAAATGGGCCAGATTCAGCTTGGCGATGCCGAAGTCGGCAATTTTGGCGTGACCATCCTCGGTGACCAGGATGTTTCCGGGCTTGATGTCGCGATGCACCACGCCCTGGGCGTGAGCGTAGTCGAGCGCTTCGGCGATCTCTGCGGTCAGTTGCAGGGCCTTCGTCAGAGGGAGTTTTTTCTCCCGTGCCAGAACCCGGTTGAGCGCCTCGCCCGCAACGTATTCCAGAACGATGTAGGGGTCGTGGTTCTCAGGATTCTCCCCAGCGTCAAAGATGGCGACAATTCCGGGGTGGTGCAGGCGGCCGGCGGCCTGCGCCTCATGCCCGAAACGCAGGCGAAATTCTTTTTCCTCGTCCGGCTCCTGCCCGGACAGGGCAACGGTCTTGACCGCGACCAGGCGATCGATCTGCGGGTCGCGGGCCTGGTAGACGACGCCCATGGCGCCGCGGCCCAGCTCAGCCACGACCTCATACCGGCCGAACCGCCTGATCTCGGAATGATCGGTCTCGGGATCTTCCATGAGTGGTCCTTAAGCGCCGCAGCTGCACTTCCGCCCAGACTGGAGCGTCTTCCTCACATGGTAAGGCCGCGAGCACCGTGATCCCGCGCCGAGTTAAGGCGGATGCATTACCGCAGTAACACTATGGGAGAGGATGAACTGAGGGAGGAAATCTGGGGGAGGGCTGGTTTTCTAGCTGCCCGCGGCGAAGCCGCCGGTGTGCGCGACGGTAATACGCAGGTACTTGTAGGGATTTACCGGAGTATCGTTGATGCGAACTTCGTAGTGAAGATGGGGGCCGGTGGAGCGTCCGCTCTCACCTACGTAGCCGATCACGTCGCCGCGCTTTACCGCCTGCCCGGCCGTGACCGCGAAACCAGAAAGGTGACCGAAGCGGGTGCTGATGCCGTTGCCGTGATCGATCATGATGGCTTTGCCATAGCCGCCCAGCAGATCGCTGAACGTAACCATGCCGTCGGCGGGCGCAATAATCGGCGCGCCATAACTGCTGCCAATGTCTACGCCGCTGTGGAACGCGCCTTCTCCGTTGAAGGGATCAATCCGCTCCCCAAAGCTGCCCGTCACCTGGCCTTGCACCGGCCACAGGTTGGGCGCAGAGTTGGCCTTGAACCAGTCGGCGGTGGTCGCGTTGCGAGTCAGGCCCATGGTCAGGCCGACCATGGTCGCCCCGGTCAGGGCCGAAGTCCGCAGGGCATGCAACTGGTCGAGCGAGGAACTCACGTCGGCAGCCTGAATCTGCTCCTGAGTGGCCGTTACCTGCGTAGGCTGCTGCTTCAACCCATAGAGGGCCGAGACTTCCCCGGCGATGGAGCCCAGCGAGGCGACCTGCACGTCGCGCTCTTTGGCTACCTGCTCCAGGCGCGAGTAATTGTCTTTGAGCTGATCTTTTTCCGTGCGCAGCTGGTTATAGGCAGAAACCTTCAGCAGCATGCGGGTATAGGAGCTGGCAATGCCGGTCAAGCTGAGGAATCCAATCGCGGCGCCCACTACGAACACGTAGAGGTAATGCACGGGGATGGAGATCTTGCGCAACTGGCCGTCGTCCCCGCGAGCCACAAACAGGATGTAAAAGCGTTTCTGCAAATCGCTCCTCGAAACCTCAACTGAATACCGAATTTTGAAGCATCAGGTCCGGAACTCCAGGCTAGTTTCTATGCGACAGAAAGCCTGTTCGGACACCTGACTATTTCGGGCTACGCTCCCATCTTGGGAATGGAAACTATCTCGCGCCCTACACCTACCGGAACCACAGCCTAGCTTAAAATTTCCTCGTCGTCTGCAATCGCAACTGCTTGCAGAACTTAGCTCGGCCAAAGAGTTTTGTGAATGACTGGTTAACGGTAACAAACTGGGTTCCCCCTGTCAACGACACATGAGGCGGTTCTAACGTTACTGAAGACAGGTAACCGGTTGGCACCCTGGGACAGGTTACCGGGGCGCTTTCGGCCTAAGCATTTTGTGAAATCTGACGTGGCGAAAACCACCATCTCAGGCTATACAGTATTCGGCGGAACTAAGTTTCGGGCGGTATAGTAGTCGCCGTGCCGCTTCCTGAAAAAGCGCTGATTGCCCAGATTCGCCGCATGGCGGGATCTGGCGAGCAAAACCTGGCGGGCAAGAATGCCCGCCCCACACGGGCCCGCCCCACACGGGGTTCCATCTTCACGGGGATTGGAGACGACTGCGCCGTGCTGCGCCTGCTGCCGGGGAAAGAGACGCTGGTCACGACCGACTTCACGCTGGAGGGCATTCACTTCCGGCGCGACTGGCACCCGCCGGAATCGGTCGGGCACCGCTGCCTGGCGCGCGGGCTGAGTGACATTGCCGCCATGGGCGGCGAGCCGGTTGCCACCTTTCTGTCGCTGGCGCTGCCCCGGGACTTGCCGCAAGCCTGGGTGGGGCGCTTCGTCCGCGGCCTGATCAGCCTGGCGGAGAAGTTCGGCGTCACGCTCGCCGGAGGCGATACCGCCGAATCGCCCAACGGCATTCTCGCCGACATCGTCGTGGTCGGTACCGCGCCCAAAGGCAAGTCGGTGCTGCGCTCCGGGGCTCGGCCGGGCGACCACATCTACGTCAGCGGAGAGCTGGGCGGGTCGGCCGCCGCAGTCGTTTATATGCAGGCGCATATGCAGGCCGGGCAGATCAGAACTGAACGAACTGAGAGCAGGCCGAAGAAGAAGCTGAATCCGCACGACTTCCCGCGACAATATCCTCGCCACTTCTATCCCGAGCCCCGGATCGAGCTCGGCCGCATTCTTCGCGAGAAGGGTCTGGCCTCGGCCATGATTGACTTGAGCGACGGCTTATCTACCGACCTGGCGCACCTGTGTGAAGAGAGCGGGGTGGGCGCCGAAGTGGAAGCCACGCTCATCCCCCGGGCCAGCGTGGGCAAGCCGGCGCGGGAAGTTGACCTCGACCTGGCCCTGCACGGGGGCGAGGACTACGAACTGCTGTTCACGGCTCCTCCGGGCAAACGGATTCCCTCATCGGTCGCAGGAGTACCGATCACACAGATTGGACACATCAATCGGCTTAGAAAGATATTCCTGATGAACCCTGGCGGTATCGGATTCGAACTCAAACCCGGCGGCTGGGAACACTTCCGTCAATAATCGGCATTGTCATCCTGAGGCCCGTTTTTTCTTGCAGGCCGAAGGATCTGTGCAACTGGCGGGCAGAGAGGGCGCTGTCGGCAAAGACCGAGGTCCCTCGCGTTGCTCGGGATGACAAGCGGTAGCGGATGGCGTGTGTCGAATCGCCCCGAAACATGCTACACAACGCACGGCAAACGTGAGCGATTCGTCTGGGGCGCGACTACTGTTTCGACAGAAGCTCGATCGCCTTCAGAACTTTCAGCGTCATCTTGCTCTGAACCATGGCAAGGGCCGCCACGACGTAGACCATTCCGACAAAAAGAACGCATACCGAGAACAAAATCATCTTTCGTACGTCGGTTGCCGGGTTCGCACCGAGGAAAGCGAGCCAAGCAACCAAGCCCGTCATCAAGCAGAACAGAATGGCAAATGCGACGGTTTGGGCTTTCCTTATGCGGTCTACCTCCTCCAAAGACTTGCGCAAAATATTGTCCGTTTCTTGAGACATTTAGACACTCCTTGTCCTGGCTAGTTGTTTTCGAAGGGCTGTCAAACCATAGGCCAGGCGCGATTTGACAGTGCCCACTGGAATTTCAAGGATCGCTGCCACTTCCTGAAGGGACAGATCTTCCTGAAAATGGAGGACCAAGACTGCGCGACTCGCCGGCGAAATACCGTCCGGGTCAAACAAGTGTTCCAAGAGCTCAGCCGACGGGCCTGCATCCGGTGCGGGGATTTCTTCGAGCATGCAGTCCTCGGGCAGCGGCTCGGGCCAGCGTTTTTGCTTTTTCAAATGCCGGAACGCCGCCCGGCTGGCGATCCGATACGCCCATGCTCGAAACACCTCAGGGTTATTCAGCCAAGCTAGCTTCCGACAGACGATGACGAGGACATCTTGCAGCACGTCGTCGGCTTCGGAGGCGCCGACCAAACTGCACGCGTAACGGTGTAACGGACCTTGGACACTGCGCAGTAGAAGCTCAAGAGCTTCACGATCATCGCACTGTGCCCTCAGGACCCACTGCGCCTCTTGTGTAGAAGTCGTCACTGCGCCCTTTCACCAGTTAGAGACTCCCATTAGGCGAAGAGTTCGGAAGCACCCGAAAACATTTTGCCACGAGTCGAGTAAGCCTCATCTTTGGTTACGTCTCGTGTGGTGAGTGGGGGATGTCCGAAGAGCCTGCCCTGAGCTGCCGAAGGGACCTGTGCAACTGGCTTGCAGCGAGGGCGCTGTCGGCAAAGACCGAGGTCCCTCGCTTTGCTCGGGATGACAAGCGCGGGGGAAGCGGGCTGGCGGTTGGGTGCGTCGGGTTGGGTGCGTCGGATTGGATGCGTCGGGCCGTCCGAGTCGTTACCGCCGTCACTCATCTGTCTCTAGCCCTTCTCTGCGGAACGGGATTAGAGTAGGGATATGTCGTCCAGTAAATTACTCCTCCTCCCAGCGCTCGCTCTATTGTTGGCGGTCGCGGCTGTCGCCCAGAAGCCGAAGAAACAACCACCCCCGCCGCCGGCCCATGCGAAGTCGCCGTCGCCCGCGGTGACCGACGAACTCGTTCACAAGCAGTTTGGGGATAATTGTTCGCTGCTGCCGGGTCCGCCGCAGTTCGTCGCCGATATGGATGGCGACGGCATTGACGACCTGATCGTCGCGGCCCGCTGCAAGAACCCCATGGCCGACAAGGACGAATACAGCTTTGTCGTGGCCGACCCCTACGACAGCTTTCTCGGCTATAGCGACGTCAAGGTCACCTCGACGTTCGCCTCCGACGAACCGGACCGCCGCGGCATCAGCCTGCTGATCATTCACGGCGAGGGAAAAGATGCCTGGCGCGCGGAGAAGCCCAAGGCCAAGTTTCTTCTGATTAATTTGCCGTTCAAGACCCTGACCGTGAAGCGGCTCACCCTGAAGAAGAAGGCAACGCTCGGAATCTACATGGAAGAAAAAGGCGAGGGCGAAGACACGTCGTCCGTCATTTTTTGGGACGGCAAGAAATATAAGTATCAATCGCTGGGGTCGTCGCTGGAATAGGGCGGCGTCCGGCTTCAGGCTTCAGGCTTCGGATTGCCCTTGATCGCCGATTCCCGGGCCGGCATCTTTCAATCTGCAATCTAAAATCTGAAATCATCAATCTCTTCTGCTTCTCAGCTTCGCTTGAAATGCGGAAATTCTCCTGTTCCGACCCGGCTCACGTTGGCTTCGGCAAACTCGCACACGCGATCGAGCGCGGCCTGCAGTTCGGCGGTATAGCGTTCGACATCCTCATCGGTCGCGTCGGCGGGAACGGGGATGAGCTTGCCGAAGCGCAGCAGCACCCGCGAAAAGGGCAGCGGGATCATCATGCGGTCCCAGGAGTTGAGCAACCAGGCCTTGTCCACGGCGGCGTGGAACATGGTCAGGGGAACGCCCGAAGACCGCGCCAGGGCGACCGGTCCGGGCTTCACTTTGTGGCGCGGGCCGCGCGGGCCATCGAGGGTGAAGGCAACCGTGCAGCCGTCTGCCAGCGCGCGCCGCAGACCGAGCAGCGCGCGCACGGCGTTGCGGCTGCTCGAACCCTTCACGGCGACAAAGCCGAATTGGTGGATGATGCGGCCCATGTACTCGCCGTCGTAACTGTTGCTGCTCATCACTCGCACGCCCAGGTTGCGGCAGATGTAGGTGGAAGGGATGATGCAGGAATGCCAGAAGGAGCCGATGAGCGGGCGCTGGTCGAGGGTTTGCTGCGCGCCGTCTTCATAGGAAATGGAGACGCGCAGAGTGGGGCCGATCAGGCGAATGATCCAGGAGCCGGCCCAGATGATGACGCGAAGAACGATGCGCTGGCCAAGCGTGAAGCGGCGGGGTCCGGATGCGGGGCGGGATGGGGCGACGGCTTCGGGGGTGGGGGCTGAGGCCACAGGGGAATGATAACGCGAGGTGGGCTGGACGGAGAGGGAGTCGCCGAGACCTTGAGGAGAGCCTTCAGGAACGCATCAGATGTTGAGTCTCAGGAGTCTTGCATTCATCTTAGCGTCAGCGAGACGGCGCGCGCGCGCCCTGTCCTCCGCTGCTCTCCACTCGCCCGACAGAATGAGCGGGAGGAAAATGGCTACAAAAAGGCCTGCAAATATAGCCACAAATATAGCTACAAATCGGGCGGCTTCCATGTCAAGTCTCATACGAGTAGTCTACACCTTCCCCAGGCTCGGACGGGCCCCAGGCTCGGACTGGACAGCGCGGCGCTGTCCAGTGCAAAAATACAATCGACGCAGATTTAGGACGCTACCGGAGTCGCGACCAGTCATAGTCGAAATCCGCCCGCTACAGACCAGGTCAAAATCCCCACTTCTCGCGCAAAAGGACGCGCGAGAAATGGGGCACCCTGTGTCTTCTCTTTTCTCTTTTCTCTTCTCTTTAATTTTATTTCGTCTTTGCGAAGATTCTTAGTTTTCGAGGTAGGAATCGATCCAGGTTTTTACCTTCTGGCGGCGCTCGTCGCCGGACTCGAAGCGGACGCCCAGCGACTTGGGCTTACGCCAGCTGATGACTCCGCGAACGTTGACGCGGGGCAAGGTCATGAGAGAAAACGATACCTCAACGTTCGATCCGATGGAGAAATCTTCTGCGCTCTTGAGCGACATGCCGCCGGTGCTCATTTCGATGCTGGTAGCGCTGATGCGGCGGCCATCGCCGACGACGGAAACCTCGGTCATGACCGGGATGCGTACGTAGCGGCGGAATTCGTGCACCACGAGCATGCGGGTGGCTTTGATGAGCTTGAACGCAGCCGGCCGCTCCAGGGGTTCATTGAACATGGCGTTGATGCCATATTTCGAATAGCGCATGGCCTCCTGCGCGTTGCCGCCGACTCCGTAAATGATGCAGCGGCTGTTGGAGGGCGACGAGCGGGCCGCTTCCATGACGGCGTCGGCGCCGTCTTTCAGGCTGAGCACACAGGCTTCGAATTTTTCTTTGGTCAGGCGCTCGGCAGCGTTGGCCGTAATGGCCACGGTTTCAATGCCGAACTGGCGGAAACCTTCCGCCAGCAGGGCGCGGGCTGGTTCACTCAAACCGACGAGCGCGGTGCGGGCGGCTGCTCTGCGGGCGACAGGAAATGGGGCGAGGGACGTGGCGAAAGCTTTATCCATGGGGATTTAGGAAGACTCCACTTTCAAAACCATTGTGCGGGCAGCCGCCGAGGTTGAAAAGACACCAAGGGACAAGGAGCGGAGTACCAAAGTCTCGCGCTTTTTTGCGAGGCGCGCGAGAGAGGACATTACCCGGCAGAACCCGCGTGGAATGAGGGGTTTGGGGCGGCGACAAATTTCGAAGAAATTTCTAACGAAGCGCTTTATTCGTTCCAGCGGCGGAACAGCAGAGCGCCATTGGTCCCGCCGAAGCCGAAAGAGTTTGACATGGCATATTCGAGCTCAGCCTTGCGCGCGTAGTTGGGAACCAGGTCCATGCCGGCGGTATCGGGGTCGGGATTTTCCAGGTTGATGGTCGGCGGCAAAATCTGGTCGCGCAACGCCAGCACGGTAATGCCAGCTTCGAGTCCTCCAGCGCCGCCCAGCAAGTGCCCGGTCATCGACTTGGTGGAACTCACTGGGATTTTGCGCTCGCCAAAAAAATTGCGGATGGCCTGCGCCTCGAGGCTGTCGCCGATGGGCGTGGAAGTGCCGTGGGCATTTACGTAGCCAATGACGCCGGGAGTGACGCCGGCATCGCGCACGGCATTGCGCATCACGCGGAAACCGCCCTCGTGCTGGGGCGCCGGCTGGGTGATGTGGTAGGCGTCGCCGCTCATGCCGTAGCCGACAATCTCCGCCAGAATGCGGGCGCCGCGGCTGCGGGCAAATTCCAGCTCTTCCAGGATCAGAATGCCCGCGCCTTCGCCCATGACAAAACCGTCACGATCTTTGTCCCAGGGACGGCTGGCGCGCTCGGGCTCGTCATTGCGGGTGGAGAGGGCGCGCATGGCAGCGAATCCGCCCACGCCCATGGGCGTGATGGCGGCTTCGGTGCCGCCGGCAATCATCACGTCGGCGTCGTTGTGCTGGATGATGCGGAAGGAATCTCCAATGGAATGGGCGCTGGTGGTGCAGGCGGTCGCCGTAGCCTCGTTCGGTCCCTTGGCGCCATGGCGCATCGAAACCTGCCCGGCGGCAAGATTAATGATGGCCGCCGGAATGAAGAATGGGGAAATCTTGCGGGGGCCGCCTTCGGCCAGCGCATAGTGTTCGCGCTCGATGATGTCGAATCCTCCGATCCCCGACCCGATGTGAACGCCCACGCGCTCGTCGTTCTCGGGCGTGACCTTCAGTTCCGACATCTTCATGGCTTCATCGGCGGCGGCGATGGCCACGTGAATGAAGCGTCCCATTTTCTTGACTTCTTTTTTCTCAATGAAATTCAGCGGGTCGAAGTTTTTGACCTCGGCGGCAATCTGGCAGGCGAAGGCAGTGGGGTCGAAACTGGTGATGCGCCCGACACCGCTCTTGCCGGCAAGCACGGCCTTCCACACTTCGGCGGTGGAATTGCCCACGCCACAGATTAAGCCGAGGCCTGTAACCACGACCCTGCGTCCCAACTATTTCCCTGCTTTCGCGTGCTTGCCGATGTAGTCCACCGCGTCCTGCACGGTGCGGATCTTTTCGGCGTCCTCGTCGGGGATCTCGATGTCGAAGGCTTCTTCGAAAGCCATGACCAGTTCGACGGTGTCGAGCGAATCCGCGCCCAGGTCGTCCACGAACGAAGCGCTCGATGTGACTTCGCCCTCATCCACTCCCAACTGCTCCACGATAATCTGTTTAACCTTCTCGTCTACGGCTGCCATGTTTCTCCTCGTTTGCGTCGATTAGATTTGAATTCGGTAGGTTGCGCCATCGCAACGGTGAATCCCTGCGAATACGATTTTCTGCCGGCTCGGGCTTTGGCCCTCCACATCCTTCACGCCTCAGCTGCGCTACGAAAAAAGGCGAGTGTGTAGTGTAATTGTCCGGGGGAATGAGTGTAAAGGAAATGCCGAGCCACTTCCGGCCAAGCCTCGCCTGACCTGGGATTGCACCCTTGAATCCTAAAGGCTGGCCGCTGCCGTGGTCAAACGTTCGCCGGGGTTATGATGGCCGGTCGAAGATGGCCAGGAGGGCTCAACAATCCTATGCGTGCCGTCATACAGCGCGTAAGCCGCGCTAAAGTTACCGTCAACAATTCGACCAGCGGTGAGATTGGCCTGGGTTTGCTGGTGCTGCTGGGCGTGGCGCACGGAGACACGGAGTCCGACGCCACGTATCTAGCCGAAAAGATTGCCGGACTGCGTATTTTCGAAGACGAAGATGGCAAGATGAATCGCAGCGTGCAGGACGCGGGCGGCAGCGTGCTCGTGGTTTCGCAGTTCACTTTGTACGGAGATGTGCGCCGCGGCAAGCGCCCGTCGTTCGATGCTGCCGCCGCGCCGGAACATGCGCGGCGGCTGTATGAGTTCTTTGTCGAACAAACTCGAGCGGCCGGCCTGGGCTGCGAAACTGGCCGCTTCCAGGAAATGATGCAGGTGGAACTGGTGAATGACGGTCCGGTGACGATTCTGCTGGATTCAGGCAAGGCATTCTGAAGGCCAGGCCTTTTTGATCATAAACATTCAACCTGCCGACGGCTACGGTCATGATGACGCAGCCGGAAAATCGTTTATGATCGAAGGTTGCTTATTAAGTTCCTCAGGAGAATTCTATGTCCGCAATCGTTGGCTCTGCTGCTCCCGACTTTACCCTCAAAGATCAAAACCAGCAGGAAGTCTCTCTGAGCAGTTTCAAAGGCAAGAAGCGGGTGGTGCTGGTGTTCTACCCACTGGACTGGAGCCCGGTCTGCACCAAAGAACACGCGTGCCTGGTCAACGACATGAAAAGGTTCGACCAGTTGGACGCGCAGGTGCTCGGCATCAGCGTTGACAGCGTGTGGTCGCACAAGGCTTATGCGGAGAAGATGGGGATTCAGTATCCGCTGCTCGCCGACTTTCAGCCGCGCGGCGCAGTGGCCGGCAAGTACGGTGTTTTCCTGGAAGAAAAGGGCATCACCGGCCGCGCCATTTCGATTATCGACCGCGAGGGGAAACTGGCATGGCACAAGAACTACGATATTCCGGTGGTGCCGGGAGTGGACGAAGTGGCAAAAGCATTGGAGGCGGTGAAGTAGGCGCGGTTCGAGCGAAATCCCCACTTCTCGCGCAAACGGCGCGCGAGAAATGGGGCACCCGGCAAAAGTGCCGGCCCCACACGAAACCTCCCGCGGACTAGAATAATCCCGTCGGAAGATTCTGCTGGATGTATTGCTTGCTGTCGAATTTTCTGCCCGTGCTTTGGCCCGACATGTAGCGAATCTGCCCGAAGATGGGGCGTTCGAACCAGGGGCGATCGAACTTGCCCACGATCGCCCAGGCAATGCCAGCGTAGCCGTTGGGGTCGCGCCCGTCGAGTTCATATTTGTCGTTGAGGCGCACGGCGATCTGGTGCGCTTCGGCGGGTGAGCGGGTCCACTCCAGAATTTTCTTGCCCCAGTACATGCGAACGTAGTTGTGCATCCATCCGGTGGAAACCATTTGCATCTGCGCGGCGTTCCACAGGAGGTCGTGGGTCTCGGCCTGCTCCAGTTGTTTTTCGGAATAGAGCACAGGGCGTGGGTCTCGCGCGTGTTCAACCAGGGTGCGGCGCGCCCAAGGTTCGGCGCACTCGAAGCTGTCGTAGCCGGCGTGGAAGCGCACCAGGTTCACTGCCAGTTCGCGCCAAGTGATGAGTTGATTCAGGAAGGCTTCTTTGTCGGCGTTCGGCACGTCGGCTTTCTCCACGGCCAGCGCGACCGTTACCGGACTGATGTGGCCGAAGTGCAAGTAGGGCGACAATCGGCTGGTGTGGTCAATCTCCGGCTTGTTGTGCCGCGTGGAGTAGCCGCGCAACTTATGCGCGACGAATGCTCGAAGCAGATCGAACGCCCGCGAGGTTCCGCCGCGCCAACTGGAGACGGGAGAGACTGTGCGGTCGAGTTGCCAGCCTTGCGTGATATCGAAATCAACCGGCAGCGATGAGATTGATTCTGGTTCCGGCTTCGTCCCCGCACGGGTTGTCCCGGCCTGGGTCTTTGATGATTCTTGCCAGGCCACCTGGGCGCTGGGATTTCTGGGCGCGACCAGGAAATGTTCCAACTGCACCTGCAGGCGCGGACGAATGACGTGCGCGGCATATTGTGCCTTCTCCAGCAGCCTGGAGGGAACAATCACATCGGCGTCGACGGTCCACAGTGGAATTTTCAATTTCTTGGCGGCGGCGCGCCGCCAGGATTCCGGCTCGCGCATGGGGTTTTCGTCTCCGATGACCAGCGCGGCTTTGACTTCGTCGCAGAACCGCAGCAGGCTGTGTTCCGGAAACCGGCGAAGCACGAATCGGATATTTCTTTTGGCAAGCGCATCGGCAATGTCGGGAATGCCTTCGGCAAGAAACTGGTAGTGCCGCAAGTTCGCGTTCGGGTAAAACGGCACCGGCGCAAAAAAAATCACCACCGGCTTGCGCAGCGCGTTAGCGGCGTCTACGGCGAGATCGAGCGCCGGATTGTCGATGCCACGCTGGGCGCGCTGCATCCAGTAGACGACACAGTCGCCGTCGGGGTCAGGCGGCCCGGGCCGCCGCACGGTCACCCGAGGATTTTGCGAGAATCTGGCTAGATCATCCATCGCGGAATGGCGATGGAACAGTGTAGAGCGGGCATGGGGCGTCAGGGGACGCCGCATCAATCTGTCTCGCGCGATGAGAAACTAGAGAGGCAATATTTTCTCTGCATGAAAAATGAACTCTGGAGAAACTCTAGCGAGCCAGCAAAATCGCATCGGCTACGCGCGCGGCCTCTGCCGCGGCCTTCACATCGTGGGTTCGCACGATGTGCGCGCCCTGGAGAATCAGCGCGGTCTGGGTCGCAAGAGTGCCGTAAAGACGGCCCTCGGGAGGCGCATCTTTTCCGTGGCTGGCCAGCGTGCGGCCGATGAAGGATTTCCGCGAAGTTCCCGCGAGCAGAGGAAAACCCGCGGTCTGCAATTCGCCGAAACGTGCCAGCAGCGGGTAGTTCTCGTCGAAGCTTTTCCCGAATCCAAAGCCGGGGTCGAGCACGATGCGCTCGCGCCGCACGCCCGCCAGGACGGCCGTCTCTGCCCACTGCTTGAGTTCGCGCTTCACCAGCAGCACGATGTCGCCCGGCGGCGGCAGGGTGCGCCACTCCTCGGGACGTCCGCGCATGTGCATCAGAATCGCGCCGCATTTCAGCTCGGCGACAGTTCTTGTCATGCGCGCGTCCCAGCGGAATCCGCTGACGTCGTTCACGATCTCAGCGCCGGCGGCGACCGCGGCGCGGGCCACGTCCGCTTTATAGGTGTCGACGGAGAGCACTGCGGCCGAATGCTTGCGCTTCAATTCCGCGATCACCGGAAGCACGCGCCGCAGTTCTTCTTCCGCGGTGACGGCGGGTGTGCTGATGGCGGAAGCAGTAACGGCCAACTTGGGATTAGGTCCCGAAGTTTTCCTTGACTCAGCGGATTTCGCAATGCCGGGATTGACGCGGGCTCCGGGACGAGTGGATTCGCCGCCAATGTCCACGATGTCGGCTCCTTCGTCCAATAAGCGTTCGGCGTGCGCGACGGCCAGATCGCGGTCGAGAAACTGGCCGCCGTCGGAGAATGAATCCGGAGTAACGTTCACGATGCCCATGATGAGCGTGCGCTTGCCCAGCTCCAGCGCGCGCGCCCCCAGGTTCCATTGAAAGACGGGTCTCATGCGGGCACGATTCTAAATCTAAAAGCAGAGGCCGTGATGAATTTGGCGTGAGCTCACGCTATCTGCGGCGCACGGCGGCCTGGCGGCTGCGCAGGGCGTGGACTGCCCCCGGGCCCGTGCCCGTCGGCGGCTTGCGCATCCCGTCGAGCAGTTCTTTGAGGACGACCGCGTTATTGTGCGTCTCGTTCTTCGAAGCAAACAGCAGGGTCAGGCGCTTTCGTTTGTGGGCAAGCTGGTAGAGCCGGCGCAGCGCATCTTCGGCTTTCGGTTCTGCCAGTTCCTTGAGATATTTCTTGCGAAAGTCCTTCCAGTGCGCATTCCGCCAGTACGCATCCTGCAAGAGCTCCGGCCGGGAGTGATGCCAGCGGCGCAGTTCATCGGAGGGTGCGAGGTCGCGCAGCCATTCGTCGACCGCGGCTCGCGCCTTGCTAATGCCGCGCGGCCACAAACGGTCGACCAGCACTCGCACTCCGTCGGCGCGCGACGCCGTTTCGTACACTCGCTTGACCGCCACGGCCATGGTGAGGGAAGTCCTCGCTTTCGCGGCTTGCTCGATCCTGCTTTGCTCTATCATTGTAAAGTGGCGGGCAGCGCCGCGTGTGGCACGGGATGGTTCATGCCCCGGAAAGAAAACGTCTCGATGGTTGAATCAGGCAAGAATCGCAGCGCAGGAAATTTCTTCACCGGGCTGGCTTTGTTGCTCGCGCTGGTTACGCTCTCTGCGTGCGATGTGGAGCGCCGCAAGTCCGACGCCGAACTGGGCCTGAACGCCCAGCAGTCGGCCGGACGCAAGATTTACGACTCCGCCTGCGACCGTTGCCATGAGCCGTATTCCACACGCGGCAAGAAAGGGCCGCCGCTCAAGGGAGTGTTCCAGCACAAATATCTTTCTCTGAGCGGGCTGCCCGCCAACGACGAGCGCGTCACCGACATCATTCGGCTCGGCCGCAACGAAATGCCCGGCTACGGCCAGACGTTGAGCGCGCAGGACATTCAGGATCTGCTGGCGTACCTGCACACGTTGTAAGCGCAAGCGGCGGAAGCAGCGGGCCGTACGCCGTTTTCGTGGGATAATCCGGGGCAGCAGAGTCGTTGGAGTAGATCAGGCTGGGGCAAATCAGTTGCGGCGAATCAGAATGAAAAGCACGGCGAAGTCAGAACTGTTTCGCGAACTGCCGTCGGTGGACGAGTTACTGCGCACGCCCGCCGTGGCTGCGCTCGCGTCGAACTTCGCGGCGGACCTCGCTTCGAACCATGGGCTGGCCGCGGTTACTGACGCGGCACGGGCCGTGCTCGCCCGCCTGCGCGAAGAAATTTCTTCCGGGCTGCTGGATGCGTCCGCGCTGCCAATTGCACTGGACGGAGTGGCGGGCGCGATCGCAGCCCAACTTCGTGAAGCGCTGACGCATTCCCTGCGTCCGGTCATCAACGCGACGGGCGTCATCCTGCACACGAATCTCGGCCGCGCTCCGCTGGGTGAAGCCGCGCTGGCGCACATTTGCGAAACTGCCGGGCGTTTTTCGAATCTCGAATTCGACCTCGAGACGGGCGCGCGCGGTAAGCGCGACATTCATGTCGATCGCCTGTTTCGCAGCCTGATGAGCGAAGGCCGTCAAGTCGAGGCTGAAGTCTCCACCATCGTCGTAAACAACAATGCCGCCGCGGTGTTGCTGGCGCTCAACACTCTGGCCGAGGGCGGCGAGGTCATCGTTTCGCGCGGCGAACTGGTGGAGATCGGCGGCTCCTTCCGCATTCCGGATGTGATGGCGAAGTCGGGCGCGACGCTGCGCGAAGTTGGAACCACTAACCGCACGCGCGCCGCCGACTACGAAAAAGCCATCACCGAACGCACCCGGCTGCTGCTGCGCGTGCATCGATCGAACTTCGAGATCACCGGCTTCACCGAGCAGGCGTCCACCGCTGAACTGGTGACGCTGGCGCGCGAACGCGGACTGCCCTTGATGGAAGACCTGGGCAGCGGCGCGCTGGTGGACTTGCAGAATTTCGGAATCAGCGAGCCCAGTGTGCTCGACAGCCTGCGCGCTGGAGTCGACGTCGTCGCCTACAGCGGCGACAAACTGTTGGGCGGCCCGCAAGCCGGATTGGTCAGCGGCCGCGCCGATCTGATTGCCCGCATGCGCGCTAACTCCTTATTCCGCGCCTTGCGCGTCGACAAACTTACTTACGCTGCTCTCGAGGCCACTTTGCTGGCGTATGTGAAGCGCGACCACGACGCCATCCCAACATTAAAGATGATGCGGATGACACAACAGGAAATCGGCGACCGCGCTCTGGCGCTGGCTTCACGGGTCAGGTCGTCGAAACTGAACATCGAAATCATCGATGGCGAATCGGTCATCGGCGGCGGCGCGGCGCCGTCATCGGTGCTGCCGACCCGTCTGCTCGCCCTGAGTTGCGAAGGCATCGGCGCCGACGAGTTGGCCGCCCGCTTGCGCGCCTGCGACCCGCCCATCATTGCGCGCGTGGCGGACGGGCGAGTGCTGCTGGATTTGCGCACGGTGTTTGCCGAGCAGGATGAAGCGCTGAAGGCCGCGCTCATGGAACTCGGTCAAGGGTAAACTCCCGACATGATCGTAGGCACGGGCATTGACATCGCAGAAGTCCCCCGCATTCGGCAGTCTATTGAGCGCTTCGGGGAGCGCTTTCTGCAGCGTATCTTCACGCCGGGCGAGATGCGCTATTGTGATTCCAAAGCGAATCGTTTCGAGCGTTATGCCGCCCGCTTCGCCGCCAAGGAGGCCGCCATGAAGGCACTCGGGACCGGCTGGAATCATGGCGTACGCTGGCGCGATTGCGAGGTTACCCGCATGCCCGGAGGCCGACCGACCATGGTGTTTCACGGCAAGGCAGGAGAATTCGCGGCCAGGCTCGGCGCGAAAAATGTTGCGCTGTCAATTTCGCATACCCAGGAACAGGCCATCGCGCAGGTGATACTGGAGAGTTAGTTTGAGAGCCAGAGCCCACTCAGGCGGTAGCGTGGTCTTGAGCGAGTGTCGATCAGCGGGAGATCCCTCTCTTCGCCGGAAGAACGGCTCCGCTCGCGATGACACCGCGATGATGGTGGTGACCGCAAGAATGCAAACGACACCACTACCCTCGCTTATTCTCGCGTGCAACCCGCTACCCATCATCTGCTAGACTTTTGCCTCGAATCTATTTATGGCCGCCGTCATCGCACCGACTCCTGCTCCAACTTCGAGCCCTTTCGAAATTCCGGAAAAGACTCTGCTGGCGGGCCTGGCGCTCACCAGCTTTTCTGCCCTGTTACTGGAACTGGCGCTGACTCGGCTGTTCTCCGTCGTGCTGTTTTACCATTTCGCGTTTCTCGCGATTTCGATTGCCCTCCTCGGATTGGGCGCGGGCGGCGTGTTCGCGTATCTGCTCAAGGCCAGACTCTCTGGTACCGGCACGCGCTTGCTCGCGGCGCGTTTATGCATGGCGAATTCCGTGGTCGTGCTCGTTGTGCTGGAGATCGTGCTGCATGCTCGGGTCGCGCTGCAGGTTTCCTGGGCCAACTTCGGGCGACTGACGGCGCTCTACCTGGCCGCTGCGGTCCCCTTTTTTCTGACCGGACTTCTTTTCGCGGTCGTATTCGCGCGCGAGACGCGCCGCATTCCGCGGCTTTATGGCGCCGACCTCTGCGGCGGAGCATTGGCCTGCCTGGCGGTCGTCCCCTTGTTGAATTGGGTGGGCGGACCAAACGTCGTGCTCGTCGCGGGAGCCACAATGGCCGCCGCGGGCACGATCTGGGCTGACTCCCGTTCGCTGCGTAGAAATGCCGGCGGGCTCGCGCTCGCGCTGGTCATACTTATCGGCGTGAATTATTCGGGCCGCCTTATCGACGTGGTGTACGCCAAGGGCATGTTTCGCGATCCGGCGTGGGTGGAGTTCGCGCGCTGGAATGCGCTTTCGCGCGTGGAGGTCGACCGCCAGGGCCAGGCCAAGGCCATCGTGATTGACGCCGACGCCTCCACCTACATCATGAACGCCGACGTGGCGCAGTGGCACAACACCGAGTGGGAGAACGACCTGATGTCGGCTCCGCCCGCGCTGGCCAATGTTTTGCGCCCGAAGGGAGAGTTCGCCATCATCGGCCCGGGCGGCGGGGTTGACGTGCTGCGCGCCGTGGCCAACGGCAGCCCCAGCGTGACCGGAATCGAAATCAATCCCATCATCGCCACCACCATCATGCGCGGGCGTTATGCCGACTACGCCAAGCATCTTTACGAACGGCCTGACGTGCATATTCACGTGACCGACGGGCGATCGTTTCTGCGTTCCACTCCGCAGAAGTTCGATGTGGTGCAGATGACTCTGGTAGATACCTGGGCCTCCACTGCGGCCGGCGCGTTTGCCCTGAGCGAGAACAGCCTTTATACGGTCGAGGCGTTCCGCGAATATTTCGATCACCTCAAGCCCGACGGCATGATCGCCATCACGCGCTGGGAGTTCCGCCATCCCCGCGAAGCGTTGCGCGTGGTCGCGGTCGCCATGGAAGCCCTGCACCGGCTGGGCGTGGCGGACCCGGCCCGCAACTTCATCGTCGCATGCCAAGGCTCGCTCAACGAAGACGGCATTCCGGTGGTGGTGCTGGCCAAAAAAACTCCGTTCACGCCGGCGGAAGAAGCCGCGGTAAACAATCATCTCGATGACTTCCCGCAGCTCAACCCGCTGTATTTGCCTTCCGACCCAGGGCAGAATCCTTTTTCTGATCTGATTGCCAGCAACGATCCTTACGCGTTCGCACGCGGCTACGCCTACAACGTTGCGCCCGTGACCGACAACGCGCCCTTTTTCTTTTTCACGCTGAAGCCGGAACAGATTCTCGGCGAAAAAGGTCTGCGCGCGGGTATCGACTGGAAAGTGAACCTGGGAGTGCTGGTGCTGCTGCTGGTGCTGGTGATTTCTCTGGTCGCGGTGCTCGCGTTTCTTATTCTCCCTCTGATCTTAAGAAGTGCGCCGCGCAGCCGAAACGCTCGCCAGTCGCCGCTTCCGCTGCTCTATTTCGTTGCCGTGGGCCTGGGCTACATCATGGTGGAGATTGCCTTTATCCAGCGCTTCGTGCTTTTTCTGGGCCATCCCACCTACGCCCTGACCGTGGTGATTTTCCTGCTGATGCTCTCCAGCGGCGCGGGCAGTTTGTTTTCGCGCCTGTGGCTGCCGCGCACCAGCCTGGGCTGGATGCCGCTCGTGCTGGTCGTTGTGACCATTCTCGCCGATGTTTTTTTCCTGCCGGGCTGGTTGGCGGCGCTGGTCGGACTGGACTTCGGATACCGCCTGCTGGTGAGCGCCGCGCTTCTCGTCCCGCTGGGATTCGTCATGGGCATGCCGTTCCCCACGGGCTTGCGCGCGCTCGCCGCCCTGCCCGCTCCGGAATTTCCCGCTGGGGAGGGTGCGGGCGACAATTCCGTGGAGTGGGCCTGGGCCATGAACGCCGCGGCCAGCGTGCTCGGGTCGGTGCTGGCCATGGTGATCGCCATCCAGTTCGGATTGACCGTCACCCTGAGCTGCGGAGCGGCCGCCTACCTGCTCGCCCTGCTGCTCATGCCCGCGCTGCGCACGAGAACGGCTACGGCTTAAGACTGGCTCCGGTTTTTGTTATCATGCTGCGATGGGCGTGCAGCGGGGGCAGGCGGCGAATTCGAGCGGTTTGCGCCGCCGGCGCAAGCGATCTAATTTGATATGAACCAGCTGACATGAATCGGCTGACGTTATCCAGACGGGCATCATGAGGAATTCATTTGCCTAGCCAGAAGCAGCTCAAGTGGTCGCAACTGCGGGTTGGGATCACGGTGATCGTTGCCAGTTTGACGCTGGGCTTTCTGCTGTTCCTGATGTCCGGAACTTCCGGATTCTTCACCCCGCGCCTCACCCTGAAATCTTATTTCGATAATGCGCAGGGCCTGCGCATCGGAGCTCCGGTGCGACTGGCGGGCGTGGATATCGGCAACGTGACCCATATCGGAATCGTGCCCGACAAAGACAAGCAACTGACGCCCGTCGAAGTCACCATGAAAGTCAGCACGAAATATGGTTACGACATGCGCCGCGATTCGGTGACTTCGCTCGACACCGCGGGCGTGCTGGGAGAAACCTATCTCGATATCGAGAGCTCCCAGGCCGTCGGTCCTCCCGCGCAGGACGGGGACACGCTGCCCACGCAGGTGCACCCTGACTTCAACCAGGTGGTGCGCGCCAGCCAGAGCACGCTCGAAAACATGGACGCGCTGCTGAAGCGCTCCGACCGCATTCTGGCTTTCGCTGAAAGCGGCAAAGGATCGCTGGGGAAACTCATCTACGATCCCACTCTTTACAATCGCTTCTCCGACACCGTCGCGGACCTGCAGAAGATTGTGCAGCAGATCGGCAGCGGGCAGGGCAGTCTGGGCGCGCTCATCAGCCGCAATGACGCCTACGAGAAGTTCCTCGCCACGCTCGACAAGATGAATGGCGTCATCGACGACATCCAGGCGGGCAAGGGCACGGCCGGCAAGTTCGTGAAAGATCCGTCACTCTACAACAACGCCAACGACACCATCGCCAACATCAAGCAGCTGACCGAGGACATCAACGCCGGCAAGGGCACTATCGGCAAGCTGGCAAAGGATGAGGAACTGGCCAAGAAGCTCGACACCACGATCACGAAACTTTCGGAACTGACCACCGAACTCGAAGCCGGCCAGGGCACTGCCGGCAAACTCTTCAAAGACGAAACCCTCTACAACAACGCCAGCCAGGCGCTGATCGAAACCCGCGACCTGGTGAAGGCTGTCCGCGAAAACCCGAAGAAGTATCTCAGCATCAAGTTGCACATCTTCTAAGGAGTTTCACGCGACGTATGCGCATGCCTCGCCCGCGTTACGGGATTGGTGTGGGGCACGGCTTCAGCCGTGCCATTTCTTCGGTGGTAGCTGTTAGTTTGCGGGTCCCGCAAACAGCAGCAGATTCCCATCTGGATCCTTGACAACGAAATTCTTGGCGCCCCAAGGCTGCTTTTTCAGTGTCTGGTGAAAGGCAACGCCAGCGGACTGAAACTCAAGAAACAGCACCTTGATCTCGTCCGCTGTGGCGACGGTCAGAGATACCGACAACAGTTCCTCCCGATCGCAGGCCGTCGACTCGATTGCTGGCCGCTCGACACACCTCAGATTGAGACGCGCCGCGTCGCGCCCCACCTGTGCATAGTAGGGAGGTTTGCCGTAACTAAATACAAGTGAAAAGCCTAACTTCTCGCGGAAAAAGTCGCATGATCTCTTGATATCGCTAACGGGGAGTTGCGGCTCTGCACCGACAATCGTTGCTTTGGATGGCGATGATTTCACCTTGAGCGGTGGGGTCGAAGATCCGGCTTTCAGGGCTTGCCAACTATCGAAGCCTTGCTGCCTTGCGACTATTTCTTGCGCATCGCTGAGCTTAAAACTCGCCGCAAGAATCTCGGAGTCAGGCATATTCAGAAAACGAGGCAAATGCCCGCGGATTTGCGCGGCGACGGGATAGTGGCGTTCGCGATGCCACCGCAATATGAGCTTGGCTTGCTTTTTGAGGTTTT